>Ga0307517_10009561_pt1 | contig 13718 bp, 9 predicted proteins | sample 23_EM_MG_FD_194515 | JGI IMG/M metagenome (GOLD analysis project Ga0307517, IMG submission 194515) | Populus trichocarpa ectomycorrhiza microbial communities from riparian zone in the Pacific Northwest, United States - 23_EM | ecosystem: Host-associated > Plants > Roots > Unclassified | place...
TAAATAATAATAAAAATATTATTTTAATATATTTTTAAATAAAAAATAATTTAAAAAATAACACTGGACTCCAAATGCCCCATTACAAATGATTTTTGTTTCTTACAAAGGGCCACGGAAAAAAAAAATATTAGCCCACTGGAAAAATGACATCATAAGCCCAATAAGATTATTTCTTAAATTAATGTTCGATCTAAACTCTAAAGGCCCAACCACATGTTTGCGCTTTATAGAAACAGCAGCTATTAGGGTTTTACGTTTCCACTTCCCAACAGCTTCACAGTTTAAGCCACTTTTAGCGAGAGAGAGAGAGAGCGCATAGACTCGGATTTGGAAAATGGTGAAGGGACGCCAAGGAGAGCGAGTCAGGTTTGCGATACTTTCTCTAATGTTTTAATAAGAAAAGAATCAAAATTTTAATTTTCTGTAAATAATTTGTTATTTAAGCTAATGAACAATTGCATTTTTTTTTAACACTCTCTCTATATTTTCTTTTTCTTTAGGCTTTATGTCAGAGGCACAATCTTGGGTTACAAGAGGTAATAACTATAGCTTAGCTTTTATATTCTGTGAATTTATTATGTGTGTTTTCTTGATTTGTATTTTATTCACTCTGTTTGGTTACGGAGAAATCTGAATAAGAAAAGAAGGTTAAGGGCATTTAGGTTATGGGATTGGTTTTTTAGACGCTATTATGTTTGATTTTGTTTTGTTAAATGAAATATTGGCATCAGGTTTGATGCCAAGTAAGTGCTGGCATTTTCTAGTTTATAGAGAATGTTTTGATCTTCTTTTGAAAGATAAGCAAAATAAAACATGTTTTATCAGTTCAAGATTTGTGGTTTTAACTATAACTATATTTGCAGCAATTTGAATTGACTAAGTGCAGTAAAGAATAGGATGGATTCATTGGAATTCTTTCATTCAAGTTTCAGAAATTGAATATAGTTTGTCAGAAATTGAATATTGTTTGTCAGAAATGGAATTAGGATTTTGTTTTTGTTGTGTGGATTAGTCTGGAGATTAAAATATTGTTTTGGTGGTTAGGTCGAAGTCCAACCAATATCCCAACACATCACTGATCCAGATTGAGGGAGTCAACACCAAGGAAGAAGTTGCATGGTATGCTGGTAAGCGCATGGCATACATCTACAAGGCCAAGGTGAAGAAGCAAGGATCCCATTATCGCTGCATTTGGGGCAAGGTCACAAGGCCTCATGGAAACAGCGGTGTTGTCAGAGCTAAGTTCAAGTCCAACCTGCCTCCAAAGTCCATGGTATTTTTTTTTTAAATAGCTGTTGTGATTGGTATGTCATAGTTTCTGGGTATTTGGCTTTTTGTGTATTAAATATGTGTTTCATTTGCAGGGAACTCGTGTTAGAGTTTTCATGTATCCGAGCAACATTTGAGGTACAGATAACTTTATATCATCATTACGACTCTCTTTGTACGTGTTAATCTAGATGAGTAGTTCTAATTTAGCTTTGCATGAATTTGAGTGCTTTGTTTATCCATGTTTTTTATGACTGTAATGCTTTGTTTCTTCATTTGAATTTTCCTCTTATGGTCAGTGTCTAACTTAATAGTTTGATGGTAACGTACCTAATAACACTTGGTCTGCTTTTGGTTGTTTTGCGGGGAATGATTTTGAAGATTAGATATGGTTATCAACTTGAAATATGATTTTCTCATAATGAATCTATTAGCTTTTGGAGATGGATTGTAATGCTCTAATGATTCTTCATTGCAAATGCGTTCCTTTGGGAAGTGAATGGGGTGGGTTAAATGGTATCCTAAACACACCAGTGCTTCATTATCCACCAAAACTGTCAAAATGTGCTTCTGTTCTATCGAATTGGTACTGTACACAATCTTATTACATGGTTGTACAATGTTGCGTTGCAGGTGTATTGGAGTGTAAGCATTTTACTTGCATATACATAATATAAGATGATCAAAGGGCTCTGGTTTTTTCCTGCCTTTCTGTTGGTCACCCGAGTCTTGTCAAACTTGTACTGTTTAATCATGCCTTTCTAGTAGTATATTAATTTCATTCTTTTATAAATGGACGTGGTTTCAGGATACTGTTGTCATGTGTGCGATACTGATAGAGCTCAGCTTATGTTATTCTTTTGGATTCATTTTATTCCATTGCTAACCATGCTCAGATAACATAAGAAACGTGTGTATTTTAATCCCCCGTATAGCGAGTCCACTTTTTAGTTTTATGCCGTGATTTAATTAGTGCTTGCTTTAGTTTCATTAACGTGATGTTGTGTTGTGGACAATTACCATGGTTCTGATGTCCATTATTTTTTTTTTCTTGCAGTTCCTCAGGCGTTTTGGCAGGTAGCAGCGTGGGCTCGTTTGACGTCTTGTATTACTTATTATAAGTTTAAATATCGCTTGAGTTAAGAATGATGGGTGGACTTTGTTGCTAATTCCAGTCTCTGTTTTCCACCATTTTGTTCTTGATGCGAGTGGTTTTATTATCACCTTTAGGCTTTACCTCGATTTACACATCAAGTTCTTTGATATGATGAACAAATATGAGGCGCGCATTTATTTCCTTGATAATTTCTTATGTTATAACACAATTTCGTATGGCCAAAGTGGTTAAGTTCAAAGTATGGACAAAAGCATGGCACATATTTTGCAAGGAAGCACAAAAAAAAAAAAAAAAACAAGGGATGCCAATTGTTATAATCTAATTTTGATCCCATTTCTTTTTATTTTAATTTTTAAAAGGAGGTTAAATTTGGAATTAAATGATCGATGATTAATTTTGATCAACAGAGTTATTTTTGAACTTGTGAAAAAAATAGAGATTATAATGTGTTTTTGCTTTTATCTTTTTTGATATATAATTTTTAAAAATGATATGATAATTTTGAACACATTTGTTTTTATTTTAAAATTTTAAAGATAGAATAAATTTGGCATTAAATGATAAAGGACTAATTTTGATAAAGAAAATGATTTTTCAACTTGTACAAAAAATAGATGCTATATTGTTGTGTTTTTTTTTTTTTAAATGATAATTTTAGTTGTTTATTTTCAAATTTAAATTTTAATTTTAATCAAAATTTTAATTTTAAAAAGAGAGTAAATCTTTTTAAAACCTTGTTTTTTATATGTTACGGGATTTATAAGAGTAAGGGGTGAGATAAAAAAAGGAATATTGCATATGGCAAGGTAAATTTATTTTACTAGTATTAAAATCAAGAATATCCATATTCACTAATATCAAAATTAGGAATATCTTTGATTTTCACTAAAATCGGAGTTATGAATATTGATACTAAAATCAGAAATAATTTTGAAACTCTAATATTCATTGAAGCCATGAATATCATACATGTTCTTCATGTAATACTAACCAAAATCAGAGTTAGATGTATTTGTATTTAAATATTCAATTACACTAGAATAATGAATATTATAGGCAAACTATCAAAAACAGAATACAACAAATCCCTAGCAATTTAAGATAAAATTAGCGACGCAACCTATCTCGGGTAAGACACTTAAGGGGTGATAGTATATTCTCTTTTGTGTAATCAATCTCATACTATAAAATCTCTGTTGACCAGTTAGGATTTCTAGTGATCATAATATTAGGTGACGACTTCTTAAACTAAACCTTTTTTTCTTCTAAGAATAAGATGCTAGATATTTGTTATTTTTTCTTAAAATTTAAAGGTCGTCACGATGTTAAGTGCAACAGAATGACAACTCCTCTGAGCACTTAGGACTAAACTTTGCTTTTTTCTTCTTATTATTATTATTATCTTGTTTGTTATGCTTGTTTGTTTATTTTCTTGTCTTCACTGTTTTAGCATACATCTCTATTTCTATTGTCATATATTACTTAAGAGCACACACCTTAAAATTTAAGATAGGCAGGGAAGTAACGGTACCCCAATAACTCTAGTTTGGGAAATACTTATAAAACCATTCAATTTTCACTTGATTGTTTACTTGGAAATGATTGGTATTCTAATTTGACATTGTTCAGGGCTTTTATCTTCACACTTCTTGTAAGTCTTATATTAACCTTTCAAGGATAATTATTGCGTAGACAAGAAATTCTTTGAGACTAGATAATAATCTACCTCTTGATGCACTTAACGACTAGAACTTACCGGCTTTACCCTTTGTAATCTCATTATAGCAAGTCCAACATGTGGTATCTTGAATTTCAAAATCATTGGGTGGTAAATGGTGGTTATATTGAAATTTTACAAGGGTCGGAGTGGTTATAGTTGATTAAAAAAAAAAATTTCTTAAATTAAAAGCCAAAGGGTTGTTAAAAGCTTAAACTTAGACAAGACTGGAAAAGATCCTCTCCAATGATATGATAATGGAAGGCAACATGAAGAGCTTATACACCCTTGATCTACGAAGTTATTTGTTTCGATCACCAACAATACCGAATGTGCTGTGGAAATTAGAATATCTAAGACATTTGCTGGTAGAATACAGTTCAGTTAGTGGTAGTATTAACAGAGTGGATACAATAAGAAACCTGGAGACTTTGAGATGGATAAGAGCTAACAATCTAATTAGTAATGATACAATGTTCAAATTGACTAATCTTCGAAAGCTAGGAATGTTCTTTGATAGGACAGAGGAAGTTGAGGTGGAGAAGATTTTGACAAGGTCCGGCACATTCCAGACCCATGGGAGCTACTCGATTGTCTTGTGATAAGAACACACATGATTTATTGTGTTATTGTGTGTTGAATAATTTAAACCATGTAATCTTTTGTTTTGTTTTCTCGTTTTTAATCGAATTTTTTCACAGATAATAATTCCATTTCTTCTGGATGTTCTGTAACTGATACAATTGAGGGGGGGGGGGGATGATGAAGGAGAGTCGACAACGAAAAAGTAGAAATTTGAACGCGGCACAAAATCTGAAATAGAAAGAAAAATAAATAAAGTATGAGAGTTAAAATATTTATGTCCCATGTTTAAATATTATTATCCTGTAGACATTCTAAAAAATTCAAACATGAGAGTTGCCTAAAGAATTCTCTATAATTACATCACTTTCTTCTTGAATGATTTGATTTTTTTTATAAACAAATTCGAGTTTTGTGTGGTGTCAATTGCTTGTTTTTTTGTTATTTATTAATTCTCAAATTTGGGTTTTGCGAGTGGGATTTCGTGGTCGGAAAGTGCTTTCACATGGCTCGGTTTGATACATTTTATTAGTTTTACCCACCCTAGATGTCAATTAGATTCTAGAAGCAATTATGCACTTACAATCCAACAAAATATTTTCCAGGGATGGATGCTGATGGATTCAAACACTGTGATATGTCCAGGGACTAGGCCTCGACCACATAACCCACCCAGGGACCAGTAAAATACGTCTGCAGGCTAAAACATCTGCACTGTACTATCTTCTTCATGACAACTAGTAGAATCTCCCACTATGAGAACTGATGAAGACTCTCTTGATCTGATCTAGGCCTCCACTTTGGCTGTCCTTGACTGAGGTATTGTGGCAAGTGCCTTTGCTCGGTCGAACTGCTTGGGCGACTTCCCTTTCTTTGCGTGCTCAAATTGTTGGGATGGCTTTCCTGTCTTGTGTTGGAGGGTTTGAAGCTGTGCTTACGATTGAGAATACACAGACCTACTTATTTGTGATCGGGTCATAAGATGTTGGCCAGCGGTGTAGCTTGAGTTCCCAACAGGAGCTCTAACATGGTGGCCATCAGTATTGCTTGAGTTTCCAGCTGGTGTTCCTGCAATAAAACGTGATATTCGTGGCCTGACTAACGCTTCCAGGACAGAAAACCGATTCTGATTAACCAAGACAAGTTTAAGGTAGGTTGTTTGAATGGCTTCAGATATCTTCACCAGGTTTCCAGCACTAACAGCTCTCGCAGTGTTTTCTGGCTGCTCAAAGGGATCCTCAATCTAAAATAGCTTCTAATTTCTTCCGACTGCCCCGTGAACGGACAAATTCCTAGCTCTGTGGCCTTTGAACTTGTGTCATAGAACTGCAAATATAAAAAATAGATTGGAGTATATCAATAAAAACTCGGATGCAAGCTCCCCCAGGAAATGGGAAAAGCAGGTCGAACTTTGAACAGCTTGCTTATCAGAGAACTTTCACCGAATTGAAAGTTCATTGTTGCATCATAATCGCACCTGAAAACATATAAAATGGAGACATAAACCAGCATTCATACAAGCCAGCACGTCTTTCATCATGGACTCCAATTGCAGGAATTACCTCCTAGGCACATAGAATCTTAAAATAAAATTAAATCACACAATAATTATTACCTTTACAAGTAATGAAATGAATGGCCAGTGATTATCTACATCCTGTGAAATCCTATCTGGACTGGCTTCTCGTAATCTCGTCCCATATTTCTCTACTTCACCGCTATTTGTAGCCCATACTGTTCCCCGGTCCATTTGCTCCGATTGTGGTTCTACGGGCTGTCGTAGAATTTTATGCCTGCAAAAAATTTTCAACTTCAGTGGCTGCAATTCAAGTTGGACTCTAAAGGCCAGGAAGGATAATTAAAGAGATGCGTTTTTTAGATTATTTAAGAAAGAAAACGATCAAATTATCGTTTGACAAAAATTATAAAAAGAATTGTAATTCAGAAATTATTTTTTATAAAAAAATTATAGTAAAAATGGGTTAGTTGAACTTCTGGTTAAAATGATTTAAAATAATCTTTTTTTATGAAAACAAAAGGTATAAGTTAGAATTTCGTTTCACATAGCAACTTCATAGAAATATATTTCTTATAAAATATCTTATGGAGAAATGGACTAATATAAACTATTTTACAATGAATTATTTAACTTAATTTATTCTTGAAAAATACTTATAAAATATTATAAAATATTTTACAAGTACTAATACATTGATAATATTATTTAACTATTTTAATTATTATCACATCATTACCATAATACTTCATCGATATTTCATTACAAATTTTATTGTTGTATTCTTTACATCACTACTAGTTGAATGTTGTAAAAAAAATTTTAATATAAAATTATTTTATGTAAAACAAACGTCTTCTAAGGCTATATTTATTTTCTGAAATTCACTTTCCGGAAAACCACTTTCCAAACTTTTCTTTGTTTGTTTGTCATTAGAAAAGTTGGTCAACGAAAAACATTTTCCAGTCAAAAAAAACTACTTTCCAGCAAACAAACGGGGCCTAAAAAAATTAATTTTTTACTAGAGTAAAATTATTAGCTTAATTTTCCAACCGGCGCCTTTTAATCTCAAACCAAGGTTATTTATAATAAAAATACATATTTTTTTATCAAAAAATTTTTTAAAAAATGATAACTACAAATAAATTTGTAAAAGTTCTACAAAACATAAACTCTATCAAATGACACACAAGCTAACTATAGATATCTGTGAGTGTAGGGGACCAAAAACAAAGCAATTGGAAGCTTATTATTATTGAGTTTCATCTTCATTTTGCTTTTGCCTGCTGTTATCTCCCAATTGTTGTCGGCTTGGTTGTAGGAAAGACATCAACAACAAGAATCGTTCGCTCTCATAAGGGGTTTCATCAAATTAGCAATGCTGATTAATGGTGGTAATTTCTCGAACTGATAAGTGCACTTATTAGATAGACAAAGATCACATGGCTTGGCTGAAGGGGAGAATTATGCCCGTACTGGAAATGATGCCCTACCTAAATGACAATGATATATGATGTATCAGGAGTTTTTGCTCTTCGATGAAATGCATTTATTACTAGAATCTGATGCTCCATAATTCACTTCTTAGATCGTTCAAATGCTTATTCCCCGTACAAGTTCACAGCATTGCCTATCCATAAGAAGCATGAACTTTTATCACGATTAGCATAAAACTAAAGTTAAGTTCAACATGTCAATTTCAGCACAAACCTGTTACGATTGTGGTCAGAATTCATGACAAGAGGCTTCAGAAATTTGACATCGTTTCATCTGATGTCTTAAATTTGATTTCCTTTTCCTTTTCTCCCCGTTGAGAATCAGAACATGCTGTCTTTTGGGAATGGGACACGATTCTGTTCAAAAATTAAACCCTCCTGGATAAATTGACAGTACAGTCGCTGTCTTTCGCAAACTGATCTTATCAGAATATCCGGTGCGGACAAGGACTACAGAGTATAGAGAATTAAAGGCGTCAAAGAGATACAAAGCTGAGGCAAGCAACAAGCAAACGGCAAGAGAAATATTGAGAACCTTTTTTCTACCGAACAACAGTATAAAGGAGGAATGATGCCATATTCCACGGCGTATGAAAATCTTGGACTGGGTTTTTTCGTTCGTTCGTTCTTTCTTTCTTTTCTTTTATTTTTGATGAATCAGAAGACAGTATTATTAGAAAAGCTTAAAGAAAACAACAATGGCCCGGAGTGTGCTCCTGATTTTAGCACGGTACAAGGAAATCCAAAACTCAAATGCTAATCTCAAAGAAAAAATGTGAATATCTTGTATTTACTTCTGCAGGAGATAAAGCTAAGGGCTCAATTGGTATTATACGTGTTTTTATTTTATCTATATGTTTTCATATTAAAAACAGATTATTTTTTTGTTTTAATAAAAAATGTAAAATGTCCACCGCGCGTCGGTTGTCAGGGTTTTTTTAACACCAGAATAAAGCCATCTTCAGAACAAGAAAGTTTTATGTTTCAAAGTTCTCAGAAGTTAAAAAACAAGAAGGAAAACGGCAAATAATACCAAGCAACCTCTTGAGTAATCCTGCTATTTGATGTTCAATTCAGCACAGTCACACAATATGCTCATTGTTTCTCTTGAGCGCCGAATCCACAAAACTTTACTCATTTAGATTTGTTCTTATTTTAGTTCGTCGGCCTGGAGAGGAAACCAGGGGCGTACACCACAGAGAAACATCATACAAGTAGTTGAACAGCAACCACATCTCTGATGTCGCGCATTCCTTTTTGATTGTGTTCATTACTGGAAACTTAATTTCGTGTGTGTGTGTGTGTGTGTGTGTATCATTGGCAGATTGTCACTTATGCAGAGAAAGGTGGCCGAACGTTGACCTCTCCTCCTGAGGTCTGGCTTTATAGTGACTGGCCACGAACTAGTGTTCTGAATGATAGTAATGCTATGAATATGAGCAATAGCGTCCCGTTATGGCCAACTTCCAGATGCCAAAGAGTGTACTCTGAGTCATCCAAAACAAGGCAAATGGCTGACCACTGATAGGTCTCCTCTCAAACAATAAGCTCTGTACTATCATGTTTCCAAAGTGCAGAAACGCGATGGAGACCCATTTACCTAGCTAGCTAGCTAGCTTGTCATTTGGATCGGGATTTACTGTTTCCGGAGTTCATTTTTTAAAATATATTTTTTTTTAATTTATTAAAATAATATTTTCTCATGATATTTTTTTATTTTTTACACTATAAAATATATTAATTTAATTTTTTTTCAAAAAAAAACAAAGTGCAAGCACTATCCTGAACCGCCGTGCTAACATAAATGGCCCAGACTCATTCCGCACGTCATGCGCTTGATTCACAAATCCAGTCAAAATAATTTACGTTTTTTGAGCAAGTAAATTTACTTGCAAGAAATCAATTACCGAATGAGTGAGTGTCTTCAAGACAGGTTGTGCCATCATCATCAAATCAAAACCAAATCTAGGACAGCAGAGAGAACCGAGACAAAATGCTACGTGTCTGCTGATGATTGTATGTCCAGGTGAGCCCCCCACATCTTGTCAAGAATTTAGAATCAAATAATGGAACACGATATCCACCCTTCCATGTACCCCAGGAGGAACTTAATTATCATCTATCCATCCACAACATCCGCATTATCTCCAAAGTTGACCCCCTCCTCCTCTCTCATGTTAATTTTCCTTCCGGATGTTAAAAAGGAGCATAATCAATCATAATTAACCGGGGAGTATTTTAAACCAACAACCGCACAGGATGAAACATATCGCTGGTCTCCGGCGATAGCAATCGACAGAGAACCAGAGTTACATGCATGCACATCATTTTTAATCGGATCGGCGGATGCCTTCATCTATCCATCCGCCTTCATCTCATCTATGAAGAAAGCTAGTGGAAGAACCATCTCTTTGAATTGATTAGAAAGGATGAATTTTTTCCTTGGAACAAGAAATAATCATATTTTTCATAAGGTCATCCCTGCTTCCTCATTTCTCCGACGTGGGGGGAAACAGAAAGCAATTTCACAGAAATTCCTGGCGATTTAAAGGATATGATCAGACGTGGAACACTGGCACCGGGAATTTACAATAATGGAACGAAAAAAGAAAACTCAAAAGGAAAATAACTGATTGATCCATCGAGGAAAAAAGAGCCCCTTAGTTCTTATACACAAATTAGAACCACATTCCCCGCCTCCTCAGCCATGCATTCATATTCCTGCAAATTTTTGCAGCCTAGTATAGTAAAACTAACCATTCGTCAAGCTCAGGAGAAAAACCCATGTAAGATTTCCTTATCCCTTCAAAAAAGGAAACTAGAAAATACAATAAAAAAACCGAATGGCACTGCCCTCCGTATTTTTCTTTAACTGATCTAAATTACATATATTTTTTTTTTATCTACTATTGTACTGTTAATGTTGATTTCTTCTCAAATCCACAACAACAACACTAATATTGTCCGTGCTATGCCTAGCCAAGGCCAACTTAGTCAACAGAACTGACGCATCTGAGCAGGCCTTATCAGAGCTCCCAAGGGCGCCATTAGAACCTGGTGGTGAAGGTGGCTTTTGGGCACGGAGGCACATTCGCACAACCCCACAAGCAGTGTCATTTGACACCACATCCCACAGTCCATCACTTGCCAATATCAAACACTCATCCTCCTCCATCCGTTCCGTCACAGTCACTTCCGGTTCCGGTATGACGTAGGGCTTCAAGTAATTGTCACCTGATGACAAGCCAAAAAAACATGAGTACATGAATCAAGCAGAAACCAGCCACAATTTGATGGGGGTGTAATAAATCAAGTGCAATGTTAATTACCTATGGCTCTAGACATGGCCAAAACACCAAGGACTCTTGGGCCATCCCAATAAATTACACGCCCACCAGCTTCTTGGATTCGAAGCAATTCATCTGGTCGATCAGGCTGTAATTACAAATATAAACAGAAGTCAGCAAAATAAAATCGAAATAAAATCTACATCATGATTAACAATAATATTATAATTAAGTCCTAAGAATTAAAAATGTGCACGGCACACGCCGATTCCTAAAAAGTTCCTTAGCTATCAACAATCAACAAAGCTAAAGCTCAAACCTTGACCCACATCCGCACGCCTAATTCTTTTAGTGGAAACATTTCGACTTGTTCTTTAACATGGTTCATAAATAATCACTCCAAACAAAAACTAAAAGCATGGATCAATTTAAAGGAAATGATTAACCTCACCTTGTGATCAGAGGAGAGAGGAATAGCGACACCGTTTCGACAAAGCACGGCACGAGAATCGCCACAGTTGGAGACAATAATCTTCTCAGGCGTCACCACAGCAACCACAGCAGTAGATCCAACGGCGTCGCCTTGTGGCGTCTGTAACCCACACCTACAAGTTGAACTGTTTTCTCCTTCAACGCACCAATTACCCACTTCTTCATCCATCTTTACAAAACTTCTCTCCATAGTTTCCTTCCATTCTACACTTTCTTCTTCTTTAAAGCCTTCAACTTCTTGTTTTACTATCTCATGCAACCGATCTCTACACTTCATCGCCACCTAAATTAAAAATAACACACCAAAATCAGCACCATAAAATAACATGATAAAAAAAAAGAAACTGGAAAGCAATTTAAGGGAGGAAGTTCGCTCTTACATGTGAGCAACCATGACCGTCGAAAACACCAAAATACGAGGTGTTTTTTGTAGTAAAAGAAGTGTGTATCGAAACGGCGTCTTCCATATCTCTTCTCCTACCACAAACAGAAGTCATGCCGAATTTAAGAGCTTCTTTCAATTTCACAGATTCTGGTTTACTTGAATCCGAGATGCTATTGTTTTTATTTTCTTCAATTCTTTTGCAGTTTTCTACTGCGTTACCACAATCACGTGAGATGGGAATGGGAAACAACTCGAGTTTCTTCCTTTTCGCCGGAGCGATATCCAAAATCGTCGACGGTGGAACAGACACGTCGGAAACCAACCGGAGTTCTAATCTCCTGCGTCTTGATGCTCGTGACCTTGCCTCAACTGCTGCAGCTGCTTCATTCTCAGCAACAACTCCGCAGCAAATCCCAGCCATTAGTTCAGATTCACAGGCAATAAAAATACTCAATGAGCAAAAACAAATCAACTATCTCCAAAATCCTCAAGTAATAATTAATTAAGGGGGGTAACAGAGAGAAATGAAAAGAGAGACGATAGATCTTTCTTGCACAGAGAGAGGAGCTATAAAATGACAACGAAAAGGAGGAGGGACTAAAAAAGCGAGATGTTTTCACCTGGGGGCCACGATGACATGACGGGCAGGACTGCCCGTCACCGTCACGGGCAAGAAGGATCCGACATGTACAGATGGTATGAATTGATCTACTGAATACGAAGGTGCTGATCTTCACCGTCCATTTTTCTCTTTCCTTGTAGTAATTCACCACGTGTTAACCTTTCTATCGAAATATTGACGTGTCCCAATAGAATACGAACACGCGCTGTTGCAGCTACCTTTGTTTCCTGACACGCATGTGGTCCTGAAATCTTATTTTAAGTATGATTTTGTTTATTTTAATAAATTTAGTTTGGTACTGTTTAAACGGAGGTCTCGTTTTCTAATTGCAAAGATATCACCACGTGGCAGAGATCTTCGAATACGAGATTCGTGTCTGATTACTCTCTCTGCACACGCGCTCCGCGGGTTCCGAGTAAGGACATAGGTAATAAGTGCACGGCCTTTTTTACGTTATTGCAATTTGCTGTCTTGGTGCCCTTCTCTAGGTTTTAGATCATGAGCCATGATCCCATGCGGCCACCGAAAAGAAGACCATGCTCTCATGTTGAAGAAACCTTCCCACGTGACACGTGGGTGATATTTTCATGGTTGTCAATATTTTATTAGATCATCTTGTGTAATTAAAATTTTTTAAATTATACAGGACCGTATTTACAGCAACTGTCAGCTTCTAATATAAGAAACAAATTTGCTCCGGCGAAATTCATATAATTTCAAAAATCATCCAAAAGTTTAGGTGTCAGTGCATTTTTATTATCAAATTTAAATCAATCTCCATGTTTGTTTCTTGAAAAATAGTTTATGAAAAACTACTTTCCAAACTTTCCTGTGTTTGTTTGCTATTAAAAAAGTTGATTAACAAAAAATATTTTCCGGTCAATGAAAAACACTTTCCGGTCAAAGAAAAAATTGGTTTGGTTTCCAAAAAAGTATTTTCCCTTTTGGTTGTGTTTGTTTTCCGGAAAGTGGTTTCCGGAAAATTACTTTCCAAACTTTCATGTGTTTGTTTGCCATTAGAAAAGTTGGTTAACGGAAAACACTTTCCAATCAAAGAAAAATTTGGCTTAGTTTTCAGGAAAGTGTTTTCCTGTAAAATTTGGGCGGAAAACACTTTCCGGAAGTTGTGAAAAATTTAGAAATGTCATTATTTACTGATTATATCAAATTTGATCCTCAAACTTTTGATTGCTATATATAATTTGTTTTGAATATTTATTTTTCAATTTCAT
>Ga0307517_10009562_pt1 | contig 13718 bp, 5 predicted proteins | sample 23_EM_MG_FD_194515 | JGI IMG/M metagenome (GOLD analysis project Ga0307517, IMG submission 194515) | Populus trichocarpa ectomycorrhiza microbial communities from riparian zone in the Pacific Northwest, United States - 23_EM | ecosystem: Host-associated > Plants > Roots > Unclassified | place...
ATCCCAGCACACAACATTAAACTATAGGATAGTTCCCTATTCCACTCTCAGAAGCCCTAGCAGTTTCATTTGGGAAACAAATTTTGTATACCAAGTCTTCATGAACAATTATATATATATATATATGAATTGGGTTCGAAAGTATAACCAATCTACCTATATATTAATCGTAATTAATATTGATGCTACAATCCACTCAAGAAATAGCCTATATGCAGCTAGCTACTAGCTAAATGCATTGCTCAACAAATTAAAGATACGAGGAGCAAGGAGTGCAGAGTGGATTAACAATCACTAATCATTAATTATCAAAAAGAAATCTGAGAAAACTCAAGGAGTAATTGCATGGATCATCATGGGTTTTGCGAGTCCTGACAAGATTCATGCTGGGTCTCATAATTTGGTGCCTTGTGTGGCAAATGTCAATTGGGTGTGCTAAAATTAACCATAGCTAGCAGACGCATCTGCCTGGGCTAGTGTGCAAGTCCAAACAAATACTATACTTTTGCTCGCGTTCATCATTTGGGATTGGAGCCTTTAATCAATTTGCTGGTGCAGTGAATAAAATTATAAAATTATTAAGACTAAAATTAAAGAAATATTCATCTCGAGGAGGCAGTACAGATGTGTTTGAGTTGGGATGCTGACCCACATGCTTCCTTGTAGTAAGTTTTTATTTTTTATTTTTTATTATTATTATTGCTATTATGGACAGCCGACCCACCGCCATTATCTCTCAATCATAATATACAAATTGCTTGCTGATGCAAGAATTCCATACATTTGTTTCCTTTTTTTTTTTTTATCAATACTAAAATGCAAGAATTCTTTGGATTTGAAAAGCTATAGTTTATCTCCTAGGGACTCGGCAGTATTCTGCTTCGGTGTTGGGGAATTCTGTCTCCCCCATGCGCGGACCGGGGGTGTACTGATAGTTGCTCGACGGAGGGTAAAGCACACTGACACAATATTTTACGTGGTTCGGCAAAACCGCCTACATCCACGGGAGAGTCAATATTATTAGAGATAGATAGAGAAAGGGTTACAACACACATGGAGGAGGAGGCTCACTTCACTCAAACTCAACTCCCAGCTCTCTTGCACACTGCTGCTCAAGGCAGCAGGGCTGCTGCCCTTGGCAGCTACTCCTTCTTTCTCTCCTCACGTATCTCTCTCTTGTTCTCTTCAACCCTCTCTCTCCGTTTGCTCTACTCTCTTGCTGCCTATTTATAGGCAAGAATGGTGCCACCAGCTCCAACACTTCTTCAACAAAGGTGGCTGCCAACTCCAGCTCTTCTTCAACAATGGTGGCTGCCAACCTTTGACATCTTGGATGGGTGCAAATGGTTGGTGTAACTCCAGCTGCAGCTGCTGCAATTATCAATGGTTGTTGCACATTAATGGCAACCAACCCAACATTTGGTCCCTGTAGTTTAGTTTTTTTAATATTGATATTGTAGTCTCAAAAGGTTCTGATTAGCTCCTGCCTTTTAAAAGGCTAAGGAAATCAAAGTACAAGACCACTTTTTTATTTTTTTGGATTTTTTAAGGATTGTTGCGAGGTAATATGATGTATATAGAAGCCTGGAAAAAAAGAAGAGAGAAATCATGAAAAAGAAAGAAAACAAAGGAATTGATTCTCCATTTTTGTTAGCTATTTGACGGCAATTAGAATAAAATACGATAAAAATTGTATTTTAAAGTAATTTTTGTTTAAAAATATATTAAAATAATATTTTTTTTATTTTTTAATGTAATATGGTAAATGTTGCATTAAAATTATTTAAGAACACAAAAAAAAATTAATATTTTTATTAAAAAAATTTGACTGCACTCCTAGACAGACAGACCAAAAGCTTTAGAAACAAGATTAAAAGCTTTTTTCAAAATATGAAATCATAATTGAAAAACCTAAACTATAGGGATTGAAGTGTAGGATCTAAAAGGTGTTTTACCCCTAAAAAGTTTTAGTGGGCCCCTGTATAGAAAGGCGTGGGCCTTCTTTAAAGAAAGAATAAAGTGGGTTTAGATTCAATGGAGGGTCAACGTCTGAAGAATCCATGTAAGAGAGGAAAAGTAAGACTGTTGTGTTCATGTTACCATGAGGGCAGCTCCACCTTTACAATCGAATACATCCATCACACACCATGTGATATGCATCATTATTATGCAAATGAAACCAAACTTTACAACATTGCAAAAAGAGGATGCCCTTTATTCAAGTTAATAGTAATACGATCTTAATTTCATGTTGATGATTGATCTCAATTTTAACTATAGAGATTTTATTTTACCATTTTTGTTATATTAAATATAATTTGGATCGCCTTATTAATCTAAAATAATATTATTCAGAATTCTTTAAAAAAAAAATTAAATAACATGGTTTTAAAAAAATTAAAAATTTAAATAAAGTCTTGACCGGGTCATAGATTAACCCACCGAGTTAATTTCCATCTAATTTAGAGGTTATTTGGTAGTGTGTTAGCGATTGATTTTTAAAGTGTTTTTCACTCGGAAATGCATCAAAATAATATTTTTTAAAAGTTATTTTTGATATTAGCATATCAAAACGGATTGGAAATACAAAAAAAAATAATTTGAAGTTAAAAAAATAAAATTAAAAATAATTTTTTTTTAAAAACACTTTTAAAATATAAAAGTAAACTTAATTTATTATTTAGATTGTTTATAGTGCTATTTTAGTCGGAGGATAGCCAAATCTTAGAGTGAAAAAACTATGTAAATCCAAAGAGTATTGGGAATAAAAGAAGTAGAAGAAAGTACATTTATCAATCATGCATGAATGTTCTTGCGTCATTTACCACTTATATACTTGTATCATAAAAAAAATGGTTTGCAAATTGCAACATTGTTGCCAAAACATAATTCAATATAAATTAGTGTGTAAAAATCCCTCGAACCCCGGAAGCGCCATACCATGAAAGATTGTGATCTTGACAACTCCATGACAAAAGAAATGCCCGCCCCATGAACCCTACATTTCCACTCCTCTTGTAGGACATATATCCATGTTGATTTGATATGGCTTTTCTCAATATTCTCTCCATGTAATTTGGTGTTTGTGTACCTATGGCGAGTGACATATATATATATATATATATATATATATATACTTTGAGTCAATATATGATCTCCCAAGCCCACCAAGTGCAAATGAATGGTTTTTTTATTGGATGATGATCATTATATTAAAAAGGTTATTAAATTAACAGCCAAAGCAAAATATAAAGATAAAACAAAAATAAAATAAAAAACATACTTAAAGAAAAACAAAACTGATATGCTACAATAAAAAATAAAACAAAAATATCTAAAATTTTTTATTAGACCAGAATTTGATGCTATAGAAAATCTTAAAGATATTATTTTTGGTATAAATACGTTAGTAAATCATGTTGATAGGTTTCTGGTTTCGAAAATACTAGCTAATTTTCTGCTAGAAAGAACATTACACATCTATGTCGAAAGAGTTTTCGTAGCCATCCGAAGATATGATTGAGGACCCATTAAAACATTAGGGGGCTAGAAGGGTTCTTGATCGAGAATGATGTTCAGCATTTTAGGGCACATAATTATATATATGGGTAGTGGACAACACCACTCCGGGATTTCTTGCCTAGCTTTCTGATCATAGCTAGGGTTTCTTTTCTAGCTAGCATGATAATTAAGTAATTGCATGTCACTTTCGTTTGTAGATAGTATATTGTACTTGATTTGGTTCTTACTAAATGAAACCAGGAGCTTAGAACAAAAAGATTGCTTGCTGATAAAAACAGTTTCATATCTCTGTGATCCTAAAATCTATGTAGCTGCTAGCCTTTTCTGTTCCTTTACTCCTTCTTTCTGCACCTACTCACAATCAGACAAAATATTGCTTGATCACAAAAGCACCACATATCTTACTCCATAGTCTATGAGAGCTATTTTAAGCCCTTTTCTCCTACCTCAACCTGCTCAAACCAACAGTCCAATTCTTCGCAGTAAAAACCATGAACTTATCGAAGTGTTAAATAAATTCCCCGCCCTAGAATGAACCAATAAATAAGAAACTAAACGATTTCGACAAGATTTATTTAAATTTCTCCTCTTGATTCACAAACAAGTCTGCGCTAGGCTTTTTACATGATTCATTAACTGAGTATTCAAAACTATCCAACTTTTTCACTCGGTTACGACAGCCATTTGCATGTTTTGAGTTGGGATGTAATTACGAAAGCATGCATGTTCTTTCATTATTGGATATAGCTAAACTAGTCATGGCTCACATGGCTAAGCCCATGTTATGTCTATTCTAAAATCTTCTTGGTCTGAGACCTTTCTAAGCCTATCAACTAATGCTTTCAAAAAAATAAAGCCCAGCAACTAGTTTTTAGCTTTGCCCCAGTATGATAGTATTTGTCTTTTCTCAATTTCTTTCCTCAAAACTCTTCAATTTCTTCCCTTTTTTCGTGGCCATGGAGATCTGTCACTGTATATTGACAAAACCAAAAAAAAAACATTTTCTTATAATGACATATTGACAATAATTTGAAAAGGTTAATGGGTTTGTCCAAGATTTAATCACTTCAACAGATTATTACCTAACCAAGCAAAGATTATTTCCATGCAAGCCCCTCCCCTCAATACGTACGCAGTCTTTCTCACTAGTCACTTCTCTCATGTAGCGCCAGACCTCGCACTCCCTAGCTGAAGACAATCGACTTGAGCAAAGCCCAGAAGGGAAGAAAGGGAATAGAAAATATTCAGTATTTTCTTTCTTTTCTTTTCAGCTAAGAAACCGATATTTGTCAGGTTCAAAAACAAAAATGAAATGAAGATTAAAAAAAAAAGTCAACACTTTTGTTTTAGAAAAGAAAATCTATTTAAGTCATTAAAAAAAACAAGAACAACTACTAATTTATCGGCTAATATATTTTAAAGAAAAAAAAGAATGCTAAATGGTAAAAATCTTGACTAATATATATATTAATGCATGCAAAAAACAACAAGAATAAAAAGGAAAGTGTAGATGCATGTCGGTGGAATAACAATGGATCTGAATTGGTTACTGCAATTTATTTTCACTGTCTTTGTAATAGGTTTAGGTTTGTTACACCTCGTTAAGAACACGGCGTCGAAGTATTTCAAAGCGGCTGAGAGTAACCACACTGTTATTGATCCATGTATTGTTAATCAGGCGAGGGAAGCTGAAGAGGGTTGTTGTCGTTGTGTTAATTGTGGCAGTTTTGGGACTAAAAGGTGTTCTCGTTGCAAATCTGTGATATATTGGCAAGTATTTCCATTTTGGGGGGTTCTTGATTGTTGGGTTTTCTGTTTTGGATTCTTTTTATGTTGGAAATAATGGGTTTTTGTTGTTTTTTGGTAATTTTGTATGGTTTCGTGGCTAAATTAGTGATTTGTAGGGTAATTAATTGTGTGGTACAATCTGTTTCTTTATGTTTTCATGGTTACTTTTTTAGGGTGTCTGAGGTTTCTTGTTTCCTGGGTTTTGGTCAAGTTGCAATCTTGTTTTGGTTCTTATGATTTTGGGAATTAATGGGTTCATGTTGTTTTTTGGGTTGTATAGCTAAAATATTGATTTGAAGGGTAAGTAATTGCATGGTATGATTTGTTTCTTTATGATTTCTTGTTGCTGAATTGGCTTGCAATCTTAAAGTTAATTTAATATGTGGGTTTTAGGTGCAGATTTTCTTTCTTTTATGTTTTTTTTTCAGCAGCATAAAGTATATGGTTGTTCTTGTTTTCTTTTCCCCAGCTCGCGGGGATGCCAAATAAAACACTGGAAGGCAGGCCATAGGTTAAAATGCAAGGATTTCAGAGCAAGCTCATCACGAACAGCAAAATCAAACTCTAAGCCTATTATAAAGAAGCCTGGAGTAACTAATCCAAACTTCTGGGAAGATCCTGTGCGTGGTGATAGCTACAACGGATGGGGCGCAACTGTTGCATCCACGCATTCAGCTGCAAGCGGCAGTGGATGGATGGAGGAGGCACCAAGAGAAGACTACAACGGATGGGGTGTGCCTAATATGGGGCCAAGTGGCATGAGTCAAGGTCATGTACAAACCCATGATAATATTCCCCATGTTTTTGAAACATGTAGTGGAAATAATCCATCAGCTCCGCCAATTCCTGATGGGGCATTCGATGAAGAGCTTATCCATCATCCGTCAATTGATTTTAGTCCACTGGACTTGTCTGTTCCAGCTATAGAGCATGGAGCTTCTGTAACAAGTGATGTGAACGAAGGAGGTACTTCTTCATGTATAATATGCTGGGAGGCTCCTGTTGAAGGTGCATGCATTCCTTGTGGTCACATGGCTGGTTGTATGGCTTGTTTGAGTGAGATCAAAGCTAAGAAAGGTGTTTGCCCAGTTTGCCGATCCAATATAAACCAAGTTGTAAGGCTTTATGCTGTCTGAAAAGCGGGCATGACTCACCTGAGTAAAACGGATCTGGCATTGATTTGTAAAAATGTTTGGTTTGATCTTTACATCTTTGATTTGTGAGCTTTTTCTAATAAGTATAAATTCCATTGAGACTAAAGGTGCAACGCGAAGAGGCAACAAGCGATTCTTTCTAGTCGACAGAAACCTGAGTGCAGCATGGACTACGAATATTGAACTCTGCTTTGTGATGTTTCTCTATGGATTATCTTGTGGCTTCCCAACACAAGAAGTACAGCGTGACAAGGAAACCAATGCTAGCTATCTGTGGCATCAAGGAAACCATCATATCTCACCTCACCTTGGAACTGAAGGGCCCGAACGCTTAATCCCTACTTAATTCACAGGTTGGTTTTCTTGCGTACTTTTATTTACTTGTTTGATAACTGTACATTCATTCTAAAGAAAGAAACTTTTAGTAAATGTTCAACGAAAAGCATCCCAAATGACGGATCCATATTTTGCTTCTTCCATTTTTCTAGCACCATGTTTGGGTGGGAGGACGTTATATAGGTAGGATGACTTGCAAGGAATTAAAGAATTGAAAGATATTGTATCTAAATTTAACGGTACAAAAACCCTATGAAAAGTTTTAAAAAAACCCCTTAAAATCTAAGAAAGCATCTCTTTTGGACTCAGCTACCAAGCCCAAGTCTAATTGCTATCGAGATGCATGAACTCGGGCGCATGGTGGTCTTAGCTCATGTTGTCACACCCTACAAAAGTTAGGGGTGCTTGGCATGCCAGTATCACATACTATATTTATACATAATATCTATACCCAATCACTTTGGGGGTGTATGGCGCACTAACAACTTTTATTGGATCCGACCCAATTAATTTTTACCAATTTGCATGAGTCAAACTCTCCCTTACAATTGTTTTTTAAGGCTCCACGGATTGCTTGTAACTTAATATTTTATATTGATGTGATATATATTATTTTGAGGATGATAAAACTAAAAATATTATAAATGTAAAATTATATTTTAATCATTTTTTTTTACTAAAGGACAAGACTATTGAGTTATAAATATACAATGAATCCTTCAAGCTAAATGTTTACAATCTTTTCATTCTTAACACTTTCAGCATATATTTTTTTACAATTTATCTTTTTAAAATATCATTGCACTTTTTTTCTTTATAAAATCATTAAATGAAGTATCAGAGAGTCCTCACATCCATCAAAGAGGATTTTTTTACAAGTACTAACTACTAGTTACTTTGACTTACTAGACACCACCTGATACCAGCTATCAACCACTTGAGTTTTTCATATCAAGCCATCAGACACCTTGGCTAGGAAGAATGGATCAAATTGAACTAAAAGACTAACCGATTGTCTAATACATCGATCTTATTTCTAAGCATCTTGAATTTTAGGACTCATCAATTGATGTTGTTTATGGAAAACTAATAAAAAAACCATCGATTTCTAGAACTTGTTTTTAACATTTATAGGTCATTTCATGACACACAACTAAGATACACTTGGGTTAGGATGCAAGATAAATATACAAGTTATCACGAACACTTCTACTCAATCAAACCTTCAACAACTTACCAGTCAGGTGCAACTCCTCACTCAGACCGTTTTGGAAACCCAATGACAAAACCAGACCTTGCCACCCCCAATAAATCTTGACTTCCTTAATAACACATAACGCCTCAAGCTAGTCATGACTCACATGACTAAGACCATGTCATGTCTATTTAGCCTGTCAAGATTTTCTTGATCTCACACCTACTTAAACATATCAACCATAGTTATCAAACCCGACCCGGGTATTGACCCGGTTAAGGAGCTGGGTCCCGGGTTTTTATGGGTCAACCCGGGTCAACTCGGGTCAACCCGGATCAACCCGGAAATTTTTTAAAAAATAAATTTTAAATTTTAATATTTCATAAAAAAATATTTATATGAATATAGGGCTATATATATTGTAAATAAAATATTTTTTTAATATTTATATAATAAAATTTTAAAAAATTAATAACTTAATAAAAAAATAAAAAAAATACTCACATTTAAAAAATAAAGAAAAAAGCAGCCCTTGGAATCTGCTCCCGTTGCATTAAACAGACCATTATTCCCAACCTCAATCCCACCACTAGCACCACCTCCACCCCCTCTAGCACTCTGCATCAGCAATTGGTCATCCTCATCCAAAGGCAGCCTCTCATCAGCAATTGGTCAGCTTGCTTTCTCGAATGCTTGCCAACGCGTAATCCATTTTTTGTGGTTGGATTTGTTGTTCCAGGTTAGCCATGATATTGCTTGCCTTTCCTTTCTTCAATCACTTTCTTACTCAGTTCTGGGCTTGGATGCAGGAACGGTGAGCTCCAGGCCATGTCTCTGCGATCTCATATATATGCCTTCACAAAGGATTATGAGTGCTTTTTTGTGGTCTTTTGAGAAGCCTTTCTCAGTCTTTTGAAGTTAGATCTCAAATCGCCTGGCCTTGTCCCCCAGTAAGGAAGATTGTGAGGCTCGTTGTGCCTGGAGGGTTGGAGGCGGCAAGAAAGATCCAGACAGAGATAAGATCTCAAATCTGCCATGGAGAGTCACCCGGGTCTCGCCCGGGTTTGCCCGGGTCACCTGGGTCATGGGTTGACCCGCCGGGTCGACCGGGTTTGGCCGGGTCGTTGCATAGGCCGGTCTTTTGACAAACCCGAACCGGTCCAGCCACCGGGTCGACCGGGTCCCGGGTCGACCCGCCGGGCCGGTCCGGGTTTAATAACTATGATATCAACTAGTTTTTAGTTATGCCTAATATGATAGTATTTGTCATTTCTCAATTTCTTTCCTCGAAACTCTTCATTGTCTTATTTTTTTTTATGGCAATTGACATCTTTTATTGTATATTGACAATTTTATTTTTTATAATGATATATTGATAATAATTTGAAAAGGATAATAAGAACATTTAAACAATCATCATTTTAAAAGACAAAGAAGTCTTTCATGTTGCCCTACTTAACATGGTTTAATAAAGAAAAATGAAATTGACTTCGATTATTTTTATGAGTTTTAAAGAAAACACTAATGGAAAATGCATAAGCATACATGAAAATTCCTATACCAATAAGTCAATCAATTAATTGTGTTGCCTCATCTTAGCTAAATCAATAGTGGAAGAAATTTATCATAATCTATCTTTTCAATTACATTACTATAAATCAAACTTGATTATACCAACTAAACTCGGTCCATTCAACATAAAAAAAATCTTTGTGATTTTAATAAAAATAATTGATTTGAGTTGACCCAATAGATCAAATCTTTTTTTGGGTCAGTTTCTGAATGGAATGTGACAACTATAATTGAAACAGATGTTTTTGCATAAGAACATGATTTTACATGTCATCCCCTTTAATAAATATCATAGTTAGCATAATTAAAATTAAAAAAACTCATAAAATCCCATCTAATTCAACTGTAATTGACCCATCTGATTCAATTAGAATTGATTTATGTTTTGGTAGTTTTAAGTTGATAATTTTTAATATATAATAGAAAAAGTATGTTTCTACTATTGTCTTTGAGGTTCACATTTTCATAGAAATATTTACAAATTGGTAGGTTTTAGTCCAAAAGCACCTTGAATTGCCACATTAAAAAATAACAAAGTTGTATAGTGATTTTACGGTTAAACTTGCATTCTGCATTCTCTCATAAATCATTATGGATTGAAATACTTAACTTTTTCTAAGCTTTCAATTTGATCCCCGCATATTTTTTTTCATAATTAAGCCATTTTGAACCCAAATTAATAGCTAATCACATCTTTTTTTAAGAGCGGGTAGAATCGAAACACAGGGGACAAAGTGAAAAACACGGAGAAAATAGCTAATCACATCTTTGAATTTTGTTTAAAAATTTAGTCTAGTCCCCTCATCTTTTTCAGTTAATAAGTGGTTGATCTCTTTAGTTGTCGGAAATTCTATTTTAGTAACAAATATCATTTTTCAATTTTTTTTTATGAGAGAAGAGATAAACACTCGCTAGAATCCAAAGCAGAGAGAGAAAGTTTTCGTTGACATCTATTTCAAAATAGTTGAAATTGATGTCAGTGAGATCCATTTGATGAGTGGAGTCTTAAAGTAATTGTTTTGAGTCTTAATATTTCCTAAAAAAACCAAATCTAAGTCGAGAATGAGAAATTTTATTCAGGTAAATTTGTGATTTATACCTTTTTATTTATTTATTAGGTTGATATGTTGGTTTATTGATGTTTTAAAAGTGATTTTGGGTTAAAATGAGTTGAAAATATGTTTTTTTTATTTATAAGAATCACATAGAGCTAATTTTATAGCCACCACAGTGATGGCCTTATTATAGATTGCCACAACGATTACATGTCATCTGTCTATTTTTTTTATTAAAACAATAGGAACAAAAAACATATTATTTATCTTTTTAAATAAAAAAAAATTACAAACCCAAGCATACGGGCTTGGACTTGAATGCCTAGGCACCCAGGCTCATCCTTTCACAAGCCTAGGACATTGGCCACGAGCCCACACCACTAGCCTATTTTTCAGTAAGTTTATAAGTATATTTAGGTTAATTATAAATCAATCTCTCTCTCTCTCTCTCTCACTCACACACACACACACTAATGACTAAACTACAAATTGATATTTTTCATGGAGTGGTTAAACTATAACATCAAAAACTACCTAATCATCATTTCTCTCGTACACAATTTAGCAATTTCAGCTAATCATCGTTTCTGCCATAGCAATTTCAGGCAAACATGGAAGAGAAATAAAGAAGCATCACTTGTGAAAGGGCTAGCGTGGATTGATTCCCAAACCTAACCAAGCGGAGTTGATTTATCCATACTTATCATATCTTATCTGGAATTTATCAATTCGATTGATTAATCTACATCCTTTTAGATTAATTTATTTTAAAATAATACCATTTTGAATAAAATATTTTTAAAAAAACACAAAATAGGAGGTTTTAAATCCTCCTCTCAATATGCAGTCTTTATATATATATATATATATATATATATATATATATATAAAATGCAGTCTTTCTCACTTGTCACTTGTCACTTCTTTCATGTAGCGCACTCCCAAGTTGAAGACATTCGACTAAAAGCATAGCTTGGAAGGGAAGAAAGGGGGGGAAAACCAGTACTTTCTTTCTTTTCTTTTCAGCTAAGTAACCCATCTTCGTCAAGTTCAAAAACAAAACAAAAAATCCTCAACAAAATACATTTTCATCGTTTTTTAATTTAGATTTATTTAGAATATGCTAATCTAGATTATCTCAATATTAAACACATGTTAAAAGCATATTTAAAATTATCGCTATTTGTTTAATTGTAATTATAAAAATTATCACAATATTAATTATACACTAATAACCCATTTGACACCGCAACGATTAGCCGCGATAATATAAGCTAATTATTAACAAATAAGGCTAATTATTAGCAAATAAGGCGATAACAAACGTACCCTAAGGCTAATTACTAGCGAATAATTAACTACCCTGCTAATCAACCCACCTTATTTCCATGCAAAAGAAAAAAAATCCCCAAATCCCTCACACCAAAAGGGAATTAAAAAAACCCTAATAAAACACGGAACTCCAAATACAAAAGGAAACACACCCTTTCTCTCCTCTCAAAATACCCATTTTCCATGTAAAAAATAAAAAATAAAGAAAAAAAATTCATCGATTAATGCATGCAAAAAAGAATAAGAATAAAAAGGAAAGTGTAGATGCATGTCGGTGGAATAACAGTGGATCTGAATTGGTTACTACAATTTATTTTCACTGTCTTTATAATAGGTTTAGGTTTGTTACACCTCGTTAAGAATACGGCGTCGAAGTATTTCGAAGTCGACGCCAATTTCGAAGCGGCTGAGAGTAACCACACTGTTATTGATCCAAGTATTGTTAACCAGGCAATGGAAGCTGAAGAGGATTCTCTTCGTTGTGTTAATTGTGGCATTTCGGGGTCTAAAACGTGTTCTCGTTGCAAATCTGTGAGATATTGGTAAGTATTTGCTATTTTCTTGGGCTCTTGATTGTTGGGTTTTCTGTTTTGGATTCTTTTGATATTGGAAAATAATGGGTTTTTGTTGTTATTTTGGTGATTTTATATGGTTTTACTGGTTTTGTAGCTAAATTACTGATTTGTAGGGTAATTAATTGTGTGGTACACAATTAGTTTCTTTATGTTTTCTTGTTGCTTAATTGAAGTTATGGTTCCTTTTTAAAGGTTTTTTAGGGTTTTTGAGGTTTCTTGTTTTCTGGGTCTTGGTCAAATAGCAATCTTGTTTTGTTTCTTATGATTTTGGGAATTAATGGGTTTATGTTGTTTTTGGGGTTTTGAAGCTAAAACTGTGATTTGAAGGGTAAATAACTGTATGGCTCGATTTGTTTCTTAATGTTTTGTTGTTGCTTAATTGTAGTTATGGTTCTTTTTTGGTGGTTTTTGAGGGTTCTTGTTTTCGGGGTAAAAATGCTATCGCTTTTTGTTTTTGTTGGTTAATTGTATATGTTTTATTGTTTTGGTGGCCAAATTAGTGATACGAGGGAGGGTATTTGGAATTGATTAAGTTTTTATAGTGGTGAAGGTGCTCATTTACCTCTGGAAATTACCAGGGGTTTTCTTGTTCTGCTGGTTTTTGTAGGTTATATATGTATGGTTTAAATGGATGTGTGCTTAAATTAGTAATTGTAGGGTAATTTAATTGTATTAGAATGAATTGAGTCTTTGTTAATATTGGTTGCTAAAGCTTATAGGTGAATTTTTTGGGGGTTCATAAAACTGTGATTTTTGTGTGCTGAATGAATAGGTTTAGCTTAATTAGTGATCAGTAGGGCAAGTAGTGAACTTGATTGTGCTAGATGGTGTGGCTTAATTATGCATGTTTTAGCTTAATCAGTTATTAGAGTAATGATCTAGCTTGTGCTAGATGGTTTGTTGGTAAAAATGCAATCTTTTTGTTTTGAAGATGGTTTTTGAATTTGGGAATTTTGCGTTTGTGTAGTTCTTTTGGTTTTGTGAGCTTAATCATTTATGGTTTTTGGTTTAACAGCTTAATTGGTGATTTGTAAGTAATTAATTAATTATATTATGGGTGTTGTTGTTGGTGTTTTTTTTTTTTGCGGGGGGGGGGGGGGGGGGTGTTTTTTTTTTTTTTTTATTTTATAAATGTTTTTTTTTTTTTTTTATTAAATTTAGTATAAATAAAAATTAATTGAAGATTTTG
>Ga0307517_10009563_pt1 | contig 13717 bp, 7 predicted proteins | sample 23_EM_MG_FD_194515 | JGI IMG/M metagenome (GOLD analysis project Ga0307517, IMG submission 194515) | Populus trichocarpa ectomycorrhiza microbial communities from riparian zone in the Pacific Northwest, United States - 23_EM | ecosystem: Host-associated > Plants > Roots > Unclassified | place...
AGCACTGCGGGGTGTGACCCATTTCATAAAAGGCCACGAGTGGGCTTGCATCTGCAGGGGCGAGCGACCAAGCCTTTAATTTTTTTGTTGTTACAACTGGGAAGGACGATAGGTTGTCTATCCTTATTTTTTGTTTGAAAAAAAAAAGACGACGTATCATCTGATTTGCTCAGGTTCCAACCACTATGGTGGTCGAAAAATTAGGGTTTAAGTTTTTTTTTTACCTAAAAAACAGTTTTCCAACCCATTATTGACCCAAAACACCTTTAGGACTGTTATGTACCTATCAATGGCCTTAAGAAAACAAAAACAAAAATCATCTAAAAAACCAAAATCAACCCAAAACCAAAAATTAAACATAGTTTAGATATGTTTTATCATGAACTTTAAAGGTAAAAAACACACATAATATGAACTTCTCTTGTCAAATAGAACAATTTGACACAAACATCAATCGTTTTGGTAGCATAAATCGGTGTTAATGACATTTTTTTTTCTCTACCGTCGGAATCTAATGATCTCTCTATTTCTTCTCTCAATAAGGGACCACTAAAAAACAACAAAAATAAATCTTTGTACCAAAATTGAATTTTTAAAAAATTGAGGCAACGAAATCGTATAATTTGTGTTATTTTGAAAGTTAGAGGATCAAAGTGTATTTTTCCACTTATGTTTGGCGTCCTTTTCATTTCAGTTCCTATTTTTCCAATCTCACCATTGATTAGAAAATCAGAAGCAATTGATCTTAAATTAGGATCAAATTGCCTAAAATAAAACTTCTAGAACCAAAATGAATTGTCAAAAAATAAACAGGGTCATCCACAATGACACGTGGGTGCATGAACAATATTGGTGTTAAGTTAAGATTCGAATTTTAATTTTTAATTTAGTCTAAGTTAAAAATCATTTCTAACTTTTATATGGAAAAAGTTGTAAATCAACTTAAATGATCTACTATCTGTTTTTTCATGCAAAAAAAAAAAATAACCCTCGAGTTTTTTCTAATTTTACATGATTTACAATGTGAATGTGTTTTGAGAGAGCAGTGGAGAGGAGAAAAATGGAAAGGAAATCAAGTCACTTCCATTTATTTGGATGCTAAAATTGGGAACAGAAAAGAAGGGGAAAGAGGAAAAAAAATAAATCTTTGATTTTTCTTTTTGACACGCAAAAGCTCTCTCCGTCCAAACTTGACACAATTTTATTTATATACCATGTAAAAAAAATGTTTTCCTTTATTTTTCATCGATATATCCAAGCAAATTGTTTTTCTTTTCCTCAGTTTAGATTTTTGAATTATCACTGTATTCCTTGGCATCTTCTAGCTACCATTCAAAAGGTAGAGAAAAGAATAAAGGGAGGGCATATTTTTACTCATTCTACTCTCGGAAGCCATGGAAACAAAAAGGTGACACCAGGCTCTCTTTATCCTTTTCTTTGTTTTTTTTTTAAAAAAAGTTGGACGCGACTGGACACTAGCTCAAGCAATTGAATTTCAAGAACTAAAGATATTGCCGAAAGGCATCTAGTTTAAATACCTTGCACCTTTTGGTTTCACCAGTAGCATTCAGTTCCAATTCACCAATGAGTCTGTACTTGAATAGCAGCACTCGAGACATACAGCAACGTTGAAATAGCAAGATCTATTTTTAATCTCAAACAAGAATATCCATCTCTATGGATGGGTTTGATCACTAACAAAAGAAAAATGTACTCTCTTCATGAAAGAAATAAAAAAATTGGAGTTAGAAATTCTCTCTGCAAGAAACTACTCAATTGGGCAGGATAAATATCAAGCAAAAGAAATTCTCTCTCTTTTTTTTTTACCAAAATAATTACTGATATGTTTTTATGCTTGCTCTATCTTACATCTGGTTTAGATGCTCTGTATTGCTAGTTACACGTAAATATCACAGTACTCGAGAACCCAGCCCGAGGCCTCAGACGAGTCAAAAAGGCTCGAAACACCTCTCCTTTATTGCGTATATCTTTTCCATGTTTCACTGTAGAGCTAGCAGGAAAACAGGTCACACCCGTGCCCGGGACTCACATGTGCTCCCTCTCCTAAATAATGCAGCTCTGTGGTCCCTCGCAGCACCATCATCCCCACAAAGACGTAAATTCATGCACTGTTTCATGGAGAGAAGGAATCACACATTAACACATCACTGTCTCGTATCATAAACTTGAGTATGGGGACGACACGTACGTAGGCATGAAGACATCGACACAACCAGGCAAATTCTAATCACATCCAACCAGCCAAGCCACCATAATCACTAAAGCAGTTGTCTAAAAAGACTGAACAGTCATGGATTTTCACATTCAAATTACAATACCATTACAGACAACAGTAGACACTGAGAAAAACAATACTTGGAAGGATAGGTGAAATGGTGCCACTACATGAAGTTGCCCTCACTCGTGCACGTTACACATCATAAAAAGATAACCCGGCAAAACATGAAACTTTGATAAAAATACAAAAAGGGAAGAAAGTGAGAGATGGGTCCCAAGACGCCCAAGAAGCGTGCGTACATCCTCTCTTTCTGGGGGTCCCCCCTCTAGAACTAGTCTTCCCATTCACACAGGAGAGATGCTCTCTCTAACCTAATACACAGATTAATGATTCACCCTCTCCTTTATTGAGACATATTACGCTGCACTTCTATTCCTCTTTCTAGAGACCACAGGAAAATTCTCATGGTCCAAAGCTTGCTGATTTGCAACTCGAATGATTGAACGTTGAACAATGAACATTGAACGCAAGAGAAGTACTGCAATCTTTCCTTCCTCTGCCAGTTTCCACCTCTTTAGCTGGGAGATGTTTGTCATGTTCAAATCAACGCCGACATCATTTTTTACCTGACTTATTCTGCACACACCACTAGTAATAACAAATTAATAACAGAACTGATAGCACCTGGCAGTAATGCCCAGCATTACTGCCAACAATACCGATACTCATGGAGCATCAAGTCCTAAAGCTTTGGCTTCGAACTTCAACGACTTCAAGTACTGAATAGCTTCTTCAAGAACGATAACTGCATCCTTGCCCTTTCCACCTGGAATCAGGTTCTGTAGAATGCTCACTGTCTCACGAATTCTCTCTTTTCTCATCCTCTTGTTTACTGATTCTGAACCCATTTCCTCTGACATCAAATTCGTGCCATTGTCACACCTCGATTCTGCATCATCCTCGTACTCAAAATCTCTAGTGGGTTTTACAGACCTGGCAGTATCCATGAGTGATGGACCATCAATATAACCTCCATCAAACAGTTTTCTCTTTTTATTTGAACCATCAGAACTCGCAACATCTTCTGTGCTTCCATCAAACCAATCTCGCTTGTCGTGAGTTGTCATTGTATTAGGGGAATGACCCGTGCTAGTAACTTCTTCATCCTCGGTGTAGTCACTATCATCATCTGAGTAAAGCAAGGCATTCAGTTCTTCAATGTCCTCGTGCACATCAGTTTGCATTTCGATCCCATCATCTTCAACAAATTCATCAGTTGAGATTGGCCCTAAATGAAAACTTTGATTTTCTTTAGCCCCGGTCACTTCCTTGTTCAAATCAAAAGCAATGGTCGGTTTTGGGATCCAAGACTTCAAGCACTGGGCTGGAGTCCCAATTCCAGAACTAAAGATCAAAGTTGTTTGATCGCCTGACTGGTCAAAAACAAGGAATCTTTTCTGAGCGCGACCAGAGTCTGATTGAGGCACGATGTCCTTAATTTCACGAGGGGCAGTGGGAAGTTTCTCTTTGAGAACAGTGTCCAAAAGAGGCCTTTTCTCTTTAAGAACAGAATGAAAAGGAGGCATGAAGGCCTGTCGGAAGCGGGGCAAACCATAAAACCACCCACGCGGTTCATTTTCCTGACCAACCTGCGAGCGCAGAAGCTCAGCAAATGGATATTCGGGCAGACCATTTGTAGAAATCATGTTGACATTAGGGTCCATTAGCAAAGGAGGATTATTTTGCTGCCCAGAGGAAAATGAGGCACCCAAGTAATTCGTATCGGGTGATTGCCAATTAAATTGCTGTTGAGGTCCCCAATCTTCTCCCATTCAACCAAAACAATCACCTGTCAAATTAAAAAAGATTTTACACATTGTAAGAAATCTTGGGAGAGTTCACAACTGCGTTAATGCAATCAGACACAGCAAAACATACCAGAAAAAGGATTTCTGCAGTAGTAGAAGTGACTGTTCACTTGCTTCTTCGTTCAGTAATAACGAAAAAAATAAAACAATCCAGCTTAGCTTGAAAACGAAAGTGGAAAAGTAAATCTACGTTACAGGTTTAAGCAAATGACGGAAATATTCAGCCTGAAATACAATAAAGAAAGAAAATTAGTAGACTAAAAGCATAGCAAAAACCTGCATCCGTTATCAACTACAAAAGAGAAGACCAAGGAATCTAAAACATGAAAAAAAAGAGAGAGAGGAGAATAAGCCAAAGAATGGCACAAACAAGTACACAAATAAGTGGGAATCTAATTCCTCAAGGAAAAAAAATCGAACCAAAAAAAGTTAAATTGCACTGACCTGGCAATCCTGGAGAGGTTGAAAGCATGCTATAACTCTAACTATAATGGTGGCACACCCAGCAATCCCATTTTCGTGTTTCAATGCCCGAAAATTTGTTTGGCTCGCTGCTTGGCACACCATAACTACTTCCCAGCCCTTCAATTAATTGATAACAGAGATTCCGGAGAACAACAAACAAAGTACTTGGAATCCGTGGAGCAGGACAATATCAATTGAACAACAGAAAACGAGATTAATTGTTGACAAAGGGAAACCTAATACAAGTAACTGGAGGGACAAGCACGGCCAAGAAATAAAAAAAGGTAATCAGGCTTTTCACAAAGGAAACAAAAAAGAGAAAGGAAGCAGAGAGAAAAAGGAAGATTTGCTACTATTCAGCTAATCTGGCGAACGTAACAGGGAACGACGACGAAGAAAGTGGATCCCATCGAGAATAGACGAGTGACAAGACGAAAAAGCTTAAGAATCGATGCTAGTGAAGGAAATTTACAGGATCACTTTACAATACAGGTTCAATGAGATAACTTTCCGATACACATCAATAGAAAGACTCAGAAACCACCGCATACTGTTTCTCTCCCAGAAATACCGCCACGGTTGTACCTTCACCAATACCAATTCTACAAACCTGCAAAAGGATTTCCATGTCAGAATCCTAAATTCATAATGATTTACACAGTGGTTGTAGATCAGATATTTTATCTCTAAGAACCTCGTGAAAGGTTGTGTGTAATAAATTGGAAATCCAGCATGAGAGGATGAACTTCAATGTTTTCTAATTTTATTTTCCTGAGATTTCTCAGCAAACCAAACCAACTGAACTGAAAAATGCATAGCTAGGAAAAATTAACTTCCTTGATCAAAGCTGCAGGCAAGAACAGTAAATCCAAGAAAGAACAGATTCGCAAATCAGAAACTAACATGAGGATCTCACTTTCTTCAGTGACAACTAGAACCCAACAGTTAACACGGCACAGTCCATTTCTAGCCAGACAATTTGCAGATAAGTTAACACAGTCCCGTTTAGAAAACGGACGATTTTGTGCGAGCGATCAAATAATATCAAACCCCCAAAACAGCGAATTGGTAAAGAACTTACAGGGAAAAATAAGCACTTTAAGCTGCTCAATTCTTCAACTTGAAACTCAGATCGAAAACTGCAGGCCGCACAGCAATGAATGAAGGCTTTGTTTTCCAGAGAGAGACAGAGAGAGAGAGTCTAGTCAAAGTGGAAATATTGAGAGTGGACGGGAGGAGTGATTATATAGAAAACAAATTGACGGAATTGTCCCTGTGAGTGGGAATAATAAAAGTAATAACACTACACAATAAACACAACAAAAAAGAAAAGCGAGTTTTCATTTTCATACGTGCGTGCGTGCGTGAGGAGTGCACGCAAGGTATTAGTGTACAATCATGATGCACCGTAAGATTACTCTTCCCCTCTCTCTCTCCTGCGGGGCGGAGTATCATGACGTTTGGTTGTGTCCGGCCACAACTACAGACCATGGTTTTTTTCTCCTTACTTTGGGGTGCTTTAAGTGTTTAAATATTGATTTTTTAAAAAAATATATTAATATAATTTTTTTATTTTCAATACTGACACATTAAAATAATTTAAAAACATAAAAAAATTAATTTTAAGTAAAAAGAATTTTTTAATTTTTTTAAAAACATTGTTTGGATTGCAATTTCAAACCACTCCTTCTACTTGAACAATGGATGATGCTGTTTTTGGAGATTGTTTGACATTATGTTTAAAATATTAAAATTGTTTTAATATTTTTATATTTTTTTGATGTATTGATATCAAAAATATTTTTTTTAAAAAAAAATATTATTTTAATACATTTTCAAGTAAAAAGAATTTTGAAAAAACAACAACTACCATGATGCTAATAAAATTACTGTATTTCCCAAAATATCCATGGTATGAAAATGGTTTTTTTCTTTTAATGAATAAAAGTGGTTTATTTGCTTTAATTTTTATGTGAATAGGTAATTTTTGTCATTATTTTAGGATGTTTTTGTCGTTCAGTGAATTCTATTTTCTTTTTTTATATTTACACTGCAGATTCCTCCTAAAACTAGGAATAACGACATGGATTAAATGCCTGATTCATGCCAAGGAACTTACCTATTTTGGTGAAGGAGGACATTTTTTACTTCGAGATGTATAACCACTGAATTATATTTTAATTGACATAACCATTTCTATTTATTATTAAAAAAAGTTTTTTTAAAAAAATAAATTCGAAAGTCTCCTTCGTGACAAAGAATGAATTTTAAAACTTGTGGCTTGTGATCAGGTAATTACAAAATAGAATGCATTCATGCATCTTCGGTGCTTGACCATTCAAACCATGATCATGGCAAGATGATAAAAGGGTCCCACTCATCAGCATTTGCCATTGGGTGCATCATATTTAAACTCACACTCCACCTGACAGTATAAGCTCTAGTTATTATCCATAAATTGCCTTGGCTTTATATTAGAGCGAGGGTAAAAACGCCAATGGACTATATGGTAAGCGGCCCCTCCAAAAAGTACAATAATACTTTTCATTGATGTGATATATGGATGTGCCGGTGCCATCAAAATGGCCATCCATGGATTGGCCCAGCCATTGCAGTACTATAATCGATTGAATTTCTCATTTCCAGGGCCAAGTTATTATTACCATCCCCCATTTTTTTCACTTTGTGCGTGTCGGAGAGAGCCGCTCCTCTTGCTTCTGTTGATAAATATTATTTTTAATATATTTAAAAATACATTAAAATAATATTTATTTATTTTTAAAAATTTATTTTAACATTATCAAATTAAAAAAAAAAATGGGATGAAAAGCAGCTTCTACAGCAACCTAAACAGGTTTTAGTGTTTTTAAAATATTTTTTATTAAAAAAAATCATCAAATTGATAGTTTTTTTGTATTTTTTATTGTTTTGATATACATGTATTTTAAAGAAAATAAAATATTTTAAATAACAACATCACAGTACCAAACAGACAGTTTAAATCCAGATATCTTAGACAGTATATAACAATAATTTTTAAGGATCTGTTATGTTTTCTTTTGATTAAAACTTCTTGGATGTGCTACTCTTGATTTTATACTAGTTTGTTACTAAATCCATTAACTATTAAAATAACTGGATGGAAAAATTAAAATCATGACATTAAATTTTAATTTTTTTTTGTTTTATTTTTAAAATTTAAAATTAAATATGCAAGCGTGTTTGGAAGTGTGGTTATGATTGTTTTTCAAAGTGTTTTTCACTCAGAAAAATATGTCAATGATATTTTTTTATTTTTTAAAAAATATTTTTGAGATTAGCACATCAAAATGATTTGAAAATATCAAAAACATATTAATTTAAAATAAAAAAAATTTAATTTTTTTTTTAAAATGCTTTTCAAACGCATTAACTAACAGGCATAAGCTTAAACTAGTCTAAAAATTAAAAAGAGAGGTATCAAGACTGAAATTAAAAATATAAAAACTAATCTAAAAATTCCATAGAAGTTTCATCAATTTAACATTTTCGTAATAATAAAAGAGAGGTTACAGCATAAACTTTCAAACGGAGGAGGGTACCAGTGCTAGTTATAGCATATAGCTTTATAGGCACTGACAACTAATTTGTGATATCTATCCAGTGCCCCTCTTACAGAAAGGACATATGTACAGTATAATTCCCACACGACGTACAGTTTAACCGGTTCTCTAATCCGAGAAGAGAAAATTAACATAAGAAACCACGAACATGTTCCCTTCCTTGTCTGTCTGACCATTGTAGAAAAAAAAGAGAGAAAAAGAAAAGCAGAGTCCACTCTGCCGAGCAGGGTATGGTACCACCCACAGAATAATATATATATAAAGATACCCCCATGATTTAATCACCTGAAGAAGATCTTATGAACAGGTAAGAAGATCCATCGCCGGAATAATATATACAACTCAAGAATAAACTATGGATAATAACATGTATACTCTCACGCCCTCTTGTTTGGAGTGGAGGGAACAATAACCATGCTTAATCAAGTTCCTCTACCCCCTCTCAATCCCATCGGGTCGACCCTTTTGGCGGCACTAAGCCAGCCACCTGCTTCGTATGCAAATACAAGGTGAGATGTAAAGCTAAGGGTTCCTCCGCACGTCTTGTGTTTTATACCTTTATTTAATCATCGTATACGTGCTGATCCCTTTTTATCATCACTCTCGTTTAATCACCGAATTAATAATTTAAAGATTTTAAATGCTGTTGCTTTCTTGAATGTAATGTCGGATTATCCAACAAGCATCCAGCAACGGCACGGGAATGATGGAGTGACCACTTGCAACCAATTAAAAAAAAAGGTCCTTCATACATGGGTTTGTTCTGATGCAAGCTCAAGCCTAGTAGCACCCACCGAGAAGATAAAATGGATGATTCTGTGTAAAGCACCATCACATAGCATTCGCCATCAGGGTTGCACATTCACTTCCCAGTGGATCGTTGATATTCTAAGAAGATCTGGATCAATGTCGAGGATAATAAACCCCTCCTCCACCTTTTCTTTTCTTTACTCTTTTTCTTCGTCACAGTTTGATTCAGTTTCTATCGAGTTCTAATAATTCACGACAACTGGACTTGTCTGCACTGCTCGATCAAACGCTGTGGAGGCATATAATTGATCATTTGCATTAACACTGTGATACATGACACGTAGATCCAATAAAAATTGAAGTTGCTTGGTGATTTAATTAGAACATGAGAGTAAAAACCAGTGGCTTTCATCTAGGCAAATCAACAATATTTTCCGTGTTTTTCTGCGGCTAAAATTAGTTTATTGGGCACAGAGAACTTCTATTGATCATAAGAAAACAGAGGGGGAGTATTGAGCGAGCCGATCGGATGCATGAAGATGAGAGCCACCTATCCGGCTAGCATTGACTGGCATTAATTTACAGTGCGGTCATTAACATATAATTTGATTTATGGTGGGGGGACTAGCGTGGGGCATGGAACTATGGAGCCATCTGGTTGTGGATTCTCCAACAAAAACATCCACGCTTGGAAAGCTAAAAAACAATACCCTCTCCACCACTCCAGCCCGCACTAAAAAGATAAAACACGTTGTGCTTTTAACAATTCCCACCAACCAATACACAAAGGAGAACCAGATGGAGGGAATCCATGCCCCCTTCTCTCAAAATATTATATGCCTGGCACCACCCACTATCTTAGACTTTTATCCCATTCTACTTTATACTTGTTGCCGTATTTTACCAAAAAGAAATGGCCCATTAGAAAGCGTCAACCCTCTCTCTAACTTATTTTAAGGTGGCGTTTGGAAGTTAAGTTCAGTGGCTAGAGATTGGGTGAATTGAGTAAGCTGGTGGGGTTTGAAAATTGTTCGAAATTCCATCATCAACCACGTGAAATGGGCACGCTTTTGGTGACAATGGCAAGGTCCAAACATAATGGGCAAGTTTTAAGTGTTTTTATGCTGATGTTCATGGAAAGGGATTGTATATTCTCCCATCTACTGTGGAGAACTTAAGGTTTTGATATATATTAAGGTTAATGGGCTAGTTTTAAGATATGCACACGTATATATCTTTGCTTTGATGGGGCACCACAATACAATGCGATGGAACATGATTTAGATGTGGTTGTTGGACATTCATATCCCTCTGATGACAAGAAAATAGAGACCTTAGCATCGCAATCTTATAGATGTGATGTTGAAGTTAACTTCCCACCTTCTCTTCTCTTCAGACACTGCAATATTGGCAAAAAGAAATCCTCTTTCGTAGCGGAATGATATGGTGTTTGACATCCTTGAATTGGAGAATGGCTTTAATCATTTCATCCTAACGTAGTTGGATTGAATTACCAAACATTAGCAGGGCATTAATTAGTTAGCAAGTCAACCCCCACCCACATGCTCGCTCCAACCACCGGCCCAGAACACTGGCAGCAGCACTTGTAGTCGAACCTACTTGACATGGAAGCCACTTCTGTACATAGCGCATAACACCAAGTGCCCAGTTCGAACAATTGAATGTCCGTGATAGTTGTTTTCTCATCCCTTTTTCTGACATGCAATATGGCCCAACAAATATTGAATAATATTTTTCACACGAGGATTTCGTCTTATAATTTGAGTAATTATAACAAATCTCATGTTATTTTAGTGGAGAACACATTATTCTGGGCTCTGATTACAGTTGAGTTATAATGAGGTGCACAGAGCATCCGATTCCAAGTAATTATTGGGCATTCCTGAAATTAGCTCTCTGCTTCGACATTACTCGTCTCAATTTATTAAGTTCAAAAGGGGAATAAGAGAAATAATTAGCAAGGCTTATAGTTCAACTTTCCTTTTCCCAATCGATTGAAGTCTTCCATTATAGACTTTGATTGCAATTTTCTTTTTGCTTAACCTGGATTTAGAAGTCAAGATTATCCACCTCCAACAGTAATGTAATTATCGTGTTGACTAGAGAACTACCATGCTATGAAACTAATCCCCATTTCACGTAAGAATAATGAGTTCGTGCTTAGTGCTCTGTTTCGTCATTAATTTGTTGTTTGGATGACAAGGTGGACTTGTGGTCAAGTAGCACTAGAGACATCCATCAACTTGCCATATTATAATAGTTATAAATTATTATGTTGGTTCAACAAACGGTTGTCTCTGTCATCCACAATAAAAACTTGCATCCAGAACAAATCAGATGAGGTTTCCATGTCTTGCCTTCACCTAATCTGGGTTGATCACTTGGATCATGGAGCGTTTTTATGGACTGTTTAATCTTTCTTCAAGAAAATGAAACCGGATGGACACGGTTTTGAGTTGGCATACACTGAGTTCGCATCCATATGTTATGAGTATCTGCTTTCGCAGGCTTTTTTTTATGCTAGTTTTTAAGCTCTCTGTATTTTAGATTAATCAACTTCAATGGCGTCTCTTAGCTATTGTCCAAAGCTCTCAACATCTGGAGAATCAAAACTAAAAGTATAATGTGTTTTCGGTGGCTTGAAAATCATGCAAAAATTCTCTGTTTTCTGTATCGTATCATCAGAGACAACCGCAATTTATGTACTTAATACTTTTTTAAGAGGGTGTTTGAGCCGTAGTTTTTTTTTTATTGTTTTAAATTATTCTTTTATATTTAATTTTTGAATTTTTATTATTTCAAATTATTTTTTTATATATTTAGATCATATTGTTTGGACTGTTTTGTCATAAATAATTTTTTAAAAAAATTATATTATTTTAATATATTTCAAACAAATAATATTTAAAAAATAAATAATTAAATAAAATCTGATTTGGATAAAACGGACTCACTAGTCACGTACGCTTACATTCGCAAACCCAGAAACAAATCGAGCATTTCCACGAGGATAGCAGTCACCTATCCTTTGATTTTCACAGTATCGCGCTGCTCATTTACTCCGTGAGAGCGAGGAACCACGGACGGAGATACAACACCAACCAGGAGAGGGTCAAATAAGTAATTTCAACAATACAGTAATTAAATCAGTTAATTGTAATTGCCCAACCCTCCAAATTAAAGAATTCCAAAATACTTACAGGTATACGGGAATAATGGTAAAAAGCTGAAGGAGTTAGAAAAAAAAACAAGAAGAAGAAAGAAAATCTTGCAAATCCGACCACCGAATCCCCGGATACAGTGGGAAACAGCAGTCTTTATGCTAAAAGTGTTACACGCGACATACAACTTTTAATTAACACGCCGTCTTATCTTTGACACACCATTCACTAAGGACACTCATGTACCCTGCTTCTCCTGTGCACCCCCTCCTAGACCACTCGATCAAGAGTCACAGAGCACGTGGCGGGATCTGGGAGGTCATGCCTGGTGATAAAAAAAAAAAGAAACAAAACAAATGATGAGCGGGAAAAGAGGCAAGGGAACTACGCATCGCATCGCCGTTGGGATCTTATAGAGCGCATGCACTTGCGCACGCTTGGGCTGGCTCGTGCTTCAATATAAGACTAAGAGAGAGAGAGAGAGAGAGAGAGAGAGAGAGAGACTGCTAATCTGTGGTCAAAGGATAGTTAAATGGGCTACCTTGCACGCGAGGCTTTGGTGGCACCAGGGCGTATGGTGACATATCTGAGTTTTTAAGAGATTAGATGGGGAAAGCCGTGGATACATGACATGTGGCACTTGACAGTGAGTATAGTTCCAACGGGCCCACTACAGCGGTTATTGCGGACGCGTAGCCGCCAGCGGCGTGCTCTCAGTCGTCCTTTAAATGTGAGTTCTTTATTTCTATTTTCTAAACTTTTCTTCTATTATTTTCATTACTTTTTGACTGTATCCTTGGTTTTGGACTAGGTACTCGTCTTTTCGTGTATTTGCATTTTTGGATAGCTTTTTATTCCTACCTCCGTCCTTCAAGTTAGGTCTTATTCGATTAATTGTTTTTTGGACTTCTCTCTCTCTCTCCTCTCTCTCTCTCAAACTTCCATAATATCATAACTTGGCCCCTTCCAGGAAAATTGCCTACTCTCCCTGACTTTTTTTGTCTGGGAATCAGAAAGCAGGTCACCAAACTAGAGAATTAACCACAGCATATGATGAATTACCTTCTCCTTCTTCTGTTTTTTCCCTCTATGATGGAACTAGCATTAGCATTAGCATTAGCATTAGCATCAGCCTTATAGGCTTTTGAGCTTGATCTGTAACCACTTTCCTCACTCACAATTCTAACCTCACGTGCAAATATCAAAGCACTCACATCAAAACGGAGATAATTCATCCTACCAAACTTGCAGTTGTTGCTAATGCCAAGGCACCAGTACCATGATCTCTCCCATCTTTGACGTTAGACTTGTTTTCGTTTGTCGCAAGCCTCATGCTTTACTATAAATTTCCCGTCTAGGTATTCTAATCACCGCGATGCAACCGTGTTAAGACAAAAATTACATTCACACTTGAAAAGTCGCAATCTTGGTAACAGTAATTCAGCCCCCATTACGGATAAATTGCCGAATTAGCACCAAAATATAATTAACTATTCGAATAGCATAGGGTGAAAAACTTTTGGTGAAATAATATAATTTAAGGATATTGTGGTTAAAAAATGTGATATTTGATATATATATATATATATATATATATATATGTGTGTGTGT
>Ga0307517_10009564_pt1 | contig 13717 bp, 9 predicted proteins | sample 23_EM_MG_FD_194515 | JGI IMG/M metagenome (GOLD analysis project Ga0307517, IMG submission 194515) | Populus trichocarpa ectomycorrhiza microbial communities from riparian zone in the Pacific Northwest, United States - 23_EM | ecosystem: Host-associated > Plants > Roots > Unclassified | place...
TGAGTTTCAATCTTCCATTACTTTTAAGCGATAAAAAATTGATTTTACATTTGTGACACGACTGACTTTCTGTGTTCTTAACCCAGGAGCGCATTTCCTCAGAAACTGCCATGGCCAATGATAACATTTAGCTTCACAGAACAAAATTACTCTTTGCTTTGTTTTTTTTTTTTTTCCCATTTTAATCAAGCTAAATACTTCTCCAATTTCTCCACTTCCTCCACGCTCCCAATGTAAAGCGGAACACGCTGGTGTATCTGGTGAAGAAAACAATGCCTCAGTTATTAACTCAAGAAAGAAGAAATGAAAAATGCTTGAATTGAATGAAGCGTATTAAACTGACCTCAGTAGGTGTGATATCCAACACTCTCTGACGCTCATCTGAACCTTTCCCGCCAGCTTGTTCCACTATAAAGCTCATTGGTGCACACTCATACAAAAGCCTCAGCTTCCCATTCTTGCTCTTTTTGTCTCTGGGGTACCCATAAATGCCACCATACAGCAGCGTCCGATGGAAGTCGCCAACCAAGCTTCCAATGTATCTAGCAGAGTAGGGCTTTCCACTCGGACCAGGGTCTTTAAGGTCATCGATGTACTTCTTTAAATTGTCATCCCATAACTGGTAGTTTCCTTCATTAAATGCATAAATCTTTCCAGCTTTTGGAGTCTGGATATTTTCTTGAGTTAAAACAAATTCTCCATACATTGGATCCAAGGTGAAAGCGAACACGCCTTTTCCAATAGTGAGCACAAAAATCACTGAGAATACATGCAGTAGCCAGCAGCAAGAAGGTTATCTCCTGGCTGGCAAACATTCACAACACACCTCTGTTCCGACTGGTCAAGCTGCAATTACCAAATCTTCAAACAATCAGATATTAGCCATACACTATCTTCCTTTGTGTTTGATAAATTTGAAATGGAACATGAAGAGTGCCCATCAAATTTCTGTGTGTAGTATACATGGACTTACAGCGGGATCATCTCCAATATCAGCAAGACACTCAACATTTGAGTTGTATATTCCGAAGAGAGAACAAAGTCAACTCAGGTTAATCTATCAAATTTGCAATCCAGTTTCTAAGATCAGGATAACTCCATCAAAAGTAAATAAATAAAATAATGAAACCTAATTAAAAAATATTCAATAAAAATAAAATAGAGTCACCTGCCAAACTCGTAACTTAGATTGTGAGATTGTGATAATATCATAAAAATAATGAAACGTAATTAAAAAATATTTAATTAAAAAATAAAAAAAAATTCAAAAAAATCTACAAAGCCCCATTTATAACTAATCCAATGTTAAAGGGTGACATTAAAAAAAAAATTCAATTAGAAAAAGTATAAAAAAATACAACCCGAATCAATCTAATTTAACATGTTAAATCCTTAACTTGAATCAAGAAATTATAATAAATTTATACAAAAAATAAAAAAAATCACAAAACTAAAAATGCAATCAAGTCAAAAACTCATGCAATGCAACTAAAAGAGGAACTCACTTTGATAAAGAAAGGGAATCAGTCGATCCAATAAAACTTGCAGAATGTAAAATCCCTGACAGACAAAATCTCACTCATAGATCATCCTGTTTCTGAAGATGATCTGACGCTATACATCCTCCATGGTCTGGGGGCTGGTTTTCGTGAAATCTGTTGAAAACAAATTCCAATAAAAAATCAAGTCAATTTATTCGAGGCAATAAAAAAATATTCTTCAATTCATGCATAATTTCCTCCTAGAAAAATTCAAGTTAACAATTTTGTTTTTCTAATTAGATGTAACCGATGAAGTGTGATAAATATAGAGTAAATTTGATAAATTTGTTTTTTTTTTTTGTTGCAAAGGCTCATTTTCTGAATGTTAGATAGACGGATTTCTTGTATTGTTATGAGAGCTACACTTTCTAGAGTTAGTAAAAAGAAAAGGCAGTTTTTTTTTAAATTTATTTTGAATCATGGTAAGTTCTAGAACATTAATAATTAACACAATGATTTGATGATCTCAAAGCCATTCTCTTTTGAACTTTGGAGTAAAAGACTCTGTGTTTTATGGTCAGACGTTACGTAAGAGGAACTCCATGGCTGCTACTACAAGGATGGATTAGCTTTCAATTCAACCATAGCCGCCTTCGAAGAAGACTGCTGCTTTTCTTTGAAGCTCGCTATCACCATTGGATGATTGACATGTTTCATCTTGGACGTGACCGACGGACCAAAATAGCATCACCAAGGCAGGACATGCACGCATCATTTTCTCTTAAATTGTTGGCAAGTCAATTTTTCCTGTCTTTTATTTATTTAATTTTATAGAGGGTAGTTAATTCCCATGCCCGCTAATCATCCTCTGTTCAGGCTTGAGCCGTATTGTGATCCAGGTCAAGCAAAATTTATAATTACTGCTGGCCTCAAATCTGGAAATTGTTCACTTAACAAAATTTGCTGTTAATTTCCTCGTTCCCCCGCTGTTCAACCCGCCATAATTAGTTAGTTCACTTTAAATAATAATAATAACAATAATAACCCCATTTCGATCATGATTAATAGAGAATGGTGTCGGTTAAAAAGTCACCGGTTCTAGTGTTTCTTGGAGGCGAAGGAGTTGAAGAGCCGCAGAGTCAATACAAATTGGGTAATTTGACATGGTAGACTATAAGAAACTTCTGCATGGTTAGAAAGTCAACCGAACAGACATCCAAACACGTTGTTCTTAGTTTTCCACATCTGAATTTGGACGCACAAGAAACAAGAACAGAGTACTTTATGCCTATATGGAGTAATAAATTAAGGAAAAACCTGCTATGCAAATAAAAACAGCAAATGAGAGCTCTGCCTCATGGGCTGCACGGAAAATATCAATTTAACGCGTTCCAAAAATAGGTTTACGCGTCCTTTTCATAGACAAGTACGAGTATTACAAGCAAAGAACAACCTCAATGCCTGTTTACATTCTCTATATAAGCCATTCATACCGTTTGCCTTTTTTTATAAATTCGTTCCCCTGTATTCACTCTCCCCCCCTCAAAAAACCCTCTTCAATTCTTCATTGTCCTGTCAGTTAAGCAATCATCATCCCAGGAAAAATCCCTATCAATCAACCTTACCGCAATAACATCTTGTATCTTATCAATGGCTTCCTTCAAACTCCCATTGGTTCTCTTTCTCTCTTCTCTATTCCTCCAAGCAGCTTTAGGTAATTATATATACTACATTATGCGCACTTTATATATATTACATTATGCACACACTAGGTAACATTCTTGCTTGTTAATTCGTTGATTTTTTTTTTCTTTGAGTTTTCTTGATGATGGTCGGTTTTTAATTGGCAGCCGAAATTGTATGCGAGGAATTGCCAAATGATATTTGTGCTTTTACCGTCTCATCATCCGGCAAGAGGTGCTTGTTGGAGACATATGCAAAACAAAATGGTGCCGTTGAGTACCAGTGCAGGACATCCGAGGTGGTTGTTGAGAAAATGGCAGATTACATTGAGACCGATGCTTGTGTCAAGGCTTGTGGGGTTGATAGGAACTCGGTTGGCATTTCCTCTGATGCACTCCTTGAGCCTCAGTTCACCGGCAAGCTTTGCTCTCCTGCCTGTTACCAGAACTGCCCCAACATTGTAGACCTTTATTTCAATTTGGCTGCTGGAGAAGGTATAATCTTACGATACGTGCATGTGTTTATTCGGAGAATTTTGTTTCTTCAATTCCTTTTTCAAAGGAATATTATTTGCTCATGATTAAAAACAAAAGGAATAATGTTAAATACTGGTCTGGGGTTTTGAAACGTAAAATTGGTGAATGCCATGTTCAATTCTTGGTTGCGGCTATCCATTTTGTTTTCGAATTTCCTTTCTTTTTCCTTTTTTTTTTTTCATTTATTTGGGTCTCTTTTCGCATCTGAGGTCAGATTTGATAGCAATAAGCATACATATTTTTAGAAAATCAAAATCCGCCTTGGTTTCTTCGAAAATCCGGCCTGTTTGATTATTTCTTACCTTACAATTAAATATCGTTCTGTGGGATGCATAAAATAAGACCAGGTCAAAAGGACAAACCATTGATGGTTATGACATTTCATCTCTCAGAATAGCTGTGGAGCAGAATGTTATCTTGGGCTTAATTAAATTTACAGTAACGTCTTCCTATGTCTCATATTCGAAATTCCTTTCCCTTTTGTGCATAAGGTTGTGCATAAGGGATATATATTAGAGTACTTGTTCATGTTCTTGTTTGATCTTTCCTTTTCAACTAACTAAAGCATTTTGGTGGTTTGCTTACTTCACCTTTAATCAAAGAATTATCCTTCCTTGTGTAAAGCCAAGGAACTCTTAATTTTATTACAGCATCCATCAATATTCTCCCCAATGGCTATTTTTTCATAATGTCTTTTGACACGTGCAGGTGCGTTTTTGCCTGACCTCTGTGATGCTGCCCGCTATAACCCTCACCGTTCCATGATTCAGCTTATGAGCTCCGGCGCAGCCCCTGGACCTGTTGCTTCTGAAACCGCATCTTTGATCGCTGCCCCTGCCCCTGCTCCCATGTAATCAAAACATATATTTGGTGTCTTCAAGATAATTTTCTGTGAAGACTAGTTTATATTGAATGAGAAATTATTTATATTATATATCTAGTGAATTAGAAAGACTACGAGGAATTCAACGCGACATATACTGGTCTTCAGGGCTGCAATTTGATTGTATTCTGTTTTTTGAGGATTATTTTATGCGATTATGCCATTGAGTTTTGCGGACAGATAATTTGTGTTCCTTTCTTTATTTGATGAATAAATAAAATTGATCCAATCTTTATCTAATAAACCCAGTGCAATTGGAGCATATCTTCATCTTTCATGAAACATAGCATGAACCAGGAACAAAGTGTGGAGACAGATATCATATCATTAACACTTTGGCACGTATCGAAAGTCTAAAGAAGTGATTTAATTGGACTTGAACTATTATGGAGAGAGGTAGCATAAGAAATTTCGAACACAAAGCACAAATCAATTCAACGTAAATCACTGCTGCACTAGACGATTCCCTAAACATGCACCTAATTAAGAGCCAGTTTAGTGAAATCCCAAAGAAGCTCAACCGTGAGGTCTCGTATTGCTCAAAGGTCGGAGTCGCCAAGAAATCATCAGGTTCCACTACGACATAGGGATGAACGGACTTATGTTGCTGTGGCTAACACTCTAGAACGTGCAGAAATTGAAGAGGTAAGAACAATGGTATATGGGATCAAGGAGGAAGATGTTGAATGGCTTAAGCAAAGTTTGGTTGGTGTTTTTTCTTTTAATATGGATTATGTTGCCATTAAACCAAAGCTACGTACTGCGAAGTGGAATGGAATTGATTGACTTTAGATTATTGGGAGCATCTCAAGCAGTTTTAAGAACTTACATGATTCTATGATGACGGCTTTTAAGTCAGATGAATTTGACTGGGGACTATTTTTCGATGAACTCAGGCCATGGAAATGCTCATATAGGGCTTTTGATAAATTTGCATGGGTTACTATCTCTGGCTTACCTTTGGCAGCATATAGTAAGGATTGTATATCCTCCATTTTAGCAGCTCAAGGAAAGGATATTGGTTATGATTTGGGCAGTGTTAGCTACAGTTCCATATCTGGAGTTCGTGTTCTGCTTGCTACATCTTCTTAATGTGTTCATTGAATGACAGAGTTTGTAAACTTGTTAAAACATTATATGATTTATACAAGTTTCTAAACAATAACATGAAAAATTAACAAAGTTATGTTATTAAATAGTTTAAAATAAATGAAGTAGATAAATATTATATCATTGAATGTTTTTAGGTTGATAACATGCTATTATAGACACGATCATCACATAATCAAATCTACTAATTATCCCTATTTTATTAATAAATTTTTTTAAAACAACAATATCACTGTTAAATCACCAATTGATATAAATGTATATATATCTAAAAATAAAAGTATAAAAATAAACCAATTAAAATATCATTGAATATTTAAAAGCTTATTGTACTTTATGAATTGTATAAGGCTTGATATTGTTTATTCAGTTAGCAAACAGAGTAAATTTACTAGTAATTAAAGTATGAGAGATTGTTTTGAATAATTGTACAAGATTACCATTTAAATTAACTATTTTAAATTTTATGATTCAATTTTGATATGATGATTTTATTCAAATCCAATAATGTCAATTAACTTCTTAAATTTATTATTAAATTTTTATATTTTATTGCCAAAGAAGTAAAAATTGGTATGAATTGCAAATAGACGACGAGATCCCATAATGGATTCAATCAAAATCAAAATGTACAAATATTTTATATGATGTGTAACAATTGTGCTAGTTACACGTGTACAAGTGAATCCTTTATCTTCTCCAGATTTATTTTTAAATATTTGAGGACTTAATATATATAAATTTAGCATTTCTAAATTTATTTTTAGCGGAAAAGCCCACTGGGCCCAAATGAAAGGACAAACCAATTAAAAATAAATAAAAAAATTGCTCGATGCAAATCCAGCTAAAACTCCCCGGCTACTACTAATTAAAGTATAAGATAAATAGCCCTCCGAATCTGCGTGAGATCATGTGGATGCCAAAATAGACAGCTCAACATATTCAAACCACGGCTTATAGTACCTTTCAATTATTATTATTATTTTTTACTATAAATAAGTTGGATGGCTACCATTATATATTCATCCCTTTTTTTTAAGAGAGAAGTGTATATAATAACCTATTTAAAGTGCATTCAGTTTTATTTACGCCTGAGTTTTTTTTCCTTTTTGGTTAATGGAATTTGAGTCAAAATAAATTTAATTATAATTATAAATTTTGCTTAAAGAAAAAAATTTGAATTATCAAATTTGTAAGTAATTTATAGATTAAATTCAAGATTAATTAGTTCCAGCAGTAAATATTTAGAAAACCCAACTTGAATTAATAAATTTGATTAATGAATTAATAAAACATGACAAACGTACTATGCCCCAGTATACATAAATAATTGCTTGAAAAATAATTGATTAGTGAATTCTTGTTCTCTCTCTTTGAAGTACAATTTTAAAATTTGCCCTTAATAAGTCAGTTATTTTTTCGTTAATTTCCTTAAATTAATTTCAAGCACAATTCAAGCCATTGCAAGGAGACAATTAAATCTGTTCTAATCATTAAAGTTTTTGGAAAAGGATTATCATTTATTTTATTTTATGTTTGAAAAGTGTTTTTTTTAAATAAATTTTAATATTTTTTTACTTTAAATAAATTTTTAAGTGTTTTTAGATATTTTAATGTACTAATATTAAAAATAAATTTTAAAAAATAAAAAATATTATTTTAAAATTAAACTAAAAAATAAGATATTTCTAAATAAAAAAAATACTTTAAAAATAAATCAATACACCAACAACAGTAACAAAATCCAAATGTATCTAAAGTTGAACTAAAAAACCTACCTGGTATCTGGTTGTCATGAAAGAGAGAGGTCTCCGAGATTATTTAATGATAAGAATCATAAATTTTTCAAGGTATCAATATATGCGTGTACAACACTTGAACAATAAAAAAATAAAACAGCTAAATCACTATATGTATCTGTTCATGGTAAACAAATCTTGCACAAACATCAAACAAAGTTTGGAAAATAAAATTATCATTATGACATTCAATTAAAGAATTTGAACTCGGTGGCACACGCCTGCTTGTAATAACAGAGCATCAACTTTCTTTGCTGCAGTGAAAGAGTCGAAAATGAGTTGTAAGAATGTTGAACAGCTACTAACATTGAGGCAGATCAGCTGGAGGTGGCGGCAAAGTAGAGTCTTCCGTCGGTCCATTCTTAACGACGAAAGCTGTAGCTAATCCCCAGGGCAAGTGCACATCTAGATGACAGTGCATGAACCACACACCTGGATTATTGGCTGTGAATCTTATGACTGCCCATCCTCCCACTGGAACACCAATGGTGTTACGTGATTGTGGATTGACGAGATTGAACTTCTTAGGGTCTTTAACGGGATCATAGTTTCCAAACCCTTGAGCCAACACATGGAAATTGAAACCGTGAAGATGCATGGGATGATTCTCCACGGCAAGAATAGCTGTGTTCTGTAACACCATCTCCACCGTGGAATTATACTTCAACACCTTCACGCTTGTTGATTTAGGTGTAATTAACAGGGATGGATTTAGGGCGTTGATGCTGGCGTTGGTGTAGTCAAATTTTATTGGAGGGGTATCAGGGAAATCAGGAGTGTAGATTCCGCTTACATTGAAAAAGAAGGCTTGCAGCATGGACAAAGTTGTAGGACTCACAAATGAGAAATTGTTCATGCTAGCAGAGAGTCGCGTCCCATTTGAACACGTTGGGCAAATTGAGAGCCCCAAGCCCATTGTCACAAACATGTGCTCATCAATCTGACGTGGGACTGGGACCCAATGAGGCCCACCAGCCAGGCCAGTAATGTTGGTGAAAAACTTATGAGCAGTTGGGGTGTCATTGAAGGCAGGCATTAGAGGCATTATGGGAGTTGCTGATGTGGGTGCTCCTTCGTAGACAACAATTCCTCTAGTCGTCGTGTTATCAAATGGCGCACCAGCAGCACTAGAATATGCGTTTGCAGCCATGTAATAAGATCCCACTTCCTGGTCTGCTGCGAGGAGAACGTCCACGGTCTGGCCGGGGCCGATGACAACAACGCCAGTGACGTAGGGCACCGTGTACCCGGCATCAACAGCAACAACTTTCATATTATGATTGGCTATCTTGAAAAAGAGCTCATTATTGAGTGCAGCGTTGATTATTCGGAGGAGATAAGTCTTTCCTTTCTGTACCTTAAGCTTGAATATTCCTGGGATTGCACGGGCAAAATAAACCATGAACATAATAAGAGCAATTAAAATGAAAATAAATGTGTCACCATTAATATGCTTGGACATTTCATCTTCTAGACGGACCAGTAATATTTATACCATGAATACCGATGATGACTGAGGATGATGATGGCATAATATTATTACTTACTGTTTTGAGAGCAAGGGTAGAGATCCCCGGGGAGTCCATTAATGGTGAAGGCATCCGAAGTGTTAGGCGCTGCACCACTGGCTAGAGCCTGGTTTTCGACATCAAGAACATTAGCATTCCACCACTCTCCTGCAATCATATATATAAACATATTTTAAATACCACGCATTGTCATTAATCTTAAATTCATAATAGTTGGAGCATTAATCATGTGACTTTAAATTAAAAATCAAGGGTTACCAAATAAAATGGGAACTTCTTTGTCGGGTTTTGGGAAAGGGTAAGGGTGGCCGGATCTTGGACGGATAATGAGTGCCCCATAAACTGTTGCTCGGAGCCAACTGACATGAGCATGCCACCATAGAGTACCTTCTTGCTTGAGGAGTTTAAATTGGTAGGTATATTTACCTCCAGGCGGTATTGGACATTGAGTTACCATATTAGGTCCATCCGCCCAGGCACTAAGTAATTGAAACACTCCATGCCTGCATAAAAACAAAAAAAGTTCAATAATTAGCCACTAATAATTTATCGAATAATGATAAATTTAAAAGATATAATAATGATATTTATAGAACCCAATCTAATAATTTTTTTTAATCATGATTATATATATTAGCCTGGACGGTAGTTGAAGAATAACTTTCTCAAGTTTTCAATTAGAGTTTTTTAGTGGATAACATGAAGACAAATTTGATATTTTGTCCTCATAGTATCGTTGATCTAAAGAAAAGAATGACATCTCTGAGAAGAGTTAAAAACAGAGCAAAGAGTGACTGATAGAGAGACCAATTTAACAAGAGGTAACGTTATTTTATACAGCCAAGGAGCACGCAGGGTTGTTCTCCCCAGAAGATCTTGTATTCGAGCCTTTCTTTATAATAATAATGAAAAAAAAATTATTTTATACATTATAATAAGTCATGCCAGAATTATTAAATTGCCGATTAATTTCTTGGGAAAATTCCTAGCTGGGTACGATTTCTGACAGAAAATCAATGTGTTTATTTTCTGATCCACTCACTTCTAGCTTCTTATGTAATTAACCAAGGATTTACTATTACCAAAAAACCATGGATTTACCAGTGAAGTGTCATGTTGTAGGGTGACTTGTTAAAAACGTGGACTTTAAGGGTGTCGCCCTCTTGAACGCGAAGTGTTGGGCCTGGTAGGCTTCCATTCACTGCAGTCACCACTTGCTCAGTGCACAGCCGACGAACTGTAAGGTTTTTCACCTAAAACATTCACAACAAAACCCATCAGTTTGCAATTAAGGTTTAAGAAAAGTAGAAAATCGTTTTGCCTATATATATATATAGCAGACTTATGTACTAGCTAGAATATGCAAACTTGGTCAGTCCAGAAGAGATGAAAAACTTTTCCCAGTAGATTATTTAAATTATGGGCAGAACTGTGTTGGAAGTGTATTGAGTTGCCGACACCCATGTTTCCTTCCAAGTTAGTAGGCATCTCGAGCTCGAGCCTTTTGTAACGAAAGAAAAGAGTTTACTGAATCTTGGGACGTCGCAGAATCAAATCTTTTTCCTTGGATCCTTTTCATTCAAAGTGTGAACATGATTTTGATCTCAGGAGCTCAAGATGAAACAAAAGCGTATGGCTAATTTGATGAATGTAATTTTTCCTATGTCAAAACTCTAGGTTAACTTCCTAGGAGGATATAATAAACCCGCTTACCATCCTATCCTCACCCCTGATATTTCTAATAATGACCAAAAACCCTAATGCAACCTTTGCATGGCATAATTTATCAAGACGGGAACCTATAAGGACCATTCCACAAAAAGTGTTAGTACTAATGTAAGATAGAAGAGCTTAAAGTCAAAGAATTACATAGAATGAGTGTTCCACAATTGCAGCAGAAGCCACTGAAGAAGCTAGAAGAACCAGAGCACATGTTAACCAAAACAGAAGACGTAACATGTTTGAAGAGAGAAGAGTACTGCTATGAATGAATGGAGAGAAGCTCTAATTTATAAAAAAGTGGCTTTAGCAAATGTTTGTTGGTGCAATTTCGATATCTCAACACACACATATTTATAGAAGAAACATACAAGTTTAGATGGTCATAGCCTCCACACGATTGCGTGCTTAGGCACTTAATTTCTTCTATGGAGTTTTTCAAGTGACTTGAAGTAGAAAAACTCAACGGGTTAGCAAAAACTTCGTTTTCTAATAGATTAAGTTAGGCCATCTAAATATTAAATATACATAAAGAAAGTGCAAGTGTTAAGAATCTTGATTGCTCAAGCAAACCAACATTTTCGGCATTTGTGCTGTGGTCGCGAATTCATTTTTTTTAAAAAAACAATTTCCTAATTCTATATATTCCCTTGCCAAAACATAACGATTATAGAACAAGTATTTTCCATTTCATGATTAGTTAAGGACTATGAATATAGTTAAAAAGAACCCGGTAGTCAAATGACAACTAGAGTTGGCAATCTGTCATCTCGATCGAGTGTCAAACAAGCGCTTAAAGGAGACCTTTCCCATCTTCAATTACGTCTGTTTTATAAAAATCGAATTAAAAAAATGAAGGCGTGATGGAGCTGCTAGAGAAAATAATACTCAAAGAAAATGAGCAGAGGCAGGCCAGGTTGGAATTTTATTTCCTTGAAAACCAATCTAGTGATTAAGTGTCTCTAAAAATATCAAACAAATTAAGTAGCAAACCATTGAATCGAGTAAACTGAGGGGGAAAACAACTCATGAATTCCAATTTTAATCACAGATTATTCGAACCTTTCGTTACTCCAGATTTGGATGCCGAAGGGAGACGGTGCAATATATAATTATGCTAGGAACGAGGGGGCCTGGCCCCCAGTTGGTTTTTTTTTATAACCTAGCTTAAAAATACGTTTAATTAGTAAAACAAATAATTGATAAAAAATAAAAATAAAATAAAAAACATAGTCACCCAACTCTCTCTCTTTACGCGCTCCATGCCAAAAATTATTTGCCCCTCCCTCTCTTTCATCAAAATTAAGAAGGTAATCCAAACTCAAAAACTATATATTATTTTTTCTTGTTTTCATTGTCTTTTGTTGATTTTGTATTGTTTTATTGGTATTCTATTTTGTTTTTATATTTGGATGGGTCATCATTAATTTTTAATTTGATTGAGTTTTTGTGAATTTGAGTGGAATTAAAGATACCAATTTCATCAATTTATGGTCTTGATCTTTATTGTTGTTTTTAATTTTGGATTCTCTTAATTAATTATTTATGGTCGGTGTTCCGTCGGTGTTTGGTTTTTTTACTTCCGACCGAATTAGCGACGGAACGAGGAATTACCGATGAACAATATTTCGACAGACGGATTTCGTCGGTAAAAATGTTACCGACGAATTATGTGTCTTACACCGACGGAATGAATCTGTCGGTAAAACTGTTTAATGGTGTAGTGATTAAGGTTTACCTATTTCATCTGTTTTGATTTTAGGTTGATGTTTTGATTTCAAGTTGAACCATGGATATGATAAGAAGAGAAAAGAAGAAATTTTTTTGATGACTCACAGTCTAGTGAACCAATTTCAGTGTGTAACGTTGAATTGATGGTTGAAGAGTCCTAACCTACTTCAGTTTGCGAAGAACCTGTATTGATTATTAAGCAACCTCATACTAGAATTGTATGTACTAAACAAAAATATTGACATTGTTCATTTAATTTGAGATCCAATTAATTGACCTCAAATTTAGAATTACCCAGATAATTAACAAGATGAAATTCAAAGGGCTTACATTAATTTAGAGCCATATCAACATTTGATGTTTGAATTTTTGCTGACGGGTAACATATATTTCAGTCTCATTAGTTCAAAATGAAAGCTTTTCCTAACATGGATATAAAGAGAAAATGTTGTCTTTCCCTATGCTATTTATTTGCAAGTAAACCAACTGGAAAGAACATATACATTTATTGTTAATGGATTTAATTATTAGAAGAAAGTTAATGATAAGGAATAATGTGTTTTTTTGACTCATATGGAAAAAGGTCCAAATTCAGTTTATAGATTTAATGTTGGATGTTTGGATAATTTGAAAAATCAGTTATGTTATATTGAGAAGGTGGTTGGGAGGAAAACTTCTCAAGAGATTATAAATAATTGATGACATATTAAATTCTTAATATATATTGTTTGTTAGCTCATATTTCAAGCATGTGCATTTAGAGGACATGATGAACGAGTATAATAAAAAAATCAGGGTAATTTTCTTGAAATGATGGAACTTTTAGCATCATAGAATGAACAAGTAGGTGCTTTTATTTTTTATAATGCTCCATAAAATATTAAATACACATCACAACAAATTCAAAATGAAATTTTGCATGTCTTTGCTAGAAATATTCAACTTTCAATTCATCATGTGACTGGTGATGTAAAATTTTGTTTGATTATTGATGAAGCTCTAGATGAATTTAGAAGAGAGCAAATGACTCTTACGAGAACATTTTGTAAGCATAAAGACATTGAAGTTCCTAATATGGATGATTGTTTTTTTTAATATGGGACGATCTCACCATAGAAGAAATTAGTAACAATTGAACATCACTACCGAGTTGATGTATTTACAGCTATCATTGATCAATAATTGCAAGAGCTAAATAATAGATTTAGTGAGCAGAAAACTAGGTTTTTTTTTATGTTGAGCGCAT
>Ga0307517_10009565_pt1 | contig 13716 bp, 17 predicted proteins | sample 23_EM_MG_FD_194515 | JGI IMG/M metagenome (GOLD analysis project Ga0307517, IMG submission 194515) | Populus trichocarpa ectomycorrhiza microbial communities from riparian zone in the Pacific Northwest, United States - 23_EM | ecosystem: Host-associated > Plants > Roots > Unclassified | place...
CCAAGCGACAGGAATGGCGGGATAAATGTTCGCCAAGTTGTACGGAGCCCAATTAGTGCCACCGTACAAGACGACGGGAACATAGAGGTACTGAATAACCTTCCACCTCTTGCTGAGAAAGTATAACAGAATTGGGAGGAGAGCGCCAGCGAGGAAGAACCACAAGAGACTATTGTAGATGGCACCAGTACCAAACATCCTCTTCGGTCCGAGGGTGCCCCAGAGGACGGCGGCGGTGAAGGAACTATTATAATTAGGGCAGGTGAAGTGGTTCTTCTGGCTGGATGCGCAAACGTCAGGGATCTTCGTCATCTGGTAATTGAGGATGCCCGTGGCAACGAAACTGGAAATGAGGGAGGCGAACATCTGAGAATTGAAAGTAACCCAAGGAGGAATGTGGGTGTAATGGGCGAGCTTGAGATCCTGGGCGAAGCGGAGGGTGTGCGAAGTGGTGAGGAATCCGAAGACCTTAAAGAAGTTCATGCCATTGGCGTTACCGGGGAACCAGAGACCACCGAACAACTCGGCAATGACGTTGAGGGTTACTTCTATGTTGGTGACAGCCTTGATGATACCGCATGGAATACAGAAGATGGCGGCGAGTAATACAGAAGATGGCGGCGAGTAATACACCATACAACGCAGCAGTGGGGGAGGCGTTTGTGGGGTAAGCGGCGATACTGGCGGCGGCAATGCCGATGGAGACACATAACACGATGAGGTAGACCCACTCGGGAACCTCCTCGTACGACTTCATCAGGCGGGTGTGGATATCCTTGGAGTTGACGATGGCCGATTTACGTCCGATCAAATCCTTGAAGCCGGAAACAATTTCATGGCGATGATACAAAGTAGCGTGGGCGATGGTGGAAGTGTAAACTCCAAAGTATGCGCCATAGTTGAAGAGCATACCGGCAGACAAACTAGGAACACAACTTCAATGAAGTCCGATCGAAAACAGAAGGGGACATACTAGACGGGGGAGTAGGCCTTGTAAGAGACCTCGTTGAATAGGTTCTTGTCATTGACAGCCCTCGAGACTTTGTAGAGCTTGCCGGTGTTGTCAAATATGTGGTTAGAGTTGATAGGGAGGTGGCCGGTGTACCAGGTGTCGGTGAACCAAATAGCAGCAATGATGGGAAAAGTGAAGAGAGCGCCGAGGGAAACCTATAAAAGGAGCAGGAGAGCAGCTGATCAGTGATGACTGACCCATCAGGTCTCGAGAAGCGACACCTTACGTTTATCATAGTCTGTGAGGAGCTGCGTAAGTATATGTGCGATCGCACCAGGAAGGATGGCACTTACGAAGAAGGGGGTAACGAGGGGATCAGCATTCACGACAAGCTGATTCCAATCGAAGGTGGGGAGGGGGTTCAGCCCTAGACCAGTCACGCTGCCAGAAACCGCGGCGAGCTTGGCGTTCTCCGGAGCAATCCAAGTGATCCAATTGAAGTACGACATTGCTTGGAGGATATAATTGGGGAACCAGAAATAGATGAACATGGCGGTGAAACAATAGACGAACCACCTCATCCTGGAGACTGCCCAGCCGTTAGCCACGTTATTTGGCTCAGTGTGGAAGGCACGGTTTAGGGCAACGGTTGCCAGGTTGGCGGGCCAGACAGCCCGAGATGGGTAGACGAGGAATTGACGCGTTAAACCGGCCAGACTGTAACCAATATAGGTGGTGGAGAGGGACACGAGGACTGAAATAGCATTGAGCTATAGACCCTGATAAGAACAAAATGGGTTGGGGTTACATACTCTGGTATCCGAATTTGAAAGCGAACGCCTGGTTGAAGTAGAGTGGCAGGGCCTGATTTGCGACCATCTACGAACCTCTTGTCACGCCCTGGGTACACCGAAAAAATTACAAGGACACCCACATATGGAATGGATGCGCCGGCCAATCCGGCATTTGCCATAATGGTAATCACCATGTGCTCCTTGAGATTGAACCTCCCGGGGTTGAGACTCCACGTGTGACCAAAGGTGGTGAACTGCCGGGAGGGGAGAATCACTTCCAAGAGTTTGCCAGCAGGGAAGGCGAGCAACTGAGCAACATTGGCTGAGACCGAGATACCGGGCTGACGAATGATGAAGAACTGGTTGATAAATGCTCTGTAAGGCAGTCTATCATCAAAATTGTGCGCTAAGGTTTGAAAGATGCAGTCACGATTGGCATACCCGGCTGCGACGAAGATCATTCCAATGAACCAAGTACGGAAGGTACTCACAGGCATCGTTGGGTCATCGTGGTTATTAACCACGGCACGGACCTCGGCATATGGGGAATTCTGGTGGGGCATCAGTCGGGTTCGGGACTGGGATAGACGAATGGAAATACGCACGATCGTTAGGAGGGCGGCCTCGATCTTGAGTTCTTCATAGACTTTCTGGTACTCGACAGGATCATTCTTCAACTGCTCGTCGAAACGGAAGCGCTTGGCTGCCCCGATGACATGAGGAGGGAAGAGCTGAAATGGAGGGCGATGAGATTTGATCACAGACCCGATAGATGTCGGGCTTTACGAACAGGATCTTTCGCATGCTGCATTCAGCCCAAAGTGTGAGTGAGGGGTCCGCAGTTGTGGTTGGGGGTAAAGTACCTCGTTGAGGATATAGTCAATCGTCTCCTCAACCTCCTCTGGACTCATCGTCATGGCATGGGCGGTAGCCTCCAAGATATCTGGCTCGAGGGCCTGTATCTCTTCAACAAGCGAATCCTACGAAGGGTGTAAGAGAGTAGAGAATGCGAGGAGATTGTGCTCACGGAATGCCTGTAGAGGCCCTTCTCGTGGCTGTCAGGGACTGAGGTCTCATCGATACAGCCCGAACGGCGTTTCTCTGACATGGTTGCTGTCGGTGCAGAGTCGTACACTGGACGGAGAGTGATGGAAAGGTGAAAGGTCGAAGGAAATATCCAAACCCTGTGTGTCACGCCTTTCTTACTGTGTCTCATCTTTCCGGCAACCCATTACTTACCCTTCAACATTTCGAAGTTGTGCTTCCTGTGGATATATGTTGGTCCGGGAGTGGTGGAACCAGCCAGAGGTTATTTCGCCGATGAATGGGATAAAGCTGGGTGGGGGTGAGTGGTACAGTCACAAGTTTCGAAGAGTGAAAGGGGGAACCAGTAATTATAACTCGCCCACATTCAAGCAGCACTACATCAGGTTTCGGGCCGCTGTGTCAAACCTGTTGCCACTAACTCGATGTGGAGCAGGGGATAATTGGGCAGAATCCGGCAACCGACCCCGTAGGTATGCCAGAAGTGAGTATACTGTGGGAAGGTTAGTACTGATGGATCAGTACAAGATTTCGGTCGCTGTAGGGTCTTTTCTGGTACCTCCAGTACTGGCCTTTCCCACAGTGGTAGTAATCGATGAGAGCAAAAAGAAAAAGGCCAAATGGTTCGTTGCTACGTGGCCATGCAACAGAAGCACCCATAAAATCCCTTGAGTCGGTTGTACCCGTTCGAATGTACTCGAGGTCCGCTCTACTGCCGCACCCTGCAAAGTGCTCCAGAGAACGCTGGGCCTTGAAATCAGGAATACCACAGTCAGGCGGAGATCCGGATGTTCCGGACGCGATAATAAACGACCTCAGGATTCGCAGCGGGACCTTTGAGGCGGGTGAGAAAAGCGACATCTCGTCTAACGACGGCATAAAGCCGCCAGACGGAGTTAAAACACGGTGAATGAGCGCATCCGGGCTCGGCCGAAGAACTGACCAGCTGTTGGAAAATGTATGACCCGAAGGCGAGAGTCACGACCAGGGGACCCATCCAAACGGCTTGTCGTGGGCCGACGTGGAGAAGGAGTACGGGTTCGTCCATAGTCGACTCAGTTCCGACCGCAGAGTCCGGTGAATGTTTGCGAACTTGTTCCGATGCATTGAGGCGCCTTCCTCACATATTATTATTTACCACGGGATCCAGGTCAGCGACGGACCGATCCGGCCCGAACGCCCCTAGGCACCTATCACACCTGCCACGATGACATGTCCAACCACGAGATCCAGGTCGCTCAGGGGAGCCTGTACCCCCAGCGTCAAGTATGGATCCAAGTTATCAGTGCACACGTCTGACTCTGACTTATACTCTGTTCGCGTTGTAGGGATGAACCTCCCGAATCACATGATGATCGTTTGGAATCGAGGCAAAGCCAGGATCAATTGCCTACTCCATATTGCACCTCCGACTCGACGCGCACTGTGCACAATTCGACCCACCACTTCCCATGTGAAATCATGGAAATCATCATCTCCCACCTCATCGGTGACCTCCGCGCTCTCAAAGCTTGTTCGTTGGCTTGCCGCCCCTGGTATATCGCCACGGTCCCACACCTCCATCATATTCTCACTCTCAGGGACGCGCGGCCGGACAAAGCTCGTGATAAGCTCAAGCCGGTATCCAAGCTGCATGAGTTAGGTCTGGCACCTCTCGTAAAGAAATTCGAGGCAATGGTTCGGAGCGATAAATTATTGGTTCGTGCCTAAGACATTCACCCTTCGTGACTTACAACACTTTTCCGCTTTCACGAACGTTCAGGCGCTGACGCTTCAAAACGTTAACATCTCCCGCTTCGTACCAGGCATCAAACGCTATTTCGGACACTTCTCGCCAACCCTCCGATCCATCGTGTTGGTCCGGCCGCGTTGTACCCCTCGACAGTTGGCGTATTTCCTCTCCCTGTTTTCGAAACTAGATTTATATCTATATCCATTTCCCCCTCCGTTTCCCCCTCTCCAATCCAACCAACCCGCCTTCGACTCGGAGCTTGTTCCATTCTCCTCACCGAAATTGCGAGGGCGGCTTAAACTTGTTGAGTTTACTTGGGTTGAGACTTTGACGGACCTCATCGCTTCATGCGGTGGCCTGTGGTTTCGTTACATAGACCTACGCAACGTTGCCAGTTGTGCACCCATCCTACTGGGGGGCGTGTGCCGAGACACTAGAGACACTGCAATTCTATGCGAAAGGTAAGGAGCCCGACGTGGGTTTACCTGTGGTTTCGAGCTGACGACCAATAGGAGTTCATTCGCCCTCACTACTGCCTGGATTCAATCTATCACGATTCAAAGCACTCCGATCTCTATAAATCGGGGGTTGGGCAACAATGTCCCGGCTGACAAACCGACTTACTGCTGTCATGGAAGTACTCAACTATCACGTCCCCTGTGTTCTCCGAGCTCGTCATCATCCTCGAGGAGGACGAGGTTGCTTATCTACCCTTCGATTCCGCATTGTTCGAGACATTGAGCACAAGAAACGAAGTCAGACCCTTCAAATTGGTGTTTTTGCCCGAGGTTCTGGACTGGCGCTGTAGGTGGATGGAGGAGGCGGTGGGTATCGATGGGAGCTTTGAAATCAGTGACTGCAATGGGACTTCTCGACTTTCTCGACTCCCCACTCACCATCCGCACAACACGACTTTCAGTCCCAGGGGAAAACCGGCGTCGGCTAGATACCTTTCACACACCACCCCAAATACCGTTGGATTGTAAATGTGTAACATAGGTTCCGCAAAGTAAAACACAACCAACTAGCGTCGGAAAAACCCGTACCATGGCCTCACAGGCTCAGGGCTCCCGAGTTTTGATTGGAGGCGGATACGACATGGGCATTATGTACCACTCTAGCTCTCCTCTACGAATACCACAAAACAAATGACCTAGGCTTGAGGTACAGACCACCTCGTCACACCCCCTCATGCTTTGGCATACGCACGCCGTTCAGGAATGCGGATCTTCCGTCACATTGAGTGGTTTATCCTTCAAAGTTTGATCATCCAAACCACCCTTGGTCGGCTAAATCACGACTCTAGGGTTAGAAACCAGTGCCTGACGTTCCACGGAGATATGAGTAAGACGGTGGTGATACTCGGCGAGTGTATGATACTGACCGGTACAGACTGGAAGGGCGGACATCCGCTTAACCCTTGCCACGACCCTCGTGGGTGTGGGGTAAAAAATGAGCGGGGAGTAACTGGGTTGTGGCAGAAAATGGGCAACCTGTGGTTGGATACCCGTCACTAGTCATCAGACCTGGAGAGAATGGAATTCCGGAATGGTCATTTTGTGAGCTCGTGAAATGGCTTTTCGTCTGTTATCGCCAGTGACGCTCAATACGCCCCCTAGAGTCAGTCAATCCAACCGTGGAAGGGCCCTGGGTTGTCCCGAACGGAGGGATAGGGGAATATCGGTCGTCCCAGGTACCACCTTTCGGCCCAACAAACGCGCTTGGTGACGGTGCGGCTGTCATCACTGGAATTCTCCTTCAGAATAGAACCTACAGATCCCCTGCAGGCCGCTTGGATGTCTATGAGAACCGTTGGTTGACGGACCGACCGTGAAGAGGATGAGACAATGCGGACATGCAATTCCAGCCAATCCCACCGATGCTTGGAATCCGAGTATCGCTACGTCACGAGCGGTCTCCGCGGAACGTCGGCTGGACCATGTGACGGTCTTAACACAGCAGGTGTGGACCGGGCGGTGGTTCTCTCATATCTGCTATGGCTTCTCAATCATTACGAATCACTCTGTGTTTCGTTACGGAATTGGGGACACGCACGAGATGCTCCCCCCCATGCGTACCCATTAGACGACATTGGTTCAGAAGGTTGGCGTGAATTGTGAGGCGTGTGCATGTCGGAAGGCGAGTGAGCAGCTCCTTGTAACGAGAAGATACGTGGCAAAGAGACGTACGTAAGTGGGCGTAAATTGAAAGGCGGTCAGAACTGATGGTTGAAAGGTCAATGACGAGAACAACGTATATAGTTAAGCGAGCGGATTCCTGTCGTGGGATCTGCGGTTGCTCTCGTTCGTCCAATTGAGGTGCATGTAATGGCTACAACCCAACGATGCGGAAGAAATCCCAACGTCGATACTTCCTGAGCATAGGTGATGTAGGACAGACACGACAATCGCTGACGGATCTGTGGCCCTGTTTATCAACGCATCGAGGTGCAGACCACCAAACTACCGGAGCCCTCAGTGGTGAGATATCGTCAATGGTATTACGCAGTTTGTTCGACAAGATTCGAACAAGAGGGAGTTCTTACAAACCAGTGGAACGAGTAGTCCTGTGAGACGACCTGATGGATTGCAGCGAAGAAATGCAAAGGTACGCATCTGCCGCTCCGAAGTTGATAGCGAAGAAACGTCGTGGGAGATATGGATTTCCGGGGGATAATAAGATACGTCTTTTTCTACAGTTACAGATACGACGATTTGTGTTTTAAGCAGGCACGTTACAAAATTGATTTGTATGGGGACGGTGGAGGGTTGTGAGGTGAGATGTACACGTGAGATCTTGAAACGTGGATGAACACACCGAACGGAGCTGGCCGATCGGGTGTGACCCACTCCTTGATCGATGATCAGCTCAGCTGGCGACTACAAAGTGGCTGGAAGGGGAGCAGGGAAACAAGACCACGGCGGCCGGCATGCCAGAAACGGGCGGGGAACTAAAAAAATACAGCAGTTGTGCTCGGCTGGCGAGGAATTTGAAACGAGGATTCTTTGATAGTGATGGACAGATTGGAAAGGGGGGAGGTACCGGCCGGAGGCAATTATGGAGTACTGGATCTTGCCGCAGAAGAAATGACTATTTTACGCCGAATTTTCGATTATGAGAAAGGCGAGTTGGAAACCAATGGTGATAAAATAGACGGAACCTTCCCTCGTTTACTAACACACAACTCTGCTTCACACTTCTTCCTTCGCTTTGTCTTTTTGGAAGTTGATTCAAACTTCGGGCGGGAGACTACTCTGTTGCCCCCGGCGCAAGGGGGGAGAACAACGGCACTTGTGGCAATGTTGAGCATTAAGGAAAAATCCACTTCCAGTAGGGGACCCGGCAACTCCCAGGCTGACGCTGTGGACTTTCGGCAAACGCGCCGCACGGCTGTGACGGAGATAGTTTTTATTGAATTTCTGTCGCGCCTTTTGGATGTTTTGGGGGTGGGACAAATATGCCATCATCGGTCGGACGTTCATGACGCCAACCTTACTCGGTGCCAACAACGTCGATTGAATCGATCAGCTTCTCGTTTCCGACAGCGCACCCTCCGTTCTCATCCGTTGAAGGGGCCAGTGGGGGTAAAATCGCCACTTTAGGATATGACGACCTCTACATCGATTGGATGAGAACCGGGAGTGCAGCGCCCGGCGCATATGAACGGGTGGGACAATAGGTAGACAAGCATAATTGGTCCTGACGACACGTTTTGGAATGATGATCTTTGGCACAGGATGATTGGGATCGTTTGAAATACCCTATGGAGGGAATCCGAATTTGAAATACTGGCTAGCGCACCAACGGAGCCAATTTTTGACATCTCGATGGACACTGGCCCCCCGCCCGAGTTTATTCCGTCTCACCTACACTGGAGGCCCTACCGCAATGACATAAAACCCCCCTTCGTTTCTCCCCTCCCTCCATCACTCTCATGCCACTTCCCTCCCAATTTCTCTTCCGCAGTCGAGGAGAGTCCTCGGCCGACGAAAAAAACCCTTCGCCACAGTCACCTGGTAGTCTGTCGGTATCATCCAAGGTCGTAATCAGGAGCTTACCTGCTTCGGGCTTGAACGGCGTATCCCTCTCTAAGCGCCACATGCAGATGGCTCAGGACCTCCGATCTTCCATACCATCTACCTGTCGTTGGCTTGGCCCAGAGGACCTCAAGCTCATCGACGAGCATCCGATGGCCTCTGGGGGGTCCACGAACATCTGGAAGGGGACATATGACAACTGCGAGGTCGTCTTGAAGTCCTCCCGTTGCTCCATGTCATCCGATGTCTCTCAAGCCGTTGCGGTATGCTACAATCACATCCCATACCCAGTGGGCGCACGGCTGACAGCGGGTTACAGAGGTTAAACAAGGAGGTTCAAATATGGTGTCTCCTTCACTGCAGGAATGTGGATGTAGTGCCGCTCTTGGGGGTGTATTCGACCGAGACCCATCCTTTCGGCCTCGTCTACGAGTACATGGATGGCCTCGATCTCAAACAGTACCTGAGGAACGAACCAAATGTGGGGAGGGTGAAACTGGTACCTATTCCCTTGCATCACCTCTCCCTACTAGACATCAACCCTCTGATACTTCCCGACAACAGTTGACGGCAATCGCTCGAACCTTGGACCGCATGCACGATCTTGGCATTGTCCACGGAGAACTCCATACGGTAAGCCTTCCGTTTGTCCTGTACGCTTGTCATAAAGCTCACGTTCACCTCACGTCTTAGACAAACATCCTTGTCGACAAAGACGGCGCTGTCCGCATTGCAGGCCTCGGGAGCGCGTCTATCCTCTCCCACTCCATAGATCGGACAGCGGATGGTGGGGAGAACGCCGGTCAACTTTTCCGCAGGCGCGCACCTGAGTTGATTGGACCAGGGGTGTCGCCGAATGTGACTGGCCCCGCATACCCCACTAAAGCCAGTGATATGTACGCCTTTGGGGTTCTGTCCTGGGAGGTATGGACGGATTCATTTTTATGACATTGTTCACGTCGCTCACTCGAGCCAGATTCTCACAGGGCGACCCCCGTTCCCTGAGATGACCGAGATTGCAGCGACGTACTCGATGCTGACCGGGGCTAGGCCATCACGGCTAAACCACCACGAAATCTCGGATCGACTGTGGTATATGGTTGAGCGGTGTTGGCACGGCGTGCCCTCAAAGCGCATGTCAGCTGGAGAGGTGGTTAGCCTTTTAGAAGCGGAATTCCCGCATATGTCCAGCCCCTATAGCTTATCTCGCGCCCAATAGCGGGGTCAATTCAAATTTAAACGCTGGAAATTGGGACGGGGAGGTCAGGTCCGTGCGCGTAATTACTTATACTACACCCTTGGCCACTCCTCGTTGCGATATTAGGTGACTGTCCGTAAGGTTACACAGTGTGTACACGAGTCTAGATGAATATCCAAGGACTTTTAGAGAAAGTGCAGAGACCCCGACCACTCTGTCGGGCCGTGGGCGGCGTGAATCTCGGCTAGTGACACCCTTCTACGATGCGTAGAGATATCTCTAGACTTACGGACAGCCACCCATTACTGGGCGGTCATAATTTACGGAAAGAATTGTGTATTTTTTTATGGGAAGAGAACAGTACGACATCGAAGCCGTCCGGTCGCCTACCCGACCCAGCCCCGAGATCCTCGAGCTGTGCATTGGCTCCGAAAGCCAAACAACGCCACTGCCCTTCATCTGCGTTTTTCAATCTGATTTTTGGGGTAGACCTGGAAAGTCCATTAGGAACAAGCCGTCAGAACCTGCATCCCGTGTCACGTGGGGCGAAGACCAGTCCAATGCCGGCTGTGCGGTCTTGTCCGACGGCGATTACCAGGCCAATGGGATGTCACATTTCGATGGGCTTAACTGACGAGGGGCCCTCCACTTTCGCTGGAGGAACCATTTGGTTTCTCTCTGGTTAATGCGGTGTCCGGCTCGGTGGCGCCCAAGCAGGGAAAGATCGGAAAAGCGCGAAAAGCACTGACGGCGCGCAAGGGCGCGTGAATTCCAGCGAACGTATCTATTCAATGGAATGCCGACACCCCCCTTTGAACCGAAATGGGAACACCGCTCGTGCCCGGCCGAATGGGTTTAAAGAATGCGGGGTTGATGTGACAGACCATAATCGTGATGGATCTTCCAAGTTCGATTCGAGGTTCAGCCTATAGGAACGTAGCACGCTATCAGTGGTTGGGAGTGAACCGAGCGGGCGCTCGGTTGGACGCGGAGCGTGAAGGAGCCGCTCACGGGTGGGCAGGCCTCACGCCGCGATTTGAGGTGCTACGCATTGTGCGAACAGGACCACGGACTGCAGTCCAACATCTGCTTCAACTGTCGGGCGAAAACCACATGATCTGCCGACTGGGAAGATCAACCACTTTTCTTTACATTTGTTGGGGTACAGGGAACACAACTAATCAAGCCGGACACCGTCGTGTATGAAAGGGTGTGAAGGGCGGGAGAAATATTCGGCACTGAGGAAGAAGGAAGGTGGAACACTGATAATATAAGAACGCTGAATAGGTGTTTGGGCGTAGGAGAGAAAGGAAAGATGCCAATCGAAGAGGAGGCGTTCCCCTCTCCTCCGTTGGGCGTTGGTGCCGATCGTTTACTCACGGCACCGTCCCGACGACGGCAACCGCCGATACCTCACTACGCGAGGCCCCTGACCTTCCCTTTCTTTTCTTTTCCGATCATCAGCAAAATCGTCGCAGATTGACACCTTTGGATCCTCCGCTTCCTCGTCGACACGCCTCACACTCAGCGCTGCCTTGTGACCCGAAGTGGGTCAGAACATTCGAATTGAAGGAGTGTACCTGTAGGCGACATCACACGATGTACATCTTGGGGTCGATAGGGGCTTACCGCTCAGCTCGGCAACCTTGGGGTTTACCGAGCTGCGCTTCACTCTCGAAGGTGCGTGATATGCGTATTTTGGGGTTCATCGCCGTCAAGGAGTCCCTTCTCCGTGCTGGGCGTTGTCGCTTATCGCCTGATCGGAGGGAACTTGAAGGTGATAGCCCTTCCAATAGCACCATCCCCCCTGTAGCCCATTCGGGTCCTCCTCCGTCTGCTTCGACTTACAGAACATGAGCTTCACTGTTCTGCAAACCGAAACTACAAATAGGTGAGTTCTTGTTTTGTGAAGAATCAGATCGTCACTCTCATCCATGGGTCCGGGCCAACCATCCCGGGCTTATGGAGCGGAAGTGAGATACCCGCTAAAGGTGGGTAACTGTATAGGTTCTCCTGTGAGCGTCAACGCGATCTCGGCTACGGAGGAGGATGTCATCCACCCGACGCATCGACAATACCTAGAGCCTCTTCTTTCTCTGTGAACACGAGGGAGCCATTTCAAAATCGACGGCGCTGACATTTATGCATCTCCTGGGCTTTTAATCTCACTTGAAATTTATTGGAAAGGGGTCTGCATAAGGTGAATATCAAACTTCGAGGTATGCGTGTTCGTGGCAACAATAATCGGAGTAGAAGAGAGCGATTGCCCGACGAACCACCCGCCTGGCGGACACGTCGGGTGATCCGGGTGGTGCGGCTACGGGCGAAAGAAAACGAAGAAACGGGGTCACTCGAAGAACCTTGTCCCTCTGGACAGATTCTACGGTATACTCGCTGTCAACCTATGACAAGCGGGAGCACCCGTGCAAAAATGAGAAAAAAGGGGGAAACGGAACTATCCACTCGGCGCCCATGGACCAAACTCTCTTGACCATGGCCACTGTTCTAAGCCGACCTGCGGCGTAGGAGAGGACAATTGGTCGGAGGAGATATTACCGAACCTGCTCCACCGGGACAATTCCCGGAGCGGATGTCAGGGATTACGCAGAAGACGAGCTCACCCGACGCAGTGAATGAACTTGTGCCATCCTCTTGGATACAGGAACGATCGAGGAGCCTTTAGGAATCTGCCGATGGAGGGAGATCAGGCTGAGAAGGTTTCAGCCCCGCCGGAAATATCCTTCTCACCCTGTGTAACAGTTTGTAAGTGTAACAAATCTTGGAGCTGTTCTTTAAAGTCACGGTCTGGATGTGACCGTGGTCATGGGGAAAGGCGCCGGTCACAGATCACCTTTCCGCTCTCAATTTTGTCGGGGTCGCCAAAGGATAACGGACATCAAAATGAAAGATGTGGGAGTGAGGCAGAAGGAAACTCACGGAAGCTACGAGCGTTGCGTGGGATCTGAATCGGATGCTGCCGATTATCCCCGTTATAGGGGTAGAATTTCTCGTAAGCTTCCCCACGAGAAAACCAAAAAGATGGCTACCATACCCGCCCGTTCGCGTGGATCTCGCATGCCAAAGTGCTTGGCAACATCGGGGGTAATAGTATGCCGTTCGTCGGAGGGGCAGATCCAGACGAAGATAATTTCTAATTTCGAAGATCCTCCGCGTAACCATTACTCGGAAAGTCCCATATATCGGCTAGGAGTCGGTCGGAGGTGAATCAGGGTATCAGCTGGAGAAGTCCTCTGACGAACCCCTTCCCAAGGACGAAACTTACCCGCCGTACTGTGCCTGAACACAGCCCAACCCAACAAACGGGACCAGTGTAGAGCGGAGTCTGGGGTCAGACGGTAATTGGTGTGCTTGGGCCAGCGCCCCGAGCGGAGCGCTGGGCATCGCACGTCATCCGATGCTCGGCCTTTCACGAGTACAAGTTAGCTTTCAGCTTCCGAACGCCTTGGTCGCGCCCACACGTAACGCCGCCCTGGGTAAACAAAGAAAAATAATAATTTCAGCCAGATGACAGGAGGAGGGCGGAAGGCGCACGCGGTAAACGAACAGTTCCCAAGCCGGGTCAACTGAGGTCAAGGGAAACAACCGGATAATTATGTTGGAGGCGCCCGTGGCGAACCCAGTAGCAAGATAGTGATTTCATGGGCGGTGGGGTTGGGAATCTTCTCCAGCAACGCGGTTTCACGTGTCAAGGTCCAGCCTAGGGTTCTAGCCGGGAAACTTTTAAATCCCTAATGGGGATGTTTCAGTTGGCGCTGTGTATTGGTTGACCACGGCGGGAGTGATATCGAGATTCGCGTCCGGGTAGAAGAACAATTCGGTGTGGAGGACGCTGCGGTCAGGCATGAGTCGTCGTTGAACCTTGGAGCTTGAAGCTGAACTCGAAGACGGATATCGAAGACGGAGCAGCGGAAGAAAAGGAAAGACAAGCCTCGCGACCC
>Ga0307517_10009566_pt1 | contig 13716 bp, 9 predicted proteins | sample 23_EM_MG_FD_194515 | JGI IMG/M metagenome (GOLD analysis project Ga0307517, IMG submission 194515) | Populus trichocarpa ectomycorrhiza microbial communities from riparian zone in the Pacific Northwest, United States - 23_EM | ecosystem: Host-associated > Plants > Roots > Unclassified | place...
TTGAATGGAATTCCTCTTTCAAGAACCACTTCAGGTAGACTTTGGTTATGGTCTTGGAATATAAGAGATGGGATTAGAAGAAACATGCTTTTTTGTTCTTTCTATTTTGAAAGTATAAAAATTTATTTCAAAACTGTTTTAAAAATAAATTTATTTTATATCTCTATCTCTATTTTTATTTTCAACCAAATACTTTTCAATCCCTTTTTTATTTGTTCTTCATATGTGCATAAATTGACAAAGAAATTATTAAGTAACTAGCTAATGGAAATTTGCAAAACGGTGAAACTAGAAGTTTTGTTAAGTATTTCACAAAATATTTCTTCAAGTTGTTGTAAATTAGTGAACAGTGCTTTTTGCCATGGACAAGTCGATTTCTTTCATAACCTAAAAAAGCAATGTTCAAGCACTGTAAACATGTTTTAGAGCAAAAGAAAATTTTGTGACTCGAGTTATAGATCTCAAAACAAAAAAAATTGAAAAATAAAAAAACAATCTGACCCAATCTGAGCTAGCATGACAAATTTATGACCTAGATCATGAGGTCGGGACATCCTTATAGAAAGTATATAGAAAAATAAATAAATAAATAAACTCAATATTTAATAAACTCGACGTTAAGGACTAAAATTGAGAAAGAAAATAGGTGCAAAAAAAGATTAAAAAAAAAAAACGATGTCAACCTAAGCTAACATCTCATACTCGTGACCAAGGTCATGGGATGAGGATGACCACATCGAAAAAAACAATGAAGCTTAGTCCTTAACAATCTTATACTGAAAGCTGAAAAAAATCATTTTTTTTAAAGGATAATTTTTTTAAAAAAGAATGAGGAACAAATTTGATATAAAACTAAAATAAAATGATGTAAAAATCTCAAGCCAACCTGAGTTAGCATGACAACAATTATGTGACTTTGATTGCATAAAATTAAAATAAGATGATGTAAGAGCTCCAAGCCAATCCTAGCTAGCATGATAACAAATATGTGACTTGGACTGCAAGGCTGAGTAATCATCATAGAAAGCAAAACAAAAATAAAGAAGCTTAACCTTTAATAAACCTAATGTAGAATGATGAAATAAAAAAAATAAAATCAGTGAAAAAAAAGACATGAAAAAAATACCGATATCAATCCGGGTTAAAATTTCATACTCGTGACTTGAGTCATGAGATTGAGATCATCACACCGAAAAAATTAACGAAGCCCAATTCTAAAGAAAAAAATATTGAAGGATGAAATTGAAAAAAGAAATCAATTTTTAAAAAAGGAACCAAGGCAAAAATAAAAAATAAAAAAGTAAAGGCCTAATTTGACATTAAAATCAAATGAAATCAAATTATAAGGGATAAAGTTTAAAAATAACATTAAAAGAAATTATAATAAAAATAATGAGGATCAAATTTAATATAAATACCAAATAATTAAAAATACGAAGGGATAAAATAGAAAAAAAATAAAAATAAAAAAAATAAAGATTAAGAGCCACAATTGAAATAACAAGAAAATTGAGGATAACCTTTAATTTTAGCTAGGCTGGCACATTTTTCGATAGGAAGAGAGAGAAAAGAAAGGAGGAGAAAAAATCTTACTGCCACCTAACTACTACGAAACGTATTACATGCGTAGCCCCATTAGATGCACCTTCACGTGATCTGTCGGTAGAGACAATAGTTAGCCTTTTTGATGTCGGGAGGCACTGCAGGTGCCATAACTATTTTTTATTCAATTTATCAAAAGACATAAGTGCCCCTGACCGTACATGATATTTTTCATAACCTAATTTTGGACAACATAAAATTCAAAAAAATGAAATGAATGAAAAATTAAGGTTTGGATCAAGATAACACAAATTGGAAGCTTTGAAGGGTTAATCATGTTGGGTTTATGACTTTGGAAGTTAATTTTGAAAGAAATCGAAAGAATTAACAAGTATGGGGTTTCAATTAAACTTTGATTCGGTTCACTTAATGATATCGGGAGTTCAATTGAAGAATGAATAAGTTTGAAGATTTAATTAAGCTTAGATTTAGTTTAATTAATGAAATCATGGGCATAATTGAATAAATATTAAATTTCTGAGCTATTTAAGGTGAAATTACAAGTGATTAAGATCCAGGGACCATCTTGTAAAAGACACTGCATTTCTGCCCAGGGATCAGATTAAGGGTTTTTGAAACTTGGAGGACCAAATTGAAAAACGGCTGCCCAGTCCAGAAACGACGCCGTTTTTTTATTTTTGGCCATCGTCTTCTTCCTCTGGAAACTGAGGAAACAACCTGCAAAGAAAAAAAGAAATCTTGCTTAGGTAGACAGCTCAACACAAGCAGGGACAAATTGATTTTGGTCTGCTAAGGTCCCCAATCCAATCAGGCTCCATCTCCGAACACGCCGCTGGAGTCCGAGTCAAAGTCTGCCACCAACAGTCCAACAATGGCAGGACTGCTGGTGTTTCCGTTCCATCCAAACACGGAGCCGATTCACTCTACACAGGATGACGATCCTAGAGAAGATAAGGATTGAATCCAATATCCAAGTCCCTGCAGGACTTATCCTTTGCCAAGGAAAGAAGAGGCGTACTGGGGAACAAACAGTTGATTCTGCCCCTATAAAAGGCCAGTGAGTCGCCAGAGGAGAGGAGGGGAAAAAGAGGAGAGACCGAGAAAAAGAGAGCAGAACACAGGGGAACAAAAAACCAAAAAAAAACCAAAGAAAAGGAGAACCCATAACAAAAAAAAAAAAACACAAGAGCAAAGGAAAGAAGAACATTCTCCAGACAAGACCATCACTTTCATCTTCATCTCCGCCTTCGCCTTCGTCATCGCCAGGTAAGGCCTTCCTTTTCCCTTTTTTTCTGCATCTCTTGTTGCAAAAGAAGAAAACAGGGCGAAGGTAATTTAAACCATGCATGCCTGCTGCCCAGTCAGGTCACTGGCCTGGGCCAGTGACCGGGCTGGGCCGGTCGAGTCTAACCCAGCCCATGCAGGCTGGGCTGGACTCAGCCCAAAAAAAGGAGTGGGCCGGGTCTGGGCTTTAGGCCCAGCCGGCCCAAAGTGTGTTTGCTAAGGGCGTGTTTGGCAAAACACACCCTTATGCCTTGACCATAATTTTTATGCCCATTCTAGTTTGATGTTTGACCAAACGAGCCCCTTTTCGATATCAGAAAATTTCAAAAATATTTAGGGGTCTTCGTTGATTTATTTGTGGGCCCTTCGCATTTTATTTTATTTTTTTTTCTTTGTGCTTATATTTTTTTTAGCCATGTGCTCAATCTGTGGACCATTACTGTTGAATGCAAATATGTCGTGCAATGTTTTTTTATTTTCATCTGAAAAGAGTCAATAAAAATAAAGGATAAACAAGAAAAGTCGCATAGAAAATTTCTTCTTCAAATTCATTTTTTGCAAAAGTATTCACTGACGCCAGAGTCAAAAGTATCATATGTTTTTGGATTTGCATGATATTTCCAACGCTAGAGTTGGAAATATTCGTAGGAATTGTTCACTGACGCCAGAGTCAGGAACATGAAAGGAAGGATAAAAAAAAAGGAAAAAAAGAACAAATTCTTAGCAATTTTAGACAAAAAACCAGCAATGCAGCCTGCCTTAGGTAGGATGCTTAATGGGTGATAACATCTTCCCTTTTGTGTAACCAGTCCCGTACCATAGAATCTTTATTGACCAATTTAGGGTTTCTAGTGACCATAATACTAGGTGGCGACTCCTTGAACAAGACCTTTTCCTCTAAAAGAAGAAGATGCAAAATATCTACTTTTTTTTTTCCAATCGAGAGATAATTTTTAATTGGTCGCTGCGATGTCTGGGTGTGACAGAATGACAACTCCATTGGGGACTTCTAGGACTAAACTTTGCTATTTGTCTTTTTATTGCTAAATAATATTTTGTTGTACTTGTTTTTCTTTATTGTTGCCATGTTGTGTTTATCAAGCTTTAATTTTTGCTCTTTTTACTGTTTTAGCATGCATAGTTATTCATGTTTATCATGCATATATATTGGATATGGATCTATGGCCTTCACACATCACTCATCTCATTTTTAATACATGTGGTATCAATTTTAAGATAAGTAGAGGAGTAACGGTACCCCAATGACTTTAGCTTGGGTAAGGCTCGCGAAACTATCCAACTATCACATGATTGTTTGCTCGACAGTGGTTGATATGCTGAACTGATATTACTCTGGGTCTCTATCTTCACACTGCTTGTAAACCTCATAGCAACCTTTCGAGGACGATTATTGAGCATGCGAAAGACCGGTGAGACTAGATAGCCAAATTACCCCGATGCATTTAATGACTAGAACATATCCCTTATGTTGATCCCTGCGTAATTTCTCTAAGATAAGCTTAAATGTGTAAGCATCTTTATTACAAGGCTATCGGGTGACATAATGACCGCTATTCCTAAGATAACAACTGTTGAGTATGGACTCGAGTCTGAATCCTTGCAAATGATCGAGGGACACTGCCCTAGACTGAATGTCGGTGAGATACCGCTATCTAAGATATTAGATGCATAATGAAAGACACAAAAAATGTGGCTGAAAGCTCAGATGAAAAAAGGCTAAACAGATCTCCCATCGGCATTGCAATAATGATATCTGATTCGAATATGACAACATATCTAGAGAATAGCGATCATTATGTCACCCCTTGAAGAGCGAATCCATACACAATATGTTGCATTCATCTACATACATGTTTGAACATACACTTATGAACTGTCATAATACAGGACTTCAGGTGAAATATAGGTACCCCATTGAAACACACTTATAACACTCGACTGCGAAAAAGACAAATGGAAAACGAAGAAAAAGCCTTGTTGGAAGCCCAACACCAAAAAGAGATGGAAAGTCTTAGATAAGAAGTCGCAAGGCTTACTAGCCTACTCGAACAGGCATTGAGATCTAAAGAAGCAAAATTTACAACTCAGCCTGAACCTATGCTCGCAAATCCACATAATCTGGGGGCAAATGAGGTGTCTCAACAGGCTATGTATTCCTAATTTTCTCAACCAGCATATCCCATAAGAATATCATCTACCATTGAACTTACAATGAAGGAATCTCAAAAGAACAAGATGGTAAAAGAAGATGGCCTGGACAAATGGGCTGCCCTGGAACAAAGGCTGATGGCATTCGAGGGATCTAGCCTACATGACCATATCAAAGTTGTTGAGATGTGTTTGGTACCTAACGTAGTCATTCCTAAGAAGTTTATGGTGCTAGAGTTCGTCAAATATACATGAACTCAATGCCCTGTAATGCATCTCAAGGGGTACTGCAACAAAATAGCTGAGGTGGTCCATGACGAGAAACTATTGATTCACTTCTTTCAAGACAGTTTGAGTGACGTTGCCCTTACTTGGTATATGCAGTTGGACAATACCAAGATAAAAAATGGAAGGACTTAGTAGATGCCTTCATTAGACAATATAAGTTCAATATGGATGTGGGCCCTGATAGGTCAAGCTTGCAAGCTATGGAAAAGGACAATAAGGAGTCCATAAGAGAATACACTCAAAGGTGGTGTGAGACTGCCGCACAAGTTTATCCTTTTTTATTGGAAAAGGAGATGATCAGTTTGTTTGTCAACACTTTCAAGGCCCCGTACTTTGAATACCTGGTTGGAATCTCTACACAACATGTTTCTGACTTGGTTGCTGTAGCCGAGAGGATTGAACAAGCCATCCGTTTAGGAAAGATTGTTGACTCGACTGAGGAGAAAAGTTTCACTTGAGAAAGGAAAGAAATCGAGGTTCACAATATCGAAGGTGATTACAAAGGTGAGAGAAAGAGCTACCAGAACAAAGACATCTAGAGGTCACTCGTCCTGAATACGAAGCCACAGTGTCATTAGGCCAAGACTGGTTTATGTGTAACCTTAACTGACTACTGGAAAGGTGCCCTTATCAAGGAATTCATAGGAGAGGGACGGTTGGAAGATTCCAGAAATTCCAATTGATGATTGCTAAATGTTTAGCCCTTTTATGTGTCACCTTGCTAGTATAAGGTCTTTGTTGCTTTTTTTTTAGGATTTCAATGAAATAATGAGTTCGTCCTTCAATTGTGTCTCTTCCTTTGATTTACAACCAAAATATCATGAAAGGGATTCTCTCTAAGAACTCACAAATACACTTTTAAAGCCTTGCATGATCTAAAGACTTAATTCATCTCTTTTACTAAAATCAGTTTCCCCATTGGAATTTTGAAAATTGAACTTGCATTTTGATTTCAAAAATAATTTGATGTTTACTTAAAACGATATTTTTGACATTCTACTTGTAGAATGACACATGAATCAAGCAACTCCTTCATTGAGGTGACTAAACTCTGAACCAAAGTGCACGAATAAAAAATAAACTTTCACCTTGACATTAGGACCCTTGAGCCCTATGCTTTTAATGCATGCATAATGGTATGTAGTGGACTTGTTGTTCATAGACTCATGAAATGCATTTCCTTGCAAAATTCCAAATCATCACACTGAACGAGGTCAAAGTTTATTGATCTTAAATGCTTGCGCTTGAAATGAGGAAAGACCATCTTTGTTATTCCTTTCACATTCTAAAAAGAGTATATCCCTTGTGGTCCTTCTTTTGAGCTTGAATGATGTTTCTTTCATGAAAAATCCCGACTAGGATCACACCGTACACTGGGGGCAAGTGAAAATTTCAATGAGAAAAGATGAAAAAGCCGTGAGAAAGCTAAAAAGGTAAAATAGTCCAAGAAACTCAAATACTAGGGGGCATGCCCAAATCATAAGAAAAAGTGATAATCAAGATAAAGTGAATATGCCTTGGCATAGCAATGAAAAGCAATTCAAAGAAGAGCGGCAAAAGAAAAGATAAATGACACAAAGAGTCGAACTGCTGATAGTGATCCTTAGTCTTTGAATCTCTGAAACACTCTTTGAGCCTTATGAATCCTTTTCTTTCATAACCAAAAACCACAGCCTACATTACGTGCCTGTAGAAGTCCTTTCTAATCAAGAAAGCAAGCAACCAGGGACAATAAACAATGCTCTCAAAATGCAAAGAGTACTTTTTCATAGGAATCATGCCATCGAGAACAAACTAATCATTATTATTCATGCTGATAAAATAAGTGTTCAAGAAGAGATAAATTTTTCTCAAACAAAACCTCGAGTTTTTGCTCAAGCCCTTCACTTTGAAACCTATAAAAATAGAAGGTCACCCTTGATGTACCTTCACCAAATGACAAATATTGCCAACACAGGAGCAAATCATTTGTTTTCCAAGAAAAAACCAGAGAGTTGCAAGGTTTCAAAAGCAAATTGTTTTAAGCTTACATCAAAACAATTTATGTTTTTAAAATGCAAGATCAAGATTTCAAAATTCATTTTAGAGAAATATTCCTCTACCAAACTGAAAATAAGAGAAATGAGAGAATGGTCACTTAAAATCATCATTTGTCTGATGCTGACAAAGCACACTTAGGGGTAATGGCCAGTACAAGGGGGTAACATTGTGTTTAGAAGGAAAATCAATCCCTTCTAAAAAAAAGAGAAGAACATCTCCTGCAACAAGACAAGGGGGCATTTTGATTTACAAAAGGCAGTTTGATCCCTCCAATAAGTGACACCAAGTGTTTAGTGAATGATCCTCTCAAATTATATGACGAGACAGAAAATCTCTAGCAAGCAAGTGGGCCATGATGGGCTTCATGAAGGCTGAGTTGTGTAAACAAATATGGGAAAAGACTTACATGGGCCAACTCGAGTGGGCTAGAAGTCAAACGACAAATATGACCTAAATCTGAGATAACAAGTCCTCATCAATCAAGCAGCGAGAAGATTAAGAAGAAATGGAGGCCTACATTTCAAATCAAGTAAAGATGCATGCATATCATCTAACTTTTGAGACATTGGACAATGAGTTTTGCAAAGTTCACAAGAGAAATCTCTGACAAGATCCATCAAATGGAAGGTCGCCTTGAAATGGCTAAGATTGAAATTGCTTTTGGAAAAATTTCACTTTTGAGAAATTTTAACCTGGGCAGGCCGCCCATGAGAATTAGGCCGCCAAAAAAAAATCTTTGTATTTTTCTACCACCTTTCATTTCCCATCACTAAGGTAGTGCGTTTCCTAACCCTACCTATTTTTCTACCGCCTTTGAGCCCTCAGCTCCTTTCGAGTGTGCCTTTGAGCCCTCGAGCATTCAAGATAGTGCGTTTCCTAACCCTACCACTTTCGAGTGCACCTTCGAGCCCTCACCTCCTTTCGAGTGCGCCTTTGAGCCCTTAAGCATTCAAGATAGTTTGTTTCCTAACCCTACCACTTTCGAGTGCGCCTCCGAGCCCTCACCTCCTTTTCAAGTGCACCTTTGAGCCTCATCATGACGTCCCTTTAAGACTTTTCTTTTCTTTCTTGGGTAGGTCACTCATTACAATGAGACCTTTTCTTGGGCAGGTCACCTATTACAATGAGACCCTTTCCTTTCTTTTTCCTGTGTAGGTCACCCATTACAATGAGACCACTTCTAAAAAAAAAATGATGATGAAATTTCTCTATGTAGTTTTCACCATCGAGCAGGTCGCTTAGAAAAATGAGACCACTCGCGAAATCCTTCGCGTTTCTTCTTCCTATCGGGTCGGTCGCCTAGAACAATTAGATCACTCGCGAAATCTTTTTCACATTTTATTCTTCATCGAGCAGGTTGCCTAGAAAAAAGAGACCACTCGCGAAATCCTTCGTGTTTCTTCTTCCTATCGGGCTGGTCGCCTGGAACATTTACATCACTCGCGAAATCCTTTTCGTGTTTTATTCTTCATCGGGCAGGTCACCTGAAAAAATGAGACCACTTGTGAAATCCTTAGCGTTGCTTCTTCTTATCTGGTAGGTCGTTTGGAACAATTAGGCCACTCGCGAAACCCTTTTCATGTTTTATTCTTCATCGGGCAGGTCACCTAGAAAAATGAGACCACTTGCGAAATCCTTCGCGTTGCTTCTTCCTATCGGGCAGGTCACCTGGAACAATTAGACCACTCGCGAAACCCTTTTCGCATTTTATTCTTCATCGGGTAGGTCGTCTGGAAAAATGAGACCACTTGCGAATCCTTCGTGTTTATTCTTCCTATCGAGCAGGTCACCTGGAACAATTAGACCACTCGTGAAACTCTTTTCGTGTTTTATTCTTCATTGGGCAGGTCGCCTGGAACAATTAGACCACTCGTAAAATTCTTTTCGCGTTTTATTCTTTATCGGGCATGTCGCTTGGAACAATTAGACCATTTAAAAAAAAACAAAAAAGGGGTAAGAGTTTTTACGCTTATTTTTCTTAACAAAACTCACTATACAAAGTCAGAAGAAAATGAATTTTCCAATACCTTTGCACCGTAAGCATTGTAAAGAGGGGGCAACTGTCATAACCCAATTTTGGGCAACATAAAATTCAAAAAAATGAAATGAAAAATTGAGGTTTGGATCAAGGCAACACAAATTGGAAGCTTTGAGGGGTTAATCATGTTGGGTTTATGACTTTGGAAGTTAATTTTGAAAGAAATCAAAAGAATTAACAAGTATGGGGTTTCAATTAAACTTTAATTCGGTTTAATTTATTTATGGGCCCCTCGCACTTTATTTTATTTTTTTTCTTTGTGCTTGCATTTTGTTTTAGCCATGTGCTGAATCTATGGACCATTACTGTTGAATGCAAATATGTCATGCAAGGTTTTTTTATTTCCATCTGAAAGGGTCAATAAAAATAAAGGATAAACAAGGAAAGTCGCATAGAAAATTTCTTCTTCAAATTCATTTTTTACAAAAGCATTCACTGACGCCAGAGTCAGGAGTATCGCATTTTTTTGGATTTGCATGATATTTACCAACGTTAGAGTTGGAAATATCAGTAGGAATTGTTCACTGACGCCAGAGTCAGGAACGTGAAAGGAAGGATAAAAAAAAAAGGAAAAAAGAGAACAAGTTATTAGCAATTTTAGACAAAAAACTAGTAATGCAGCCTGCCTTAGGTAGGACGCTTAAGGGGTGATAACATCTTCTCTTTTGCGTAACCAGTCTCGTACCATAGAATCTTTGTTGACCAGTTTAGGGTTTCTAATGACCATAATACTAGGTGACGACTCCTTAAACAAGACCTTTTCCTTTAAAAGAAGAAGATGTCAGATATCTGTTTTTTTTTTTCCAATCTAGAGATAATTTTTAATTGGTCATCGCGATGTCTGGGTGTGACAATATTAACAAAAACAAAAACCATTACAAAAGACAAAAAAGCCTCTTGACCTAAGCTATATTTATATTTTTTTTGCTTCTAAGGGTACCTTAGTAATTATATTGTGCTAACAAAGATAGAAATCCGAAAATGTCTCCGCCCAAACATGGTGGGATACCGTATAATCGAGGAGGCCCACAAGGTTATGGACATGGGCTGAATTTAAAAGGTAATTAAAAATTAGTTCTATTTATTGTACCATCAAAAAGTGAAAAGGAAGGAGTTCCTGGCTTTGGAACAAGGGGATATATCGATTCTAGACTACAAGAGGACGTTCCATGATCTCTCCATGTTTGCTTCTCATTAGTGTCCTATCGAGCACCATATGATTGATATGATGTGAGATGGGTTGCGATGGGAATTGAAACAAAGTTTGATCACTCACAAGTTTGAGACTGCCAGAGAACTGATTGAGGCAACATATACTTTAGAGGCTTGTATGAAAGATTGCTAGCAGGGCCAATCAGGATTGGATAAGCACAAGGAAATTGGTATTTCTTTTAGTAGACCACCATTTCTAAGAAAAGGTAAAGGGCAGTTTAGACAATTTAGAAAGAGCGGAGGAGCAGTAACTACAGGAACCATCTAGAGCATAGGTATTAGATCTACTGAAAGGTAGTCAAATCAGTAGGGTGTCCCTACTCGAGGGACTATAAAGTAGAAGACTATCACATACCCCCTACTAGGATAGGTTTGGGAGGAGGCACCTAGAAGACTGTTCTACTACACCAAAAATGTGTTATGTTTGTAGAGGGGAGCACATATGGAAAGACTATTCATATTTAGGTAAAGGGTGCTTTTATTGTGGAGGATAGGATCATTTCTAGAGGAACTTCCCTAGGAGGACTGAGTTTACACGTGGATAAAGATAGCTGGTTTGAAGTCAATAATAGTCTCTCATTGTAAACCAACTAGCTAGAAAAACACAGTCTGGGATCAGTGGTACCAGAGGACGACCTCGAGCTTTAGGTGACAAGACTTAGGGCATAATATTCCATATGATACAGGATGATGCTAAAGTTGCCCCTAGTTTTGTGGCAGGTACATTGTAGTTAAATTCCATCTGGGCTACACACTTCTTTTTGACAAATAAAACTCATAACCTTAAAATTGGGGAAAAATTCATGTAGGGCACAAAAAGGGTTTTCTATAAGTATTCCTCTAGGTGAAAATGTTGATATTGATCATTTGTATAAGGGAATTAAAGTTGACATTAAAGGGTGTGAAATGAGTGCAAACTTAATACCCTTGGAATTGCATGACTTTGATGTCATCCTGGGTATGGATTGAATAGGCACATATAGAGCACAATTAGATTGTTTCGAAAAAACAGTGACTCTATATGGACCAAATGGTAGGACGATGATTTTTAGATGCGAAAGAAATGTCATACCAGATTATATGATTTCAATTATAACCACTAGAAAATTGATGAAAAAAGGATGTATGACATATCTTGCTTATGTAATCGACTCAAAGAAGGGTAATGTTGAACTATCAAATGTCCTAATAGTGAGAGAATTTTCAGAGGAGCTACCAAGATTGCCTCTAGAGAGAGAAGTATAAGTCGTTATTAATGTATTACCCTATACCGCACCAATAACACAACTGTCATATCGAATGGCTCCTATGGAGTTAGCCGAATTGAACATTTTACTACATGAATTGTTAGATAAAGGGTTGATACGCTCGAGAAATTCACCTTAGGGAGCCCTAATATTATTTGTTAAAAAGAAGGATTGCACCCTTAGATTTCGTATTGATTATAGGAAGCTAAATAAGGTGATGATGGAGAATAAGTATTCGCTGCCAAGGATAAATGACTTGTTTGATCAATTGACAGGTGCTGCAATGTTTTCAAAGATAGACTTAAGGTCAAGATACTACTAGTTAAAGATTAATGAGTAAGATATTCAGAAGACTGCATTCAGGACTCGCTATGGACATCTTGAATTTCTTCTAATGCCATTTGGACTGTAGAATGCTCCAACGATATTCATGGAATTGATGAACACGGTTTTTCAGCCTACTTAGGTAAGTTTGTGGTATGATATTTTGGTATATTCTAGTTCCCAGTTAGAACATGAACAACACTTGAGACATGTATTACAAACCTTGAGAGATCACTAGCTATACGTTAAGTTTAGCAAGTGTGAATTTTTCGCTAAATGAGGTAATCTTTCTAAGACATGTTATTTTAGGGGAAGACATATTTATGGACCTGAAGAAAGTGGAAGTTGTTTTCAAATGCAAGAGTCTTATGAGTGTTGTTGTTACCCATTTTCAGGGATCCCCATTCAAAAAAGAGAAAATACAAACAAATCAAAAACATTGTCAGAAGAAAACAAAAAAAAAATCAGTGAGAAGAGGACACCAGGGTATCCAGAAAATGACCAAACTTTGGTTGAGGAGGTTAAAAAAATAAAAAGATTGAAATTTGACAGTATATTTTCTACTAATGCAAGCCCTGTTGGCAAAGAAATTCAATTTAAGAAAGAGAAATTCAAAATTAGATGTTTAAGGACCCAATTAGATTTTACTGAATGTTTAATTGAATTTATGAAGGGTTTAATTACAAGAAAATTGATTTTTTTATGTCAATTTGGGCTTTAATGGGAAGAAATTAAAGTTTAGGGGTCAAATTGTAATTTGTAAGAGTTAATTTGGTCAAATCAGGGGCTTAATTGCATAAAAATTAAAGTTTGGTGGGCAATTAGGGACTTGATCACAGAAATCCAAAACCAATGACAAAACTAGAAAAGGCACGCTAATATAAGGGCAGAAATTGACTGAATCAGGTGGCCAAATTGAAGAAATTGGAAGTTTGTTGACCAATTGAGGGTCAAGAAGCACAAATTCAAAACCAAGAACCAAAGTGAAAAAGGGAGCCAACTTTAGGGTTGGTAATTGAATTTGGCAAGGATGCAATTGAATTGATTCTTAAAAACAAAATCCCAATTGAAGACTTGATTGAATAAATAAAAAATTATGGACTGATTTTGAAATAGAGCTTTCTTTGGCGATTTCATTTAAATGAAACAATGTGTTTTGTACAAAATGATGTCATTTCATTCACTGTTATTAAAAAAAAACAACAAAATAGTGTTGTTTTGATGGCACTGTTTGCCATCTTCTTCCCCTTTACACATTGCAGGTAAGGGAATAAGGTTTTTCTTCCCCTTCTTTTCATCGTCTCTCTCTCTCTCTCTCTCTCTTACTTACCTAAAAACCCCGACACAACCCACATCCCTCTCATGGCCTACCATCGAGATGAAAAAATAGAGGGGACAAGCCCTGTGGATGGCTGCACAGAGATCGCCCAAGCTACCTTACCCCTTCAGCATGACAGGACAGGGGTAGGGTAGTTCTCTCTCCCCCTCCCCCCTATAAATACCCTTCTTACCAGGAGGATGTGGGGGGGGGGGGGAAGAGTGGATGAAAAG
>Ga0307517_10009567_pt1 | contig 13716 bp, 15 predicted proteins | sample 23_EM_MG_FD_194515 | JGI IMG/M metagenome (GOLD analysis project Ga0307517, IMG submission 194515) | Populus trichocarpa ectomycorrhiza microbial communities from riparian zone in the Pacific Northwest, United States - 23_EM | ecosystem: Host-associated > Plants > Roots > Unclassified | place...
GGTTGAGTCGAGCAGAAAGATTGAATGCCCGTACATTGGCAAAGGTTTGAATGTCTTCTTCCACCATAACCTAAATGAGACCCATATTACCTCAGGAAACCCGTGAAACAAAAAACAAGGAGCCATCATCCGATATGGAAGAAGATGGAGGTTGATTCTAGTAAAATTATGTTGATTTATTTTCTTGACATGATATATTGTCGCTAATTATTGGTGATGGGAGTACGTTCAGTACTTATTCAACTAAATCTCAGTTGAAAGCACAGGTCCGTGCCGTGTATCGAACATATTTTTCAGGCAGTTTGATCTGCATATGACTCAGGCTTAACCCAAAGGCCTTTCATACGTGTAATTGAGGCTTTCAAAAATTTTGCAGTGGAGAATGGTCAAGAATTAAAAAAAGGCTCAAATATCAAGAATTTTGCCATTTTGGTCCTCATAAATATCGGACAGAGGCCAAATTTTAGGTCTGATACGCACACCCACACATATCTACCTAAGTACCCTAAGATTCGAATCTCAATTAGATTAAAGGGAATAATAATAATACGACTCTTCTTTCAGAAACGATTCAAAAGGGAAAATCTACTTCCACTGATGCAAAACCAGCCAAGCCATTGTTGCTGATAAGTTTTCCCTTCAAGACAAACCAGCTTCGCAGGTCGAATCTAGTAATCTGGCCCTGAGGAACCACTAACAAGGTCCCCATCCAGCATGCTCAGGCTGGCAACCATTGACACTGCTGCCCAAGTGCTGCCGTCGTCGTCGTTTGTCGTTGCCGTTGGAACTTGGCACTGGCAGCGTAGGTGTCGTGGGTTGCGAATGGTGGTGAGCGTGAGGGGCACATCATCGATGTGACGGGTCACGGAGCGGGTAACCCAGTAACCCGTGCCGAGGGTACGGGGGTCGGCAAAGGCCAACCCGTACCCGTACCCGGCATTCCCTACCCGTAAACCCGGGCGGGTTTTTTTTTTTTTTTTTGGGCGGTGCCAACCTTTATGATAACAGCTGTAATAGTCTTAAATAGTCTTATATTACCTTTATTTATAAGACATTAAAGTAATTTTAAGCAGTTAAGATGGTTTAAGTTGATTAAGTAGATTTAAGTAATTTCCCAATTTCCTGATGCAACAGACCAGATCTCGACTATGTCACAGACAGAATAATCATCATGGGATATCCGGCCACAAGCATAGAGGGATTGTATCGGAATCGTAGAGAAGATGCAATTCGATTTCTGCAGCACAGGCACGGAAAAATGACTGATTTTTTCAACTTTGCCAGAGTCCTCTCAAGAGCAACTCAAGAGTCAAGGCCCAAGGGAAACTCTTGGACTTTGAAGGATGGGTTAGCCAACACTTTTCACCTAATCATGATCAGTGCAAAGGTATGTCACGTTTGTCTCCTTTATTCTTTCATCGCATTTGGAGATGGCATGATTTTGATATTCTGTTCAAATCCCGACGGCACGGCAACAACAGAATACAAACGAGAATCTTGCGGAGCTGAACAGGCTTCCAGGCTGATGATGATATCATTCATGAACAAGTTCCTGCCAATAGAGTCATTCATGAACAAGTTCCTGATGATATCATTCATGAACAGTGTCTAGCTCAAACGACTCGACGGGGGAATTCTAACGCAACTGATTCCTCGAGTTTGGGAAGTATGAATCGACGTCGCAGGGTGTTGGCTGGCTATCACTTCTGCGCTGGATCTTCTGGACCTCAGTAAAGTGATCAGACAGTTTCCCAAGTTCACCGGCAAGCGAAAGACTAAATCTTGCGTGCTCCGCCATTCATTTACTGCTCTACACCACGAGGATCCCTATCCCCGCTATATAACCTCTTCCAGCGATGCAGAGGCAACCGTTAAGGAAATGTTTAAGGAGGTCGACGTGAAGAAAAAGACTTCAATATTCCACCAACCGGAATGGCACATCTTGGACAACCACCAACATAATTTTTCCTTCTCTGACGTCCATCCAGTCAACATCACTGTTCGAAAAATCTCCAGGTTGAAGTGGAAATTGTTGCTTCGTTTGCCGACAATTTCAAGGCCAGGTTTGCCAAGTCCAAGGTTGGCGATGTAGAGGGCGACGTTCGGAGGAAGAGGATCCTGAAGGACGTGTCGGCTGATTTTCCTGCTGGGACGCTGACTGCAATCATCGGGGGTAGCGGGAGTGGAAAGGTACGTGTTCAGGTTCATCGATATTCCCTGCCCTCTATCTCACCCCCTTGATCAGACCACATTCCTCAACGTTCTCTCCAATCGCATGGGTGGATCAAACGTCGCTATCACTGGAAGCACACGTTATAATGGATCCCTCGACCTTCTTACTGTCACCAGCGCCTATGTTACACAAATTGATGTGTTGCTTCCGTCCCTCACCGTCCGCCAGACCTTGATCTACGCCGCATCCCTTCGACTCCCATCCTCCTTCACTTCCCAACAGCGCAGCCAGCTGGTTGAGGAGATCATTCTCGAACTCGGCCTCAAGGACTGTGCGGATACCCGAGTCGGCGGCGGATGCAGGAAAGGCGGGTGTTCTGGTGGAGAACGCCGGAGAGTCAGCATCGGTGTTCAAATGCTCAGGAACCCAAGTATCCTGTATCTTGATGAACCAACGACTGGACTGGATGCCACCAGTGCCTTCTATCTCGTCAAAACCTTGAAACATCTTGCGAACACCGGTCGAATCATCATCACCACTGCCCACCAGCCTCGGTCAGACATTTTCTTCCTCTTCGATAGGATCACCCTATTATCGAGAGGCAATTTTGCATACACAGGTCCAACCGTCGAGTCCTTGCGTGGTTCGATGGCCTACTCCCCGGAGGGTTGAAACCTCACGTCAATCCTGCGGACTATCTGATCGATATCGTCGCAGTTGATACCCGGACCAAGGACGCTGAGGGTGAATCACAAGCGAGAGTCAACAGGCTGTTGGTCGCTTGGTGCAAAGAATCCGAGACCCGTTTTGCGGTAGATAAGGCAGACAAGACGGACCCCAGACGAGAAGTTGAAGCGAATGAAGGAATCGGCGCCATTCCTGCGACAGGTCCAGGTCCTTACTTCGAGATCACTCCTCACGACCATTCGTGATCCCCTTGGCCCCGTGGCTTCGTGGTCGGGGTCAATATTTATGGGTCTTGTTTGTGGTCTTGTATTCTACAAAATCCCTCATACTCTGGCTGGTATCCGCTCAGCACAATCAGCTTTTTGCCTGCTGACTGTCGTCCATTCTTACCTCTATGTCCTCTTTGAGATCTATCGGCTGACATGGTACGATATCCCACTCTTCGATCGAGAGCGAGGAGAAAATTTGGTCACCGGTGTTGCCTGGGTTGTTGGTCGTCGTATTGCTCATGGGATCCTTGAAGACTTCTGTTTTATCTTTTCCCAGCTCGCTGGGTTCCAAGGAAATATATTTTCCTCGCAGTTTCGGTGTCGGTCCACTACGTTGTGGTCAGCTTTGCGCTGTTCTGTGTCGCGTTGCTGAGGAATTTCGCTTGGGCAGCTCTGATGGTGAACTTGTTCGCTACGATGCAGACCTACGGTGCTGGTTATTTTATACAAGCAGAGACCATTCCAGTCTATGTTCGATGGATGAAATACATTTCCTACTTCGTGAGTTGAGTTTCTTCAAATCAAATCCCTGATGCTCACTTGTGTGCGATCTAGTTCTACGGATTTGGCGCTGCAGCTGTTAACGAGTCTGCAGGCCGCTATTACGATTGCCCGCATGGTGACGCACGAACAGATCCCACATGTATTCAATACCGAGGCTCATTCATCCTCCAGAACCTTTCGTTCTCGGAAAATTGGATCACCGTACCCCTTTGTGCGCTCTACTTAGTTTTGTTGGGTTCTTCTTCATCTCGTCCTGCTTCATTCTCCAGTACTGGACAGTCAATATGCACTTCTCTGGCGCCAGGACAAGGAATGATGATCCAGATGCTTCTGCGGGAAAGGAGGTCATGAAGGAGAGGGCTGGTGTCAAGAAGGTGGACGTTGAGTTAATTGGTCTCGCACTCGAGGTCCACAACCCCTCGCTGCGGCCTGGGAAGGGGAAGAGTCTGAATGTGCTTCAGAGTGTTTCGACCAGGTTTCAGGCGGGAGAACTGAACGTCATCCTTGGACCTTCCGGAAGCGGGAAATCTTCATTGCTCAATACTATGGCTCGACGACTTCGGTCTTCGTTATTCACGAGATATCGGACGTCAGGTGTGATGCTGTTTAATGGTGTTCAACCAACAGACAAGGAGGTGCGATCATTGTGCTCGTACGTAGTGCAAGACGATGGTGCTCTGTTGCCGTATCTGACTGTGCGGGAAACATTGAGGTTTGCTGCAGGCCTCAGGCTCCCGAGGTCGATGAGCCATACGGAAAAAATGCAGAGGGCAGAGGATGTAATGTTTAAGATGGGACTGAAAGATTGCGCTGACGTCTTAGTTGGAAATGAGCTTTTGAAGGGCATCAGCGGTGGGGAGAAGAGGCGTGTTAGCATCGCCGTTCAGGTTCTCACCGAACCTCAAATCCTGATGTAATTTCCACCGCACTACTTTCTGTGAGTTGCTGATCAATGGTTATTCAGCCTTGACGAACCCACGTCCGGTCTTGATGCCTTCACTGCCTCATCTATCATCAAGGTTCTCCAAGGTTTGGCCCAAGAGGGCCGAACTGTGATCGCGACAATCCACCAGAGTCGATCGGACCTGTTCCCACACTTTGGAAACATCCTGCTCCTTGCCAAGGGTGGGCAGGTTGCCTATTCCGGTAAAGGGAGTAATATACTTCAACACTTTGCTTCTCTCGGACAAATTTGTCCTTCGACGACAAATCCCACCGACTTTGCATTGGACATCGTTTCCATCGACCTTCGTGAAGAGAACAACGAAGCAGTCAGCAGGGAGAAAGTGGAAAACTTGGTTCATCAGTTCGCTGCGATTCAGCAATCTGAGAAGGTCGCGGTTCAAAATGGAGAAAAGGCTGAGGTGCATGGGTTGGCGGGTCTGGAAGGGAGAGATCTCACTCCGATGTTCGTCACGGTTCCCATTTTGATCCGACGGAGTTTACTTCGCTTCAAGAGGCAGCCAGATCTGGCTGTTGCACGGATTATGCAAGTAGTGGGGCTTGGGTTCTTCATCGCCCTCTTCTTTGCGCCGTTGAAGACAGACTACTTCTCATTCCAAAATCGACTTGGCGCCATTCAACAGACCCTTTCTGGTAAGCTTTTGTCTTTCCAAAGAGTTATTGATGCTTACCTGAGGATAAGTGTATTTTGTGGGTTTGCTGCAAAATGTTGGCCAATACCCATTGGAACGAGATGTGTTTTACAGGGTATGGTAGCCTATTGTTGTTTTACCTCTTGTCCGTTTACTGAATCCTCGATAGGAATATGCAGACAGGACTTACTCTGTAAACTCGTTCTTCTTCGTCTACTTGATCCTTGAGATACCATTCGAGATTGCCTCGGGTCTCTTATTCTCTCTTCTCCTTGTCGCCGTGAACCTACAACGAACGGTGGCGATGTACTTCCTCATCGCTCTGGTTTCGTTCTGCATGGTTAACTGTGGGGAGTCGCTTGGAATCATTTTCAATACCTTCTTCATCGAGAGTACCGGTTTCGCGTTGACTATCACCAACTCACTGTTGTCGATCATGATGGTTATGGCTGGTAATTATTCATCTTGTTGTTTACTGTCAAGTTTCGGGTCTGAGATGAGCATCTCTAGGTATCTTGTCTATCGATATGCCTGCATTCTTCAAGGGAATAAACCACGCCTCTCCTGGTAAATACGCCGCCGCTATATTGACGCTCAAGACGTTCACAGACTTTGAGTTTACATGCACGGATGCACAAAGGCTCCCTGATGGTAGTTGTCCCATCCAAACAGGACGACAGGTTCTTGACTTGTTCAACTATCACACTAGCTTGGGGTTGAACGTCGGCGCGTTAGTTGCGGTAACAATTGTGTATAGGTTGATTGCTTATGGGGTGTTGAGGTTGGCCAAGGCGGATTTCGGTGTCACTAGGAAGGAGAGGGTCGTTGGGAATTAGAGTCATATATATACTGCATATACACTTTATGTAACCTGGAACATCGGAATGATATTTGTTGGCGTGACGATCCGTGCTTTGAAATTCCATACACTTTGGTACCTTGGGCGTAAAAAGCCATTTAAATTTTAATCACTGCAGTCTGCCACTTAAAATATAAATTTCACTAGAAAATATTTCTTACTTTCACATCCAGTTCCGAGTATTCAAGTTGGCCTGGAAACCTTTTTGTTACAATCAATTATTTGGGCTGATAAAGTTGCAAAGCTAGGATTTCTTGGCCCTGTCACCAGTCCTACTTACGACTCCATCCTTTTTATTATTAAATTTTTATTATAGGTTGAAAAAATCTCTCCATTAGAACTCATTTCCAAGACAAAAATGCTCCAAAGAGAAATATAGCATTGACAAAAGTTGAGGGGAGGGTTAGGAAACCTATAGTTGCAATTGTACCCTACTTTATTCAAATGCAAGAAGAGCAATAAAAAAAAACGGTATTGAAAAAAAAAGAAAAAAGATAATGACGAGCGTCTACAAGTACACATGAACCAAAAATAATATAAAAAAAGCAGATGTGATACACATTGATTGTCGAGACCCGGACCATATAAATACGCTTGCGACTGATTGATTGATAGCAAATTTGAAACAGTGACAGGTGCGATGAGTGGTGGGGCTGCTTGAAACAGTTGAAGCAAGTCTACTCTAGATGACAACCGCAGAATGGTCAGTAAGGATCCCACTGATACGGTTGTAAACAGCTTCCGGGAAACCACTTGTGAAAAAGCAACTAGTTAGTATGACAGATAATATCGTAAAGACATTGAACACTAACCGTTCTTTTAGTCTTTCGAGCAATATCAAAGCCCCTTGCTCATTTTTTATGCTGAGTTCTGCCCTAACCATAGTTTCCCAAGTCGATGGCTAAAGAAGAGATTAGCAATTAGTTTTCTAAAGGATATAGTTTACATACCTCACGATAAACAAAATCTGTGATACCAACCTCTGGTTCTCCTCCCGCATGATGCGGTGCATGGTTATTTGGGGCAGCAACCCCACACGGCGGGTCTGCAAGACTCTCAAAGATCTCCCTCGCCCTATCCAAGTCACCAACATTGGCGTAGCCCTTGATCAAGAAATTTGCAATGTATGCCGTCATATGCACATTAGCCTCGTACATCTTTCCCACATAAACGGGGAGCAACTCTGTCCGCTTGTGGGCAACGATAACATTGATGACGGCTTCGAAGACTACGGCGTCCGGGGCAGGTGCGCGTGGTATGGTGTGCATGGATTCGAAGAAGGAGATGGCTTTGTCAAAGTTTTTGGCGACGCAACCATAGGCATTGATAAGGGAGGCAAAGTGTGCACCAGTCAGTTGAACGGACATGTCGTCTTGCAGTTCATGGAAGGCGTTTTCCATTGCTGGCAAGTCGATAGGTTCAATAGCACCGTAGGTATCTATAAGAAGCTGGTCAAAGGATTAGAAAAAAGTCGGTGCAAAACGAAGAGTGACTTTACTTTGTACGTATGGGAAGATGGCTGGACACCCGCCTGCTTCATTTCGTTATAATAATGCAAAGCACTTGTCCTATTCGGTTTCGTCGTCGTATGAAGTTGCATCATCGTGTTATACGGTGGTACCCTGGGCCTAAATTTTCTGGAATGCACCATCTCCTGGAAAAGAAGTTCCGCACTCTTCACATCCCCAACTCGGGCACAGGCTCCAATAACCGCTCCATAAGTGATCGAAGAAGGCATGACGCTGGTTGCCTTCATCTGTTGGAACAATTCGAGCGCGTAGTCTGCTTTTCGAGCCTTGCTGAGCTTGGAAATGATGTTGTTATACAGATACAAATTCATCCTGACAAGTCGCTCCGATGCTTCATTGAACAGCGCCATCGCACCAGACGTGTCATCCGTCGTATCCTTTACGTGTTGAATCAAGACACCATATGCGTCAGCCGAAGGCGTCAGGCCCTGATCCAAAATCCTCATTCGGTGCACATGAGCAGATTCTGGGTACCCGGCATGAGCAAGGGCGATGATCATACTATCCTCAATATAAGCCCAACCATCGAGTTGAGCAGAAGGATCAAGAAGGGGAAACATATCCTGCGCGACGGTGTACAGTCCGCGAACCTTTTCGAGATCGCCCGTACGACCAAAAGCTTGAATGAGCTTTGCGAAGGCGACAGGCTCGGGTACCATTCTATTTAAGAGATTTTTCTCGAAGAGTCTGTATGCCTGCGTCAATCTGGGTTTGTTATTAGGTCCACTTTCGAGTAAATCCCCCAGGGATCGGGTGAGGAGAGTATGGATGACGAGTCCTGAGGGGGAAGGGGAGGACGAGTAAGATGACACTGAAGCAGTCTCCGAGTCTGCAAAAGAAGAAGGATAACTCGGTGACGCAGTTAATGAGGTCGGTTCCGCTTGCAAGAGTGGGCTGGCAGGTTGACTGAGGGCCTCTTCCAAAGCACCGAATTTAAGCACATCAGCGTCTTTCGCAGCTTCGGCATAAGATGGACCAAGTTTTTTCAAAAACTCTGTTCGACCATGTTCCCCGCCGTATTCTCTCTCCAAAACCTGCATCACTTCAGCCTTGATGTCCGCCGCAAAGTCTCTAAACTCAACGCCATGGCTTGCCATGTCCTGCAAGACAGAAGCGACGCGACCGAGATAAAAGTCGTCATTAATAAGGGGCAGCTTATCGGGATTACCACGGGCAGCATTCGTTTCGAGGTATGCAGAGAATCGGAGGATAATATCCCAGTCTTTGAAGACGATGTCATCGTAGGCAATTTCGCCAAGGTACCGAGCGCGACTGTAAGCTGGGATTAAAAACGGTGCGAATCTTGATTGAGGTTTCAATCCCAACAGGAGGCCCAGCCTTATAGCAGTCCAACCGGGAAGCCAGGGAAGCTCTTTTGATGCTTGCTGCAAGTTCAGATAAAGTGCCTCGCATACGGTGAGGTAAGTGTGCTGGAGCTCCAACTGTTGAAAGTCGGAAGGAGAATCGGATTTATTTGCGATATGTTCCATCTTTCCAGCAATAAATTTGCTGAGGAGATCGAATGGAATGACATACTCCCCTCGTTTGACGTACTCCACGCATATATCCATCATGAAACTCCATCGGTTGGCCGTGTGTATAAGAGGGGGACGTGTGAAGTCCTCAACTAACCAACCCAGTATTTCAAGCGCCTGCTCATTTGATAAGTTGACAAGGTTGTCTAGATTGGCACGGTGAAAGATGCAGCGATCGGCCGGGCGGATGTTGATATAGTCCTCCTTACAGGTGTCCTTCAGGTGTCGGTACAACCTATTGAGATCGTCGATCATGCCTTCCTTTGCGAGAGCGTCGAGCATTATATGCCATGCGACAGAGTTGGGCCTCATCGCCTTCCCATCCAGACCTTGGAATGGATTCACTGGAGCCTTCTCCTGCAAAAGTAACCGGTCGAACCATGTCAAAGCACTCTTCACATCGCCGCTCAAGACGAATCCCGCAATGACGGTTGCGAATGTAGACGACGTCGGAACAGGAACCTCGTCCATGGCAAAAGCATTCGTGGCGGGAGACGAAACCATCTGTTGCACTAAAGCAACTGCCTTTTCAGGCATGTCGAACCGGAAGTATGCTTCAATCATGGTATTCCACACTTGAATTTGATTGTATCGACCACTTTCCGCCGTCGCGCCCTTGTGTTGTCCAAGAAAACCTTCCTTGCAGGCAGCAAGATAGGCTTTAAAGATCTCTTCGCACTGCTCAACCAGGCGAGCATTCATGAACGTGAGGATCATGTTTTGGAAAACGAGGTGATTAAGGTTGAGGTGCTTTGAACTTTCCAATTGAGCGAAAACGTGAAGAGCGGAATCGACATCGCTATGATATGCGCATGAGCGGAGGAGGCGAATATATGTGGTCAAGTGGACCAGACCCTTGCCACCAATGCTGAGGATGCCCTCAAATAGTGACATTGCTGAAGGGAAATTGTCTTCCATCCTGAGCTTCTCGATCCTGCCTTTGTCCGCTTCCAGGGTGCTCGCTTCGTCTTGAGACAACGCAACGTGTTTTAATCTCTGGTCAAGACTGAGAATCGCGCGCTGAATCTCATAATCGCGAGTTGTGAGTGCTTGGATGAGAGTCTCGTATGTGACGACGTTTGGAACGATGGCTTTATCGAGCATCGAGTTGTGTAACCTGATGATTGCGTTAAGAGGTTCGCCTTTAGCACGGGTAGAGACAAGAGTCGCGAAAGCAGCGTTGAAATGTTCGACATTGAGATCCTTGCAATGGTTGACCATGAAGCGAACGTGGTCGGTAGCATGCTTGTAGTCGCCTCTATCGGATATTTCAGCGAAGCGCTTCAGGAGAGGATCTTGAGGTTTATTTGGATCGTCAGGAGGATTCACGGTTTGAGGAGCAGCAGGGTCAACGGCTGACAGGGCTTGTTCTTCCGGGGTTACCTGGGACTCGGGGGCAGGGAGGGGTACAGGAGGAGGAGCTGGGCTCATGAGTGGGCTCAACGGGGTGCAGGTCGAATTGCGACGGATAAGGAGGGGCGCACGGGCTTGCTCGCATTCTGGTGAACGGGGTAGAGCCTCTGCGAGAAGCCTCTGCTTTGCCAGAGCTAAAGTTTCGGCAGGTGCGAAAGCGTGGCGTGCCCTCGCGTGGATTTGAACTGTTTTGAGGACACCCAGCTTTCCATCGTGTTCAACGCGCCCAGCGGCGGTGAGGGATACACTTGAGCTCCGGAATCGCTGTCTCTTCTGGGGTGTAGGTAGCAGGGGTCTTCGAGGGGTGAAATCGTCGGTGTCATCTGGCTGAAGGCTCGAGGCGTCGTACGAGGTGACTGCATTAGCCTGAGTTACGGCTCTACCTGCATTCTACAGGCCCGAAAATTGAACAAAGGAAAATTTTCACAGAGATGAACGTACATTGTAATTCGCATGAAATCGACTTCCGGTATTGAATTTTGGACCTCCAGAGCTTGGGCCATTTCCCCGACTGGAATTTGACCCCGAGGAAGAAGGACCAGACGACTGCAGCTGGAGAACATTTCTGAGTGCCTGAGTCGGGTTGTGGACTGTTGCTGCAGCACGGGTAGTACTGTGGAAGATATGTGGCAGCATAAATGGACGCAACCCGCCACAAATACTTGGGCTGCCCTAGACGTTTACTATTAGATGGTGGCAGAAGCGAAAATATGACTCCAGAGGTGTGCCGTGTCAATTCGTGTAATATTCCCGGCCTTTGCCATATATAGTAGGTCGGATCAAGCCGGACTGTCAACTATCCTGTGCGAGACGGGATTTGTCGGAATTCTAGGGACGAAATAACCGGTCGTCGACTAGTCAAGTTGAATAATAGAAATACAGCATCGACAGGGTCAGTTCAAGTGCTCACGTGATAGTGGCTTGTTAGCAACACATTTCCAAATTCCCACTCGTCTTGCTCACCACTGCCCCAATGTCTCCCATCCCACTTGGCAACATCGATTCCAGCGTCCAAGCACTCGTGCAATCCCTCAGCATGATCATCGTTTCCGAAATAGGGGATAAAACATTTCTGATTGCCGCCATTCTTGCAATGCGCCATCCAAGACTGACCGTCTTCATGGGCGCTTTTGGTTCCCTAGTCGTTATGTCAATCCTATCAGCAGCAATGGGTCATCTCTTACCGACCCTCATCCCGTTGTCATGGACCCAATTCGCCGCTTCCGTTCTCTTCATTTTCTTTGGCATTAGAATGTTTATAGAGGCGAGAGAGATGAAGTCTGGAAACGAAAAGATTCAAGAAGAAATGAGAGAGGCAGAGGAAGAGATTGCAGAAGATGAAGGGATCCCACTTGACGATTTGGAACAAGGCCCGACTACCAAGCCGTCCTCCTCACCTACTTCCGAACAAAACAAATGGACAGAAGGTGCCCGAAATTTCTGCAGTCTTTTCCTGGGTCCCGTCTTCGTGCAAGCATTCGTTCTCACCTTCCTAGGCGAGTGGGGGGACAGAAGTCAGATCTCAACTATCGCACTTGCCACCGCACACGTCCGTTCTTCTCTTCCTTGCACCATCTCAATCTGACAAACCTTTCTTGTAGAATGTTTATCTCGTAACACTAGGCACTATCGCTGGTCACTCGCTTTGTACTGCCCTCGCAGTTATAGGCGGCCGATACGTCTCTACGAAAATATCAGCCAAACATAGTGAGTTGTCGTTCCTTGGGAGTATCCTAATTTCGCTCACATCCGATTCACAATCAGTTACATATGGTGGCTCCATTCTTTTCCTTGTGTTTGGCATCATCTACCTATATGGCGCTTGCACCGCGAACACGGGTGCCATCACCCTCCCATAAAACGCATTTTTATACCCTCAATGTGATACTCCTAGATTGGCGTTGTACAATCAACTCATCAACATTACAATTCTAGACTAATTTATTTATTCATATTCGGACATTTATTTCACCACTTGGACATTTCATTAATCGAGTGAACCTAAATAATCTGAACTAATGCCAGGTAGTTACGGTACTACTAGTTGTAAAGTATTGTTGAATGAACGATTACAGATGTCGCTATTGTTTATTTCTGCAGATGCGAACGAATTGTCCTCGCGATTGCCTTTTTCTCCTTCTCAAACTCAACTCCACATCTTCCCATTCTCGGTAAACGTTGCACTCGTAGCCTAGTGTCTGTCCGGGCGCACTAAACCTCCTAGACTTGCGGTCATTCGTAAATGTTCTCACCTTGTGACCTCTTGATGTGACACGTACCTTGCCTTTCTCTCCAACACCGTGACCTTGAGGGGTGCCTGCCAATTCCACCGCCATTAAATTCACACCTGCTCGCCTGAGACCCTCTACCTAAATGTAGCGGGAATCTTGCCTTTCGTATTTGCCAGTCACTAGTCAACCTGTGGAGTATAATTGAATCCCATGAACGAACGGATGCTTTGTGGAAAAACAGGTAAACTGACTTGTACTATACAATTAGAATCCTTGAAAGTGGAAAGAACCATCGATGAAAAATGCGAACCTATCAAGAAGCAGGCCGTGATTCCGACTACCATTGAAGATGTTTAGCCATACTGGCTACCTTTCGTCGCCACTACGGTGCTCCTTGATCGCCATCATTTCCACTTGATACATGCTCGTCGAAAATCCTTCTCTGGCCTGGGAAGAGCCAATCCAGAGCATCCGTCAATCGAATCGAATCCAACACAGCGTGGTCGACAGAACTCCTCCCATCCGCTTGTATGGCATACGAACATGCAGCACCCGGAAGCGCCCAGTTCGCATATGGCAATGCCATGAGAACCACTGGTCATCCATTGTGTTCCGAAAATGCGATTGTGTGATTCAGCAGAAACAGCTTCGTTTGCCAACCCCGACTGGGTGGACACGGGAATCGGCTGTCTGTCCAGGTGGAGAATGACACGGAGTTCCGCATGAATACATGTGTGCATAGTTCTTTGTCTTTCCCAGTTGCTGAGGATGGAAGGGAAGTGTTTGTCGAGTTTGTCCCCAATCTCTGGGGACAAAAAAGGGAGGTCGAGTCCACGCGATACGGCATCGTAAACATTATCGCAGAGATCGAAAGTACTCTCTCCCGTGCCATTAACTGGGACTATGACCCAGCGGTGGAGA
>Ga0307517_10009569_pt1 | contig 13715 bp, 17 predicted proteins | sample 23_EM_MG_FD_194515 | JGI IMG/M metagenome (GOLD analysis project Ga0307517, IMG submission 194515) | Populus trichocarpa ectomycorrhiza microbial communities from riparian zone in the Pacific Northwest, United States - 23_EM | ecosystem: Host-associated > Plants > Roots > Unclassified | place...
TTGCCGTAGACACTTTGAAATTCCCGAGATGCTACGCCTTACTTATAATTGTCCCATATTCAGGCCCCGCGTCTTGTTGTACGACGTGTTTGTCTCTCCCAACTACTATTGAATACAACTTCCTATATTCAAAATTTGCGTTGAGGGTGGCTCTAGCGTTGACTCAGGGTGTCAATAAAAAGCATTATTTTCATTGATTCCCCGCCTGCTGCGGGTAGCTGGCCAGAGAACCAGCTTCAGTGAATGAGCCCTAGATCTCGAGCCAGCCAGAAGTTGAGGGAACCTTGGCTTGATCGTTTGAGCTGACAGAGGTACTGCATGCCAGTGTGCTATCGCGAGGGGGTGAAATAGTTGAAACTCCACTTCTCTTCGCGGCCCAGGAATGTCAAGGTACTAGATGATCAACATGAATGCAGAGTATAAATCAACCCTTCAGGCTTTCAGGCCTCAGGCCTCAGGTTCAAAATCCAGAAAGAATTACAAAATCAAGCGCTCAAGCGCTAAATGGTACGTCAGATTTCCCCCTCCGATCCCATGATCAAATACTACCCACCCTCTAATATACCTAATGATACAAAATAAATACATTATCTACCATTTTGTTGCCCTAGAAACCACCGTTGTCTTAGCCTTGGAATAGAGAAAGGATTAATCCGATAAATGGCGCACCCAAAGGTTGTCCCTGGACTAAGTTTGCGAAGTGGCGTCATATACCAATCCAGAGTTTCCTTATACACTCGGTTACCCCACCTGTTTTTTGCGACATTAAGGGTTGATGATGAAGAGAGGAAAGCAAGCAGTGCGAGAGAAATACGTACCATTTTTGAATCGTATTTCGACCAATACCCCCATCATGTGGGTATTGTAAACTGTAGCACATTGTTCGGCCACGATGGGCACGTTGAAATATAAATGTACTCACCAGAAGAAGACCAGAATCACTCCAACAGCGGTCCCCGCATCCAGGGCAGCCGATAATACATCTGTATCGTTGAACACCCCATTAGACGGATCTAAACTAAGGGTGGAAGATCGCCGGGGACGTACAATTGTACTTCGCCCAATACGAGAAATGCTTTCTCCGCACCACATACTGGAAGAAAAACCCGATGATAGCCCACGGTACATAGTTAACTGCAGTCGCTGGGGGGATTTGCCCAACTCCAGAAAAAATAAGACTGGATCACGGCGACGGACAAGCCAAAATTAGGCCTTGATGCGGCAGCAAAAGCGATGATTAAATACTCACGGAAAACTGGACGATAATAAGGTCAACCTGAGAAAATGTCAAGAAAAAGATGAACGAAACTCACTTAAGATAATTTAAAATGGTATTTGGGTGTCGTCGGATGAACAACCATAACGCAAGGGGGCACGCAGCGCCAATGAGAAAGAAGAAGCTTAAGCCTACAATTCGTTCGTCACGTAGTCCTCATAGGGAAGTACGCCGTAAAACATACCACTGTTGCCACGTCAGCACATCACTTTGAGCGAGGAGAAAGGAGAAGGACTCACTAGTAAATCTGTCCCTTTGTAAAATGCAGACCTGGGCCAATCACGCCCCACTGCAAAGAGTCAATACAGAAAGTTCGAGGTTAGGCTTAAAAACACTCACAATTATGGAGGCTGTCCCAAAGACCTGCGTTGAAGCACATGTGAAACTGAATGGAAAACGGTCAGTAAATGGGACCAGGCGAAACTGCGACCACACTGACTTGTTTTTTTGGTTTCGATCACAAATATCTCTAGATAACCATCATGTTGAGCGAAAGGTCGTAGAAAAGAGATAATGACCTTACGGAATGTTGGTGAACATCCTAATATTTCGTACTTCAGTAACAAGTTTCCTTCAACGGCGAGGGGGGATACTCACCAAGATTGAACGCCAAGCTGCACCGTTCCTGCAATAACAGTTGCAACGATCTGGATAGGTCTGGTTAACGTGGTTCCTCAAAAATCATCTGCTAACATACTTGACACCAGAACATCGGTCGTGGGGGGACCTATGAAGGGAGATACAGACGACACACGCAAGCCACGAACAACGCGCAAGTACCTTCATGTAGCTACAGTTACTTTAACATCGCAAAGCCGAGATGACGATAAGACATAGAAAACTTACTGCCCAAGTTTGAAATCGGCGGTAAACTGCATCGCTTGTGACATAGTAATATAACCGTAAGTCTGGGGGTTTGTGAGTACCAAATACCTCGAGCGCTATGTAAAAAAGTACCTTAAATCTGAGGCAGAGTCGGGATTAAAGTTGGCATGCACAGAGACAAGGAGAAACTACATACATCATCATCGCATTTGGCTTGCCTACACCAACCGGCCCACGGGCGTCAAAATTCAGCGCTTATGATCCGCATCAAGGACGTACCAGGGAGCATAAAGCCCACGATAAGTTCCGTAATCACACTGTAAAACGGTCAATAAACTAAGCACCCATCATCCGAATTCGTAACGCACTTCAGCCCAATTTGTCGATTCGTAATTGCCTGGATCATCCCAATGGGTATAACGTAAACAAGAGCTACACGGCAAAGGCGCTCGTCAGCCTCGAAGCATCGATAATTATAGACATATTAGAGCCGTCACTTACATACAACAAGGGCGATAATAAGCGCCCATATCGTCATCCCGGAAGGCCATAATTCAATGCAAACACACGCGAAAATGAACGTAACAACTATATATCCCTTTGTTAGACTAATTCCGCCTTCATTCGAAGAACACAACGGTTCAGAACGCACCAAAAATGCAGAGATAGTACCAGTCAGGAACTGACGGGTACCGTTATTCAGCTTCCGAGGTCGACAGTGACACTGGCGAAAAGCCAGAGCAGGAAAGGAAATCAACGTACCTTGGGGATAATGAGACATCAACCGCGCATGAACATCTGGCTGCTCTCGCATAGAGCGCCCAATTTGCAGGCGGATAGGTTTGTAGAAATGAATCATAGCTGCAAAGTCAAAGTAGTAGTAATTGTTGCAATTCTCGAATAGGTTTCTTTACCATGTGTCAGTGTTGCTAAGATATGTAAGAGTCATGTCAAAGACATGTCAGCGTGGGTAAGGCGTGCCACTTACCAGTAATAGATAGAAAGGAAAGTCCGTAAGACATAGCAAATGCGATACTACAATTTACCACCGCCATCAGCAGTCTTAGGTTCCCGGTTCACTATAAGGATATCACAACTCACGGGAGATACAATGGGCTATACACCTTGTAGGCGTTGAGATCACGCATAGCGTCGGCGTTAAGGACTCGTAAGACGTCGTATGGTTCTCCAGTGTTGTCGTAAGCGTTGAGAGAGGAAATACTGGCGAGAGCATAATGTCGGGTCAGCTTTTTACCGGAGGCGTAGTCCAGAAGGAATTGGCACTGACGGGAGATATTGGCTATGCCAAACATTGTTGTACTGTATCGAGACGAGCATCAGGACCCGAGTCATTAAATATTTGGAAGATGTGGCATACATATAGAAGTGGTGTTAAGAACCCTTGAGAGGAAGAGGGCGTATTAGCGATGGATGACCCTTTTCCAGTTTCGAAACTCACAATAGAAGAAAAAGAACCCGATTATAACATTCGCTTCTGCCCACCCTATCAATTCGAAGGTCAATCAGTGAATCCATTTTCAAGTCCGGGCATTGCGTTGGACATACATGGCGTTGCAAGTCTAGGGGAAATCGAATGAGCAAAGCAGAAATACCACCCACGTAACGAACAAGGATGACACGCACGGGCTCCCAATGAACGCAATTTGACACCAATCAAGTGTAAGCACCGAGAATCCCAACCCACTATGGTATCTAAGTCATTTTCGACGACCTGTCAGCACGAATGATATTATCCCCAAATGTTAAGGACAACGTACCCAAAGATTTGATTAACTTTCTAATGAGGGATGAGTAAATTTTAGCAAGCGCCGAGTAATAAGGGTGGGGTCGACAATGAGTGATTATAAGAATCGTGGAACTTACTATGTTGTCTGGAAAAATCCAGCAGACCTGCGAAAAGGTACCCTCAGGACATGTAATGATAGAAATTGCGCTACTGTGTGACTTACCCAAGTGAAAACACTAAGCAAAAGAGCGAGTTAGTGTCCATTCCGAAGAAAGCAGACAGTGGAAAGAAATACCTAAGGGCCTGGAAGAGGTAGCCGGGAACGATGTCTGAAAGAAATACGGAACGAGCTGATGAGTTTATTGGCTTAAAGGTGGCAAAGGGAGCCACGAGTTAGGGAAGGTGAAAAAACGGATGTAATGATCGAAGTGGTAACAAGGCGCATGGAAACATACACCACACAGTAGCTCCGACGAAAGCATATGAGAAAAAACGTTCTCTGCTTAGTCCATCCCGGGGTCCAATACCGGCGTAAGTCTGAGAATGGAGGGTATTAAAAAGGGCGCAAGAGACCAGGGTATTCGGCCAAACTGTAAGATAATAAATTTCGAAGGCCCGCTTTGTTGAGAAAATTGCGTACTCATGGAAGGAGGTGCAACAAGGAACCGACGGGTAATGCCTCCAATCGAGAAACCGATGAGTTGCGTGGACATCACAAGCAACCAATTATCTGTTGCTCATCAACGTTCGCATTCTAGGGAGGAATTGGCGTCGAAGCGACTCACACAAAAAACTCCATGTTTGTTTGTAGTAAACATTTTGGACGGCGACGATGTCTGTCGCGTAGGCGCTCTGTGCGCCCACACTCGCCATGATTGTCACCAAAACCTGATTACATGGCATGTTAGGGAAATTCCAACACTTGAAAGGCGCACTCGTCATTGAGGAAATCGACTCACGTGTTCCTTGATAGTAAAGGGGCCCGGGTTTAAGTCGAAACCAAATATTGACCACCGCGGGCATATTCGAACCCAGGCACGACCTACTGGGAATGCAAGAAGTTGGGCGACAAGCTGTGTTCATATAGTGATGTGAATTTGTCGATCATAAAGCGCCCCTGCAGAGATCAAAACTTACACCGCCAATGACCACAGATGGATATCGAAAGTAGAAAAATTGGTTCATGCCGGAGAGCAAAATGGCCCAGATCAGACCCAGAGTCCAGGCTCGTACAGTCGATGCGGGCATCTCTGGGTCATCAAAATTGGCCACCGCAGAACGGACTTCGGGGTAGGGGGAATCATCCTCTGCGATAATGTCCAAGAAATAAATAAGCCAACATCAAATTTCTTAAGGACCTCACGCACCAAGGACGGAATTGCTGTCGTAGTTGGGATCGAAAACGCTCAGCATCTCACTATCATGGCCGGTATAAGTTGAGGAGGAATCCGCATGATTCTCTGCGTGATTGTCAGCGTAAGAATCAGCGATTAGAACATGCGAGGAGATAGATACCTGACGACTTCTCTGCGTCCCGTAGATGGTACTCATCCAAGGGACTTATCTCCTCCTTGGAATTAAACCGGCTCATGGCATCCCTCCTTCGAATAATCGCGTTGCTGCTGCTGCTTCCTTGGGCCGGGGGATAGGTGTGTACTTCCAGGGCAACTGGAGCACCTTGTTAGGACAAGACTCTGGTCGAAGAAGAACGTTGCCGACGAGCTGGATGAAGCGATAAGGGAATATCGTGAACCTGGATAGTATGTGGATAGTATGTGCGAAGAAAGAGCAGAGAGCCGACTGCCCCTCTCCGTTCAGCCACACCTGGGACTAACTTAAGGCACCATTCTTTTCCCCATGTCACGTGTAAATTATAGGAATCTTATCAATCTGATTGGTTGTCTAAGAATTTTGCTAAGTAACAACTCTAACCCCTCAAACTTGTACGTTACGAAAGGCTACTCGTAGCTTCTGCTCATTGTTTTGCGAGACAGCGTGGTCGAAACAAGCGCGGACTTTATGAGTTCCGTGGATTAGGCTGTGTACCTGAAAAAGCAGGTATCGATATCATACGCCCAAATAGATATCTCCGAGCTATAAACGCCTCATGCCATCAGAGCACGGCTGAAACCGGTTCTCCATGAGTTCCTGAGCCTGCATAACCCTTGGCGTAACCTCGATACAACGACAAGTCGAATGATCCTCGGCAATATCACTCAGTGTCTTTCCTAACGGCTCTGGGAATGTAGACCTGGTCTTATCACTCGCTACATAATTATTTTTCCCAGTACCTTGGTTCCATCTTGCCTCGTCAACTCTTCCTGGCAGGTATCCGGATATTCCGGAATTTCTGCCGAGTTTGTCGGCTGGAAACTCCACGCCTGATTCTCATCCCGCGCCATTGTGGTATTTGAAGAGCTCCTTTCTGACACCTTTGTGAGTCGGGCAACATGTCTCTCGAGGTCACTAGCCACTCTTCTGTCCTGGAAAATGGAAACCACGGGCTTCGTTTTCCATAAAAGTACCCTCCGTTTACACACAACACTGCCCCACCTGAGCCTGGCTTACTATCGCAGCTCTATTCTTAGTCTGGAAAGCATGGCTAGCAATCCTTCTTATGTCTGGCTTTGGTCGTCCAATAAGATCAACTATTGCGCTATCGAGACAATCTTTAAATGTGCTCTAAACTCTTCTAAACTGCCGTGCGATCAAAACGCTACTGACTTGTGTACTACAACCGACGTCACACCCAAGTCAGATGTGGCGTCGCATAACCACCAGTCCGAGACCCGCCGTGCTCCCCCTCACTCTGGGATAGGTGGAATTCTCAGAAATATTCAGGGAATAACCACGCAAGGATTTGCGTGAACTTTTACTTATCCCATAGTGGTGGCGAAAGTTCAGAAAAAGATGTGGTTATTTTTGGTGGCGCATCCTAAACTGTAAAACAGAAAATATTCCTTCCAACATTACCTTCGGTATTCTACTAAACCTGCCATCAGAAGCCATCAATTCACAACATCCAAGAGAAAAATCTCGTAGTGATCCTCGACTTCGATATCTCTTTGTTACTATTCAAAATCCGAATCTATTCTAGTCCAAGCGAACGCATTGTGTGTGAACATGATCCGCCTAATCACATCTCCTAGTCATGAGTTCATTAAGCGGTACCACAACTATATGGAGCCTGAATCCAACCATGTGGAACCGCCCAAGCCCAATTAAAACCCCCGCCATGGTCGTTGTCTCTTTATAGAGCTCAAACGGCATCCGGAAAAATGCCGCCGTTTAAAGGTTTCCATTATCGAGTTTGCACGAGATGAACTTCCTTGACCTTCTTTACGGTTAAATAACATGTATTTTTAACCTTTTGGTACCCGCCACTTAATCCACCGTGCCCCAAGCCCGCAACCAAAGCGTATGGGCTTCACAAGATACTCTAATTTTTCTTACCCAATCGATGGCATTAGCAGTTGAAAGGGCACCGAGGTTATCACATGCCATTCGTACTAATTTCGATCAGAGAGGTATATGAACCGTATCATCAAACAAGGAATTTGGGTACGAGTGGATGGATTCTTTGAGTGCGTATGTAGGCAAGCAGTATATACATTTACCCGTGAGCCGTGGGCTCAAAATTCCTCGGCAAGAAGGGTTGATGCACCATAGCTGCATATGTATGTGCATGTTCATACTTTATTTAGATCAAGTTAAAAATATTAAATTTGTGAGCCATGATTAAGCAGTGGTGTATATTTGAACTCGCTCAATTTTTAGAATGAGAAGATTTTAATGCAGTTGCTCTCTCTGATTATTTTGCTGGACCAAAAATTATGGTACTCAGTGAGCGCTTATTGGCCGATCACATGTACAATCCATCTAGCGCTTATTTGTGTACCTGTGTACATAATTGGATATGAGTGTGAATTATTGAGCGGGCGACAAATAACAGATCTAATATTTGGACCGTTTACAATTTTAATCTAGGGGTTCATGTGGTAGGTATGATATACGTATGACATGCCTATACAGTCACCATTGTGATCGGAAACTCGAAATGTAATTCGGGTGCGCGGTGGGCCTACGAGCGCTCGATGGTTATCAAGGACATTGATCCATAGCGCCATAAGAAAAACAACTTCGGATCTCTTGCATCGCAATCTTTTTGAAATATTCCAACGGAATGAAAAAACTTGTGGAACCCAAGAATTCAATATAAAATCGCCATCTCCGCACAAACAACCGCGAGCCCCACAGCCGTCATCACCACCAATGGCAAGATATTCCACCACGCAAAAATCCTCTGTTTGATGAAGATCCCCTTTTGATTCAATATCTGTTTCCAAAGCAGCCCAGCGAGGGACGCGCTAAACGTGAACGACACAGCACCAATATTCGACGCCACGGCAAGAGCGATTGCCGCCGATTTGTTGAACGCGGTCACATCCGTGCCTGCTGGGGCTGACGCCGACGCCGCTCTCACGACTTTGGTGAGTAAAATCGTGGCGCCAATGTTAGTGCCGCTTATATTGCAAAGGATTACGCCTAGAATGCCGACGAGCCAGATGGTGGGGTACATCTTCCTCTCAGTGGCGATAACGAGCCATCTGGAGAAGATTTCGATCCAGCCTTGATGAGCCAATCCCTCGATCAGTATGAATTGCGAGAAGGCGAAGGGTATAAGAGCAAATGGTAGGCGGGGGAATGCTGTGTAGAATGTTGGGAAATGCACCGCGAAACGGTGTTTATAAGTCTTGAGAGCGATGTATGGTCTTGTCAGGAAGGAGAAAGGGTCTCCCTTGGTAGGTTGGTGCCGTAGCGGGGTTGTAGTGTTGGTGGTAAGCGCCGTGTTCTGAGTATTGGAGCGGGTATTGTTGCGTGTTTGCATGGTTGATTTTAGTGCAGAGGCGGCAGGGTCAACCTCGGCCGCGGTCTGTAGGGGTGGGACCACGGCGTTTTCTGTTGGCCCTTCCAGACGCACGGTATTCGTCCTATGTCGTTTGAGTTGTTGAAGCACGATGTCATCTTCAATCGTTTGTAGATCTTCGTCAGACTTTTTCTCTCTCACTCCCCCGGTTGAGATCTTGTTGACAAAACGATAATGGTCCCATGCGAAGTCGTAAATGAATTTTGCCACCGCAAAGGGGAGACTGATCTTCCAGACATCCACGTGGAAGAAGCTCACAACAATGATGACCACCAAACACATCCCGAGTAAGAAACTCCCAACCCACGCCCCTACTGGATCAAGCAGAACCGAGCGCACATCCAAATCATCCGATACGTCCAACTTTCGCGGGAGGTACTTGGATTTATGGAATTGTGCTCCAAGGGCGATGAAGCAAGCAACGCTGCACGCAAGGAAAGGAAGTATAGTGTAGGCCGTGAAAGCCGCATTGTTGACGCGGAAACCTTCGCAAATGACGACATTTGTCGGATTTCCAACGAAGAGTACCATACTGGCTGTGTTGGCAGCAGCGAATTCGGACATCAGCCATGCAATGGGGTTGAGCTAATGCGAGTTTATTCAAAGGCTTTTTTTGGGTTGAAGAAAACTCACCTCGTTAACTTTAGTATAGTAAACCAGGAAGGCGGTTCCGGAGAGGATGACAGGGTCGTTCCCCAAGAAGACGCTGAGGACCGTCAACATTATGTAGAAGTACAGGAAAAGTTTCCATCCATTTGACCCTCCTTTATTGCTGACCCAGAACGCAGCAGCTTGTAGAACGCCGGTAATGTCGAGGGTGATAGCCATGTATGCCAGCGAAAAGAATAATATGAGAATGTTGTATGGCTTGACCCCATCTGTGCCGCTGCAAGAGATACATTGTTGGTAGTGAATCAGACACCAATGCCAAGAATGACGTACACAAATCCATCTCTAATCTAGATTGAATTGAGCAAGAGAGATTTCAACAAGAACTTCACTACTCACTTCGCCTGGCCCTAGACACTGTGCTGCCCAAAGAACGAGAATGGCAATGATGGGGGCTGTCGTTAGGTTGATATGGATACGTCTAGGACCCAGATGCGGCAGAAGGATGGGGAAAGAGAAGGGGTATATAACACAGATGATTGACAAGATGAAGACCACTAAAGTCCCGATAGCTGAGCCAGACACCATGTCTCTTTGCGAGCCAAGAGCTCACCGTCAGTCAACGAGGGGCGGCCCCATTCAATGTTGGGGGTAAGCAACTTCTTAACTGAAAAATTCGCACAAAGAGACGTGGCTATTTCGGAGAAATCGGGTCAGGTGGCGCCCCTTTTGTGATCCGCGGTATGGCCGAGATGGTACAGATATATACAAGTCGGCCAAAAATTCGCAACAAAAGATGGTTCAAAGGTGTGTTCCAATCCTGTCGCGATTGAATCAACAAAGTATTAATTTTCTGCTTAGGGGCACTTATTACAAGTACAGCATAAGCCATTTCAACATCATCGCATCATCGAAGGTCGGTCTATTTGGGACCTGAACACAGCCCTACACAGCCTTGATGACCATGCGTGGTCTGTCAAGGGACACGATGCCAGACTGTGGGCAAAACGTGGGCATAACCTTTCCTCACGGTTCCAATCGAGTAAGCTACGAGCAGGTGTGCAAGTCGCTTGGACGGTAAGTGCGTTCCATTCCCTACACTCCAGTCTGTTGATATGACTTCAACAGACAGACTATTATTAAGATCTCAGAGTGGATTCTTACCACTATTTGTCACTCCGGTTCTCAAGGCAATACATAAACACAAACCTTGCAACCAACTTGGAGCCAACTTGGAGCCGACTTGGAGCGTTTAGAAATTTATATTTGCCTCGAGCCCGCTTTCCACCATGTATAGGAACGTCATCTTACCTCAATCAACTCCTGCGATGCCTCCGAGAGTCCCTCCCCCTCGCCATCGACATGCGACGCCGTCAGGTGAGTTTCTAAATATTTACTTTCAAACCCATCAAGCTGAAGGTCCGTTCCAGCACCTTGGCCGTTCGTTGATATTGATGACGAGGTTCGGAGCGAAGCCCTTGCACATATCTTTAGCCAAAACTAATATTGGATTCTTGATAGGTTGATCCTGCCCGAATCGAAGACCCGGAGAGTCACCTCCCACTTTCCGCAGCCGCTTGCGATCATGCGCAAATGCCCAGCCAAGAAATATGCTGGTGCAAATACCCACAGGCATTATACCCCAACTGGACCCCACGACAACAGAAAAAAAGTAAGATAGCAGGGGTCATTGCGACGAAGCACGATAGTAGCACGATATACGTTTTGGATGTGATAGAGGATGGTATTTTTGTGAATTTGGGTAAAAGAGAAGTGAGAGAGTCTACACAGGATGAGCAGTGGCGTGTGATGCAAGAAGAGGTGTGCGGTGTTCATTCCTGTTTTGCTTCCTCGTCGTTGATCGTTTGGTTTGGAACTAGAACAGACCCAAAGGTGTTCGAGTACGGGCAGTCTTCGTGGACGGTCTATCAGGACCGGTATTACAGATGCTTGGTACACGATATAATATCGAACCGTTCTTCTTCTCGTCCACCATCGGCTGGATACCCTCTCGTCACCAATCCAATGTTGAAGCCCATGAATCTGATCGTAAGCCTCTGAAATTGTCCCTTGGAGCCTATGCTCATCTTCTACAGATTTCACAACAACCCTCACGTTTATTCGATCAATACAAAACCCGACCACCGTCCCACCAAGCCCCAGCTCTAGCTATCGTGCAGCGAGCACCGCTACGCGAGCTGCCCGTCTAACAAGTCCAGATCTCATGATTGATACACAATCACCACTTCCTCTTCGATCCAGTACGTCCAAATGTCTCGACAAATGTTGGCTTTGCTTATACGTGTTAATGACCAGGTAACCTCCTTCTCATTGCCGACCATCTTGCTGTGCATATGATACGCTCGCGGACCGACAGTACCATTATATCCCTCCACCCAAGGCCAGACCACCGCGAAACCGCTGCTGAATCCTTACACACCCGAGTTCGAGCAACTGGAAAGTCGGTGTATTGGAGCAGCATCTTCAAAGACAGCACGGATCCGACGTTTGTATTCTTGAGCTACCTGTGGTATGCCCTGTACGCGTGGGATGAGGTGTTGGAAAATCTGTACAACCATATCTGTTTCCTGGTACGAATTTGTGTTATTTTTCCTTGAAGATGCTGATTATAGCCGACTTCATAGGAGTCTGAAGTCTTGATCACCAATGACATCCAACTTACACAAGAACTCCATGTTATCCGCGCTCATATCCTCCACTACCAATCTCTCTTGAAAGATTTCGACAAAACGGTCCAGTTTGTTCTGGACACTCCAAACCCGTCCTCAGAACCATTGGAGAATTCGGAGTTCGACCCCAAAGAACGTCCAATGAGGGAGCGAAGCAAGGTTATGATGAAACGGGAATGTGAAAAGATCTTGACCGAGATCGACAGACTGGAGAAGAGCGTAAAAATGCAAGATATGCGGGTGAAGAACGTCATGGCCTTGGTGTGTGGTATGATCCTGATGCGGGCTTGTCGTACTGATTCCTGAAATGTAGAGCTTCAGCATTGTGACCATCGAAGATAGCAAACGAGCGCAGGAGTTAACAGAGGCATCTGTCAGAGACAGCGCAGGCGAGTGACGTCCCCTGTTATTATTCTTTCTTTGTTGATGGGTCCACAAATATAGCTATAAAGCAAATATCCTACCTCACAATGGCCTTCCTTCCGTCTACATTTGTTGCCGTAAGCTGAACAAATATCCTCGACTATTTCTATACTAAAAAACCATCTATTAGACTGCTTTTGGAATGAACATAAAAGAAATAAATCAAGATTCTTACGCAAAGCTTTATCAATATGTCGCCGCCGCCATTTCATTCACTGCTATCACAGTTTGGATAATTGTCGCTTTTCAAATCCAGATCAAGGAGCCTGAAGAACCATGCTCGGCAGATGGCGCAGTCGCTGATGAGCGTTCGCAGTACACCTGTTTTGCCTTTGGTGGCGGCGGTGGAGGAACAAATGATGGAAGGCGATTTAAGCACCTGAATTTATGGGATAGGCTTACATGGCCCATAGTGCTTATCTCGACAATGATTGAAAGGAGGAAGAAGCTGAAGGAGATGAGAGCGCAGAGGGTGGATACAATCAAGCTAGCTCAATTTTGCAACTGACGACGGAAGATACGACATATATATATGATACCCTAACCTTAATGTAAGTGTGGATTTTTGTAGTTCAATTATCAATAGTATTTTATCTCTATTATGTTTGCTTGGATTCCTGAAAGCACATCACTTGCGATCAATGAGAATTATATTATCTACATTGGTGTCTCCCGCGAATGAACGCATTAAACGCGTGAAGCATTCATGTCCCATGGGAATTCAAGAAACGCGTCTCCTTGGCAGAACGCGTCGGATCACGTGTTCAGTCGGTGGGGTGTGCCTGTGCAGGTTCTCTCCAATGTACAGCCTACTATTTAACTGGACCCAAACCCAAACTCACGCTGAACGCTTTGGCTCTGTGCTCTTTTCTGTTACGGTGCGTGTTGCTTGGGGCGAGGGAAATGACCCATAGTTAATCATTCTGAGAAGTGATATTCGGATCGTCTCTGTATGTTTCCACCTTCACCAGGACCGCGATGGGAAGCTTTGCAAGGTGCTTCATCATGCGTTCATCGCCTTGTTTCAATTTACTTACTGTCTTGATCTCGTTTGCCGTCCTTTATCTTTCTCGGAATGCATTCCCGACAAGCAGAACCCACTGCCACAGACTCTTCACAGGATGAGTTGGACTTCGACGGAGAAGAAGAAGATGACGAACTAGGTATTATTCCGAAGAAAACTGCGGTGACTTCTGGTCAACCTCTCAAGAGAAAGGA
>Ga0307517_10009570_pt1 | contig 13713 bp, 10 predicted proteins | sample 23_EM_MG_FD_194515 | JGI IMG/M metagenome (GOLD analysis project Ga0307517, IMG submission 194515) | Populus trichocarpa ectomycorrhiza microbial communities from riparian zone in the Pacific Northwest, United States - 23_EM | ecosystem: Host-associated > Plants > Roots > Unclassified | place...
AGCACTCAACACGACTGCCCTGCTATGTTGGTTTGCCGTGCAATACCTCAAAGCTGATACCGAGCTTGCCTCGTCTATCCGGAGCATCCAAATATCTTACATCCATCACGTGTTTCACATCCATCGCGTGGATTGCAGCGATCTGCTGAGGCTGGGTGGCGCCCACTCCCCGCAACTACTCGGACCCACCCCGCGTGGGCTGATCCCGAACAACGTCCAGGCCAATCCCATTGCCGATCCCAGCACCCTCCCACTCGATTACTGCAAGGTCACTTCCGCATCGACAGACCCAGATAACTGGAGAACGTAAACTTGTAGCGAGTGTACTCCACGCCATTCCCCTCCTTTCTTTGTGATCGTGTTCGGACCGTACAGTAGCCTGTTTTCAACTCATAATGGTCCATTGAAATTTGATTCTCGAGCACGACACCTTTCCTCTCCCTCATTTGTTTCGCATTACAGCAGGGCCGAGTTCTCGTATTTGTGATGCCTGATTTTACATCACTCCACCTGTTGTCTGACCTGTGACAGGATTACCTAGGCTGTAAAGGTTTTATGGCAACGTTTACTCACTTGCCCTCCCTGAATTCTCGTGTACGTTTGAAGACGGTTTTCTCAGTCTCATACCCTTGTTTCTGCGGAAAAGGAAGGACGCCACTACATGCGGAAGCAGGAATGCCGTCCCCGGGCTTCGTTGTGACAGCTAAACAAGGCGAAGGTCTCCAGAGCCGTCGCCTCGAGCAAGTTCTCTGTACAGAATTGCAGTAGTACACAAAAGCACAAGCCCCAATAAATGACCTTGTACTTAACTTGGGAAGACCGTTGTCGGGATAACGGTCGCCGAATATTCATCTGGGCTCGTGTACCCAGATTCGGTTCGAAGGTGTTGGTGATCGCCTTCGATCAAGGTGCGCGTCTGTTCGCATCCCACATACCGTGACCGCGACGATGGGTACGTCGCCATCTACATCTATTACTGTATGTACGATGAAAAATCACCCCAAGGATCCAATCCACCAGCACAGAAGGCTCCCGTGATGCTTCCTCCGGAAATCTTGGACAAAATCCTCGAGCACATACCCACAGACAGAGACGGCCGACCGACCCTGATCGCATGCGCTTTGGTGGCTACTTGGTGGACGGGACCCAGCCAGAGACGCCTCTTCTCTTCGGTATCGATCTACACCGAAAGCCACCAGCGGTGGATAAACAGCGTCGTCCTCCCTGGACCCAAGACCCACCTCCTCCAATACGTCCGTTCGTTGAAGCATTTCCGCAGTCTGGTTCCCGGGACCACGTGTCTAATGCGAAACCTCACAAAGGACTGTGGAGGATACTTCTCTGCTCTACACAATATCCACAGTCTCGCATTGAGCGGTATCAAGATGGAGCGCACCAGCGAGGAAGGATTTCGCGCTTGTTTCTCGGCGTTCCGTGAAACCCTCACCGATCTCACCCTCAGGCTCTTCGCCACCTCATTCAGTATGTTTGTGACTCTGGTCGATTACTTCCCCAACATCGCCACCCTTCGGCTGAACGCATTCGCGCTGATGCCCGATGAGGGGCCGGTCCCACCGTTGTCTCGGCCGCTTCGGGGAGAGCTGCACGTTCGTCAATCTGACCCCCGTTGCTTGGAGTTCATCAATCGATTAGCAAAGTTGGACCTGGAGTATGAGGGGCTGATATTCGAATCCCGCATCAGCGTGGAAACAAAGTGTCTGAAAAACGTCCTTCAAGTAAGCGCAAGCACCGTCAAATATTTGAGGCTGGACTCCACGATCCAACGTGAGCATCCCTACCGCACTTCGCTCCCACCACACGCCCTCACTTGGCCCCATACATTTCAGACGGAACGGCTCCAACGATCTGTCACTTTCAACAACTCCGAGAGTTGGGACTGATGGCAAATTGGTCGAGCTACCCTTACGGAGGCCTCCTCTCTTCAATCACCTCCACTGAACTCCGCAAGATCACCTTCCCAGTGAGCTACACACATGGTTGGAATCTCTTCTCGCGAGGGATGGAGGTGTGGGCTTCGACTGACAAACTGTTGTGCGGGCTTGTGGCTCGGCTGGGTAGGGCAGGGTACCGCCATACGTTAGAGGTGGAACTGCGACTTATGGAGACCGAAGTTGATTTCAGCGAGCACGATTTTACCAAGTTTTTGCCCGAGTTCAGGGAGAAAGGGGTCGTGACTATCACAGACGCTGTCCATGGTGACCTGGTTCTTCATTCCTCTACTCCGTAACCTTTAGAATCGAATACTATTTTATACTTCTACTCACTATACGTTAGTTATCAAAGAGTACACCCGTAGTTCGAAATTGGACCGAACCTATATATAGTGCGAGGTGAGCCGCTCGGTAAGCAAAGGCCAGTGGCCCTCTCGAAGGTGACAAAGCGCGGGGGACGAGATGGGTCAAGGCTGATGTCGGTTCAGTCGGGTGAGGTGGAAAATGAAGCGAAGCGGAGAAGAGGGGAGAAACACAGGTAGGTGGGATAAAACGAGCCGTAATCCGCGCGAGTCGGGGTCTTGGTACTGGTCACATTCTCGACATCGTACCCTCCAGGTTCAATCGTTCCAGACTTGTGAGGTAGCTTCGACTTGTTGGGGAGTCTGGACGTGAACCCAGAAGAGCGAGGGGTATCGTCGGCCGAGAAACTTTGGTATAGAGTCTCGACATCGTCTTCCAGTCCAAATGATCCGGGTGACGATGAGTGAACGATTTGTTCCAAGGGATTGGTAGGCTGTAATCCGGCCTCAAATTCAGAGGAAGGGAGGGCAGCATCTCCGGACAGGTACAGGGGAGGGGATACCGAGGCTACCCTAGAGCCGAGATTGGGTCCTTCGGTTCTAAGGTAGCCTCGGTATCCGTAGGACTTGTTTCTGTCGCAGTGGAGCAAGCACGCGCGAGAGACGGTCGTGGTGGCCGATTCAGAATGCCGCACCATCGGTATACGGCGAGCGCGAAGAGGCAGATAATCCTCTCGTCTCGTCCCTGAAGGTGCCGAAGCTCGAGACCGGGAGTCGATTCCAATGCAAACATCCAAGCCATTGGGTTACTCACAAGACTGTCGGATATTGAGGTTGGATTTTTACGATGACAGGAAAGTGTTGCGCATGTTGTCTGGCGCCGGATGATGTTTCCACTTTTCAGGGGTGATACAAGCGCCGTAACTTTACGCGCTCCGCCACCATCATGCCTCCCGGCCAGATAGGGTTCCGCTGTGTCCTATGTCTCTCAGCGGTTCCCGTCGCAGAATGCAGACTTCTTCATTGCTGTGAGCATGTTTCTTCGCTCTCCTTTCTTTCTTCCCAACTTATTCTCCAGATCACGGCTTTTGCGATGCGTGTATGCGCGAGTGGCTGGAATCGAATCGCGTCGGGCCACTGGGGAGGTTAAGACAATTGCACTGTCCTACGTGTCGCAAACCCGCACGTGAATCCGACTTGGGTCGTATATTTGTTGAAACCGTCGTGCTTGACGAAGACACGGAATATCAAACTCGGCTGATGAACACGATCACGGAGCAGACCAACTCGGCTCGCGATTCCGTTCAAACGATAACTCCCACTTCCAGTGCTGTTCAAGTGACCAGAGCGATGTCAGGAGTCGTTCGGTCTCGGGATGCACTTTCTAAATCGCAGTACGCCGAGACCGAACCGATCGTAAAGAGCGTGATGGAGGTCAGTGCTGTGTCTTTTATCACGCATGTGTGATTCTCATGTGTGGGTAGAAACTGTCAGGGATTACAGATGACCTTGAATACCGCGTGCGGCCTGTGTTTGAGAGGGTCTCGAATCAGGGTCAGGAAATAATATCTCTCAAAGCGGAGGTGCGTGGATTGGTGTCCACCTGGGCTGTTTCCGACAGTTTTCGTAGACCATGAGATTGAAGGACAAGCTCCAATCCACCGACTTCGAGAAACAGCAGATGGGGAAGTATTTGGAGGAGGCTCTCCTAGCCGGAGAACAACTTAGAGAGGGGAGGGATTCCGCCAAGCTCGCTGCGCTCCAAAAGGCACAGCAAGTGGAATCCCTCTCAGGAGAGGTTGCACGTCTCACTAGGCAATCATTCGCCAAGGGGAACGAAATAATTGACTTGAAAGAGCAATGTAACGAACGTCAAGCTGAAATCGAACGGCTAAGCGAGGTGATATCACTTTTCCGGTATCTTGCCCCTTCCTGACCAAATTCAAAGCTCCTGAGCGCCTCAAGACGCACCACAAGTGGCAAGGTATGAGTATGAAATTCTCTGGGGATGTTTTCACGACTGACAATATTCTTACAGCGACGTTTGGATGAAATGGATGACGATGACACCTCTTCACCTCTGCCTGCCCATGGCCAATCCCCCTCCCCACTCCCACCTACCAAGCGCACACTTGCGTCAAGAACCCATGCCCACGCCACCCAAACCAAGGAACCTATCCCATGGAAAATGTCTCCCACTGTCATTCTCCAGCCCAGTCAACCCTCCAAATCCTCAAAACACAACCCGTTCCACAATAAATCAAAAGAAATTCGCCCAACTGTGGTTAACATCTCATCTCATCTGCCGCGACAGAAACTATTCCAGTCAGATTGGAATTTGGACCACCTCAAGGAGAAAAAAAGGAAGTCCGAGTCACCGCTACCATTCAAGGTCGACTCCAAAGGGAAACCTTTGGTACCCGTTGCCCTGGGATCTCGACAGAGGATGTCTTCCAAGTCCTAGCTCTTTCCTTGTGTTTTCATCGCTTTGCTGTCGGTGTGTTGTGAGTGTGCTCGTGGATACTTATATGGGGTAGTTGTAATTATAGGTTACCTATCGGTACTGAACTGTTTAGTTGTTCCCGTTGTCTGTGCAAAACAGTCGTTAACGGGCGCTTGATCATCATCGATGAGATCGCCGTTTGACTCGCGTGGCAAAGTTTCCTTGAAAATTTTCTCGCCGCATATATCCTCTTCCCTTTCTCCCGAGCACCACCTCGGGCGAAAACGAAGAGGATCTGTAGTCCAAGTAGTCGACTATAATCGAATCCTTCCTCGATCCGCGAGACCCATGACCTCCTCAGCGTCACCACCACCGACCACCTCTCCGGATTCCGCCCTGCACCTTGCCGATGGATCGGTCTTCAGCGGTATCAGTTTCGGCGCTGAGGGCAAAGACGTCGCCGGTGAATGCGTTTTTCAGACCGGTAAGCACCTTGCTCAATACGATCTTGGTTTCCACCTAGGCTTTATCTAATCAATGGACGTCCAGGCATGGTCGGGTACACGGAGTCCCTGACCGACCCGTCCTACGAGGGTCAGATTTTGATCTTGACCTATCCCATCATTGGAAATTACGGCGTCCCTCGACGACCGGAAAACTTCGATGATCTACCCGACGAATTTGAATCATCTCGGATTCACATTGCCGCCTTGGTGGTCGGCTACTATTCTGAAGACTTCAGTCATTTCTCGGCCACGTCCTCTTTGGGGGCGTGGCTCAAGGAAAGTGGGGTCCCAGCGATCTACGGTGTCGATACCAGATCGCTTACTAAAAAGATCCGAGAGAACGGCTCTATGCTTGGGAAGCTTCTCGCCAGCTCACTCGCTCCATCACCCCACAACACCGCAAACCACTCGGTGATCCCGGAATCCGCCCCGACTTCAAGAATTCCCTCTCCTGCTCCCTTTCATGACGAACGCATCGACATTCCCTTTCACGATCCTAATCAGACCAACCTCGTCGCCACGGTATCTATCGGGTCGCCCAGACTATACAAACCCTCAAAAAATGTACCCCCTTGCCTCCACCCCTCAGGCCGGTCGTTGCGAGTGTTGGTGATCGACGTTGGAATGAAGTACAACCAGATCAGATGCTTCATATCCCGAGGCGTTGAGTTGAAAGTCGTTCCTTGGGACCATGACTTTCTGAGCGTTGACGAAGAGCCCTTCGACGGCCTCTTCATCTCGAACGGGCCTGGAGATCCCACCATGGTCAAGGCTACCATTACGCGACTCGCCGCATTCATGGAGCGTTCGGATACCCCAATCTTTGGCATCTGTCTTGGCCATCAACTACTCGCCTTGGCCGCCGGCGCGACAACCTCCAAGATGAAATACGGAAACCGCGGCCATAACATTCCCTGCGTCGACTCCTTCAGCGGGCGGTGCTATATCACAAGTCAGAACCACGGTTTCCAGGTTGATACGTCCAGCCTCAAGCCCGGGTGGAAAGAGTTCTTCCAAAATGCAAACGACGGGAGCAACGAGGGGATCTACTCCGAGACCAAGCCTTATTTCTCTGTTCAGTTCCACCCCGAATCGACACCCGGACCACGGGACACCGAATTCCTTTTCGACGTTTTCATCCAGAACATCCTCGATTGTGTTTCCACTGACTCTCCTGTTCCTATCTCCATGCCAGGGGGTACCAAGGAGGAGAACGAGAAGAGGACTCCTAGAGCACAGGTCCACAAGGTTCTCATTCTCGGATCTGGAGGCCTTTCCATCGGCCAAGCCGGAGAATTCGACTATTCCGGTTCGCAGGCCATCAAGGCTTTGAAGGAGGAAGGGATTTATACCATCATGGTCAACCCCAACATCGCCACCATCGCCACCTCCAAGGGACTCGCTGACAAAGTCTACTTCCTGCCGGTCACTCCAGAGTTTGTGCGAAAGATCATCAAGTACGAGCGTCCCGATGGAATTTATGTAACCTTCGGAGGTCAGACTGCCCTCAACGTTGGTATCAAACTCAAGGACGAATTTGCCGTGCTCGGGGTCCGTGTTCTCGGAACACCTATCGACACGATCATCATGACAGAGGATAGACAACTCTTCGCATCTGCAATGGCCGCGATCGGGGAGAAGTGCGCCGAGTCGAGGGCTGCCACGAACCTCGAGGAGGCTGCCTTTGCTGCCAACACGATTGGATTCCCCGTCATCGTCCGAGCTGCCTACGCTCTTGGTGGTCTTGGTTCCGGTTTTGCTCAGGATGAAAGCCAGCTAAAGGCATTGTGCAGCAAAGCCTTTGCCACGAGTCCACAAGTTCTCGTCGAGAAGAGTATGAAGGGTTGGAAGGAAATTGAATACGAGGTTGTACGGGATTGCAGGGATAACTGCATTACCGTTTGCAACATGGAGGTGGGCGATCAACTTGAAATGATTATCCCTGCCTCAGTTCTGACCCACGTCTGAAGAATCTCGACCCTCTGGGAATCCACACTGGAGATTCTATTGTTGTCGCTCCCTCACAGACCCTCTCCGATGCCGATTACAACATGCTCCGGACCACCGCGATCAACGTCATTCGCCACCTTGGTGTGATCGGCGAATGCAATATTCAATACGCGTTGAATCCAACCTCGAAGGAGTATTGCATCATCGAGGTAAAGATTTTCATTCGCTACTTGGCCTCAATCACGAACCCCCTCTAGGTGAATGCTCGTCTATCAAGATCTTCGGCTCTTGCTTCTAAAGCCACTGGATACCCGCTTGCGTTTATTGCTGCCAAACTCGGTCTCAATATCCCCCTACACGAAATCAGGAACTCCGTCACCAGAGTCACAACAGCCTGCTTCGAGCCAAGTCTGGACTATGTCGTAGTGAAGATTCCCCGTTGGGATCTCAAGAAGTTCAGTCGTGTCAGCCGCCTCCTCAGCAGCAGCATGAAGAGTGTCGGTGAGGTCATGAGTATCGGTCGGACATTTGAAGAAACGATCCAGAAGGCGATTCGTGCAATTGATGATCAGTTCACCGGATTTGCCAAGGTAACTCCCACAGCAACTCTATCAAATCTTCACTGACCCGCCAGCGAAGAACGACTTCGTCGAGGATGTCGACAATGAGCTTATTAATCCTACGGACAAGAGGATATTTGCCATTGCGGCCGCATTCTACCGTGGATATACGATTGGGAAGATATGGCAAATGACGAACATTGACAAGTGGTTTTTGAACAAACTACACAACATCCATAAGATGGAGGAGTACCTCACGTATGTCTTCTCCATCCAATTTGCTCTACAAGTTTCACTAACGTGACAACAGGCAGTGTAATCCTCCGTTGGTCACAAAACCGCTGTTACGCAAGGCGAAGCAACTTGGTTTCTCCGATCGACAGCTCGCCCACTGTATGGGGACCACCGAACTGGCTGTCCGCAGGCTCCGCCAGGAGCTCTACATCTCACCGCGCGTGAAGCAGATTGATACCGTTGCTGCAGAATTCCCGGCCTTCACGAATTACCTCTACACCACATACAATGGAACGGAGCACGACGTCGAATTTCAAGACCGCGGTGTTATGGTCCTCGGATCCGGTGTTTACAGGATTGGTTCGTCCGTCGAGTTCGATTGGTGCGCGGTTCGGGCGATTAGAACTCTCAGAGATTGTGGCTTGCCGACGATGATGGTCAACTACAACCCGGAAACGGTCAGCACGGACTATGACGAAGCCGACAGGCTGTACTTTGAAAACATCAGCCTCGAGACCATCCTGGACATTTACGACACTGAGCGATCCCGAGGTGTCATATTGTCCATGGGTGGCCAAACTCCGAACAATATCGCGCTTCGATTACATCGCCAGAACGTACGCATCTATGGTACCTCCCCGGAGATGATCGACACCGCCGAAAATCGATTCAAATTTTCCCGACTCCTGGACGAGATTGGTGTTGACCAGCCAAAGTGGAAGGAGTTGTCGAGCTTTGAAGAGGCTCAGAAATTTTGTGACGCTGTTGCGTACCCCGTCCTCGTCCGGCCGTCATACGTCCTTTCTGGTGCTGCTATGAATGTCGTCTTCAGCAGAGACGACCTATCAAGCTACCTTAACCAAGCCACTGCCGTCTCGCGAGACCACCCGGTTGTCATCACGAAGTACATCGAGCAGGCTAAGGAGATCGAGGTCGACGCGGTAGCGAAGAACGGCAAGCTCGTTATGCATTACATCTCGGAACACGTCGAAAACGCTGGTGTCCACTCCGGAGACGCTACTTTAATCCACCCGCCACAGGACCTCGACCCGGAGACCGTTCGGCGGATCGTGGATGCGACGACGAAGATCGGGAGCGTACTGAATGTTACCGGACCTTTCAACATCCAATTCATAGCCAAGAATAACGAGATAAAGGTCATAGAATGTAACCTTCGCGCTGCTCGCTCCTTCCCCTTTGTTTCCAAAACCACTGGCGTTGACGCAATCGAGCTGGCAACCAAGGTTATGTTGGACATTCCCGTTGAGGCTTACCCCGTTGTGGATATTCCTCCGGATTACGTCGGTGTCAAGGTTCCACAATTCAGTTTCAGCAGGCTGTCCGGTGCAGATCCAATCTTGGGTGTAGAGATGGCGTCGACCGGAGAAGTGGCGTGTTTTGGCAAAGACAAATATGAGGCATACGTCAAGGCGCTGATCTCCACCGGAATCGATCTCCCAAAGAAGAACGTTCTGTTTTCCATTGGAGGTTTCAAGGAGAAGTCGGAGATCCTGCCCTCCGTGCAGAAACTGCATTCCGCCGGATACAATATCTTTGCAACCGCGGGCACCGCAGATTTTCTCACCGAGCATAGTGTTCCTTGCAAGGTAAATCTCCCTCCCACCACAAACGTTCTATCCCGTGTTTACGACCATCCCTTCTAGTACCTCGAAACGCTCGGCGACGAAAGTAGCGATAAACAGAAGTCCGAGTACTCCCTAACCCAGCATCTGGCGAACAACATGATCGACATGTATATTAACCTTCCCTCCAAGAACCACTATCGTCGCCCTGCCACCTACGCCAGCAAGGGATACCGCACTCGCCGTCTCGCTGTCGACTTTGCGGTTCCATTGATCACGAACGTCAAGGTCGCCAAGCTTTTGATCGAGGCCCTGGTCAGAAAGCTCCCCCTGGAAGTGTCCTCAACCGATTACAAGACCTCCCATACCACCCATACCTTCCCCGGATTTATTAACATCGCTGCCTTTGCCCCGGGTTTGACGTTGAAGGACAATCCCGACTTCTTGGAGTCCACGAAAGCGTCGCTTAGCTCTGGCTTCACCACGGCGGTCGTTTTTCCGAAGGCGCTTGGGAATCAAATTGAGGACAGGCGTTCGCTTGACTATGCTCTTCTCAATGTGGCTAGCGGTGCGCACTGCAACTACGCGTTGGGTGTAATCGCCACCTCCACTAGCACCAATCTCACCGATAAGGAATTGCAAGATGATACCAAATTCCTGTTCATACCCTTTAGGCAGAACCCACCAACTCCACTCTCCGTCGTCGCAGCGTACTTTGGCTCCTGGACTGCGGACAAACTAATCGCGACAGATGCCAAAGGACCCGACCTTGCTTCCTGTCTGCTGCTCGCTAGTCTTTACAACCGAGCACTGCACGTCGTAGACCTTCAGGGCGAAGACGATATCACTCTCGTATCCCTCAGCAAGGCTAAAGGGCTCAAGGTGACCTGTGACGTGTCCATCTATTCATTGTTCTTCGATCGCGATCGATTTCCGGGATCAACCCGACTACCCAGCGAGAGCGACAGGCGAGCACTTTGGGGGAACGTCGAAGTGATTGACGCATTCTCGATCGGGGAGGTTCCGTACTTCTTATCGGTGGAGCAGGGACAACCGGCATCTGCGTGGTCCGGAGTTGAGGAGGCTCTGCCGCTGTTACTCACGGCGGTCAGCGAAGGGCGCCTCACCCTTGATGATATTCAAAAGCGGCTGCACGACAACCCGGTTCGGATTTTCGGACTCCCGGACAAGGTCCACACGCACGTGGAGGTCGTCATCGGAAGGAAGACCCCGTTCACAAATAGTCACTCGGGTTGGTCGCCATTGAACGGCCAGACTATCGATGGGATGGTCCATAGGGTTTTGATCCACGATCAGACCGCGTTCGTCGACGGAGCGATCGTGGTTTCCCCATCCGGAAGAGATGTTTCGGGTACCACAGTTTCGCACCATGTTATCGAGCGACCGCCTTCACGCGTGGGTTTAGCGAAACCTGAACCGACGTTGCCTTATGCTGTGGCCCGCAGGCTCCCAGAAACCGCCCCGCCCTTACAGTCGTCCGGAATCAATCTTCACCTGACCGGTCACTGGACACCGCTCCCAGGATTCCACCGGAAGCACGTGCTCACGGTGAAGCAGTTTACCAAGGAAGATATCCGCGAGTTGTTCTCCCTCGTTCACGAGATGCAACTCCAAGTGGAGAAAAACGGGACTTTAGACATTCTCAAAGGGAAAGTGCTTGCGACGCTGTTCTACGAACCGTCGACCAGGACGTCGTCTTCTTTCGATGCTGCTATGAAGCGGTGTGGAGGACAGGTGATCCAGGTAGCTGCGGACACATCATCGGTGAGGAAGGGGGAAAGTCTACCGGACACGATCAGAACGTTGGGAAGCTACGCGGATGCTATCGTGATCAGACACCCGGATGTGGGGAGCTCCCAGTTGGCGGCCAAGTTCTCGCCCGTTCCAATCCTTAACGCTGGTGATGGGATCGGCGAACACCCTACTCAGGCAAGGATCTCAGTGTTCATTACAACCTAGTTGGCTAAACCCGTTTAGGCCCTGCTCGATGTCTATACCATTCGGTCAGAACTGGGAACTGTGAACGGACGGTCCATCACGATGCTGGGGGACCTGAAGAACGGAAGGACTGTTCACAGTCTGGTCAACCTGTTGTGCATGATGTACACGGTTCGTCTGAATTTCGTGTCTCCTGCTTCTCTGGCGATGCCGGCGAACGTGGTCTCTGTCGCTAAGAGGGCAGGGGTCCACGTGTGGCAATGCGAGTCCTTGGATGAAGTCCTTGACGAAACGGACGTGCTTTACGTGACGAGGGTACAGAAGGAGCGTTTCACGAGTGAGGAAGAGTGGGAGAAGGTCAAAGATCTGTATCGTGTCGACCACTCGGTTCTCTCACGGGCGAAGGAAGATATGATTATCATGCATCCCCTGCCAAGAGTAAACGGTATGGGAGCTGTCATGTCATTCTTTTTGGGGTCCACGGTGTGCTGACGATTTTGGTTAGAAATTGACCCCGAGGTCGACTTTGATTCCAGAAGGGCGGTGTATTTCCGGCAAATGCGGTACGGTTTATTCGTGAGTGCCATTTGGGTCCCGACCAAAAGAAAGGGAGGGTTGAATGACCTTCCATAGGTTCGTATGGCGTTGCTAGCAAGCGTTATGGCATGAGGAGCTACTACGGAGAGACTTTATCACGGTATCAGATCAACTTGACACCAATCGCGAAAATTTCTCGCGTGAATCATCACATGGACACTCGATACATCACGGGTCCACTTGAATTGTTGTTTGGTTGCTTATCGCTGTGAATAGGTTGCTGTGAATACCGTTCAGACAAACATAAGGGGGAGCCATTTTGTGATCGGCTATGCGGTGATATATCAGATATGGTGAGCGAAGCCGAAAGCCTGGGCTCGCCTCGCACATCGCGGGATCTCACGCACATGGTGTACGGAGCGTCCAGGGATGCCAAAGACACAACAAAAAGGCGAGCTTTGCAATTTCCTAGCGGAGACACGGTTAAATAACGCAGTGCCCCACGGAACAGATGGTCACAAAATGCGCCTTATGTAACTCTGGGCACACATCTGTTGATGCAACCGTTGGAAGCGAGAGTTGGCGGGGCTCCGTAAACGAGAACGGGCACGGGTGTTTTCGTAATCGCAAGGACGGGTGGAGAAACGTGCTGAAGCCGCACAGTCCGCCACGTCGGACGTGATACATTTCCACGGGGGGTGCGCCCCGCCCCCCCCTAATGCGGCCACAACGGGCCGAAGTTTATACAAAGAAGCGAGAGTTCTCAGACCATGCTGGTTTGTTACGAAAGGGAAATAAAAATAAAAAAAATAAAAAAAACGCCAGCACTATGAAACATTTGGCGAGGATGTTCACACACGACGACTGTGAAGCGTTTCGCTCATAAATGTTTCCTATTCAAATTTTGCGCGTGTGAAACCACCAGAGGTTCCATACCGAAAACCGGTTTTTTTTTCGCAGCTGAAGTTAATCTTTCATCCCCGTGTGGGTGCATTTGGGGGGGGGGGGGGGGATGGGCAAGCACGAGGTCCTGACACGCTTGAGTCCGGCGCGCCGCCTCTACTAAGTGGTACTCACAGAGATTTTATGACCCGGTCTCTGCGGAATGATTAATGGTCCTCATGCACATGGCGCAATAGAACACGCACAGGTATTCCCGACTTGCTCGCGCACGCCGTGCATTGCGAAACATCCGAGGAAGCGCGACCGCAGCGAATGAGTTGTTCAATGGTCTCAAAATAACCCACCACTCGGAAGATCGGAATTGGGGAGCAACAAAGGGGGGGGTTCCATTCCGCTCATCCATTCAAGTCAGAGAAGTTCGAGCAGCACATGGGTCTCAATTTCGGATGAATCGAAAGCAAATGCAAATCCAGCATAGCCTGGGTTCGCTCAAAGTGTTCATTAAGGTGGGAGATAGTACGCGTAAAACAGGAGAGATATCTACGAAAATCATCCTAGCATATATGTTGAAGCATCGGGTGTGAAAGGGTCCTCTATAACATGTGCCGGCCAACGTCGAGGAAGCAAATGTAGTGTGTGCACAGCGGCAGCAGACGACGAACGGTATGCGCGTACTTATAACAACGAGAATGAAAGATAAGAAACCAGAGAGCGTTCATAAGACAGCAAGAGGAAATGGAGACGATCTTTCTCTTATTCGTACAGTGGTAAAAAGCCGTTTGGT
>Ga0307517_10009571_pt1 | contig 13713 bp, 15 predicted proteins | sample 23_EM_MG_FD_194515 | JGI IMG/M metagenome (GOLD analysis project Ga0307517, IMG submission 194515) | Populus trichocarpa ectomycorrhiza microbial communities from riparian zone in the Pacific Northwest, United States - 23_EM | ecosystem: Host-associated > Plants > Roots > Unclassified | place...
ATACCCACACAAACCTGTAACAAGCCTAGAAACGCCTGTATTCATACCACATTCCCTCATGTAAGGTCCCTTCCTGTATCATTTGGCTGAAATCTTTTGTAGCGCTCTTCTTCCTAAACCCTGTGCAGCCAAATAGCGACTTGTCGTATCCCTCTTTCCTGTTTAATCTATCCTCATCCAATGTCGTCGATACTCAACCATGTCTTGTTGTCTTTACTTTTGCAGAACAACTTCTTTTTTGACGATCCCCCACATCTTTTGAGTTTTGTTTTTCCGCCTGTGTTTATATCTCAACAGAAGACCGCGAGCAATATCACGACTTCCGTCTAGGTCGATGGCGCACCCCAAAACTGAATCTTACGAAGTGAATGATGGTCGTGTTGGTGGAGAGGTAGGCAGTTTATCCCTGTGTTCCAAACTCGCATGTATTTAGCTGACTAAACCTCTCATTTCTATTATCTGCTTTATTTTACGTTCTATTTATGCATCTAGGATGGGAACGAGATGAAAACGGAAGAACGAGTTCAAACATATACATCCGATGTTGAGCCTGCGACTGGAGACAAACGTCAACGAGAAGATGATCATGGACCGACTCCTCACCCCAGTTCGCGTTCTAGCAGCAGTGGTCAGGCTATGGGAAATGGCGCCTTTATGCAGGGAACCACAGGGATGGCGATGATTCAATCCGGTGGTGTGGCTGGTTATGATGCGTTGTACATTGGAGATCTGCAATGGGTCCGTTATTTTGTCGTCTACCACCATGTCGATGTCCTTAAACTGTTTTTATTTGTTACGCCTGTTAGTGGACAACGGATGAGGATCTTCGACAAGTCGCGATCAACTGTGGCGTCAATATTGACCACAATGATATCACATTTTCTGAGCATAAAGTGAACGGCAAGAGCAAGGGGTGAGTCTCTACATGTATGGGCGCTTTCCAACGTGATATAAATCCATTCGTTAGCATTGCGTATATCGAGTGTCATAATCTACAAGGAGCAGCCAATCTTAAATATTGGTTTGACAACAAGTGGGTCCAAATCTATATCCTGGATATGAGTTGTGATTTATCCATTCATCCAGCGACTTCCAAAGCCGTCGGGCGTCAGCAACACTGACAAGTTCATCACAGGGCAATCCCTTCCGGACCCTTCCAAAAGGTTAGCAACTTATGGGCCTGTCTTAGTCCCAGCAAGTGCTAATGTTACATTTGTCTCGTTCAGAACCTCCTCCGCGTGATGTACGCGCTCCGGCACCGGGTCCCCCAGTGGCTACAGGGCGTGGCGGTGGAGCCTTCCGCGGCGGAGGCGGCAACGCAGCTGCCAGCATGGGTCGCGGCGGCGGCATGATGGCTGGAGGAGGCGGTATGATGGGCGCCGGGAACATAGGTATGGGGATGGGGATGGGTAACATGGGAATGGGAATGGGCAATATGGGTATGGGTATGGGCAACATGGGGATGGGGATGGGAAACATGGGTATGGGGATGGGTGGAGGTGGTCGCGGGGGCGGCTTCCAAGGCGGACGAGGCGGAATGGTTCCACAAGGTCCTCGCGGTGGTGTGATGGGCGGACGTGGAGGTATGATGGGCGGCGGTATGGGTACGAGTTTTTAGTTTCTTTTACTTCATTTCGCCATCTCCACCACTTAGCCACACCACTCTTTTGCATTTTTTATTCGTTGTTTCTCGGGATGTTGTGCTTACGTCTGCTCTCCTGGCTCTTTTTATGTCGCTCGTCGTCCTTGCGCGTTCCGTGATGTCCTTGTCGCCCATACCTTCTGCTGTGTCGCTATCCACCTGAAACCAAATTCAAATTTACCTCAAACGTCTAGGCATGATACACGGCGGTCGTGGGGTTGGAGGTATGCAGGGGCATTTTAATCCAGCCTTTATGCAAAATGGTGCCGGGAATCGAGGGCAGGGAACAGGCGAATAGAGATAGGGAAGGAATCTGTGGATTCTTCTGGACAATCTCAATATTGGGGATCCTCAAGTCCATTTTGTCCAGGTTCTTTAATTGTGGTCGGGGCTCTATCAGTTCTTCTCTCCTCGAAACCTTTTCTCGCTCCCTGTTCTGTTCAATGCTTTTTAATTGTTTTCCTTTTGCTCTGTTTTTCATTTTTGTGCTATAGTACCTCGCGCATAGTAGTTATCTCATCAGGATGGACCACAATAAATTTCCATGATACTCGATTACATTCCCCTTCTGAAGCGTTCCAAAACATCCCTGCTAGAGGATTGGCTGGGGATGGGGCTCGAAGTGGCGATGGTCAGCCTTAAAGGCTACGATAAGTGGGCGCGTACAGCCGCACCTACGAGGACTCGGGCTGGAGTTCCTAGGAAAATCCATCTCGTCGAAGTGCTGGCCGGCCCTGTTCCGAGTGCATCCTACATTTTGAGGAAATCAGACAGGTTTGGCAAGGTATGATCATCGAGCCGACCTAAGGGATGAACAAACCCAACAAATTCTTCAACAGGAGGGCCAATCGATCATGTATCGTCACCGAATGACAACAAAGTCTTGTTCGATTTCTTCGCCTTCTTGGACGTGTTCTTCGAGCTCTTGTCCTTGGACTTTTCAGCCACCGCAGCTTTCAGGTCATCGACTGCCTTCCTTTTGTTGGACTTGGGGTTCGTTTTCGAGGACGAGGAAAATGACAAGCCCTGTGATCCTGATTTCGTTGAGGTTTTGGACGCTGTTGCGTTCGAACCAACTCCCTTCGAGTCAGGTGGCGTTTCGACGGTGCCCTCCTCCTGAAGAGGTGGCAGACCTTTTTCTGTAGAAACGACCAAGCAAAATGAAAAGTTCTATCAGAATACAAGCATACGCCAGACCGGCATGAATGGATTTACTTACCTTTTCGCTTGATATTCTCCGCCTCTCGCTCCGTAAGGTGTTTTCCAGCCTTCAACACCACAACCTGCGGCCGCTCATCAACGAAGTCCTCTTCCTCGTCTGCACTCCCAGGTTCGTCCTTGGGGCGTTCGGGGATGGCAGGCCGCTTAGGTATCGGCGCCCTCCCGCCGCCTACATATTCGAATTCTTCGTCCTCTTCCTCATCTTCATCTGGGACACCATTGATGCGATTTTGGAGTTTTTGAAGGAAGGCTGGTACATTTTGTTGGTAGGAAAGTTTGGAGGAGAGTTGGGCGCGGGTGGGTTCTCTTGGTGCCATTTCAAGAACGCGAACGGTAGTAAGAAGGTAGTACCAGGTATGGACCCGGATTCAAAGTTCAAAATTCAAACCCAGTCACATCAATCGCCGGAGCGCTTTTACTTATCACCCTCTTCGTCATCGCTGGGGCAAGTAAGCTGGCGCACATGCGTCTCAGTGTTGTGCATAAATTATGTATATAATACTTAGCACACCGCATAGGCAAATGGTGGTTCGACTGCATCAAGTTGCCTCTGGGTTGAGTTGGTGTAGATGACTCCCAAACGCGTTCACCTTTAGTCTCCCAAAAGATGTTTCTACGAATTTGCCTATTAGCCACATGTCAATAGAAGGACTGAAGAAAACATCATCGGGGTGTCACTGGTGCGCAAATTCCTCCAGGGTCCACCTCCCCAATTGCTGTGGATAGTCTAAAGACGGTGGGATAAGGACTCCTCAGTTTTCAATTCAGTCAAAGCTTTTCAATTGACCAATGTTCGATACTCAATACTTAAACATCGGCATTTCTACTTGTTTGATAACCTGATCTTCTTTGTATAAACTTTTTTAGATCATAATTTATATTGTCCAGGAGGGCGGCATTATTTACATGCAGTGACATATATGTAACAAAAGTACAACAAAATTGGAGATCGTCAAAAAGAGGTGGCATCCTACGTTTGATAGTACGCCAAGAAATGGGTTTGGAGTACAAACATATCCATTGAGCTCACCAACATTTCTCCCGTCTCGCGATCCGTGAGGACCTGTATTAAAAAATTGCGAACAACTTCTGGCGGCCAACTCGACACTGCTAGGAGATACTCTTCATCAGAGCATCCGAAGCTAACAAAATGTTGATGAAGATGGGCCATAGAGGGTGTACATTGTTCTAAGAAGCTGAAGACCGCCTGGGTGCCACCAGTTCCGAGCTGTCTGTCACTCATTGGATCATGAGAGCCCGATGAAACTTGGGCAGGGGACAGAACATTTGAATTGGAGGGTCGGCTATCGACGAGGCCAAAGTCCCGGTGCACCCTATACGTGGTTGAGGATCCAGACACGCGCGAGTGCTGAGCAGATGACTGGGATGCGCCGATGACAAGTGGAGTCACCGGCACGGTCGATGTCGAGGCTGGCTGGGCGCTTATGACACCTTCGGTTGGTTGGTTCACGGCTTGACTTGGGACAAGCGGTTCTTTGTACCTGACAAAGGGACGCGACGAGTTTTTTTCCAATACCCGGTTCTCGGGTTGCAAATGAACGGTAGAAGGGTTTGTCCTACGTGATTATATACGATTAGTTTATTTCAAGCCAGCCAGATTGAAGTATACCTCTTGGAAATTTTTTCTTCTTTGACCCCGTTGCGTATCTTCTCAACTGATTTTTTTATTTTTGGACGAATTCTTTGTTGTTTTAATGTCGCTCCGCTGCCATGGGATCATTTAGAGAAAGTGATAATCGAGAAAATTATAGTCCACATACTCCATGGCTGATGACCTTAGAATGTTTCTGGGAACCCTTCTGGGCTAGCGCCCTACGATGTAATTTTACCCGCCAAGTATGTTGTTGATATATAACTCGGACTGCGAGATACAAGCGCCGTTCCTTGTCCTCAGAATCAAAAATGTCAGGGTACCGGTCACAAATCTATGGATATAAGAGCATTTTTGAGGATGATTACATCGAGTGGAGACTTGGTTCTAAATACCTCTGCCTTTATTGTGGTAATTGCGTCCGGTTGTTCAGAGGGCGCCTTGTATGGGACCAAGTGTTTGCTGCCGAGTTCCTTGAGGTTGTTCTGAGCAAAGTCATCAACGAGTTCTTAGCATTAAATATTGAAGGAGTGAGCTGACCTTGATATGCTTCCATATCTCGGGGTTATTCTCGGGGTGTAAACATTCCTGGAGTTGAATGGCCGCAGACTGTGGCAAGAGATAAGACTTGACTTAGCATGTAGGATGTAAACGAGAAGTATTACACAGATGTTGCGACCCACTACACCATGGGGTAGCTTCTCTTCTGTTAAAAACGCATAAACAAGATGTAAGAGTCAGCTAACTTGAAGCACAAAACCCCAGCCTGAAGGCTTACTAAAATAAGGCGTTTGTGGCATATTGGCGAAAGTGATGGAGGGAGAACAATGATCAAGGGGTATAAGATGGAATTTATGTAACTATCCGATGCCCGACTTTAAGTTGAACATAAAAGCTTAATTTAGAATGAATTTAACGAACTTCGCGTGAGGCGTGACTCCACGCTTAATCAGTCACGGGACCGTATCAACGACGCGTACGCGCTCCATATCCGGAAGGCAATTATGGGGTCAACGTGGGGCCCCAGCTTGAACGGAGTTCTCCTCAGTTGTTTCCGTGCCTCTGGAGTCCACGTTGACAAACTCCGAAGGTGTTTCTCGTCCGAACACCAAAATCAATGAAGAGTTGCAAGAACCGATCCATAGGACGCGAACAAACCTTAAGAAACTGGTGAACAATCGTATCTATGGTTGGGTTGGGTCGATCGTGAGTCAAACTCTTTTAGTTCCTCCCTCGTTTTCTCGTCTTCGATGGCACAAGGTAGAATCGGCATATGTACTATACGATAACGATACATGTCAGAGTCTGCAATTATAATTCTGTTCTCACATTCGCAACCGATTGTCTACCCATTCATGAAGTAGCTCTCAAGTTGGTTTTGAATCACGGCAAGCTCCATTTCTGAGGCCCCATGACCTTCTGGTCCTCCAAGAACTTTCCTCAACAGCTTCTCTTTCGCTTCCGGGGTCCATTCCGAAAGACCTCGAAGAAATTGCTCGTTCGAACATCCGAAATCGAGGAAGTGCTTTAAGAAGCGACCCATCGGTGGGACACAGGTGCTGAGGAATTCGCGAATACTCTGTATTTCATTTCCCTGATTTGCACCTTTGTTTGGACTTTGTGATGGAGAAATGGCGATGATATTTCGCTTGTTGCGGGACTTCTTAGGAGTAAGTCCCCCAACTGATCCATCCATGTTTTCTTTTTCCTAAACGAAATTTTGAGAAGGCTGGTCAGCGATACTCGAAACGTATGAATCAAGATGAAAAATAATTTTTACCGAGTCCGACTCATCGAGCGTCTGATCATTTTAAAAAATAAATAAATGCCATGTTCATTAGTATCTTTCGGAGTGTAGGTCAACATGACTCTTTCTTACCAAGTCCAAAACTTCCCCCTCGGCCCCTGCGCTTGCACTTTGAGTTGATTGGACACTTCTGATGTTGCTGCCTAACGACATTGATCGTCGAGAGTGATGCTCCTTGAGGATAAACCGGATAGCGAAGAACAATTTTTTGACATTGTTTTCACCCGAAAATAAATCGGGATACTTTCTTATAACCTGTCGTAAAAGTTGACTCGAGGTCAATAAATCTTGCAGATATCATAAGGGGTTACTAATGGAACCTCATCATGCATGAGTATCAATTTCGCCCGTGGTTGATCTGAAAAGGGTGTGTCGATATCTAGGTACCTTCTTGAAGTGGTTATAAGATTATTCTAAGTAGGATGTTGAGGTCCTTGCAAGATAAAATCAGAGTGAATGGAACTCACCTCAATTTTTCGGCAGAGCTCTTGGCTATTACTGAGCCCTAATACCCGACAAAGTTGAGGCCCCTGCGAAAGTAAGATAGCATGCGCTTGTGTTACTATTTGGTCAGTTTTGGGACTCACAATTGGGTCCCGGGGTTTGTATCCGAATTTATTTGTTTGACCGCGTCCGCGAACTGCAGCAGATGGAATAAAATACAGGCTTTAAGATCGTTAGGTGTGTACCTTTCAAGACCTGAGGAAATTTAACCATTTTGTCGTGGGTCTAGTTTGTTTTTACGTAGCATGCTCAACCCGTACTTTATCGCAATGGACTTTCAACCATCACGTGAAACGCCACTCAAAGCCAAACCTAGGATCTTATCTAATCTTATTTCATTCTTCGTACAATTTGAACGATCGAGTGGTTGGCTCTCCCCCCAATCATCGATGGCGCCGCATGTCCCCTCTGAGCTCAAGCTCTACCCTCCCCTCGATGAGGAGGACATTGGTGACCTCAGCCCATATCTTGCTTTGCCGTCATCTACTAGTTCCAGGGCCAGCTCATCCACGGTCGGGAGCTCGCTCGCGACATATTCACCGCGAAACAATTGGTCAGACGACGAGCTCGATGCCTCAGATGTTCCCCTAAGCGGTGACATCACCCCAGAGACAGTCGACACCCCGCGGAAGCAAGTGTTCTCCGTCCAACTTCTGTCGCCATCATCACCGTCCTTGTCAAAGTTTCCAAGCAGACCTCGCGAACTGGCGCGTTCTCAAACCCTTCCACGCACATTTCAGAAAGAAAAACGAAATTCACTTTCAAGGCCCATACGTAATGAGATTATTGCTTTGGAGGTGGATCCTGTCTCCGTCGAAAAGATGCAGCAGTGGATCCTGGGAATAGCTGTGGGTGAGTGATGAAATTCCTCCTCGTTATGTGGCTGACGGCCTATCAGTGGAATTCGACTTGGACTCAGGTCCTGTTATCGATGGGATATATCCTCCGCTAACTCTTCTCCCATCGGAATCAGAGAACATGTGTGTTCGTCCTCACCAAAACTCACGCGTTGCTGACGACTCAACAGTGCATTTTGCGCATTTCCAGACTCACTGCAATTCGATCAGGGCTCTCAAACCCATTCATTCCGTATTCGTGAACAATATTCACCTCCGTCAGAGAAAAGGCCAGCAACGAAGGATGGCTTCATTTACGGGTTTTCGCACTTTATCCAACGTCGAGACTCATCATCGAAACGAGGATATCAACAGGTGTGTAATGGCTATCGTCTCTTGAAAATAAATTATCTAACACTCTAATCTCATCAGCGCGCTCTCGTCATTTTGACGCAGCACCAGTATCCTGCACTTTACTCTTCTCTCGCAGGAATTTTTGGGCCACTTTTCGACAAACATGGGACACCAATGCTCGAGGCCGCTTGCCATAATATTGCAACATGGTACGCATCCCCTCTTCGTCGGGATATTCCTTTTCACCTACAAGTTATCAGGCCAAAGCCGACTCCCGGCAAGACATTAGAATTGGGGTTTTTGGGAAGCGTGCTCCATGTGGAGATCCCACACTCCATTGATGTTCAACAGCTCACTGATACGTCATCGTTCAATGAAAAATACAACCCACGATCTCATGCACGTGTCTTTTTTGATACTTCCATAAAACCAGCTGACTTGTGTTCAGATTTTAGCAACGACGGCACCTTTCTTACCTCCTCCAATACTGCTCTTTGAAGCTTGCATCACGAATCTATGGTCAATTTGGGAATGCTTGGTGCTCTGTGAACCGATTCTCGTCTTCGGTACATCGCCGGCGCAGACAAGTCAGGCTATATGGTGGCTCCGTGATCTCTTACGGCCTGTATGTCGAATCCTGATTCATTCACAGTGAGGCATTTGGTAACGTTCTCTTGGCAGATCCCGCTGGCCGGAGAAATCCGCCCCTATTTCACAATGCAAGACAGCGACCACGCTCACCTGGTAAACAGGCTCCCCCCCAAAGCAGGCTTGATCATCGGTGTAACAAACCCATTCTTTGAGAAGTCATGTGTGCATTGGCCGCATGTTTTGAGTCTCGGTCGGCGAGTTATGTACGCTCTTATTTCTCTTGAGGTTGTGCCCTTGTTAATTAACCGTAACAGAACACCCGGCAGCGCCCGTCAGAAAAGTCCTTCCCTCGGTGCACCTGCAGGGCCTGCTCCAGGATGGAAGACGAAAACTCATAGGCGGTATATTTCGAAAGACCGGGTTCTACTCAAGCAGCTCGAGAATGCTTTAAAAGGAGATGATAAAGCTCGTGGGTTCTCATCCTCACTGTGTCGTAGTAATCCTGAAAGAAGTCCCACAACTTAGGCATGGATGCTTCATTGGCTTTGCGACGGCATTTTTGTTCTCGATCAACCCAGCTAATCACCCCACTAGCAAGATACCTTAATACCCTTATACCCTCGCCGACTGAAGTTCGCCATGCACGCAAAGCTTCTACACTTTTAACATCATCATCATCACCCCATTCGCCCTTGCCAACGCCACCGCTACCAACTCCTGTACCCACTCCTAAGTCCACACCCAGAACATCAATACCATATATCGTTACGCCTACCCCTTCCTCAGCATCACCATATGCCCAGAACCGTCATGGAGCGCTGCGTCTGAAGCCATTCAACAACACGAACTTTCTCGCGTCCCTTAAGGCGCATGGGAGCGTCCTCCCGTTCAAGTCAACGAGCAAAAGAACCGAGTTTTATGAACGGTGAATTATTCGTTTTACATCTGTTGTCGTGGACTAATAAAAATAACAGGTGGCTCAAGTCCCCCGCGTTCGGAACCTGGCTCGCACAACAGGAACAAATTGTGCAGAGCGTGTTGAATGATGCGCCTTCATTTTCGCCCTCTTCTAAGAGCTCGCACATAACTGCTGCCCCTTCGACGCGCGCGCCGATCGATGAGAGTAAACCCGCAATTGCGTCTGGTCTGAGAATCTAAACCCAAGTTGCTACATCTCATTGCGACGTCACGACACGACCTTTTCGCTCTCTTTTCTTGGTGCCGCTGCCATATTTTGATCGCTATTTACTCCCAATCTTATTCTTTATATTTACGGGCTTGGGTTGCTTGATTTTTGATGATACATAATGTGGATGGAAATGGATTATTATTTTACATATCTATGTTTGGGGAAATTCACCCGCACTAACGGCTGGAAGGTGTTTCCTTGCTCTCTTTCTTTTTTCTTTCTTGATTCATAGAGTACTGCAGTGTGAAACTTGCATGTTCCGCGATGAGCCTGTAAGCTGTAAGGCTCATCTTAGGATAAGATAAGATGAGCGGCAGAACCAATCATCCACAAACATCCACAAACAAAGGGATTTTTCATTGATGAAGACGCGCGTCATCGCCCCTCATCTCTTGAGACTGGTTCAACCGCGAAAACTCTTCCCTTCACGTATTTAAAGTCTTTTTTCGACCCACCCACCCACTCCCTTCAGTGTTTGGTACAGCTCGTTTGGATTTTGGCATTCATGTGCCAAAAAATCGAGTTGTCCTGGAAAACGCCTTTGGATTACGTGCCCATTTGTTTTCAACCGGCCCAGTCCCGAAGTGTCGATTTTGGTGCAAATCGCACCGCCCGTGAAAGCCCTCCGCACAATATGAAAACCTATCTCAGGTTATCTTGCCATTCAACACTGTCCCTCTCAAAAGAATTCCTTCCTCATAACATTTACATTGGTGGAACAAACGCAATGGTTATCTTATCTAAGTAGTGTGGTACTAACACTCTTCGAATTCCCTTTCTCACGTTCCGATCTGGCAAGCTATTTAAGTCAGAGCTCTCCTTTATCTATCTTTCATCGATATGGGCCAGAGACATCAAGCTTTCATCATCGCTCGTGTAGTTCCCCATGGGAGCCCCCCAGGTGAAGCCCGCTATCGCTGCATTGGCGCTCTCCACCATCAGTGGTGCTATGGCCAACTTCCTCTCCAAGCCGCCACTCGTTTCATGACACTGATCAAACAAGAAGACAATGCTACTATAATTCGAGAAGAAATTCGAGCAATAAATGGATTGTATGGGAGACCCAACCCCCCAATTCCGAATATTCCCTGCCCTTTCACTCATTTTTTACTCGCGTCAGCTTGGTCAACCGAACTCGGAGACGAAGAGATATCATACAAATCCAGTGTCACATCTCTGGCGGCTGGAATGGGAAGCACGGAAGGAGGTACGGATTTCTACCCACATTTTTTCACCGAGCAGTATCTCATACTTATGGACACAGACAACAACGATGGAATCACCATCATCGATGTTACCGATCCCAAAAACCCCTCCTACTGCTTTTTTGCTTCCGCTTACAATAGCGGAGCGCCTCCGTTGTCAGCGACAGGGTATGTTCGCGAGTATTATCCTGAGCCTACACGAGGACTCCAGGGCCGACGACTCGGAGGACGAGGAGGGATCAGAAGAATCTGTTTTGTCGACCATCCATCCCTTCAAATCTGTTCCCCTTATAACCATGCAGACATTAGGCCAAAAGAATACAAGGCTACGGCACCAGCAGAAGAAGTGGCAAGGAATGACGAGCAACCACGAGGAGTTCCGGCCCTCGCTGATCTTGCCCTAGGACCCGCTCTGGAACAGGTGCTTCTCACTGGCGATATCGACGAATTCGAGTTAATTATGGCTATTCCGGATAAAACCGCAAAAATCAAGGAGATCCTCCTTTCTCGAGAGCATCCCATCCCCGACTCAGGGATTCCCCTTCTAGAGAAACTTTTTGAACCCGAAATTTATGGTCAGCACGAAAAAACGATTGATCTTTCGCAATTTCCTCTTTCGGGGCAGCAGATTTTCGACATTACAACTCGACAGCTGGATCTTGATACACTTAACCTTTCACACAACAAGCGAGTCTTGATCGACGTCGTTGAGAGATTACTGGTCGCCCTTCCCAGGCTTCGACGATTGTTGGTCTTGCATACAGGCATTGCCGAAGAAGATGTCATTTCTCTGCTCGAACGCAGACCCGAGTTATTCCGAAACGTCGAAGCGTTTATTCACCCAGCGTTTTTCAAGGCCCCATCTAAAGCTCGGCTCAAAGGGGCATATATACATATCTCGTACTCGAACTACGGTTTTGGAACATATGCCGTCTCGCTTCCTTTCTTCACTACTGGCCAAATCATCCAAGGGCTGACGGACTACTTCAATCCCTTGGTAACCGGCGAAGTTGACGAGTTTAGCTTGGACACGGACTATATGCACCCAGTAATGGCCGCTTACGCGTCCCAAGTGCGTAGTCCAGGCCATTCATGGGGAGAACGCATCGTACCATTCGTTCCCTCCGCCCTTTCGCCTGCACAGTCCCTCACGAGGAAAGGGCGACAGTGGGTTTTTATATTCATCAATTCATTGGGACGGAGTCACCCTATCCAATATGCATTTGCTCGAGCCAGCGGAGAGGTGTGGGATGAGTTTCTAAAGATGAAGAAACAGATCAACGAGGAAGCGAAGAACTCGACGCCGCCTATGTCCAACCAAGAAAAAAAGGAAAGGGTGACTGAAATTTCCAAAGGACTGGGACCACGCGTATTTGAAGTTTTTGATATTCGCCAGTTTTTCAAGGAGCTGGAATTAGAAGGGAGAGAGCCCCCTTCGCCTGAGGCTCTCGATCGGCTTTTCAACATTTTTTCCAAGTTGGGCGATGGTCCAGAATTGATGGATGCTGATGCACTCGTCCCGCTTCTGACAAGGCCGCGGCCATTTTGATCCCATTATTACATCGCTTTTCTCCTCTTGGCGCGTCCAACACTCGAAAAATCATCTCATTGCCCCATCTAAACCTTGAATCTGTTGTTTGTAACTTTATACAGTCATTCACCGGTCAATGGGTCACCCCACTCAATGGGTCAAACCAAATTTCTGGGCTCAAATTTGAAGCAATTATCCTAATTCTTTTTGGATTATGTTTGGATACATTATGCCTACTTTAATCCAAGATTCCTAAGCTCTGAGATGTTTCGATCTCTTGATACACATCAATAGGTATTGATGTAGCCCAAAAGTGAATTTATATCCTTATGATCTCTTGCTTAAATCTTGCCAAAGAGCCAGCTTTTGGAGATAATATTGTATAGCATCTAATAGGGATCAAGATAGATGTATTTTTAGCTTCATCCAATGCTCCAGCAAACCAAAACCTATGGAAAGGATGAAATTGTACTCGAAATGGATGAGCAAATAAGGATATGTCACATTTTGTCACAATTGCCATTTTCGGAATCTGCAAAAATGCAGCAACAAAAATATGGTAAACTATGTGAAATCTAATGCCCTCAAGGCGCAAATGGCAAGAAAGAAGCAGGACGACCATTTTGAAGAGGAAATTGAAGGGGATGAGGAAACGAGGAGCAGTGGTGGCCGCAATAGTGACTAAACAGAATGTCTAAATCAGGCCAGCGTGACATCTGACCCATTGACTGGTTTGGCTCTGATAACGGTGTGCGACACTGATAAAAGACAATGTATTGTTCAACAGTTGAAATTCGAGGTTGTAAGTAGGTATTATTTATTCTACGTTGTGTTTCCATAGTTTTGTCAGTTCAGATTCTGTATATCCCTGATATTAACCATTTCCAAGACTGATCTTTATTTGGGTGACCCATTGACCGGTGAATGACTGTATATGGGCAGAACAAATTTGTTCGGTATTTTTTTCCTTGCTACTCCCATTAAAAAAATTCTAAATCATTCATGTATGGAGAATAGCCTTCCATTTTTGAGATAACTCGTTGGCCTTCCATAATTGCACTTTTTTCCACCATATAGAATTTCCATCGTCGAGACAGCACTGGCGGATTATGTATTATAAGACAAAGTCCTCATGTCGAGTCGAGAACATGAAGAGCGTACTCGAGGGAGAAGTGCGCTGATCGGTCTCAGGAAATTGCCCATGACAAGAGGTAACATTTG
>Ga0307517_10009573_pt1 | contig 13713 bp, 6 predicted proteins | sample 23_EM_MG_FD_194515 | JGI IMG/M metagenome (GOLD analysis project Ga0307517, IMG submission 194515) | Populus trichocarpa ectomycorrhiza microbial communities from riparian zone in the Pacific Northwest, United States - 23_EM | ecosystem: Host-associated > Plants > Roots > Unclassified | place...
TGCCGTATCAATCATGTTTTTAGTTTTGAGAGGAACTTAATGATCAATTAGTCAATTGGGGCTGAAAATTAAAATTGAAAGAACAAGGACCATATTTAACAAAAAAAAACTTTAGTCTACCTAATTTTGAATTGTATTAAACTGCCCACTTGCATGGCACTGGAATTCAATTCCACGCTATCGACCGTATGGTTTGGATGGGATTCGTCGTCGTCGTCGCATGTTTTTCCACATGTAATAAAGTCTTCTTTATTTGGCTTATTGTCCCATTGATTCTTCGAGGAAATTCCCAAGTTTTAGCATTACATCGTGAATAGTGCCAGCAGAAAGACAATTAATTCAATGGTCGGTAACACAGGAGTCTCGCCCCCCTCAATTACCTTTTTTTTTTTTTTAGATTCGAGCAAATTCTATCTCCCGAAAAACGCATTCTGTGGACTCAGACGAGAGAGTAAAATCTCGGCTGTCCCAGGTTCTTACAAGAGGTGCATGTCCTGACTCGAACTTGAAATCTACTGTGCAGCCATCTCAATTTTTTTTTCCTTTGACAATTGGGTTGGGCCAAGACATGCAATGTCTTCTCTTTTTTTTCCCTTTGGAAGTTCGGGCTGGGCGGCGACAAGCAATGTCTGTTTCTTTTACTTTGGATCCTTGGGCTGGGCCATCTCAAATCATTTGGAAGCCCGTGAATATCATCTTAAATCTCCATATTTCGACCGCATTTGCAAGTCTTTTCATCTCTTTCTATGGCCTCATAAAAGTTCATGATACATAACCTGCTAATTTCAAATCCCAGATCTCTAAGTTTCAGTGTATTATTATCTCAGTCAAAAAAATTTACTTAAAAATATATTAAAATAATATTTTTTATATTTTAAAAATTTATTTTTAATATTAATACACTTTACAATTACAAAAAAATAACTTGAAACCAAAAAAAATAAGATAAAAATATATTTTTAAAATACAAAAATAAACATACTCTTAATAGCCATGATCAATGCTTTTAAATTTTTTTATTATGAACGGGTTCAAGTTTGACTAAACTAATGTTTCGTACCGTCCAATAACAAATCTAACTCTAATATAATGGGACTGTATGACTAGTAAAGGAACTAATCTACAAAGCATAAATGAAAAGAAATGATTCGTTCTGTTGCAACTTTGCTCGGTAGAAACGTTAGAAAAAAAAGCAGAGCTTCGCTGCAAGGACAAAGTTACAGTCTTGTTAAATTGAAAAAAATCTATTGATTTTTTATTATTTGATAAGTTAATATTAAAAAATTTTAAAAATATTTTAATATATTTTCAAGTAAAAAATATTTACACCGTAATATCATACATTCATTTTATATTAAAATACAATATTAATTAACTAATTATACCATTATTATTAAATTCAATTTTACTCAAGATCATATTATTTTAATTTTTATTGTTTTTTATTATTTGATAAGTTAATATTGAAAATATAAAAAATTAAAAAAATATTTTAATATATTTTTAAGTAAAAAACATTTACATCATATTAAAATACAATATTAACTAGCTGATTATATTATTATTATTATTATTATTATTATTATTATTATTAAATTCAATTTGGCTCAACATCATATTATTTTAATACCTATTTCAGACTGAACTTTTATAAAAATTTATATATATAATTAAAGAAACGATTAGTGAAACCTAAATGATTAGACAGTCTTTTTTTTTTTAAATGAAACTATATTATTTTAATTTTTTTAAAAGAAATATTTTGAATGTCATAAATAAAAACATTAAGAACCCTATAGAAGATTTGTAGAACGAACTTTGAAAGATATATTAAAAAGAAAAGTGAAAAACCATTTTGTAAAACCTATGACCAAGCCAATGAAATAAGTGGCAAGATGCTGGTTTTTCAATTATTTCATTAGTTTTCAATTTTTTATTCGATTTTTTTGGAATATTTTCAACCTTCCTCTTGTAAAAATCTTCGTGGTGGTCCACAAAGCAAAGCATTTCACTCGTAGCTAGACTCTTTGAATTTTCTACTACCATTAACAAGACTGACACTGATGGCACTGTTTTTGCCGTAGGGAAGACATTGCATGCGATGACCATTTCATTTGTCTATGTCTCTTTGAATTTTAGTTGCGTACGCGTGATGTCATTTTCTACAAACATGAGCTTCTTTGATTGAATGATTATAGATGTTTTTTAAATAATTTTTGTGTTAAAATATATATTAATAATGCTTTTTTATTTTGTAAAAATTATTTTTGACATCAGCATATCAAAATAATTTAAAAACATTAAAAATATATTAATTTAAAATAAATAAAAAAATAAATTTAATTTAATTTCTTTTAAAACATAAAAATAAACAAGCTCTAACAAAACTGATTGGTAGCGCAGCACTGTCTTTGCCGTAGGGAAGACATTGCATGGAAAGACCATTTCATTTATCTATTTTATTGTAGAAAACAAAAAAAGTACAAAAATATTCACACGCAAAATAATATACCGTAAAACATTATTTTTTTCTATATGTTCCGGGTTTTCGTATCACAATATAAAATCATTCATATCCAGGCATAAGAAGAGGAATTGGTCACAAAATTTCTGATATAAAATTTAAATGAATTATTTGGGCGTTTCTCTTGAAAACAACCCAATTTATAAGATACGATATAGTCTTTGAAAAAAAAAAATTAAAGGTGTTGATGGATAAGCAAGGGTTAAGTGGGTTTCAGGTTAGGTTCTCAGCCAATAAGATACTTGGTTGTTTTATTGATATTTACCAAACTGACTCACTCTAATTGTAAGCCTTTAGTAGAGTGGATTCTCTCCAAGATTAAGTTGTAGACCTTAGTTTTTTTTACTTATTTTAGGCATCTTCAACTAATCAAATCATTTCTTTTCTCCATCTAAGTTTATTGGTCCTCCATGTTTATTCTCTCTTGCTCTATTATTAAAAGGATTAAAGGTATCTTGGTTGCCTTTCTTTAGAAAGATTGTTCTATCTCCCACTCAGGGGCTAAGGTAGTTTGGGTCTATGTTTGTTATCCCTTAAGAACGATGGCCTAAAAATGAAGAGGGACGTCCCAACTTAGAATGAAGCAGTTATTCTCAAGCATGTCTAGCGACTGCTATTAAATAGATCATCAGTTTAGTCGGGATGGGTCCATAATGTTTTGCTTAAAGACAAATCCTTCTCACATGTCATGCCTTCTTCAATGTCCTCTTGGTCATAGAGGAAGGTTCTACTCATCAAAGATTGGTGTAAAAGGAAGTTCGTCTCCGGTATTTGTAATGGAATTACTACCTTTTTGTGATTAGACTAGTGGTTGCCATATGGGTAACGGTTATGCGACCTAGTGCCTTTTAGGGTGCTCACTTCTATTGGGTTGTCGTGGAATGCTAAGGTCTCAAACATCAATAAGGATGGTACCTGGGCTTTTCCATCGGGTAGTCTAGAGCTCCAACCTATATAGGACTTGATTACTTTTAACCCAGGAGTGTCTTACCAAACCATTATGTCTGGAACAGTAACTCATTAGGGAGGTTCTCTATTGACTTGGCATGTGAGGTTTTTAGAGAGTCCAAACCCATAGACTTTATGCACCATCTTCTCTGGTTTCCAGGTTTCATCCTGAAACACTCTTTTATCATGTTGTTTGCCTCTATTGGTCATCTCAACATCATGGATAGACTACATGCTTTTTAGATCATTCCCTTTTCGACATGTATTCTTTGTGGGTTGCAGGCTGAAACACATGAACATTTATTCTTTTAGTGTCACTTCTCTGCTACAGTTTAGGGTGCTATCACAAATATGACCTCTATAAGTTGGCCTTCTTTAACATGGCATCATCTACTCTAATGGGCATACAAGCACTTGAAAAAAAAAAAAAGAAATTTACGCATCTACTTGCTTGGCTAGCCCTCTCAACCTCGATTTACTTCATCTAGTGTGAGAGATATAATCAAGTCTTTCATAAGATTTATTGATCTCATCAGGATGCTTGCAAAAGCATTTTTTATTTGATCCAGTCCTTTTTGATAGAGCTCGAACCATGTTTCATATCCCAGTTACTTTTAGGTCTATTTGGTGCCTCTGAAAGTCATGAGATATAATTTCTCTTGCTAATTTCGAGATTCTATTTAGCACAGTTTCATATATAATCAACCAATCGACCGACTTATTTGTTATTTGTCTTCACAATCTGTTTTTGTCCTTTTTCAGGTTTTTTTTTTTAGATTCTGCTTCTTTTTCTTATTATTTTTTGTCAAATAGACCAAGTAACAAGCATTTATACTTCTTGGGGTATGCCCCTCGTACTCTATATAGTTTCTTTCCTTTAATACAATTACTCTTATGAAAAAAAGAAAAAAAAAATTGTTTTGCTATACATTGCAAGTTTTAATATCTATTTAGTATATATATATATTATGATTTTATTTTGATCAAGATGAACTTAATTATATAAAAATACATGCAATCTAAACTAAATTATAAATCGAAAACAACAGTTATCCAATTCAAAAAAAACACTCAAAGATTTTAGCTGAACCATTACACTAATGCAAAGTTATTCATCAAAGAAATTTAGAAGTGCATTTTTAAGGAAACCAAAAATAATGGATACATGAACCTTGTTCGGTATACTTCTAGCTAAAACAGGATATCAATCATTGATAACTATCCTCCTCAATTGCATTTTAGCTGTCATATGGAGAGGAAAACTTTATCATCATAACTAGTATAACATGAATTAGATAACTGTTGATTTCCTGGGTTGGCACTCAAACCTGCAGCACATTGTGCAAATTCTAAAAAAGTGAATTTACATCGCCGGAATATCTATAAGAATCAAAATGATAAATAAGAACATAAGTGATTTTTCATTTATTAAAGTGGATATAAGAAAAATAACATGTGTAAAACTAAATAAAATGAATAGAAAACAATATTTTTTTTTTGTTCATTTAATCAAAAAAATATCAAGTAATAAGAGCAAAAAATAATAATATAAATAGTTTGTCAAATAAAAAAACATAGCTACGTAAATACTGAGACTGTAATTATTTAAAAGATTGAAGTTTAATTTTATCACATAAAAATAAAAAATAACTACTAATTATTACAACAAATCTCGCTTTAAAAAAACAAATAATCCTATACTCTTAATTAGAGTTAAAACTTTTTTAAGTGATTACCGCTCTAAAAAGTTGAAGATAAGAAATACAAACTTCATTTTTTTTACCAAACATTTGTATCTTAATGAAAATTGGAGTGCAACTTATATGCTAGGTACGTTTGCATTTTGATGTTCTTAAAACTAAAAAAAAAAATCAAACGAATCGAAATCGTGGTGTAATTAATCAATGGCATAAGGGATAGTCGTATGCAGATTCCCTAGATTTCAAATGAGTCAAAATTTGCCGCTGATGCAATGTTTATCGATAGCTAGTGGTCCTGTAAGGTTCAAGTATACACAAGGTCTACTAGTTTTGTTTGAGTTATGATTTATTGGATCTTAGAATCAATCTATCTAGATTTCATAAAAATCAAATAAGAATTGATATGAAACTATAATATAATAAAAAATCTAATTTAATCATTAAAAAAATCAAAATAATATCATATTAATATTTAAAAAAAAAATTGTTTCACTTGACCCAAGATAATACATTAACCCGTCACATGAGGTTTGGACCAAGCCGTAAATCATGACAGTTTTAATAACTTTGAAATTAGCATGCGATTTTTTTAGAAAAAAAGGGAAACAATAGCTAAACTAGCCCTACACTCTCGTCTCTTTGTCAAGAAATATTGTATTCTCATCACATCATCTTTTAATACATTCACTTTATTTGTGTTAATTATCCTCTCCCCAGTTCTGCCATTTCAGGCACAACAACAAAAGGTAAATGAGGCGTCTTGCTCTCGTTCATGTAAAGCCAACATGAGCTATCGCAAATATCACACGAACATCTAGGTTCTAATGAATAATAAATAATAAAAGAGGCATTATAATACGAAAAAACCAATCATCAATTGATAAAAAAAAATCACAGATTCATAACAAAAAAAAAAATGAAAAGGGGTATGATGGTCCGCTCAGAAGTTTATAGTCCTTGAAAGAAAATAAAATTTTAGAATTAAGTCTTTGATTAGTCAATTTTATTAAGTTTTTATTTAATTTTTGTCTACTTCTTTAAAATATATGGGTCTGACATAAATATTAGACCCAAGACGTTTAGACTTGGTATTCGGCCAAGTCCAAGGTGCTTGGGGCGCTTGGGCTTGGCAGTATGCCGAGCCCAAGATAGTGTAGGTCTCGCACACATGCTTGTGCCAAGGCGTTTGAACTTGGTATTCAACTAAGTCCAAGGCACTTAGGCTTCGCAATGCGCCAAGCTCAAGATAACGTGGGTCAGGCACACATGTTAGACCCAAAATGCTTGGACTTGACAATCAGCCAAATCCAAGGTAGTGTGAGTTTGACACACATGTTAGATCCAAAACGTTGAACTTTGCAATCAGTCAAGTCTAAGGTAATGTGAGTTTGGCACGCATGTTAGATCCAAGGCGCTTGGACTTGACAGTCAGTCAAGTCCGAAGTAGTGCAGGTTTGGCATGTATGTCATACCCAAGAAACTTGAACTTAACAGTTAGTCAAATCCAAGATGCTTGGACTTGGCAGTGCACTATATCCAAGGTAGTGTGGGTCTGGCACGCCTACCAGATCCAAAGAGCTTGGACTTGGCATTCATCCAAGTTCAAGACGTTTGGACTTGGCAACGCACCACATCCAAGGTAGCGTGGGTCTGGCACGTCTGCCAGATCCAAAGAGCTTGGACTTGGCATTCATCCAAGTTCAAGACGTTTGGACTTGGAAGCGCACCACATCCAAGGTAGCGTGGGTCTGGCACGTCTGCCAGATCCAAAGAGCTTGGACTTGGCATTCATCCAAGTTCAAGACGCTTGGACTTGGAAGCACACCACATCCAAGGTAGCATGCGTCTGGCACGCCTACCAGATCCAAGGAGTTTGGACTTGGTATTCATTCAAGTCTAAGGTAGTGTGGGTCTGGCACGCATACCAGACCCAAGCGCCACTTAGTAGTCAGCCATTTGGACTACTCAATGAAATTATGTATTGAAAAACAACAGTCGGAGGCTCTTTATAAATAAGATCGTTAGATTGTAATTTACAATATCACAATCAAATGTCATAAATTTCCACTTACTACAAACAAAGTAGGACCCAAACTATTAGTGTATATGCCTTGTGGCCAATCAGTTGGTTACATGTGGCATTGACTTTGTTCATGTAAATATATTTAATTTATTAATAAAAGCTTATTTATCTTTAATATTCATAAAAAAATGATTAATGAATTTAGAGTAAAGATAAAGTTCTTGGAATAAAAATACTATGCAAAAGAAATTATAAAGTTGTTATAATTATAGGATTCCTATTGCATTAAAACATTGTTACTAAAATATCATTGGTTAATACTCTATTAAGACTGGATATTAATTAGAGTTGTTGAGACTAATGCATATTATGTTCTTTCCTTTATGAAAAGAAATAGTTATTCTCATAAACTGAGGTATGAGGGATACCTAGAATTAATATATAGGTTTTTTTTCAGATAACATGTACATTGAATTGATCTGTATAAGAATTTCATATGAAGAAATCACTTGTGTCTATAAAAAAGCTCATGTGACAGTTGTGTCAATGGTCCTTAGATTTTAGATCACTAAGTTATCTTATATAAGGAGTGTTATGTTTTGATCCAACTACACGTTATTCTAATTAAGGATAACAAATGGGTAAATATTAGGTATAACATGAACTATATAAAGGTATTTACGCAATCAAGAGAGTATTCATCACCCAAGGTGAATTAGGAAAAATGTTTCATCTGTTCTCAAATAGCAATGAGATTTGAAAAGAGTTTCAAATCTTATTTAAAACATCAATAGCTATAATGTTGAGAATAAACATGATTTAATATAGTAGACACACTCCATACTATAATATCTAAATCAGAACATTGTTGATGAAGGGATAATAATTATACTAAGAAACTAATTACTAAAAGGTTAAGTCAAACCACTTATGACTTTTCTAATATTTGGGGGATAATGACAAGTAGTTAGACATTGTACTTAATCTTCAAATATAAATTAATTAATTGCTGAATTGATAACAAATTAATTTATTTAATCCTATTTTATTTAAGATTATAATTTATTTTTTGGTAAACTTATTAGGGAACCTAATAAGTCACACATATAAGAACCATTAGTCAGAAATTAAAATTGGATGATTAATCAAGTTTGACTTGATTATAAATAAGTTTTAGAAATTAAGGACTATAATGTAATTTGTACATGGAATTATAATTCTAGATCTAGAAAAATCAAGTAGGGACTTGATTGAATAAATTTATAAAATTATTCTGAAATAATACGTGTGATATTATTTAAGGGGTCAATTGATATTTTGCTATTTATATGGTTTTTCAGGTGTTCCTATAAATAGAATATTATGTCTTTTATTTTCTGTGGAGAAACTACATAAGTTACATAACACCTGAAAAATACAAAAGAAAAGAATTAGCACTCAAAGATATAATAATCTCTCTTTTGTAAATAGGTCTATGAAATTTTTTATTAGTGGTTCATGTACATTGCTATTAGAGACCGAATACTTGAATGATTTTTACGATAACTCAATCTTAAAACAATTACTTAAAATCAAAAAAATATATTTAATATTCCAATAATCTTTTTATAAACACTAAATAATTCTAAATCACATATTAATTGAAATTTCCGAGAAAAAATTATTAAACTTACTTTTCCGCTGCACTACGTGTACAAGTCAATGTTGGTGCATCTATTTCCGACGTGCGAGCTATGAGAGAAACTCGACGCCACAGAGAAAAGTCAAGCCACCTTTTTAGACTATTTAGATTGTTTTATGGGATTTTTTCACACTTGGAAAAGACATGTGATCGTCGCTTTCCCATTCATAAATCCAGAGATAATAAAGAGTATTTTGATATGAAAAATTATATATTTTAATAAAAATTATTTTGAAATTTTGATATTAAAAATAATTTTAAAAAATAAAAAATAATATTATTTTAATATATTTTTAAATAAAAAATATTTAAAAAAAAACAATATTAATTATATTCCAAAAACAAGACTGACATTGATGGCGCACTGTCTTTTCCGTAAGGAAGACATTGCATGGAAAGGCCATATTTCATTGGTCTATTTCTCTATTATTGTAGAAAACAGAAAAAGTAAAAAAATATTCACACGCAAAATAATATACCGTGAAACATGTTTTTTTCTATATGTTCCGTGTTTCCGTATCACAATATAAACTCATTCATATCCAGCCATAAGAAGAGGAATTGGTCACAAAATTTCTCATATAAAATTTAAATGAATTATTTGTGCGTTTCTCTTGAAAACAACCCAATTTAAATGGTTGATTTTAAACCAATCAAAACTAACCTTCTAGGTATTCTCAAGAAATTATTTTAATTCCCATATTTTATTTTACTTTTTATCCTTTTAAGATACGATATAGTCTTTGGGAAAAAATTTATTTAAGTCCTTGTGTGTCAAATAGTAAAATCTATCAAACTTAATCAAAAAATTTAAATGTGTTGATGGATAAAGCAAGGGTTAAGTGGGTTCAATGTGAGTTTGGAGAATTGGAGGGGATAGTCACCACCCTCTATAAATTTCTTGATTGAGAGAACTTTAATTATCACATAAATAATTTTATTTATATACCCTTTTTGAAAAACTTATTAAAACTTTTCCCCTAGATCTATGATATATTTCTAGTTTGCCATTACATGGGTTTAAATTGGTAAAAAAATAAAATCTTAGTAATATCCATACTAAATTTCTGCAATTCTAAAATTATTTAAAAACATAAATAAGCCATAAATGGGTAGTAATTTTTGCCAAATGATATGGATTTTTAATTTTTGGAATATAATAAATCTAGAAAAGAGGACAATTTCAAGAAGGGCAATTTATTATAAACATGAGGGGCTAAACTAACACTAAACTATGAGGGTTTCTTTAAACAGTTTAAAAAAATAACGGGGGCAATTTTCTCCATCAAGTGTGTTGATCCACGAAGACTATAAGCCAAAAGAGAGGACTCTGTTTATGGTCAGTGGAAAAATTACGACATTTGATTGTGATATTGCAAATTGCAATCCAACGATCTTATCTATAAAAAGCCTCTGACCGTTGTTTTTCGATACATAATTTCATCGAGAAGTCCAAATGGGTTTAAACAGGTTCACTTCTTTAGCAGTGACAATGATGATTTATGCTATGGTTTTGTCAGAAAGCTAGTGCTCATGTCACGGGTGTTTAGACGAAGAGAGAAGTGCTCTCTTGCGGATTAAAAGCTCCTTTAATTACCCAAGCGGCACATTCCTTCAATCTTGGGGAAAAGTAGCCGACTGTTGTACTTGGGAAGGCGTTGACTGCAATTTCACTACAGGACGAGTTGTCGAACTTCATCTTTCAAGCATAAGGGAAGAGGGATTGGGAGATTTGTACCTAAATGTCTCTTTGTTTCGTCCCTTCCAAGAACTGCAGTCTCTTGGTTTAAGTGGAAATTTTATAGTTGGCTGTGTTGAGAATGAAGGTTTATCTCTTATTTGCATGCTACTGCAATTTCAACAGGAAAAAAAAAAAGAATAGATTCTATATTTTTCAAGCTACTGCAATTTCAACAGGAAAAAAAAAAAGAATAGATTCTATATTTTTCAAGCTACTGATTGAAATGCCCATGCAGGTTTTGAAAGACTATCAGGACTTGACAGCTTGGTGGATCTCTATTTAGGCGAAAACAAATTCGACAACAGCATCCTTTCATCCCTTGGTGGGCTTTCCTCTTTGAGAACCCTGTATCTAGATGGTAACCAACTCAAAGGAGCAATTAGTGTTGATGGTAATTAAGCTTGATCACTTCTCTCCTTTTCTTTCTCAAATAAAACCATGTTAATTACTGCCCTTTTTTTAATTGTTGTACTTGGTACAATTATATTTGGCCAGAACTGAATAATCTAACAAGCTTGCGGTGGTTGGAGTTTGGTGACAATGAAATTGAAAGCTTTAAATCCATTCATGGTATGAAAGAGTTGTGAGTTGATTGAGCATTTGTTTTCACACATAAGTACTCCATTATCCTTTCAGGTTACATGAAAGCTTATGGTATTTTTATAGGTACTGGTGACGAATTACTGAGGTTAAGAAATCTGGAATCCCTTGGTTTGAATGGTAATCGCTTCAATGACAGTGCCTTATCATCCCTCAAGGGTCTTTCATCTCTCAAATCCCTGGATATAGCGTACAACCAACTGAAAGGATCATTCAATGTGACTGGTAACCTCACCTTTTTTGATTCCTAGAAACCAATCTGTGATTTTTTCTGTGACGTAATATTAAAGTTCTGTTTTTCGACAACCTAGAGCTGGATGCTTTGATCAACTTAGAGAGACTGGATCTAGAGGGAAACGAGATTGACAAATTTGTGTTATCCAAAGGTATTGATTGCTTTCCACACTGATTGATGGTAGCTTTACCGCTTGATCAACCTAAAATCTCATTAATTGAATTGTATTTTCGAGAATGATTTTGCTCAAGAATAAAAGCTCAGAAGGTCTTAAAACTTGTTTTACTTCTGCTGTCCCCTGCAGATACTAGAGGTTTTGGAAATGTAAGCTTCATTTCATTATCTCAGAGCACCTCAAATGGAAGAGCTCTTCCATTTACATTGCTGCAATCGTTGACGAAATTCCCAAACCTCAGGACCCTTTATTTGGATGAGAATAATCTTGAAGGAAGTTTCGGAACAACATTAGATAAAGGTAATTTGTGGTATTGATGCCTAAAAGCGATCCTGAATATCTGTTAATTGTTCTTTTTTTCTTTGTAAACGTGCTTTAAATCATATTTTCCTAGTTATAGGAATTTAATTGATTGTAGCGGGGACATTATAATGGAGCTTCTTGTTGGTTTCATCATCTTGCTTCCTTATCATTATCCGGCTCTTGAATACCGAGCATAATTTCTTGTGGGTTTGATTATTGTAGACTTGGCTTCTCTCAAGAATTTAGAAGAGTTGGATTTGAGTTTCTCCACTGTCGATAATAGCTTTCTGCAAATAGTCGGGAAGATTACTACTCTAAACAGTTTACGCTTGAATGGCTGTCGACTCAAGGGCTCCATCCCTAAAGCCCAAGGTAAGTCTGACCACCTTTTCCCTCCTTAGGCGTTCTGCTTCTTCTCTGACTAAAATTTTTATGAATCAATAAATTCTCAGGCCTATGTCAGTTAAAGCATCTCCAAAATCTAGAAATCAGTGGGAATGATCTCAGTGGTGCTTTGCCTTGGTGTTTGGCAAATTTGACATCCCTTCAACAATTACATATGTCTTCCAATAACTTTATTGGAGACATTTCCTTCTCTCCTCTTACAAGTCTCACATCCATCCGAGAGTTATCACTTTCAGACAACCACTTTCAGATCCCCGTCTCATTGAGCTCATTTCTCAACCATTCACAACTCAAGTATTTCGATGGTAGCAATAACGAAATATATGTTGAAGAATTAGAGGAGCATAATTTGGCCCCAAAGTTCCAATTAGAGTGTATTCGTTTATCTGGCAATGGATATGGTGGAGCATTTTCCTTTCCCAAATTCCTCCTCCATCAATACAGCCTCCAAATAATTGATTTTTCTAACCTGAAAATGAGGGGAGGGTTTCCTATTTGGTTGTTAGAGAACAACACAAACCTAAATGAACTCCATTTGGTCAACAATTCTCTTTCAGGGACTTTTCAATTGCCAATTCATCCTCATCAGACTTTGTCTGAATTAGATATTTCTAACAATAACTTCGAAAGCCACATTCCTAGAGAAATAGGATCATATTTTCCAAGTTTAACATTTTTATCCATGTCTGATAACCACTTCAGTGGTCGCGTTCCCTCTTCATTTGACTTTCTGTTGTCTCTTCAAGTTTTGGACCTCTCAAATAACAACATCTCTGGAACCTTACCATCTTTGTTTAACTCTTCAGACATCCTGCATGTTTATCTGTCACGAAATATGCTACAAGGATCCCTAGAACATGCATTTCAGAAATCCTTTGATCTAATAACGTTGGATCTTAGCCATAATCATTTGACTGGTAGCATTCCAAAATGGATTGGTGAGTCTTCCCAACTGAGCTTTCTTCTCTTGGGTTATAATAATCTTGATGGCAGTATACCCACGCAATTGTGCAAGTTGAACAAATTAAGCTTCATTGATCTTTCTCATAATAATTTTTCTGGTCATATTCTACCGTGCCTAAGATTTAAAAGCATTATTCGGTTCATCCTCCGCGGAGGATATCCTTCTGAGTTTAATCTTCGAGAACCATTGGTTATTGCAACAAAGAGCCTGTCCTATCCTTATCCGCCAAGTATTTTGTACTTCATGACCGGAATGGATCTCTCCTGCAACAGTTTGTCAGGTGCGATTCCTCCTGAAATTGGGAATCTCAACCACATTCATGTATTGAACCTGTCCAACAATCATTTAATAGGCCCAATCCCACAAACTCTTTCAAATTTGAGTGAAGTTGAGAGCTTGGACCTTTCCAATAAC
>Ga0307517_10009575_pt1 | contig 13712 bp, 15 predicted proteins | sample 23_EM_MG_FD_194515 | JGI IMG/M metagenome (GOLD analysis project Ga0307517, IMG submission 194515) | Populus trichocarpa ectomycorrhiza microbial communities from riparian zone in the Pacific Northwest, United States - 23_EM | ecosystem: Host-associated > Plants > Roots > Unclassified | place...
GATTGCATTTCCCGGGCCAGGATCACCCGCTGCCGGATCACCGCCGAGGCTTCCTGGTTGCCGGCAGACTGCATGAGCTCCCTTACCGGCAGGGATTCCGCTTCCACATGCAGGTCGATCCGTTCCAATAGGGGCCCGGAGGCCTTCCGCCGGTAATATTCCAGCGCTTTTTTCGAGCAAGTGCAACGGCGGGTAGGGTGGCCGTAATAGCCGCAGTAGCAGGGATTCATGGCCGCGACGAGCATGAAGGAGGCAGGATATTCCAGGCTCATCTTTGCCCGGGCGATCCGGACCTTCCCTTCTTCCAGCGGCTGCCGCAAGACCTCAATGGCGGACCGCTTAAATTCATAAAGCTCATCCAGGAATAACACACCGTTATGCGCCAGCGAGATCTCCCCGGGCAGGGGCAGGCTGCCGCCACCGGCCAGGGCCACATCGCTGGCCGTATGATGCGGATTCCGAAAGGGCCGGGCCGTTACCAGCCCCTGCAAGGGCTCGCCATTGCCCGCGACGCTATAGATCCGGGTTGTCTCCAGGACTTCACTAGCCGTCATCGGCGGCAGGATGGAAGGCAGCCTTTTGGCCAGCATGGATTTGCCCACGCCCGGTGGACCTACCAGCAGCGTATTATGCCCACCCGCCGCCGCTATCTCTAGGGCCCGTTTAACCCGAATCTGCCCGCGCACGTCCCGGAAGTCGGGCAGGCCCTCGTCCACATCCCTGCTAACACTATCCATAGCCGGCGCCACCCGCTGCAGCGGCTTTCCCTTCCGGACAAAATCCAGCAACTCCCGCAGATGCGCAACACCGTATACCTCGATACCTTTTAGTAAAGCCGCTTCGCCCGCATTGGCTGCCGGCAGGATCAATCCCCTGATTTGCTCTTTGGCGGCCTGGTAGGCAATGCAAAGCGCTCCCGGGACCGGGTAGATCCGCCCGTCCAGGCCCAGTTCCCCCGCCAGGATATAATCCTCCAGCTGGCCCCGGTCCTCGATCTGACCGGATGCCAGCAAAATGCCCATCGCGATCGGCAGATCGAAGCCGGCGCCTGTCTTTCGGACATGCGCGGGCGAAAGGTTCACCGACAGCTTTTCCCTGGGCATCCGCAGCCCCATGCTTTTGATCGCCACCTCGATCCGGCTCAGGCATTCCCGCACCGAATCATCCGGCTGCCCGGTAATAAAATAACCGATGCCCATCGCAACATTCACTTCGACGGTAACCGGGAAGGCGTCCACGCCGTGAAGCACCGTTCCCCTGATCTTTGCGTACATGGCCGTAAGGGGTTAACGGTCCAGGTTCGAAAGTGAATAAGCCCGGATAAAGGTCGTGGAGTGCGGCTGTCCCCCCTTGTCCACAAAACGCCCATACACGATCCGCCCTTCCACCATGATCTTGCTTCCTTTGACAAAATTCCGCGCGGCGAAAGCCGCCTGCTCGTCCCAGGCCACCACATTGTGCCAGGTGGTCCTGTGCAGCTTGTCTCCCGGCTCCCGGATGATATAAGAATGCGTCGCCATGCGGATGGCCACCCGATGGCCCCGCGCTGTTTTCGCCTCTTTCAGGTCCTGACCGACATAGCCGATCAACTGGACGCTGTTTTTTTCGTTCATAGATAAGGTTTAAGTGTGAACAATCCCTTGCGGGCTGAGCGGCAAAGGTGGATCACCAGGAATGCCGGAGTGGCATTTTAGACGTTTCTATGTGTTTTAAAACGGATATAGCCGGGTGGTAACGGTTAGGGGCGGATCACGTCCACGGTGGAACAAAGTTTTCCAAAATCGCTTCATTAAAGCCTTTAGATTTGTTCCCGAGTAATTGCACACCGTGATGCCCACCTTATCCACCATAACAACTACCTGCCTGGCCTGTGGAACCGCTCTGCACGGCCGGATCGATAAAAAATTCTGCGATGCGGGCTGCAAGAATGCCTTTAATAACCGAATACAGCGGGAGGAAAGGCTGGAGATCAACCAGATCGATCTTATTTTGAAAAGGAATAGGCGGATTCTGAAACGGAGCCTGGGTTCGGAATCCCGGCGGGTGGTTTCAACAAAGGAGCTGTTGCAGAAGGGGTTTCGGTTCGAGTATTATACCCATCAGGTGACCGATCGGAATTTTGATCAATACAGTTTTTGTTACGATTTTGGGTATCTGGAGGTGGGGGAGGGGAGGTGTCTGGTGGTCCGAAGGCGTGATAAATAAAAATGACTAAATTCACCTTACCTATATGCGAAAAGAAATACTTCTATTTATAATATTCTTAAATTCTGCCTCTTCATTTTGTCAAATGAAAATACGCCCTATTGAACAGTTGATCAATCGCTCCGACCCGGGATGGAAACTGGTTAAGGAATGGATCGATTCCGCCAAAAATAAGGTCGAAATATTGCCCGCGGATACCATGAAAGGAAATCAGGCCCTTTGGATATGAGGGGGCAATTGGGCAAGCCTTCCTCCGGTGGGACAAAAGAATAAATTATTTTATGCAAGCACTTGCCGGATGGACTATTCAGAAAGATGAAGCTTCTAACCGGGTATATATTGCTGATATATCTGCCATAGTGTTGCTCAGCTTCTGGAAGCGGATAAACTCACGCCTATCAACGACCCGGTTGTGGTCTGGCAGAATAACAGCCAGAATTATTTTAATTATCGGAAGGTTGAAGAAAATACCGACTATTTTCTTCCGGCGAAGACGGGATATCCGGGACAAAGGATGATTTATTTCCGGAAGTAAGTATACCTGACAGTAGCAGGATTGGATTAATTTCATGACTCGTTAATGCCAATCAGAATAGTAGTTCGAATAACTCTCGAATTTTATTTTTGAAAGGATTTTAGTGTTGGATTACAATTTTATTTAGCCCCAAAAAAAGGGAATATGCAACCTCTTTCCTCAACGCTTACAGAGATATCTGCCAATGACCTTAATAATAAAATCTTGGCGGATAATATAACCCATGGCAGTTTAGATAGCTATATCTGTAAAGAGCCTTTTTTTCTCGATTTACATCGACCTCAGAAAGTAATATTTACAAATTCCCATTTCGAAGATGTTGTATATATATCTAATGACTCGAATGAGAGTGATTTTCAATTTTTCAACTGCATATTTAAAGAAAAGATTGAAATCGGAACTCTAAGGGAAAATTCAAATCTCGCTTTTTCAACATGCAGGTTAAACAATGGGATGGCTATGCATGAAATATCAACAATTACTTTTTCAATGGTGCGTTGTAGTCTAAATGGTGAGTTTGCTTTTGATGGGTCAACTTTTGAAAGTTGTTATTTCTCTAAAACTTTATTTGATGATTGCGACTCTTACAGTTCGATAACTTTCCTTGGTTGTCAGTTCGAAAAAATAAATTTTACCGAGGCGGTTTTGCAAAACCCTTCGTTTATTAGTTCGATATTTAATGATAGTGCACGCTTTAAAGGTTGTACTTTTAATCATACTGGTTTGATCGGCGTTGGTTCCTTTATGGGATCTAAATTCAAAATGGATGCCGATTTTAGAGATGCAAAATTCAAACTTTTTGCTTCATTTAATAATGCGGTGTTTATGGGATATGCGTATTTTACTGGTTGTAATCTGGGTGAATTATATTGCAGTTCAGATTTCTCTGGCGCAGGATTTGAGAAGCGGGTTTTTTTTGACAACTCTTGGTTTAGAAATTTGGAAATCCATCATGCTGAGTTCAAAGAGGTTGTGTCTTTTAAGAATATAGTTTGCGGAAACCTTAACTTAAATAAATGCTTGTTTGTTCAAGGCGCAGATTTCTTGGACGCTGAAATAAGAGGTGCCACGCGGGAGAGTTTTCGCATCATTAAGAATGAATTCCTGAAAAGCAACAATTCGGTTGATGCACTTATTTATCAAGCTAAAGAATTACGGGAGATCGAGAAAGCGACCTCTTGGCAGTATCCTGTAGAAAAAAGCGTATTGTGGTTTAATAAGATTTCAAATGATTTTGGCACAAATTGGGTAAAAGGCTTTTTATTCACATGGAGGATAAGTATTATATTTTATATTATTTATTTTTTAAGTCTTCATAATCCACCTGGCGCCTGGGGATGGAAGGGGTGGCTATCCTTTATGAGCGCGGTTAATGAGACCAGCAAGTACTATTTTAAGTTTCTAATCGTAACCCACGACTTGGCCTTTATGGACAAATCTGGTCCCAATGCGTTTAGCTATTTTATTGATTCGTTCGGGCGGATATTTATTGCTTATGGTATTGTACAGACAGTTCAGGCTTTTCGGAAATTTGTAAAATAGCTATACTTTTTGGATCTCCACCGGTAGTTGGGCGGAGCTATTATGCTAAAAGGTCCGATATTCTGCATAGCAACATCATTTTCCTTACTAATTGATAGGCCTTTTAAAAAAAGGTGTTTTCACCTTTTTTTATACTTTCTTCCTGGTAATGTCTTTATTCCCAATTCTTTCTGGCAAATTTCGTCTCGTTAACGTATGCCTACAGTTTGAGATGAATGGATCGCAGATAATAGCTAATCCTTTCGAGACGTTAGAATCTAAACCCCATCCATGAAAAACCTCTTCATCCTGCTACTCCTGGTAGCCCAAGTCCATCCCGGATTCTCCCAGTCCGGTACCGGTAACTATAAGGTCGTCCCTGTCGTCAGCAGCCAGGACTTTTACCTGAATGGCGGTGCCAGATCTGCATTCGGAGGAAAATCGCGCACCTTTATCATGGTCACCCTTCCTGCGAATACCGTGGAATGGTACTATGCCGTCACGACCACGCCTAAACAGGGTCAGGGTCCGCAGCTCGGACTGGCCGGGCAGCTTGCAAAGCTTCTATTACCTGGGAGCGGCCTGGCTTCTTCCGTGCTGACGTCCATCATAATGCCCACCGGCTCCGGTGTCTGCGATGTCTATCTTTTTTCCGATCAGGGCAATCTCAATAAATTTATTCAAAAGCAGGATCCTGCCATGTCCGTTACTTCCGGCATGCGAGAGAATTTCCGGCACGGCGTGGTACAGATAAAAGATGCCGTGCAGGGCACGTATTACCTGGGTATGAAGAACCCGAGCGGGATGCAAGGGATCAATATCACGGTGGAGGTGACGGCTCTTGTGAAAGAATCGAATGAAGCCTCCCAATAACAGCTTCGCCAATAAGCGCTATTTTGACTTATCACCTTTTGGGATATCCAATGAAGACGACGTTTCCCTAATAAACGCGTATATGTTGGGAGCCAATTTATGGCCCTCGTCAAAAAAGATGGTAACGCCCAATTGATCGCTCCCGGCCATTTCCGCGTGGCCCCAAATTTCATAGGCATTGGTTTCGCCAATTTTCAAGGTTCCGCTAAACCCACCTAAATTATTATCCAGTTTCCCGTGGCCTTTTAATAGCCACCCAGTTCCGGAGCCATTTACCCCATGCATACTTAAATAAAATGTATCACGCACAGTAGAGACTTCACAGTAACATACCAGGTCGCCATGTGCTTTCCAGACACCTCCTATATTTGCATACTTTGGAAAAAATGTTTTTTGAATGGGATCTCTTAGAAAATAGCCTCCGGCCAAAGAAATAATAGAGACTAATACCATATATAAACCTTGGATGTGTGTTCCTTTTGCGGATTCGCTCATAAAAATCGGATATTAATAGTAGCTGAAATTAAATAATTCCAGTAAGGCAAGTACCCGTGTTTTCACGGTTTTTATACATCTCTTTTAAAGCTTAGTAATTTCCTCCTAATCCTTCCAGTCTTTTCCATCCCTCTAATTAAAGCCCTCTTTCCACACCACCCCTGAATCTACAATTCTGTTCCATAAAATCCAAGTCTCCACTCCGCTGCGCTGCGTTGCGCGAGTTCCGGGGAAAAAAATCTCCACCCCCAATGGCCGTTGGCCTTATTGGTCAGGGTAGTATTTTTTTCTCCCTCCAACCTGGATTTTACTCCACAGAATAGGACTGCTGGTCGCTACGGGTGATGGGCGAGGCGGGGGTCCGAACGATGGCTTTCATCGGACGGGTTCCTCCGCGGGTTCCGATTATTCACCATTAAAAATGCGACATGAAAAAGAACAACAGTGCAACAGCAGAAAAGAAATTGCCCCGGACAAAGAGAGTGGCTAAAGACGGCGATCAACCGAGCGTATTTAAGATACCCGACCCGGCGCAGGAAGGAGAGTACCTGAAATTGCCCATCGCAGAGATCGATCCCAGTCCCTTTAACCACCGGAAGATATTCCCGGCGGCGAAAATGGAGGAACTGGCCGCCAGTGTCGGCCTCCACGGGATCATTGAGAACCTGGTGGTTCGCCGGATGCCGTCCGGGCGGTATGAACTTGTGGCCGGGGAAAGAAGGCTGCGGGCGGCACAGATGGCGGGCCTGAAAGAAGTACCCGTGATCGTGCGCGCCCTCACCGACGAACAGGTCCGCGAGATCCAGCTGGCGGAGAACCTTCAGCGCGAAGACCCGCACCCGCTGGAAGAGGCCGAAGCCATCAGGCAGCTACAGACCCGGTACAAGACCCTGGACGAAGTGACCCTCCGCCTGGGCAAATCCAAATCCTTCGTCTACAGCCGCCTGAAACTCCTGTCCCTGATCCCGGAGATACGGGAAATGTTCATCGCCGAAAAGTTCAACCTCCGGCAGGTGCTTCCCATTGCCGAGCTCTCCGCAGACTCCCAATCGTCCTTTTATAAGGAATATTGCCGGGATTGGAAAGAGCAGGAGCGGTTCAATCTCCCCGGACTGGATAATATCCTTTCGCAGTATCTCTATAGCCTTCACCAGGCTCCTTTCAACCCAAAGGACAAGAACCTTCTGCCGGAGGTGGGGTCTTGTACGAAGTGCCCCTTCAATAGTACCGCCACTGCGACACTATTCCCGGAAGAATACCAGCGAGGCATTTGCCGGAAGGGAGAATGCTTCCAACGGAAGTGCCTGGCACAGGTCGGCAAGGACTTGTTGAAGGCCGTAGAGCAAGTACGGCCGGTCGCTTTGCTCTTTTATGGGTCGCCTTCGCAGGATATGCGGAAGGTCGTTGAATCGACACCCGAGCTTTCTGGCCTGCCCGTCTATAACTATTACGGCATAACCGTTATTCACCAGCCGGACGAACCCCAACAGGACGACTATATCGATGAAGGGGAAGACGGTGAAGGCACGGAGCCCGATGAGGAAGCCTATGCGGCGGCCATGGAAGACTACCGGGAAGAAAGGGAGAAATATGAAGAGGCCCTGCTGATCGGGAAGATATTGAAAGGATTGAAAATCTCTTATAACAACCATGCGGAGGCTTGTGAGTTCATCCCCGAATCCCGCGACAAAGGAGAAATCCGTCCTGTGGTCACGGCGGCTGCCGTCCAGGCGGCCATCAAAGAGGGGAAGGCTACCCCGGAGTTGCTGCAAGGAGAGATCGACCGTATCCGGTCCAAAGAGGAACGTTCGAAAGAACTGGATGCCGAGAAGGTACAGCTGAACGTGCATGCGGCCGTCAGCGAATTGGTTGCGAGGCCGGAAGCCATGCACACCCTTACGGAGGCAGATTTGGCCTGCGCCCGTCTGCTGATCTTTCAGTCTCTGAGTTATTCCGCTACCGATACCGTGCGGAAAGTACTCTCCCTTCGAAAGTACAGTTGCGAAAAAGACGAAAAGGAGGCATACTACGAACAGTTGCGCCAGCTGACGGACGCGCAGTTCAGTTACCTGATCCGGCTGGCTTTGGCAGATAAAGCCGAAAGCAAGAACCCCCGCAATGACAGCGGTTACTTCCTTTACCGGATGGCCGAAGGCGCCGGGATTGATACCCGGGCGATCCGGTTGGGGCAGGACCAGATCGCCGCTACCCGGCAGGGCCGGCAGCAGGAGAAGATTGAACAGCTGCAAAAGAAAATGGGCCAAATGCAAGTTATCGCCTGACTTTGCTTATCAAAGAGGAGGCTCAGCCTCCTCTTTGATTGTTTAATTTTAGTTATTACCTTCAACAGTATTATTCATCAAGACTCGTATGCCAAAAAACCTCTTACTAGCCCTTGTTTTATTTTTTACGGTACTTTCTTCAATGGGACAAGAAAGACTCTGGACAAAGCAAACCAGCGTTTCAGCAGTAATCGCCTTTGAAAAGGAAATTAATCCTTCCCCAAAGTTTCTATCTCAGAACGTATCCCTTGCGAAGGATTATTATCCGCTGTCGGATAAATATGAATGCGCCAACCCCGTAATAATCCAACGTGAACCAGTGGGTTATTTACCCCTTTATGCAGAATATTTTTTTACGCCCGTTGACTCTATACTTCGCCTCATCTCCTATGATTGGGAAAAAGATCGTTATGGTAACTTTTTTGACAAACAAAAGATGTGGGCTGAAGAAAGTAAAAAATTTGAAGTATACGATAAAGAATACGAACGTATAAAGAAGACCCTATTAAGCCAGTTGGGGGAAGCGACCGCTTCCGACATGAAAGCAAAAGAGGTAAGCTCCGGCGGAGGGAAATATTTGGCAAGGGAAACGGTGTGGGACACTAATGAGCTAAAAGCAACTCTTAGTATGGTTTTTGCCTCATCGACCTACAGGATAAGACTGAAGCTGTATTGGAAAAAGTAATGGCCAATTGAATGATGCACATGAAGTATTCTACATACATTCTCATAGCGGTCCTCAACGGGCTGCTGTTTTTAATATTACCCGATTATTTCTTTGGTGTGCGGTCATCTTTTCAATCGGTGCAGTTGGCTGCCTGGTAGTGATTGTGATCAGTATTCTCGAAAGAACGACCTACTGGAAAGATGCCTTGATATTTTTAGGGCTGGGGGTGTTAAGCTATGCACTGGGGATCTTCACTATCATGGCGAGAAATTATTTTCTAGGTTATTATTCCCGTTGAACCACTATTTCTAACTACTTTTCTTGACTTTCCAAATGGACCCATTAATACAAAACATTCTTACAGCCGAAGGCCTCTCTGCAGAGCAGTATTATATTGCTGTTCTGGATGGTTCCAGTTGCCCGACCACAAAGGACTTTTTAAAGCAGATAGCTATAATCTTCAAATTCCCATCCTATTTTGGTCAGAATTTAAATGCCCTGAATGATTGCCTCTCTGACCTGGAGTGGCTGGATAAGCCTAACTATTTGCTGATCATTGATAACTCGAAAGAATTCTTGAAAAATGAGCCAGGGGGGATAAGAGATCATATCTTCAATTTCCTGGAGAGGATTGCCCGTGAATGGGCCGCCGTTCCTAATTATGAGGGAGAGGATTCATTTCGAAAAAAAGCTGATTTCCGGATAAAAATTATTTAGCAAATCCTATCTTAAGTGCCTTGATCCTTACAAAATTGCTATAACATGAACAAGACGTTGCTGGTCGGTTTTTTTTGTCTTCTTTACATTTCTTTGAACGCGCAGGTCTCGGGGAATAAAACGCTCTATGCTAAAGGTATCGCTATTCATGGAGACGGGAAGGAAAGCTACGGGAAATTAACCGTCATTGATGGACTACATAGTTACTTGTTTTTGAAGTCATGTGATCGTAAGAAAGATAGTGCCGGCTTTTTTATTACGGAATTTAGATTTACCAATCCTAACCGGCTCGTTGCACACAACATCACGATTGTGTTGCAATTTGATCAAATGGTCGACTCCGTTGCATTCGCTGTTGAGGGGGAACCTAAAAACCCGAGGTCTATATTTCCTGAGGGTAAAATGGGCGCGTCTTACCAGGCGCTTGAATTATCGGCGAGCGGCGTTATAACAGCTATCGTATACAGCCAAAGGAAGGTATTCACAACCATTACAGGTATTGAGGGAGAATTACATGACTGAAAGGAGCCTAGGACCCCACAGCAGGAAACTTCACGGTGATTGAACCGGCCGGCCTTCGTTGGTCCTTTTACCCTTTCCTAGATGCCAGGCTCTATTTTATGGATTTGCCGCTGATTAAAGGAGGCCGCTATAAAATGGTCTTCCTATATTTGATCTATCCAATCCGAAAGAAACTGATTCAGCCAATTTCAATAAAGAAACCGTCCAGTATCCAATCCGATTAGGAAAGACCGAAATTCAAATTCTCTGAGAAACCTCCGAATGACATTGGAGGTTTTTTCATTGATGACCTTCAGGACCTTTACATGAAACCCCGCCGGACCTGCATCAGCCCCTTAGTAGCTACTTTTTCCTCTTAACACCGCCACCCTCCGGCCCTATTTCCTTTTCCACCCGCCCCACCGCCTTCGGCACTTCTCTTACCACCTGCCTCGCCTTCTTATCCTTCCGAAATCCCAGAAACGTCGCCGGCTTGCGGATCCTGCCGGACTTCGTCCAGGTCGCAAATTCAAAATTGGCCACCAGCTCCGGTTTCACCCAATGCGTAACGGCGCCTTTCGTGTCCAGGACCTTGTTGACAAAAGGGGAGGACCCGATCTCCAGGGACTTTAATTGTTTTAGGATGCCCGGCATCTCGCTCTCCTTATAACCCCCGCCCGACCGGCCGATCCATTCCAGTTTGCCCTTATTGTAGGCCCCGAATAGGAGAGAACGGAAGGACCGGCTCTTGTCGGATTCCGACCAGCCGCCGATCACGAACTCCTGCCGTTTCCGGGTAGGCGTCTTCAGCCAGTTGTTGGCGCGTTCCCCCGGATGATACGAACTATCCTTTTTCTTCGCCACGATGCCTTCCAGGTTGTGCAGGAGCATTTGCTCATATAATCCGGGGCCATCCTCGAAGGAATCACTGTAGCGCAGCAAGGAATGGTCGTGAATGATGCTGTCCAGTAGGAGCTTCCGGGTGACCAACGGCAATTCCATCAGGTTATACCCGTCCAGCCACAGCAGGTCGAACACACAATAGGTAATGGGCGTATTATGGCCATTATAGAGTTGCAACGCATCGAAGTCCGGTACTCCTTCCTCATTGAATACCACGACTTCTCCATCGATCACGGCGTCATGTCCTAATTTCTGAAGGCTTTCTGTCAGGACAGGGTATTTTTTGGTATAGTCCAGCGCGCTCCGGGAATGCATCCGGACCTTTCCTTTTCCGACAAAAGAAAGGATGCGGTAACCGTCCCATTTGATCTCGTAGAGATATTCCGGGTCATCCGGGACTTCTTTGGTCAGGGTGCAAAGCATGGGAGAGATCGCCGAAGGCATCGGCTGTTTTTTCCCTGTTTTGGTAAGGCGCTCTAACTCCTTTGAAGTGATTACTTTAGGCGGGTGGGGTGGTCCCTTTTTCTTGTTTCCTCTGGTTGTTTGGGGCGACATAGCGGGAAAATTATATAAAAATCCGTGCCATGGGGAAGACTGACCGTAATGAGCCTGGACCCACCGGATCGGTCGGAGAAGCAAAGGCGGATTCTGAAGACAGGCTGGGTTCTCAATCCGGTAGGGGGATGCCAGGCAGGGGTGGTCGCAGTACGGGTTTCGGCCCGGGTATTATAGCCATAGGGCAGGTATTAGGTACGAATTAATCCATAGGTTTTTGAAATAGACTTTAATGCGGCGCAATAATTCGGAAACACACTTATCTTGGATATGCGTTTGCGTGACTATACGTCTGAAAAAAATACAAAGTTCGATCGCAAATATCATTGCAATTAATAATATGCTAAAATAGAATTATATTCGGGTATATGATTCTTTCTTTAGGCTGACCTATTAATGTTGAATCAGCATTTGTCTTAAGGACTTTGGTGACGAATCTAATGTTTGTGTTACTCACAATTTAAAGTATGACTGCAAAGACAATTGACCATATCATAACTGTGGCGATTGCTGACGACCACGCTCTTTTCAGGGCAGGTGTAAAGACGGGCCTTGCTACTAAAAGGGACGTTAAATTGGTGGCCGAAGCCGATAATGGAATGCAACTGTTAAAGATCTTGGGGCATATCGTTCCAGATGTGATATTACTCGATATTCAAATGCCCATATTAGACGGGATCCAGACACTCCCCGAAATCCGACGGCTATACCCTGAAGTGAAAGTGATCATCCTCTCTATGCATAATGACCCATTAATGATATGTAAACTAATGGAAATTGGGGCTAATTCTTACCTTACAAAGAATACTGAATCAGAGATCATCTACCAAGCTATTAGGGCCTGTTACGACAGAGGGTTTTTCTTCAGCGAAATAACTAATAAAGCGCTATTGGCGGGGATGCGTAAGAGTCGACCCGATATGGACTCCACCCTCACAGAGAAGGAACTGATGGTATTAAAATTAATGTGTAAGGAGAATACCATCAAGGAAATTGCCGAGATAATGGATATCAGCGACCGCACCGTAGAGGCTATTCGCGCCAAACTGAAGACCAAAACAGGTGCCAAGTCGATGGCGGGGCTGATGCATTATGCGCATAAAAATAACATTTTGGTTGGCGATGAAGATAAGAAAGAAGTGCAAGATAAAATGGTGTATCACCTTACCAGTGAACAAATGACAAAGTTGTTCGGCCTTTCAACTTCAATCCTTGCATATGTTAATCATGATTTACGAGGTCAGAAAGATTCTATACTTTTAGCTTTGACTTTTTTAAAAGAAGAAATTAGTGCTGCCAAAAAAAAGAAAGCTTTTGGCAACGCTTCTGAAATGTATGATCTTATAGAAATCGCGCTCAAGGCTACCTCAGGGATTAGCACAATCACGGATTCAATCATGTCTAAGTTGTGGTATGATTCAGACAGTGCTAATGATTTCAATGCTCTTTTTGTATCTCGTCCGGTTGAAACCGTTGAAATTATACAAAAAAGATATAGGGACGTAAATATTCAAATTGATACTGCTTCGCCCCGCTTTATTGAAATAGTATACCCCCCAAAAATTCTCCTATCCATTTTTTCAGAATTGGTGAAGAATGCCCGGAAAATTGTTAAAGCTAACCTCGAAGTAATAATTAAATGGTGGATACAGGATGCAAGTTTCCACTGCGAAGTACACGATAGTGGCCCCGGGTTTTCAATTGATAAAGTGGAAAAATTTGTCCCTATTCAATTCCTTCCGATAAGTGAAGATAGAAAGGAATCTGGAATGGGCTTAGGAATCATTAACAGGACCATTCTTGATTCAGGAGGCCATTTGTTTTTTTCTAATTCTAAACTTTTAAATGGAGCGTTGGTTTATTTTGAATTTCCAGTCTTTGATTTTAATCCAAAAAATTATGACAAAAAGGGGGAAAAATGACATTTCTTTAAAGAGTATTTTACTGGTTGATGATAAGCAGGCATCATTAGATCTGTATTCCAGTTTAATAAGAAAAAAAATTAAGGCTCATGTCATGTGCGCTAAATATCCAAGCGCAGCAATAAAATTGGCAAACAAATATTTTTTCGATATTATCTTGATTGATGTAACCATTACCTACAACGATACTCAATTTGGTGGGCTTGAAGTATACAAAACTCTAAAGGGTAGGTACGGAGACTCTTCTTTGATTGTCTATTCCCAGTTTATAACAGATAATTTACTGAGACAATACGAATACGAATTTAACTTTATTGAGAAAAAGGAAGATCCAAGGGATTTTATCGACGATGCCATTAAATTAATGAGTTTATTACGGAAAAGACAGAGTTGTTTTGTAGCAATGCCATTTTCTACCGGGTATAACAATATTTTCAATGTAATCAAAAAGAGTGCGAATGAATCTTCTTATAGATGCATTCGGGTTGATTTGCAGCAGTTTACCAAATCTATTATCGATAAGCTATTTGCTGAAA
>Ga0307517_10009576_pt1 | contig 13711 bp, 15 predicted proteins | sample 23_EM_MG_FD_194515 | JGI IMG/M metagenome (GOLD analysis project Ga0307517, IMG submission 194515) | Populus trichocarpa ectomycorrhiza microbial communities from riparian zone in the Pacific Northwest, United States - 23_EM | ecosystem: Host-associated > Plants > Roots > Unclassified | place...
TCTCTTTGTCTTTGTAAACCTCTAGCCTTGACTCAAGTACATAGATTACGGCTCCCCAGACTCTTGATGGTCAGAATATTATATACATCGTTTTAAAGTTAAAACTTATGTCCTTATGCAATACCTTCACACTTGTTTCTGTTCTCATATGTAGATTATATATGTCGTTTTAAAGTTAAAACTTATGTCCTTATGCAATACCTTTACACTTCTTTCTGTTCTCATACGTAGATATACTTTATAATAATACACTTGCAAAAAATTTAAGAGATTGGTGGTCGCGTTCGTGATATACGAGCTGCCCAGCGACTGCAACTTGCAAGCAATTCCTTGAGTTTGGAACTCCGAGTGACTCGGAGTCGTTCCGTTGTTTATTCCCCATTAAATAACAGGTACCAGAGTCAAAAACTTTTTCAACAGCACACGGGATCTGCGCAGTCAACCCATTGCGTATCTCGATTCGCGGTGCAGATCATTGTGTATATTCAATGGAGAGAATCACCCCTTCAGCCCCGGGACAAAAATAGAGCGCACAGTGATTTGCCTCTTTAGGCAAATTTTATGTAATTTTGGGAAACAAAGAATAGTTAGGCACGATGATAACGAAATCCCTACACTGTCCCGTTGCACGAAAACGTGAAGAATGCGAAGAAAGCGTCCATATGGCCCACCTGTGAATGCCTGGATATAAAGGCAACGCCTGGAGTAAGGGTTTTCCTTCACCATAGCCCTCTTTTCGACCAGTATTCTGTACTCATGGAGTTTTCATCCGCTTTTATTTTAGAGATCATTCAACACGAACATCTCCTCGAACTGTTCATGAAAAATGATATTCTTGGCCTCCAGGAGGCTCTCCGGTGTGTAGTTATTTTATGTGTTACAGGTTTCGGGAGTTTACTCAAATATGCTTCCTCAGATGTTTCCCCAACAAACCAGGCTGTGAAGCTATCTCAGGAGAACACCACGCTCCAGTGGCCTTACACTCATCCGGAGGGGACTTCTCCGTGGCACGTAACCTTATCAATTTCCCAACGTCCAGCCCCTCTTCAGAGCCACCCTCGTTGCCTCAACCGGGGCCACCATTTCCAATGGCCAGTGATGCTTCGAAGATCATCTCTCCAGGGTTTCTCCCCAACGGTGCACCCTCTCAAAATTTCATCAAACCCCCGACACCGACTCGACCTTCAGCCGCTCGGACTCCTCGATCCCCTCTAGAGACCCGGAGTACATTTAAACCAAACCTCCAGTACCCAAAGCCTTACCAACCGTCACCGTCCTCTCATGGTCTTGTCATTCCCGCCATCCAGGGTGCGGCCGTCTTCTCCGGCACTTTGGAGACGGAGAATGAGAACCCGTACCAGATCCATGCCCTGAGTAGCACAACCACCACATTCGCTCCTCCAACATTCCAATACTCATTCTATAACCAATCCTCCCAACCCGCCTCAAAGAGCGATGCGAAATTCCACGACAAAGTTGCTCCCTCCCAGATTCCAAGCTGCGTTCTTACAAAAAGTCAGAAGTTGGAACTCGGAATGCAGCTCGAAAGCGGCCAGCAAGATAGAAACGGGAGGTTCTGGAGGTTGACCTTTTCAACTTCGGGGCCTGGGTCACGGCTTGAATATGTATGCGACAATCCTTATTCCCCTAATTGCAGACACTCGACCAGCCAATCGGGTGACATGAATCGACATCAAGAACGATCCACCCATTTGCCGCCAGAATCGAACACATCAACATGCTCGCTATGTGGCGACAAGTTAATGGGGATTAGGTCGGATGCCATGAAGCGGCATCAAAGGTTACGAAAGTGTAGGACGAAACGAGTTCAGGGCGCCAGAAAGGCCGTGCAATTCGGGCTGGATGTTCCATCTACTCCCCAGGTTGGTGAGAAGCGAGGTTGGGCTGATATTGCTGGTGGTGACGTTGGGGAAGACGAATATCCAGCCAAAGTGTCCAAGTATGGGAACACGAATTCATTCTCATCTCAACAGATGTATCTGAACTTCCAAGCTTGAAGCTTGAAGGCTTGTACTTAGTTTCTTTATTGTATGTATCGTTTATGTAAATGTCACTGGCAGAACACTATCACTAGTACTGTATTTATGATTATCTTCCCAAGATTCGTGACATGAATATGAATAATATATGACAATTTGACTTCATCAACGTTACATTTTGTTTATGTCCATTCAAGTTGTCCAAAGGACTTCAAATTATTACTTCAACCCCATACTTAACTGCTTGAAGCATGGTTTGTGGCCGCAAAATTTCGAGGAGAAGATCTTCCAAAAGAACCCAGCTACTGGCTTAATTCAGAGCCGAGCTTTGGAAGTCCCGCGGCCGTCAAATCAGCGTTGATCTGGTCAAGGTGATTCATGAATTGGCCTTTGAGGTCATCCCACATCTTCGGCTCGTGCTCTAGAGATGGGTAGGGTCAGTATATCTCTCATAGACCAACACTAACGAAACGGATACCCACCATGTAGCTTGCCCGAGCGTTTCATCGCATATTCCGTGATGGTAAACATCATGCTGGACTCAAACATGAATGCTAATTCATATGTCAGAAAAAACGGGGCTAGATGGGAAATAGATATCGGTCAGACCAATTGTGCCTTCGTGGATTCGCATTGGCGCCAGGTCCGCTTCCGAGGCCTTCTTGAATTCCTCGTAGGATACTAATAATATTATAGCAACCAAGCTTTCTTAAGAATAAATGGAAACCGACCTCCGTGTGGGCAGAATCCCGTTTCGTAGCTGGCACCGCCTATAAACCAATGAGGCGAGCTCAAGGGCCACGTCAGAAATACGCACCTGGTTGGAACCCATCGCTGCGCCCGCCATACACCCCATACAAAAGCCCCATGAACTCCGTAGAGGAGTTGCGATGGTAATACTAAAGTGGGCGTCAGTTAAATAATCGTTCAAGGTCGGGTAACACATACGGGTGGTCGGAAGGTACCAGATGCCACATCCCATCGAGGACTGAAGATGAGGAAATCCGCAAGTGGTACTCCAGGTTGCTTGGACTTGGCCGTCAACACGCAAAAGATAGATGGGTCGATGTGGTCTCTCGAGATACTTCCTACATTTATGAACTTCTCCATGGCGTATTTATATGGGACATAACTTTGTGTGAGCGTCAGCTGAGGAGTAACAGTGCAAGGAGAATACTCCTACTTTCCGTGCCAGGCCACGACGTCGAAGGGTGTGTGCTCCTGAGCGCAAAGATGGAGTTGACCGCATACCCTATGGAAGTAACGGTGGCTTGTAAGATACAATACAGAACGCCTAAATGATTCTCACTTGTACACAACTAGAATAGAATTTCAGATCACAACATGCCTTCATGAGAAAATCACGACTTACTACTCCACGGATTTTGGTCGATGTCGAAAGAGGCAACTGGGGTTTCAAAATCGCGAGGATTGGCGAGACCATTTCCACCCAGAGGGCCAAGTTCGGGCAAGACGTAGTGAGATCCATATATCTCTTGGATATCTTGGGTTTCTTAAGGTCGATTCTGTATATAAACGCACTCGAGGAAAGACTTACATCCGCGAGAAGGTCCATCCGGAAGGAGAACCTATATATATTAAATATGGTTGAAAAATGTGGAGAAATACGACATACATACCTTGAACTTCATACCACGTTGGATGACACACAATTCACCCGACCGTACCATAATCCTAAATGCACACATCATCATAAAAACACCCCAACCAACATACTGTACGAATCGCACAAGAAGTATCACTCACTTCCCGAACTCTGTCTGAATATCCAACCGCCCCTGCTGTGGTAGGATCAACATATCTCCATCGTTATTACAAAAAGCCTTCCTCTCCATCGAGGTGTTGGCGAGATACATGTGGATAGCGAGTCCTTCGCGCAGCGTCGGATCACCATTGCCAGCGATCGTTTTCAGCCCATCGACGAAGTCCACTTTGGCGGAATCCGGTGGAAGGTCGAAGGTATGCCAAGCGAGCTGGGTGGGGCTGATGTGTACTTTCGGGTTGAGTGGGAGAAAACAGGATTCAAGCTAAAGAAAACCCATTGGACTGTGAGAAACTCGGACAACCTGCAAAGAATGAAACGGACGTCAGGATTGTCGGGAAGACGCGTGAACCCTTGATGGGCAACTGAGGGTCGAATGCGATAAATCCAGCTACATATATGTGCAAGAAATTTAACATTTAAGAAAGGAATAAATGAAATTCTTCAAAAAAGCCCACGTGTGGAGGTTTTCTGCACGAGGGGCGACGAACGAAGACCCCGTCATCTAACACACACATTAATTATCTGTGAATATATATTTCAATAGTCAAACTCAACACTCACTGCCTCATTATACAAATCATATTTACACTTCTGTGGACTATTCTGGCCTTCAGGAAGCACTCCCGGACTATAAAGTGATACTAGTATCAACTCTCCATATGTAATGATCAAGTTTAGCTCACATTGCCTCACTCGCAAACAAATTCCCAAATCCAACTTGATACTGATAAGGATCCTTCTCTGCAGGCCTCGTCGAGAACGCCCCCTTGGCCGTGGCACCCGATGCGGAGAGGGGCATGCTAGAGCTAAGTAACTGTTAGGTCTCAACAATAGTATGAAGAAGGGGACCCGAAGCGTGAAGTCGGAGGAAAGGTACAACCAAAGATGGCGGTTCGAGCGAAAGAAGAGGACAAGTTGAAATGAATATATACTCTCTAAATACCGCCCCAGATCCGCAATTTGCTCCCGATGACCGTGCACAAGAAATTCCAGGTATCGATATTTGGACGATGACTATCAAGAACTTTCATATATAAGCGAATAACTGACGAGAAGAGGAAGACATACGTGTACAACCGTTGCCAGGTTAGGTACGCCTATGGAGACTTCCCCAATAAGATCATTTTACACAGAGAGCAAGCACTGGGGTTATTCTGGGACCACTCTCGAGCATGATTTTCCTTATGATCGGCCACGAAAGCACAAAAGGTTGATATTACAGGAACACTTTACACATACACTTCAATTTTCTATCGTTTCTTGCATCCTTGTCTTTCTTCTATTGACTCGTATTTCCGGGGTGATATACCAATTTATTGCGAAAGCTGTTTGATCTTTAAGATGATGGCTGTGAAAAATCATTAGTCAGCACGCTGACAATAATAACGACGCGAAGTTGCAAACATTGAGGATCAAGGTTCTGGAAGGGAATTTGCTCCCACAGCCCACCACACCCTGGAAAAAAAACGAGCAAACGTGACATAGTCAGCAAGGGCTACTCCAAGCGAAGAGATAATCAACCTTCTTTTGTCGTCCCCATATATCCATACTTCGGTGTGAGTTGACGTTCTAGGAGCCACGTCCCGAATTTAGATCCAAGCTACATATAGTATCAGTATAACCCCATGAAGTAATGAAGTCAGATGAAAGACGCACCCCAGTCTTCTGGTTGAAAGACTCAACCACGAGGACGAATGGACTCTGACCAATCTTCATAATCGTCTGTTATAGCGTAATTCAGCATCAAAACACAACAAGGATGAAAGTAAAACGGAAAACGACCGACCTGTTCATCCACAACATTCAAGCAAGGTTTGTTAATGAGACCGACATCAAGACCCTCCTGCCGACATCTCAGGACAGCATCCCATGACCTGTACAGCATCTCGCCGAACGAAACAACGTATCCAGCCTTGCCTTCAACGATTACGTCGTCTTTGCCTGGGACGAAGTTGTAGTCACTATCGAAGAACCTGGTGCCGTTCTCCTTCAGTATCCAAGGTACCTTGGAACGCGTCGAGAAGATGAACCGGAGCCCCCGCTCAAAGAACACACGTTGCACGATGGCGACCATTTGAGCTGCATCGGCAGGGAAATACAGGAAGGAATGCACATCTGAGAGGCCGTTATCGGCAAACATGTTATTTATACCTAATAGAACGTCAATTCAAATCTGCTTGACGAATTTGAACTTATAAACGAACCAAAGTGGCAAGTGTTATCGGCCTAAAGCCATAGGCTGAGCATGATTTCGGTAAAGAGAATCGAGAGACAAACCATCTAGAGAGAGTCATGAACCAGCAAGTGAGAACTTCTCCGATAAGGTTTTAAAAAAATATTCAGACGAACCTCATCAACTAAATATGGCGAAGGCATTATTACAGTGTTAACTTGAGTAGAAAAATGAAACCTACCCCCAGCGTGCGAGAAATGTGACAGGACATTGCAGTTATTGAGACGAGCCATCGTAACTTCAGAAACAACCATTTCCAGGAAAGCGGAAAAGGTGGAGAAGACACCAAACTTATCAGGTGCAAATCCGAAACCAGCCGCTGCAGAGAAATTGCCGCGTTCCATAATGCCAGAAGAAATAAAAACCTCAGGATGCTTTTGATGGATGACCTTCAGGCCAGTCGACCCCTCGAGATCACCTGTGAGTGTCAGGTCAGTAAAAGATTGCAGAATACGACGAAAAATCAAACGCACTGTCAATTACCATAACTTTCTTTGCGGCTTCCTCTTTGCTCAACTTGTCCAACACCATATTGACAGCTTCTCCGAACACAACACGGTTGGCTCCGAGCTCCTTGCTGGATCCGACGTAGAGATATGAACTGGCAAGAGGCTTGATGTTATCATAGATGGGAGTTAGCTTGGATAATCCTCTGCCCTCCAGGTATTTGACTGCAGATTTGACGGGTATGGAATCATGTCCGTGTATACTCCCCTCGATATCGGGTATCCCTGGGGCCATTACTCTCTTCGCGACGACTGGAAATACACATATCATATCGATGGTACGGAGATAAAATCGAGAAACGAACCTGCCGCAGGCCCCTCATGAGTTATAATCGAGCTAATTCCACCCCAAAGCGCATCGATATCTTCTCCCTGAACTGTGATAACCTTCAATCCATGGCCCGACAACGTCTTGGTCAAGTCGTATCCTTTGAGATACTTTGAGGGATGTCCAGCGATGGTGACGTCATTGTCATCGATGATGAGCTTGACGTTCAAGCCTTGCGCAACCGCAAGTCTCGCAGCTTCGGCGTCGTTGCCTTCTTGTTGAGAACCATCGGAGCCGAGACAGAAGATAGTCTTATCACGGTTGGCGAGGGCGATGCCGTTGACCAACGCCCTGTTTTTGAACGTGAATATGATATTTTGGGAGTGATGTAGGAACAGCTTACCATATGTGCCCAAGTCGCCCCGATGAGAATTTAACACCAGGTGTCAGTCCCAACTCGGGATGGCCCGGGAGCTTGGAGTTGGCTTCTCGGTAATGAAGGAGGTGTTCGGCGGGGAGCGAGCCTTCGAGAGCAGCGAGGATGTATTGAGTAGCAACACGGTGACCTACAAGAATTGAATATCTTCACTCTCTTGCACATGAAGAAACGTACCCGCTTCGTCGAAGATGATTGGAAGAAACTTGTCTGAATGTTCGAAAAGAGCCAGGAGGATGCAGACTTCGGGCACGGTATCGTAGGCACCACCTATGACGATGAAATCAACCCATGATGTGCATATACTCACGTTGTTGAACGTACCAGTGTGCCCACTTACTCCTCGAGCAGTGGCCGTGGCCGTAAACAACACGATGGCATCGCGCAGGAGCTGGATGTTGGATTGCAGCGCCGCCTTTTGCTCCACGGTCAGTGTCGGTTTAGTCGGGTCTAGAGTCAACCTATGCAACGATTAGCTCGATAACATAGGTGTGGAACGCTGAGAATACTTTTTGAATTGCTTGAGGTCGATGGGGAATTTTTCAGCCATGATGGTGGTAAGAAGATAAGTGGAACAAGTGGGGCTTGTAACAAGAACGGTCTTTCATCATCTTATACCCAGAAGCCAGGGCCTCATTCCCATTGATCAAACAAATTAATTGGGTATTCGTACTGGGTGAAGCGGGGATATCATGGAAAATCGGTTCTCCTCCACACACGTTCGCCACAAAATACATGGGAATATACATGGAACATGGGAAATCGAGGTTTAATGCGCGAGAGGTTTCGGCGGGGGATTTTATGATACCGCTACGGGGCAAGAGCAACAGTCAGCAAACCATTCAGGCTGAATTTCCGGAAAGTGGTAATAAAATGAAAAGTAAAAAATCAGAGAACCGAGTTTCGACGTGGGTTACTCCCGAAGGAGTCCTTCAGACGGCACTTCCTAAAGCTTTCGGTTGAAAAATCGTCACGTAAAGTGGTAGAAAGGGAAATTTTAGAAGTGGCGAACGAAAAAAAAGACTCACTGTTGTGCGACTGTGGTGTTGCTGTGGTGGCAAAAAAAAAACAGGGCTTTTGTATTGTTTGTTCGCATCTCGATGTTGATCTGATCCCCTGATGCCCATCTGATCCCGATTCCCGTAATGATATATCTCCCGCTTAACCCCACTTCCTCAGCTAGTAACTTCCATGCCTACGAAAAGGTAACGTCGAAAACCCGAAATTTCGGCCTCAAATCCGCTACGTTTTGCACTATGTATCTTGGATAGGGATGTCACATTTTCCACGCTGTGACCTGCCAAAAATTTGTGACAATCCTTGTAAATTTTGAGCTAAAAAATCTTTAGTCCTGACTTTCCCTAGGCCGTTGCCAGTGCTAAGACGCAAAATTTTTGCCAAACTTGTCCTCAAATCCGCTAAGTTGGACAAGGATATCGCAAAAATTCTTCCCGTGGGCCTCAAATCCGCTAAAATCGTACAGACCTTGGTAGGAGCTTCCCGGGGCCTCAGTACAACTCGTTCATATAATATCATGATTATACAACATAATCAATAGACGCAGTGCCCATGTCAAACCATTTTACTTTATCAACGACATCACCTGTTCGATTTCCCAGACAACTTCTGCTTCACACCGGCCCACCAGCCTAACTCAGCAAAGTGCTCACCACAACGCGAGGTTCGAGATAACGCCATGGACTCCAATGGGCCAATACAACCAAACTGTCAAAGGGGAATAGAGACCAATGTTAGTGCGCCAAATTGATGGCGGGCTGGAGGTTTAATACATACTCATGCCCCAAAACCCAAACATTGTTCTACTCCGCAGCCTTGGCTCATTCTTCAGTAGCATGTTTATTAAAAGGTGTCGGACACCTAAGCATTCGAATTTTCAATTTATGCGATACAGCGCTAGCATAGTAAATGCACCAAGGCCAGCCCCCACCGAATACTTCGGCAGATGGGAGCGGGACTTCAACAAGGTCCGAATTATCGCTAGAGGCTTCTTGCAGATCCACGGCTTGCGCGATAGCTTTGTAGCGTTCATAAGCGGGATAGTCTAGTACGAAGATGCGTTCGTAGACCATATCGACGTGTAACTGACGAATCCGAAGTGGTATGGCCCGCGCGACAGCAAAGTACGGCGCCTTTAAGTCTCCCTCAGCTGGCGGCGTGAGTGCAGGGTGTGCACAAGCGTCATAAATTGAAGAGATCCACACGCCCACGCACAGGGAGAAAGCGGAATAAGGGTGTTGCAGCCACATCTGTAGAAGAGAAGAAAGGAGGACATCGAGGGAAGGAAATTGAGGATCAGGCGAAAGTGGTAATGGAGGAAGGTTGGGCCAATCTGAAGCTTGAAGCAGTGCAATTGGGAGGCGGGTAACTTCTTGGGTGCGAAGGAGGCGAGGGGCTTCTTGAAGCACTCCAAGGTAACGAAGAAACCAGTGGGGGCATTCGGTGTACTCGCCGGATGCAAGAAGACACTGGTAGGCGATGGAAGGGTTGGGTACGATGAGGAATAAGTGGTCCGCAACTACGCGACATCCAAACTTATTAATGGCATCCTCAGCCCATACCATGCAAGGAATCCCGTTTTCGTAAAGGGTAGCAATTGGGCGATATCTATCCCGCGTAAGGGTAGGCGATGACATGCTCGTCAAGCTTGAAGCTTTAAGCGTGAAGAATTGCAGGCTCGCAGCACTTTTATCCACAGCACCGAAAACAGGTGCACAACCGGTCGGACTTTTAAATCACCGATCGTTTAAGGAACCAGCGCTTACTCAAGTTTGTTTAGATACGCGTACGCGACGCGTTTATTTGGCCAACCTCAGACATCCCGCTGGGTCACGTATAAGTATCGCGCTACACATGCCATGAACCTTACTTTTCCCCTTGACCTCGAACCATTTCATACCCTCTCCATACAACATGTGGTCTCATGAATTATTCGTCCGGATTTTGGCCATCTACCAGGCTTTGTATGGATTTATCGCCCAAGGCATTCGCACCATCGTCAAGCTCTTCACGGCATCCGAGCCCGCCATGGAGCTACCTATTTCCTCCAAGTCTACTTCGTTCATCCCAGACTGTGTACCCGCCGACGGTATTCGTACGTGTTCCAAACCGGGTTGTCGTTTCCTTGCTTCATCAGTGTTTCTCTAGCCATTCCTTGGGTGCTTTTCGATCGCGCACTCTTGAGGGCCCATTCGCAGAAGTCGCGTCGCTCGACGCCCTATGGAACCTATCCCCCAACGAACGACATGAGCGATTCTTCTTCTTCAAGTGAGATCAACGCGCTCTCCGAGCTTGGCACTTCCCCCGCCTCGCCTTCACCTAGCACCGCTTTGACTCTATTCTCCTCTTCCGAAACATCGCCTTCTGTCTCTACCTCGCCCACTATCACCATCTCATCTATCACCGAGGTTGACTTGGAGGATGATTTCCCCAAAGGCGAGGTCGTGACTGTCTCCGACGACTCGGTTGCCAACGGCAATAGACTGTCGCTGGTTTTCTACAAGCCTGTATTCGAGTCTACTGAGGTCGAGGCCAAGGGTATTTGTGTCCAGGACGTGCTCACCAATGACGTCCTCGACGATGAAGACGATAACCTGTCAATGGTTTTATACCAGCCCATCGTTGACGCACTCGTTCAACAGGGTCCAGGTGGATCTGACACTGTTACGGAGCTCGGCCTGTCATCGTTGATGTCGACAACTTCCCACCTCGATCACAAGACCTGCAATTTCGACCTTCCTTCCTTGGCCAATGCCCTAGGTTTGTGTCTGCCAGATGCCGATATCTTTCTCCAAGAATCCTTTTTCATTTCCCCCCACATCTCCGGCCTTCACTCTTCGGTACGCCCTCCTGTCTTCATCGAAGAGGGTAAATTATCTCGTGAGTCACCTGTTGCATCTCAATCCGTTTCGTGTACCTATCTAATTATACTTACTCTCCAGAACATGATCTGTCTGTAGTCACTCCCACGTCTTTCACCATCGCAAACTCTGGGCTTGTCGCTGTCCAAATTGATTCAGTTGTCGAGGCCAACGAAGCTGCGATCTTTTCAACTCTGGAGTCACGTACACCTATGTTATCAATTGAAGACTCCTCTCTCGCTCCTAAGGACGCCATTTTTGAACTTTCATTTTCTGACATTATGGCCAAGGTTGCCGAAATGCAGGCATGGGACTGGGATGACCCATCTTTCTTGCCAAAGGTCGTCTTCGGCGAAAAAAGGAACTCCGATACCTGCTCTTTCCCCGATCTACATGCGGATAATGCTATCGACAATCATACCTCGGATTTGTCTGAACAAACAGGATATTACGACGTCTTGGACCTATTCGAAGAAAGCAATGATTCTGTCACAGAGTTGGCCATTTCGTCTCCTTCACGAGACTACACCGTGGTATCTCGTGCTCGTACATCGGAACGCCGGCGCATCTTGTCCTTGCATTCTCCTGCCCCTCGCACCGGGCGATACTCGCGCCTTCGCCCTTTGGTTTTCCCTAGTATTGTTGCCCTATGCCACTCGACCTCTGGTGATCGCATGTTCCGAAAATCTCTCTAATATCTCCGCCGATCTCGGTCCCACCAACCATCGGGCTTTGGGATACTCTCCTCTTTCTCCTTACATCGCTCCACGCAAACAGACCCGTGAAGACCCTCTTAACGAGGGAAATGTTCCTTGGTAATGTCTGTATCGGCCTTTCTCGTGGCTCTCTTTCATCTCGCCTTTATCTTTCCACCTCGACTTGAAATCTGTTTCTCATCTCTTTTCTCTCGGCTTATGTCTTTCTCTCATCTCTGGTCCCTCTCAGACTCTGTCACGCATCTGTCCTTTCCCTTTTCATCTCGGGCTCTGATTCCTCATCGACTTTGTCTCTCCGACTCTTGTATTTTTCATTTACATCTCACCTGTGTGTCTCCTCGTTTCATCGCTCGTGCCTCTTCAGCAACTGCTATTATTTCGATCTTCCAACTGTTAACCCTCGAATTCTCGACGATCTTAATGCTTCACCACGACGACAACCATATATCCACTTTCCTATTGACGCCACATTCTAAATATCCTCACTGATCGCACTCTAAACACATTCTATATGCTACTGGATTCTGGACTCCCGTTCACAATCAATCCACTCTATCAGCCATCATATCTACGAATAAACCTATCTACTACGGAACACCACCTTCGAACATAACTTATTCCTATCTATCCTGGTCTCGGGCCTCATCGATCGTCATTCGACACCCTATAAAGACGGAATATTTTATCTTCATGTACATTTTAGTTATCGGATCTCATACCCACTTCTTTCCCGGCCGCCTCGCAGTCTTCTTCCTTGCATTCAAGCTCTCTTCCTTCACAGTTTTATTTTCTTCATAGATTTTTTATCATTCTCGACTTGTATCACTTGTGTGCCTCTGGGTTTACATAGATTTCCATTACGTTCTTCGTCTCTTGGATTCGTATCGTATTTTTTTCGTTAAATACATGATCACCTTTTGAGTCTGAGACTCAGAAGTCGACAATATGTCCTTCGCTCTACCTTCTCAATGTTTTGTCCCCCTTCGTAAGTCTATGAAAATTACATAGAGCCGTATCATGGATTCTGCAGCCTCACTATTTCCTTCCCCTCTCCCGCCGTACTTCATTTTTCAACTCAAAATTCAATCTGGCTGTAGCTGAACATGTATAGAATGAATATATCTCATTATATTCCTTGTAGGAGGCGTTATTTTCTTCCAGGAAGATCACCCTTTGTCATATTACTTATCGCATTTTGACTATCTGTGTTATTTCTCTCTCTAAAACTCGAATAGCGTAAAGGATAAAACATTTCTAAAATTTTGCCTCTTTATCTTTCCAAGAAATGCCGTCGAGGTGCTGTAAGTCGCTACAAGTTACCTGCCAGTAACTTGTGGCTATGCAGCTATGTGATCTTCCCAGACCATTGCCCCGCGATGTTCGTCCTTGTTACCGTGTCCACAATGAATTAAAAAACATGAAAATATTTGAGGCCGCAGAATTCATTCCAAAGGGAGCAATGGCCAAACATTCGCATTCAGGAGTGAAAATTGAGCTTGAAATGCTGTATTTCGATGGAACCCGGCAAAACAAACTTGCAGGCCTCAAATCCAAGAAGCCGCGCGGCAGCGCGCGAGAAAAATATCACCTATATCATAACTTCATAAGCATTCAAGGTGGTACTAGTACCATTCAATTCTATGAGTACCAGTATTATTCAGCACCCATTCTGTTTGCATAGCCACAATCTTAAGATTGGCTCTGGTGCCATGTCTGGAGCATGGACCCTTCTTTTCAAATATTCAATTAGTGTGGTAAATGTTTAAAGGTCTTTTGGTCTAATGGTAAATTTCGCTTTTTTATGCTTCCTTTTTGGGAACTCTGGAGTTCAATTCCCAGTCATGACATTCATTTTTTAATACTATATAATTCAAAAAAATTCTGTATT
>Ga0307517_10009577_pt1 | contig 13711 bp, 11 predicted proteins | sample 23_EM_MG_FD_194515 | JGI IMG/M metagenome (GOLD analysis project Ga0307517, IMG submission 194515) | Populus trichocarpa ectomycorrhiza microbial communities from riparian zone in the Pacific Northwest, United States - 23_EM | ecosystem: Host-associated > Plants > Roots > Unclassified | place...
ATTCATTTCCTGTGATCGAGCCGGAAAAAGCTCTGATAAGAGGTGTTGGTTTCGCCGTCAAAAGCCCGGAAGAGCATGAGGATCAAGTAAATAGGTCATACTTACCACCTCCGACCCCCCTCCGTCGCTTGAGGGTCGCACATAAGGTCGCACATAAGAGCGATAGAGGGAAATGAGTGAATGGAGGAAAGCGTGAAGAGCGGACCTAGGGTATCTGATATCCGAGTCGACTAGAGTTTGGTGGTGCCGCGCAAGAATGGTTCAGATATCTGAGCGGCCCAGCAATGAAAGAAACTGAAAACGAACGAAAAGGGATACCAAACTCCAAATTGGTTGTTGAAGGGATTCAGCACCCACGAATGGCCACCAACTCATCACTCAACGTTTCAACCTTCAATTCTCGTATGGTCGCCCATAAACGCATTGAACTCCAGAAGCAGGGGCTTCTCAAAATATTGACATGATGAAATGAATGGATCGCGTGTTGCCGGTTCTGCATGGCAGACGGGTGCGGTGTGTTGTCAACCAGTTCGTCAGCGTCTGGACGTGGAAGGGCCAATCTTGTTTCAAGGAATAGCACATAGAATTAAAATATTGCGTCGTGGACAATCTATTCCATTTGGTTGACTCCAAACAGCTCTACGAAAGCCATCTAATGAATGTTGTTCTTGTGGTGTTCTGCGAATGGCATTAGTAGCAGTTCGACGAGAAGTTTTAGAAGCCAACGTACTCAAGTGCACTGAAAAGGGATGTCAGGTACATAATTGGGATAGAAATATAAGCCAACTCACTGTTGTAGTCAAGGGTGTAGCTGACGACGAAAATCCCAACAATGAGCGCCACCAAAGGCTTTCCTGACGCGTTCGCGCCGCTGAAGTAACGGCCCTTGATGCCGCTGACGCGAGGGGTGACTTCGCCCTTGGGAAGTTTTGAATAGAAGTTGACAAGAGGGGTCAAGCCAGCACCAGATCCACCTGACTATTCGTGGTTGAAAAAAAATCGGAAAAGAATGAGAAGAACGTCAGGAAAATGATGAGACACATAGGCGGTGCTTACGACAAGCTTTGGTGTGGCGACTTTGGGGGGAATAAGGTTCCCGAGCTGGCGGCGAATGAGGGATGCGTGCATGGTGAATGTGCTGGTCACCGTTCGGAGTGTGTCGGGGATGATTTACGTTGTTTGGCTCAGTATGGCTGTGGGGTGTCTTAATTCCCACGCCCACCTTGAGCGTCGAAAAATACATTTGTTTAATATTTGTTATTACCTTTCTTTTCATAAAAAGCCCTCGTGCATCTGTCGTCGGTGTCATGAGAAATGTCCCCGAAGGCTGTTCCGATTTCTGCCATCTGTCATTCGATACGCCCCATCAGGTTGGGATAACCTTGTATCTTCTATGTTTCTGGAATATCATGTGTCGAACCTCGATGCGTTCTGCTATTGATCTTCCGAATGGTCACTCTCTCACTGGAATTAATTTTCTACACCAATGGGTTTCCTTTCATTCACAAGGGTAGAACTTGAAAGCCGTGCAAACGCCGCGTCTAGTGCTCTGAAGTTCCAATTGCGTTCACCTGCACAGCTCATCTACTATATATGCCTCTACTGCTATGGAATGTGACCTTGCCTGAATGGGTATGACCGGCTATGCGTGGCAATGGATTGAAGCGCGTGATGATCTTGCTCCTCTTGCCATTGTCAGACAAGCTTTTTCAAATGTTTGTCAACATACATTCGCATCATTGGCCAAAAACGAACACTACGATAATCTATGGGGTAACAGAGAAATAGGGCTGCGGCCATCGATACCCCGCATCGATATGAATGAATCATGCGCCATATTCCTCAGATCGTGATCACGAAAGGAATAGTGGTACCACCATGGACCTCATTGGAGCACTTTTACTGCACTGAATAGATCCAGGGCTTCTCGGAACTTGGTGAAGCTCACCTCAAAAAATTGCATTCAGTAACTACCTAGAACCGACGAGGTCGAAAGGTTCGTGAATCTATGTACATACATCCCACGGGTTAGGAAATAGAAGTATCCATTCATATTCAACCTCGTGCATAGATATACCGGAGTTGATAATGATAGAGTTCACGGTACAACGCCAAATAGGCCTCAAGGCCCATCAAGCGATCTCATAGACTTGTTTTATCCGCCTGACCTCAAGTCATGCACGTATTGTGCGGCCTCTCTGTCTCCCGCTCTCGTTGGTTTGGATAGAAAGTAAAATACATCGGTCATCGATAATCGGACGGAACCTGATACAGCCGTAATTTATTTAAGGATTTGAACGCAATCCGGGACGGAGCTTTCATTCCACAAGCCGAGAAAACTTGGAAACCTTGCGCTCTTGTCCGCTCAAAATAAAGCTTATATGTCCTCAGAGACCGAAGGTCTGCTTAGAGGCCTGGGTTAGGGCAATACGTTTATTTACCATATGGTGGATGTCCTGGTGGGTCCATAAATGCTGCCGAACGACCATTGGCTTTACATAAATTCAAGACTTTTTTTCTGAGCATTAGAGGTATCAGAAAGCACCAAGGATCTTGATCAACATCAATCGAATGATTGTGCCACTGATAGGTTGTAGATCGCTGCTGGCAAGCGCCGGTTTCCTTTCAAAGTGTGAAACATTTCACACCGGAGATTAACGGCGACTAATGGAAGGACAAAGGATGTGTAGGTCCTATATTCTGGCAATACAAAATTCCTTGCCTATCCCGAACGGATGGGACTCAAATTGTATCTTCTTTGTGGTTATTGTTGTTCAATGGCATCCTTTTCATTTCGGAAGGGTATAACCGAGCGCTCGCTTAGATTACTTCTAAATGTACTCAATTGGTATAGAATTTATGTAAGTAAGGGTTTGAACACAATTTGAAATAAGTACTTCAGTGAACGTGTGCGTGGAGATTGTGCAAGTGAGATGTATCGGAACTTAGCTGGTTCTTTATATGCAATTCTAAATATAATATAATCATACACATATTATAAACCTTCCAAGTTGTACGGCCATTTTGCCTGGGCACGACCCCTATCCGCCGGGCCGTTAATTGAATCACGTGACGGGGCTGTGAAAGTGTATTGTTCTGTTCTCCCCATTGACCACCAGCGGTCGTTGACACCGACCGTTGTCTGGCGCCGCTCCTTTTGTTCCTGTATCCTTTTAAAATCTCTATCTTCGCTGCAGGGGAGGACAGCTAGAACTTGAACTTACCAAGTCCACAAGTCCAGTCGTTCAAAAGCTCATGCAACTCTTATTCCCCAAACCACTGCTCGCCACCTCATCGGCCCATCTTATATCTCTTGGACTAGGCACTATCTATGTCGGTTCGATATACCTCTCCAAGAATGCGCGGCTGCGGTTCAACTCCAGGACTCGCCTAAAAAGGACTCCTCATGGGAACGGCAACGGACATGATAACGCCGGCGAAGCGAGGGAAAGAGAAAGGCAAAAGAACGAAAGGTGGCGCGATGACCCCGACGTGATTCGTGCTAGGCTGCTGGCGGTGAGCGTCGCCACAGTCGTGTGCGTTTTCTGTGTACTTGCCGTGTTGTGGTCCAATGTTGGGGGTACGCTCCAGGTGCGTTTCGTACTGCGCAGTATTCGCGTTCTCAAGATTTACCTCATCCTTATTCTTGTTCCTCCCGTATCAGACCTTTGACATCGTGCTCGAGGCCACCTTCTTGCGCCTCGGCTTCCCTTCATTAAACCCATTCGCGTTCCAGTTCAACACCCGCACGCTCCTCCCTCACCTCGTCACCCCCATTCTTTTCCTAGGCCCGGTATTTACTGGCTATCTCGGTGGCGAACTTCCAGGACAAAGAAATTGGATGTGGCGAACCCACGTCGTCGCGCGGTTCTTCAGGATCCAAGGTTTTCGAAATTATTGCATCGTGGGTTGCCTGTGCATTCTTTATGTACTATCAGATTATGTTAACCTAATAAATATGTCAACAGGCACCTATCACAGAAGAAATCGTGTTTCGAGCCTGCGTGCTTGCTATTTACCACCTATCAGGCGCGTCGAGGACGAAGATGATCTTCCTTGCACCTCTTACTTTTGGTTTGGGTAAGTTAACGTTGACCCTTGAATCTTCACGGCCGAGATTTATAACAACACTCTGCCGTGCTTTATTAGCCCACGTCCATCACTGCTGGGAGACATATAATCGTTACGGGCGAACCCTTGCAGCAGCTAAATACGCCGCCATCGCAACTCGTGTGTCTTATCCCTCTCCCGATATGTATGAATAATCAAACCCTCTCCAGTATTACAACTGTCATATACCACGCTCTTCGGGTTCCTCGTGTCGTATCTCTTCCTACGCACCGGCTCGATTCTCGTCCCCATCACGGCCCATATGTGGTGCAACGTGATGGGCCTTCCCGAGATTGGACACGAGCTCAAGCGATTCCCCAAATATAGGATAGGTGCGTGCTGCATTTTCTCTCGCTTTGGTTGCCAGCCCAATGACAGAAACTTGTAGCAATAATCACAACTTATCTAACGGGCATCGCTGGTTTTATATATCTCCTCGGTAGGTGGACGAAGACGGAAGGCAGTTTCTACTGGCCAGCTGAAGGCGCGGAAGTCGTGTACGGGAAATATTAATAACTCGAATATAAAAAAAAAGGCGCTAGAGGAGGAGGATCTAGAACGATATATACTTACTTATTGAATGGTTTCCTCGGTAATGACAACATAATGAGGCTCTCTGATCTGAAACGGAGCCGCACATTGACGACCCTCCATGGCAGATGAGGACAATGGGTTCAGTATGAAATGGACGACCTATCACCACGCTTCAGGAAATACTGCACAAATTCAAAGTGGTCAGTAATCTATAGTCTACTGCAAGACGCATCCGGATAATTTTCATTGGAAGTGCAGAAAGCAGTTCAATTACGCAGGGTGATGAAATGTTGAAAACTTGTGTTTTGGGGAGCAATTGAAACGAGACTCAGACAAGCTAATGCTATATATGAAATTTGTATTCTAGCCGTGCAGTCGGTCGTCACATTGAAGCGTGCAAAAGAGGCATTAGTAGCAGCGCAAGGCCACAGGAAGTAAGACGACTATCTGCCTATGAAAACATCCACGAAGTTCACAGAAGCGTCTGCCCAGTCATAGCCAAAGCCGAATATAGGGTGGAGACGCCCCACAAATGTGAACTCTGGAGCTCATGCTTGCCCCAATCGGGGTAGAGGCGCTCCACGGAATGTGCATGCCCAGTCATAGCCAAGGCCGAATGAGGGCAGCGGCACTTCATGCGCGGTATATTCAAGAAGATGCGCCTTACTGACCATAGCCCCACACTGACTACCTCCGACGACCATTTCGAATATGGCGAGAGTGCTGAAGGATGAGATGTGAATGACGGTGGAGGAAGGGATAGGAAGGTGATAGAAGGTGATATATACCATATATTCCGCAAGGCGAGAGGTTGATTGAAAAATATTGAAAGGGGGAGTATCTGATGCGCTGCGCTGGCGCTAAGGAGACCAAATAGTGGCTACAAAGATCTGAATATCGCGTTGTGCCATTGGCGGGAAAAAGACGAACCATCGGGAACAAATCGGGAAAGAGACTTTCGGCGGAGTGTAAGAAAACTGTGGCCGACCATTTGGGTGGCCATTCGATGATGGTTAGGACTAATGAAGCGAATCAATTTCAATTCAAGAGACCGGAGATGGTTGACGTACTGAAGCTGATAGACTAATCTGCTCTGATTGACATTGTGTGCAAAGCAAATTGAAGAGTGAGCGGACCCGAATATCGCCGAAGGGGGATTAGACCGATGGAAATTAGACCGAGTGACTATCCTGTACTAAACCACCACATGAGATTACTTAGAAATATAAAATGGAGTGGGTAGATGGGACAACGTACGCCATATAGGACTAGGAGTGCAATGAAGGCTGGGTGACCATGTGGACGATGACCTGAACCATGGCGAGCATGAAGGTCGCATAGCAAGTCGAGGAAAAAGGCAGTTCAAATCGCTATTTGGTGAGAAGAAGTGGTGGTGGTGGTGGTCTGAGGGAAACAAGGAAGGGGCGAGGGGAAGCGTTTATATAGGGCGGGAAAATATGCTCGTGTTTGTCTGTAGTCTCGTTCGTAACCTTCCGTATGCCTCCTTCCCATTAGGCGGCTGGCCAATAGTCCCAAGTCGTCTTTGAAAAGCGTTCAACAAAGATATTTGGATTTGGAAGAGTATCAAAGGCGATGAGAGAGATATGAAAGCAGTATCGGTGCGAACATCCTGCGAGGTATCGGGCGCTTAAGGTTATACATAAACAGTGAGTCACGTTACCGCGTTTACTACTAGGTTGATGAAACTCCGTGCGCGGTAAGATTCTTTTTTTATTTGAACAGACCAAGTTTAGCAGATCGCCGAAGTAATTGGCGCGAGAAAATTGTGTTTTTTGGGAACCATTGCAGCGAAACAAATATAGTACTACATATAAAATCCGGGTTCTAGGCATGCAGTCGGTTGACACATTGAAGAGTGCAGAAGGTGCGGTAGTAGCAGTGCGAGGCCGCAGGAAGCAAGACGACTATCCGTATGAAAACACCCACGAAGTTCACAGGAACGTCTGCCCAGTCATAGCCAAAGCCGAATTTAGGGTGAAGACGCCCCACAATTGTGAACTCTGGAGCTCATGCTTGCCCCAATCGGGGTAGAGGCGCTCCACGGAATGTGCATGCCCAATCATAGCCGAGGCCGAATAAGGGCAGCGGCACTTCATGCGCGGTATATTCAAAAAGGTGCGTCTTACCAACCATAGCCCCACACTGACTACCCACGACAGCATTTTCGAAGATAGAGAGTATTGGAGTGCTGAATGACAAGGGATGAATGAAGAGGACGAAGGGATAGAGGATGATGGTGCATACCATGCAGTGAAATGTGAGATCGAGCAACTACCGAAGAGCGAGCTTCCCTCGCCCAAATTGTTCGAAAGCTGAGCCTGAGGTCGGCCATTCTAATTATCGATGGTGAACTATGAAGCAAATGAATCAAGAGAACAAAGGTGGTTGACGTACTTGAGCCGATACCCCGATCCACTGCGAATGAAGTTGTGTGCATGGCGAGTTGAAGAGCCATCGAGTCACGAACATCGCTGAAGACGGAGGAATATTCTGTAGTAAATTAACAAATGAGATTAGAAAAAATAAAACGATAACTTACGTCAGATAGGATTAGAAGTCCTTGGAATTGTGTCGACAACCATGGCGAGGGTGAACCTGTTTAAGACTATGAGGCAAATAAATTTCAATTCATTTCAAGAGAGATGGCTGACGTACTTGAACCAATAGCTTAATACACCCCGATCGACGTCCATGGCGATTTGAAGAGCCCGCGGGCCACGAATATCGCTGAAGGCGAATTGGATGGAATGAATGCCCTGTAGAAAGTCACCCAATGAGATTAGAATTAAAGAACGAATATGCACGCGAGATATATAACCTACATCCGGTATAGATGTCCGTTGAAGGTTGGGTGACCGTGTCGACAACTTGAACCATGGCGAGTATGAAGATTGTATGGCGAGTTGATGACAAAGGCGGTTCTGACTCGCCTTTTGGTGGAAGAGAAAGTGGTGGTGATGGTCTGAGGGAAAGAGGCAAAGGGCGAGGGGAGGCGTTTATATAGGGCGGGAAAATATGCTCGTGTTTGTCTGCAGTCTGGTTCGTAAGCCCCTTAGGCGGCTGGCTAACAGTTGGGATTTAAATTTAGAAACATCGATCAGATGGAAGAGTGGGGAGAACTTAAGTCGAATACACTAGTTTCACGAACACGAATTTTTGGGCACTTATACACATTGCGGATTGTTGAATTCGAGAAACATGTTATTGTTTTCCCCGTCGGCTATGCGAATCGGCTGGGTAGTTAACGCGGTAACGTGATCCATTGTGATCACCATGTAACTTTAAGCGCCCGATGCTGTTCGCGCTGCCACTAGAGCAGAGATTTCATCTCGAGTGTCTGAATGGCTTTTTTCTCTTCCGAATAGCTTCGTCGATTGTTTCTAAATTTGATTCGTAACTGTTGGCCGACCGCCTAAGGAGGCTTATGAACGAGACTGTAGACAAACACGTGCATATTTTCCCGCCCTATATAAACGCCTCACCTCGCCCCTTCCCTCTTTCCCTTAGACCACAACCACCACTTTATTATCACCCACCAAAAGTCGATTCAAAATTGCCCGTCCTCAACTCGCTATGCAACTTTTATGCTCGCCTTGATTCAAGTTGTCGACACGGTCACCCAACCTTCAAGGGACATCTAAACCTACATCATGACGTAAGTGATTTCGTGTACTTATTTCATCTTCGATTTATAATTTGATGTTAGAGGGTATTCACTCAGTCCAATTTGCGGCTCGTTTTCAGCGATGTTCGCGCCCCGCTGGCTCTTCAACTCGCCGTGCACACAACTTCAATGGAGCTAATTGGCGCATCGGCTCAAGTATGTCACCCATCTCTGTTCTCTTGACTTGAAATTGATTCGCCTCATAGCCCTAATCGCCTTCATGTCCAATTCGCCTTCAGCGATGTTCATTCCCCGTTGGCTCTTCGACTCGCCTTGCACATAAAGTCGATCCGAGTGGATTAGTCCATTGGCTCAAGTACGTTGGTCATCTTTCTTGAATTGAACTGAATTGAATTGGTATCGTCTCATAGTCCTAATCACTCAGTTTTCCTACAGTCAGTCGAAAGGCGCATTCTCAATGGTCAGTCTCTCTCCTTCCAACCACACAGCACGATATTCATTTCTTTGTAGCCATTCTCGTCAAGCTATCCAACTCGTTGTCGACCTACCCGATGTTAACTCTTCCCAAGTCACTCAATCCACATCTCATATATGGTATCTGTCACTTTCTATTTCTCCTCCACCGCCATTTATATCGCATCCTTCAGCACGCTCGCCATCCTTGAAAGGATCGTCGGAGGTAGTCGTTGTGGAGCTATGGTCGGTAAGACGCATCTTCTTGATTTCGCCGCGCATGAAGTGCCGCTGCCCTTATTCGGCCTCGGCTATGATGGGCATGCATATTCCGTGGAGCGCCTCTACCCCGATTGGGGCAAGCATGAGCTCCAGAGTTCACATTTGTGGGGCGTCTCTACCCTATATTCGGCTTTGGCTATGACTGGGCAGACGCTTCTGTGGACTTCGTGGGTGTTTTCATAGGCAGATAGTCGTCTTGCTTCCTGTGGTCTTGCACTGCTATTAACGCGCCTTCTGCACGCCTCGATGTGTCAACCGACTGCATGGCTAGAATACAGATTTTAGATGTAGCATTTTGTCTTTCTCGTTTCAACCGTCACCGAAAACAAAGATTTTCATCCATCATAGTTCCCTACCTGCGCATGGGCTCTTTTATAATTACTTCACCCAGTCTGTCCCAAAGCGACGTCCGGATCTGTGCTATACACACTGCCCGTTTTATTTTCGCCGTGTGAATATCTTTGTATAATGTAACTTTTAATCCAAGCTCTTCATTTCGCTCTTGTCTTCATTCCGCCCAATTATGACTCTTTTCAAATGCGATGTCGATGGATGCTTGTTCCCGAGTGTCCGTAGGAAAGGCAGTTGTATGCTTTGCCAACGACATCTGTGCAACGACCACCTTAAACCAGACTTCCATCATTGTCCTGATTCCCTGGTGCGTTATAATTTTCTCAGTCAATTTGGACCGAATACTTATCGATTACCCTTAGGAGAACGAAACTGAATACTATGAAAGATATGAAGCAGCCGAAATCAAGGAAATCACTGCGCTGTTGTCCCGAGTCAATGTGGACGCCCTCCGGGATCGCGCATCGGCTATACGACAAGTTCCTTGCGTAATTCCAGATATCAAATCATATGATTCCGCGAACAAGTACTCGGTGATGGGGGGTATGAACTACCACATCCCGATAAACTTCGTTGATGGAGTTACCTGGTTATGCCGTGTCCGCCGGCAGAACATCACCTCCACCCTCATTGCGCACCAGAACCTGTTGATCAAGAGTGAAGCGGCAACCTATCGCTTCATCTCTTCTCGTACTTCCATTCCTGTTCCAAATGTGCATGACTACGCCTATTATTCTCCTTCGAATGCCATCGGAGTTGGTTATATTCTAATCGACAAATTGGACGGCGTCCCATTGTCAAACTGCGATTTGGGCGAAGACGATCGAAAGCACGTTTTAAATCAGTTGGCAGACATCTTTATTTCTCTCAAACAGCATTCGTTCTCCGAGATAGGGTGCTTAGCGAGCCCAGAAGCCCTTTCCATTGGTCCTGTCCTGGAGGATTGTGCGATAGACACAGATCAGGAAGGGCACCTGCGTCTCTTAGGCCCATTCAACTCTGCTTTGGAGTATAGAAGGTCATTGATAAAGCATCAAATCGAGCTCATTCTTCGAGGGGAAACTTACACTAATAATGCCATCGACGCGTACCTTGTCCATCGGTTCATTCTAGACGACATAATCAACGTTATTACCATGGACGACAACGGGAAATTCTTTCTCAAACACATGGATGATAAAGGCGATCACATCCTTGTCGACGATGCTTTCAACATCGTTGGTGTCATCGACTGGGAATGGGCTCAGACCACTACACTGTCTGAGGCATTCTCTGCGCCTCTGTACCTTCTGGACGTAGGAGAGTATTATGGCGGGTCCAATGATTTGAGCCGCGAAGAATCGGAATTTGCCTCCATTCTCACACAGAGGGGGGAGGATTTACTGGCATCAGCCATAAGTCAAGGGCGTATTGCACACCGCCTGGCCCATTGTGTCGGAGGCGATGTGGACGATCCCGATTCTTTACCCAATCACTTTATGGGTCTTTTGAAAGCAACTTTTGCGCGCCATGCGCCTTTCGACTCTTGGGATCAGTGGCGTGAATCTGTGTTACGCAGATATAGTGATGATGATGGTTTAAAGCTCCTGATTAAACGTAGCTAAATTCGTTTCTATATAAATTCGAATTCCTTGCACTCCTTACAATTGCTTTGATGAAGATGTAATATTGTTGATTCGAATGTTTTGAGCATATACAAATACGGAGGATTTTCCGTAGTTGGATTGCGTTCTTCTGAGTAAGAAAGGACACGTTCTAATTGTCTTGTCGTGGAAGATATTCCGGACGGATTCCTCTCCCTCCTCAACAGGTCAGAAAATGAGCCTCTGCGCAAGGAAGGCGGCTCGTCCAATTCTGATGCGAGCACCGGTTTATCAAAGCCATCTGCAACTGATGCCAGTGTACCCACATGAAGATTTGCGATCGATGAAAGTAATGACTCAATCGAATATTAGATGGATAGGAAACGCACATCAATATTCGAATTTTGACTTAAAATATGCTCGTGTTGATCTGCTGTCTAGTTCGTAAGGCCCTTAGGCGGCTGTCTAACAGCTGCGATTTCAATTTAGAAACGATCAGATGGAAGAGTGGGGGAAACAGTCGAATGAGGTACACGCGAATTATCACGAATGCCTTGCAAAGTCTTGCCTGTGCAGATTGCGCATTGTTGAACGTCGGAAAACATGTTATCGTTTTCCCGTCAGCTATCCGAATCGGCCAACATAACGCGGCAACGTGATCCATATGTAACTTTAAGCGCCCAATGCTGTTCGTGCTGCTACTAGAGCAGAGCTTTCATCTCGAGTCTCTGATTTGTTTTCGTCTCTTCCAAATAGCTTCGTCGATTGTTTCTAAATTTGACTTGCGACTGTTGGCCTGCCGCCTAAAGAGAAGGAGGCTTACAAACGAGACCACAGATAAACACGTGCATATTTTCCCGCCCTATATAAACACCTCACCTCGCCCCTTCCTTCTTTCTCTCAGACCACCACCGCCACTTTATCGCCTCCCACCAAAAGGCGATTCAAAACTGCCCTTTTCCTCAACTCGCTACGCAGCTTTCATGCTCGCCATGGTTCGAGTTGTCGACACGGTCACCCAACCTTCAATGGACATCTAATCCTACATTATGATGTAAGGTATTTCGTACACACATTTCATTTTCGATTTATAATTTATTTGGGTGAAATATTAGAGGGTATTCACTCGGTCCAATTCGCGCCTCGCCTTCAGCGATAGTCGCACCCCGCTGGCTTTTTAACTCGCCGTGCATACAACTTCAATGGAGCGGATTGGCGTATCGGTTCAAGTACGTCAACCACCTCCGTTGCATTGACTCGAAATTGATTCGCCTCGTAGTCCTAATCGCATTCGTGCTCGCTGTGTCTAATTCGCCTTCAGCGATGTTCGTTCCCCGCTGGCTCTTCAACACCGCCTTGTACATAAAGTCAATCGAAGTGGATTAGTCTACCGGTTCAAGTACGTTGGCCATCTCTCTTGAATTAAATTGAAATTCATTCGCCTCACAGTCCCCATTACCATCGATTATTCTAACAAATTCTCGGACTCGGTTTTCCTACAATCAGTCGAAGCGCGCATTATCAACGGTCAGTCTCTTTCGCGCCAACCACACAGCACGATATTCATACCTTTTTTTATTTTATTTTAAGCCACCATCAACGTCAAACTATCCATCCACATTAACCAACTCGTCGTCGAGCCGACAGATATTCGCTCTTTCTACTCAATCCACATCTCATATATGGTATCTGTCACCTTTCTATTTCTTTCTCCACCGCCATTCACATCGCACCCTTCAGCAGGCTCGCCATCTTCGAAAGGACCGTCGGAGGTAGTCAGTGTGGGGCTATGGTCGGTAAGACGCATCTTCTTGATTTCGCCGCGCATGAAGTGCCGCTGCCCTTATTCGGCCTCGGCTATGATGGGGCATGCACATTCCGTGGAGCGCCTCTACCCCGATTGGGGCAAGCATGAGCTTCAGAGTTCACATTTGTGGGGCGTCTCCACCCTATATTCGGCTTTGGCTATGACTGGGCAGACGCTTCTGTGAACTTCGTGGGTGTTTTCATAGGCAGATAGTCGTCTTGCTTCCTTTGGCCTTGCATTGCTACTAACGCGCCTTCTGCACGCCTCAATGTGTCAACCGACTGCATGGCTAGAATATAGATTTTATATGTAGCATTTTTCTTTCGTTCTCGTTTCAACGGTTACCCAAAACAAAGATTTTCAGCATCCATTATAATTCTCTACCTACGTTTGAGCTCCTTTATAATTACTTCGACCCAGCCTGTCCCAAAGCCTGGTGATTGGATGTCGGTTTCAAACTGGGGCTCGCTGAACATCCGTCAGGTGTTCCCTCCTCGTTTACGGAGGAGCGTCAATATTCCATTCCAACTCCGCACCGTAATATCGCGAGGCGGTATCCGAGATGCGTCAGATATACCTCAGCTCGGTAGTGCGTCGTAGAGTTGAAATTCCTTGTTCATGATATTGAACTTCTACTACTTATATCGGACAAGTCGCACTTGAGTCGCACAGCTCGATGTCCATTCGAGCTTGCATAGGGTCTTTGTAAGCAAGATTCGAGCACCGACAGCCTTCTGTGCGCTGATCATAAGACACTTTCTTCCTTTGTCCTCAACCTCCCGCTGGTTCATCTCACCGAGTACATACAAACTTGCCTTCAACGCTCAGCATTCTCCACCAAGCGAACGTGTCTCCTGAAACTCATATCACTGCTGAGCGCTGATATTGAACCCAGTGATCTTCAGTCTCTTCCAGTTCTCAACCCGCTAAGCGCACCCGTCGTGC
>Ga0307517_10009579_pt1 | contig 13708 bp, 11 predicted proteins | sample 23_EM_MG_FD_194515 | JGI IMG/M metagenome (GOLD analysis project Ga0307517, IMG submission 194515) | Populus trichocarpa ectomycorrhiza microbial communities from riparian zone in the Pacific Northwest, United States - 23_EM | ecosystem: Host-associated > Plants > Roots > Unclassified | place...
GCCAAGCTCATCGTCACCGGCGCGAGTCGCGAGCAGGCCCTGCAGCGGGCCGCCCGCGCGCTGGCCGAGTTCGAGGTGGAGGGCATGGCCACGGCCATCACCTTCCACCGCAAGGTCGTCACCGACCAGGCCTTCACCAGCGACCCGTTCACCGTCCACACCCGCTGGATCGAGACCGAGTTCGTCAACGACATCCCCGCCTTCGCCGCCCCGGTGGCCGAGGACGAGGCCGAGGAGGCCGGTCGCGAGACCGTGGTCGTCGAGGTCGGCGGCAAGCGCCTGGAGGTCTCCCTCCCGGCCTCGCTGGGCATGACGCTCGCCCGTACCGCCGCCGCCGGCGGCGCCCGCCCCAAGCGCCGTGCCGCCAAGAAGGCCGGCTCGGCCGCCTCCGGTGACTCGCTCGCGTCGCCCATGCAGGGCACCATCGTCAAGATCGCCGTCGAAGAGGGCCAGCAGGTCAACGAGGGCGACCTCATCGTCGTCCTCGAAGCCATGAAGATGGAACAGCCCCTCAACGCCCACCGCTCCGGCACCATCAAGGGCCTCGCGGCGGAGGTCGGTTCGTCCGTCTCCTCGGGCGCTGTCATCTGCGAGATCAAGGACTGACAGCTCGCTTTCGGGGTCCAGGGGCTTGCCCCCTGGACCCCTTGGCGTGTCTAGGCCCGGTTACGGACCCGCAGGGTCGCAAGCAGTACGCAGGCGAAGACCGCGAACCCTGCCGCCGTCCCCAGTGCCGCGATCACACCGTGCGCGAACGCGTCCGGACCGCCGTGCCGCACCACCGTCCCGAAGACCGTGACCTGTACCGACAGCCCGAGCGTGCCGCCGATCTGCTGGAACGTCTGGAGCAGCCCGGACGCGGAGCCCGCGTCCCGCGGCTCGACCCCGGACAGGATCATCGTGGTGAGCGGCATCGTCACAAAGCCCAGCCCCAGCCCGACCAGGACCAGCGGCCCGGCAAGGCCGCTGACGTAGGCCTCGCCGGGGTCGAGCGTGGCGAGCCAGAGCATTCCGGTGAGCCCGACGAGCAGCCCGCAGACGGCCGTCCGCTTGGGGCCGAAGCGGGCCACGGCCCGTGGCGCGGTGCGGGCGGCGGCGAAGAGCAGCAGGGTCATCGGCAGGAAGGCCGCTCCCGTGCGCAGCGGGCTGAAGCCGCTGACCGTCTCCATGTACTGGGTGACGAAGTAGAAGACCCCGAACATGCCGGCCGGCAGCAGGAACCAGCAGCTGTACGCGATCACCCTGGAGCGGTCGGCGAAGAGCCGCAGCACCACCAGCGGGCGTTCGACCCGGGTCTCGTTGACCAGGAAGGCCGCGATCAGCAGCACGGCGGCCGCAAAGCCGCCGATCGCCTGGCCGTCGCCCCAGCCGTGTTCGGCGACCCGGATGAAGGCGTAGACCAGGGACGAGATGCCCAGCGTGCCGGTGATGGTGCCGGAGATGTCGAAGCGGCCGCCGCGGTGGCGGTCGGTCTCGGCGATGTGGCGCGGGGCGAGCAGCAGGATCGCGGCGCCGATCGGGATGTTGACGAAGAAGATCCACCGCCAGGAGGCCCACTCGGTGAGTGCGCCGCCCAGGATGAGGCCGATCGACGACCCGGCCCCGGAGATCGCGGAGAAGATGCTCAGCGCCCTCTGGCGCTCGCCGCCCTCGCGGAAGTTGGTGGCGATCAGGGCGAGCGTGCTGGGTGCGGCCAGGGCCGCCGAGGCGCCCTGGAGCAGGCGGGCGGCGAGCAGGGTGGCCGGGCCGGTGGCCAGGCCGCCGGCGACGGAGGCGACGGTGAACGCCGCCACTCCGGCCATCAGCGCCGTGCGGCGGCCGATGAGGTCGCCGATCCGGCTGCCCAGAAGCAGCAGCCCGCCGAACGCGAGGATGTAGACGTTGACCACCCAGGACCGGCCGGTGGTGGAGAAGCCCAGGTCATCGCCGATGCCTGGGATGGCGACGTTCACCACGGTCACGTCCAGCAGCAGCATGAGCTGGGCGCCGACGATCGCGGAGAGGGCGAGCAGGGGACGGTGTCGACGTGTCGGCCCGGGTGTGCGGGCAGGCGTCATCGTAGGAAGGGAGGAACGGGGCATGGGACGTAAGCCTCCAGCGGAGAGCCCAATAAACGGAGGTTGCCTCCGCTCAATATACGGAGGTCGCCTCCGTATTTACAATGGGATTCTGGAGTCGTAAGGATTTCCCTGGCGGACGCGCAAGGCTAAGAGGACGGTGCCGATGACCACAGGCAAGCAGGCGGGCCCGCCCGCCGCCGAAGACCGCCTCCAACGGCCGATGCGGGCCGACGCCCGGCGCAACTACGAACGGCTGCTCACCGAGGCCCGCCAGGCGTTCGTCGTCCACGGGACCGAGGCGCCACTGGAGGACATCGCCCGTCACGCAGGCGTCGGCATCGGCACCCTCTACCGCCACTTCCCCAACCGCTACGCCCTGATGGACGCGGTCTTCGAGGAGGAGACCCTCGCCCTCACCGCCCGCGCCGGATCCCTCCTGGAAGCGGAGTCACCGATCACCGCGCTGCAGGAATGGCTGCGCGCCTACGCCGTCTACTCCGCGCAGTACCGCGGGCTCGCCGTGGCCCTCATGGAGGCCGACGAGGGCCGCATGCCCGCCTGCAAGGGCGCCCTCACCGCGGCCGGGGACCAGCTCCTCGTCCGCGCCCAACAGGCAGGCGAGGTACGCGCCGATGTCGCCGTCGCCGACATCATGCGGCTGACCAGCGCCGTCGTCGTAGCCGCCGAGCGCAACCCCACCGACCACCGCGGCACCTTCCAGCGCCTGATGGACCTGACCCTGGACGGCTACCGCGCGCGGCCCTAACGGCGCCGCATGTCGGCGATGCGCTGCTCACCGGCGAGCTGCGCGGCGCGCAGCTGGGGCTGGCCGGCGTGGCCGGGGTGCGGGTGCCGGCGGGGGCCGGGGACCGGCGGCAGCTCGCGCCGCCGACCACCTCCGGGGGCGCCGTTCTCCAGGCCGCTGAGGGAGGCGACGGCGACGTGCACGCCCCGGTCGGCGAGCGCCTGGAGCTCGGTCGCGGCGCGGTCGTCGCCCGGTGGCGGCTCGTCGGTGACGAGACGGGTGATCACATCGGTGGGCACGGTCTGGAACATCGTGTCCGTACCGAGCTTGGTGTGATCGGCGAGCACCACGACCTCCGACGCCGCCTGGACCAGAGCCCGGTCGACGCTCGCGGAGAGCATGTTGGACGTGGACAGCCCGCGCTCTGCGGTCAGTCCGGCCCCGGACAGGAAGGCCCGTGACACCCGCAGCCCCTGGAGGGACTGCTCGGCGCCGCTGCCCACCAACGCGTAGTTGGTGCCGCGAAGCGTGCCGCCGGTCATGACGACCTCGACCCGGTTGGCGTGCGCCAATGCCTGTGCCACCAGCAGGGAGTTGGTGACGACGGTCAGCCCCGGTACCCGCGCGAGCCGGCGGGCCAGCTCCTGCGTGGTGGTCCCGGCGCCGACCACGATGGCCTCGCCCTCTTCGACGAGACTGGCCGCGAGATCGGCGATGGCCGTCTTCTCGGCGGCCGCTAGATGGGATTTCTGCGGAAAGCCGGACTCCCTGGTGAATCCACCCGGCAGTACCGCACCGCCATGCCGGCGGTCGAGCAGTCCTTCTGCCTCCAACGCCCGCACGTCCCGCCGTACGGTCACTTCAGAGGTCTGGACGACACGGGCGAGCTCACGGAGCGACACGGCCCCGTTGGCACGCACCATTTCGAGGATCAGCTGGCGACGTTCTGCTGCGAACACGAAACTGACAGTAACGCCAATGACCATCCGCTATCAGCAGTTTGCTCCGATTAGCAGAAGTTGTTGGCGAAACCGGGCGGGAAGTGCTATACGGACACCTTCGGTTCGGGCGGCCGTCCGGCCTACAACTCCGAGGACGACTTCCGGGTGTGCAACTGCCGCGCCACCTCGGCGATCGATCCCGACAGAGAAGGGTAGACCGTGAACGCGTTCGCGATCTGCTCGACCGTCAGATTGTTGTCGACCGCGATCGAGATGGGGTGAATCAGCTCGCTCGCCCGCGGCGACACGACCACACCGCCCACCACGATGCCGGTGCCCGGGCGGCAGAACAGCTTCACGAAGCCGTCCCGGATGCCCTGCATCTTGGCGCGCGGGTTCCGCAGCAGCGGCAGCTTCACGCTGCGCGCCTCGATCAGGCCGCCGTCCACATCCGCCTGGGTGTAACCGACGGTGGCGATCTCGGGGTCGGTGAAGACGTTCGAGGAGACGGTCTTGAGGTTCAGCGGCGCCACCGCGTCGCCCAGGAAGTGGTACATCGCGATCCGGCCCTGCATGGCGGCGACCGACGCGAGGGCGAAGATCCCGGTCACGTCACCGGCCGCGTACACCCCGGGGGCGGTGGTCCGTGACACCTTGTCGGTCCAGATGTGGCCGGACTCCTTGAGCTTGACCCCGGACTCCTCCAGGCCCATGTCCGAGGTGTTCGGGATCGCGCCGACCGCCATCAGGCAGTGGCTGCCGGTGATGACCCGGCCGTCGGCCAGCGTCACCTCGACCTTGTCGCCGACCCGCTTGGCGGACTCCGCCCGCGAGCGCGCCATGACGTTCATGCCGCGCCGCCGGAAGACGTCCTCCAGCACGGCGGCGGCGTCCGGGTCCTCGCCGGGCAGCACGCGGTCGCGGGACGACACGAGCGTCACCTTCGAGCCGAGCGCCTGGTACGCCCCGGCGAACTCCGCGCCGGTCACACCGGACCCGACCACGATCAGCTCCTCGGGGAGCTCGTCCAGGTCGTACACCTGCGTCCAGTTCAGGATCCGCTCGCCGTCCGGCAGTGCATCCTCCAGCTCGCGCGGGCGCCCGCCGGTGGCGATCAGCACGGCGTCGGCGGTCAGCGTCTCGCTGCTGCCGTCGGCGGCCTCCACGACGACCTTGCGCGAGCCGTCTATGGCCTGCATCCCGTCGAGCCGGCCCCGCCCGCGCATGACGCGGGCACCGGCGCGGGTGACGGAGGCCGTGATGTCGTGCGACTGGGCGAGCGCGAGGCGCTTCACCCGGCGGTTGACCTTGCCGAGGTCCACGCCGACGACGCGGGCCGCCTGCTCAAGGGGCGGGGTGTCGTCGGCCACGATGATGCCCAGCTCCTCGTACGACGAGTCGAAGGTGGTCATCACCTCCGCCGTCGCGATCAGAGTCTTCGACGGCACGCAGTCGGTCAGCACCGACGCCCCGCCCAGACCGTCGCAGTCGACGACGGTCACCTCCGCGCCGAGCTGCGCGGCAACCAGCGCCGCCTCATACCCGCCGGGTCCGCCACCAATGATCACGATCCGAGTCACGTACCCCATTGTCCCGCACCCGCCACGTGATCACTGACCGGGGCCGCATCGCCCCTCCCGTACCCTCGTGACCATGTCGCTCTACGCCGCGTACGCCGGCAACCTCGACGCCCGGCTCATGACCCGCCGCGCCCCGCACTCCCCGCTGCGCGGCACCGGCTGGCTCACCGGCTGGCGCCTCACCTTCGGCGGCGAGCAGATGGGCTGGGAGGGGGCGCTCGCGACCCTCGTCGAGGACCCGCTGCACCAGGTCTTCGTCGGCCTCTACGACATCGCCCCCGTCGACGAGGAGTCGATGGACCGCTGGGAGGGCGTACCGCTGGGCATCTACCGGCGCACGACGATCCGCGTCGACACCCTGGACGGCTCCATCCCCGCCTGGGCCTATGTCCTCAACGACTACGAGGGCGGGCTGCCCTCGGCCCGCTATCTGGGCGAGATCGCCGACGCGGCGGAGTCGGCGGGCGGACCGCACGACTACGTGATGGAGCTGCGCAAGCGGCCTTGTTAGCCGTTGCGGGTCGATCACTCCGGCGACAGGGGCTGCTCGGCCCAGATGGTCTTCCCCGTGGGGGTCTGCCGGCTTCCCCAGCGCTGCGTGAGCTGGGCGACCAGCAGGAGGCCGCGGCCGCCCTCGTCGTAGGCGTTCGCGCGGCGCAGGTGCGGCGAGGTGGAGCTGCCGTCGGACACCTCGCAGATCAGCGCGCGGTCGCGGATCAGCCGCAGCCGCATCGGCGGGACGCCGTACCGGATGGCGTTGGTGACCAGTTCGCTGACGACCAGTTCGGTGACGAAGGCGGCCTCCTCCAGGCCCCACCGCGACAGCTGCTCCACGGCGTTCTGGCGGGCGGTGGCCACCTGCGCGGGATCGGGCGACAGGTCCCAGGCGACCGCGCGGTCGGCGCCCAGGGCGCGGGTGCGGGCCAGCAGCAGGGCCACGTCGTCGCTGGGCTGTTCCGGCAGCATGGCCTTGAGCACCGCGTCGCACATGGCCTCCAGCGAGCCGGCCGGGCCGGCCAGCGCCCGGCGCAGCTCGGCGGTGCTCTGGTCGATGTCGCGGCCGCGGTCCTCGATCAGCCCGTCGGTGTACAGGGCGATCACCGAGCCCTCGTCGAGCTGGAGTTCCGTGGACTCGAAGGGCAGTCCGCCGATGCCCAGCGGCGGTCCCGCGGCCATGTCGACGAGTTCCACCGTGCCGTCGGGGCGCAGGACGGCGGGCGGCGGGTGTCCGGCGGCGGCCAGCGTGAGGCTGCGGGAGACGGGGTCGTAGACCGCGTACAGGCAGGTCGCGCCCAGTTCCGCGACGTCCTCGCCGGCGCTGTCGTCGGTCGAGAGTGTGACGACCAGGTCGTCCAGGTGGGTGAGGAGTTCGTCCGGTGGCAGGTCCACGTCGGCGAGGGTGCGCACCGCGGTGCGCAGGCGTCCCATGGTCGCCGAGGAGTGGATGCCGTGGCCCACCACGTCGCCGACGACCAGGGCGATCCGGCTGCCGGACAGCGGGATCACGTCGAACCAGTCGCCGCCGACGCCCGCCACGGAGTCGGCCGGGAGATAGCGGTGGGCGACCTCCACGGCCGCCTGCCGGGGCAGCCGCTGCGGCAGCAGGCTGCGCTGAAGGGTCAGCGCGGTCGCCCGCTCCCGGGCGTATCTGCGGGCGTTGTCCACGCAGACGGCGGCGCGGCTGGCCAGTTCCTCGGCCAGGGACACATCGTCGGCGGTGTACGGGTCCTCTCGTACGGCCCGCGCGAAGACCGCGACGCCCAGCGTGGTGCCACGGGCCAGCAGCGGCACCGCCAGCAGCGAACGGGCGCTCGCGCCGTGCCTGCGGGTCAGGGCGGCCCGCGCCTTGTGCTCCTCGATCCACCGTTCCAGGCCCGGGTCGCCGGCCTGGCTGAGGACCGCCCGCCCGGTGGCGAGGGCGTGGGCGGGAGGCGAGTACGGCGGGTACGTGTCGACGTCCCCGACCGCGACGGCGGCCGACGTTCCCGTGTCGGGGCCGGCCCAGTGCGCGGCCCGGCGCAGCACTACGTCGGTGTGCACATCGGCCGAGGAGGGCTCTTCCGCCCTCAGCGTCCAGTCGAACAGGTCGACGCTGGCGAAGTCGGCGAAGCGGGGCACCACCAGCTCCGCCAGTTCCTCGGCGGTGCGGATCACGTCCAGGGTGGTGCCGATGGAGGTCGCGGCCTCGTTGAGCAGGGCGAGGCGCTGCCGGGCCCAGTGCTGCTCGCTGCTGTCGAAGGCCGCTGTGCCGACCGCGACGAGCTTCCCGAAGGCGTCCCGTACGGGCCACATCTCCACGTTCCAGGCGTGCTCGCGGCCGCCGGACTGCGGAGCGCCGTAGCCCTCGAAGTGCATGGGCTGCCCGGTCCTGATCACGTCGCGCTGGTGTTCCAGGAAGCTCCTCTCGCCGAGGTCGGTGGTCGGAAAGATCTCGTTGAGGGGCCGCCCCACCACCGACTCCTCGGAGAATTCCGTTCTCTGACCGGCCGCGGCGTTGAAGCGCATGATGCGCTGCTCGGTGTCGAAGGCGCTCAGCGCGACGGACGCCTGCTGGAACACCTGCTCGGCCACCGAGGGCTCCAGGGCGCCGGGTGCCGAGGCGGTGACGAGGAATCCCTGTGCCTCTCCCTCTCCGTCGAGCAGGGGAAGGGCCCGCAGGGCCAGTTCGACGACGTTGCCGTCGCGGCGCCGGAGGACGGCCTCGCCGGACAGAGCGGCCAGCGCATGGCCCGACGGCGGATCGCCCGCCAGCAACTCTGCCGCCGCACGCCCCACGACCTCCTCGGCCGCGTAACCTGTCAGCCGCTGGGCCCCCTCGCTCCACCCCGTCACAACTCCCCATGGGTCGACGAGCGCCACGGGGTCGGGATGCACCATATGGCCAAGAATGAACCAATTGTCACCCTGCTTCAACCCGGCGGCCGGACGGGGGCGGGGGCGGCCCGGCGTCGGGGACGGCCCTGGGCCGGGGAGAGATGGGAGGCAGTAGCGCGGAGCCGGGGAGAGTACGACCAATCGTGGGTTCCTACGAAAAACCCCGGCCCAGTACATAGGACGTCTACGCGCGTAGGCCTTTACCCGTTACCCTCGTGCACGTGAACTCCTCCCCAACCTCCGACATCACCGGCGGCCCGCAGGCCGACCCGCACGCGGCCGCTGAAGCGGCGGCCGCGCGGCTGCGCGAACTGACCGGTGGAGAGAACCATGACGTGGCCCTGGTAATGGGCTCCGGATGGGTCCCCGCCGCCGATGAGCTCGGGGCGGCCGACTACGAATTCCCGATCACCGAACTGCCCGGGTTCCCGGCGCCCGCCGTGGCCGGGCACTCCGGCAAGGTGCGGTCCGTCCGGATCGGCGGCGTGCGCGCGCTGATCTTCCTGGGCCGCAACCACCTGTACGAGGGCAAGGGCGTGGCGACCGTGGTGCACGGTGTGCGCACGGCCGTCGCCGCGGGCTGCAAGACAGTCGTGCTGACCAACGGCTGCGGCGGCCTGCGCCAGGGGATGTACCCCGGACAGCCGGTCCTGATCAGCGACCACATCAACCTCACCGCGACCTCCCCGATCCTCGGGGCGAACTTCGTGGACCTGACCGACCTCTACTCGCCCCGCCTGCGGGCACTGTGCAAGGAGGTCGACGGGACCCTCGAAGAGGGCGTGTACGTGCAGTTCCCCGGCCCGCACTACGAGACCCCGGCCGAGATCGGCATGGTCCGGGCGATCGGCGGCGAGCTGGTCGGCATGTCGACCACGCTGGAGGCCATCGCCGCCCGGGAGGCGGGCGCCGAGGTGCTCGGCATCTCACTCGTCACCAACCTGGCCGCCGGTATGACCGGCGAGCCGCTCAACCACGAAGAGGTCCTGGAGGCCGGCCGCGACTCGGCGGCCCGGATGGGCTCCCTCCTCGCCCAGGTGCTGAACCGCCTCTGACCACGTGGGCGGTTGCCGGGCGCGGCCCCCGGGTACCCGTCCCGACACCACCACCCCGTGACAACCTCGTACCGCGCAACCCCGTACCGCCCCGTACAACACACAGCAGGAGCATGACGTGGCAGCAGCAGAGCTGATCCAGCAGGCGCGCACCTGGCTCGCCGAGGACCCCGACCCGGACACCCGGGCCGAGCTGGAGACCCTGCTGGCGGCCGTCGAATCCGGTGGCGGCGCCGGTGAGGCCGCCGCCGCCGACCTCGCCGAGCGCTTCGCCGGCACGCTGCAGTTCGGCACGGCCGGGCTGCGCGGCGAGATCGGCGCGGGCCCGATGCGGATGAACCGCTCGGTGGTCATCCGGGCGGCGGCGGGCCTGGCCGCTTATCTCAAGGCCAACGGCGATGCGGGCGGCCTGGTCGTGGTCGGCTACGACGCCCGCCACAAGTCGTACGACTTCGCCCTCGACACCGCCGCCGTCATGGTCGGCGCCGGCCTGCGCGCCGCTGTGCTGCCGCGCCCGATGCCGACCCCGGTGCTGGCCTTCGCCATCCGTCACCTGGGCGCGGTCGCGGGCGTCACCGTCACCGCGAGCCACAACCCGCCCCGCGACAACGGCTACAAGGTCTACCTCGGCGACGGCTCGCAGATCGTGCCGCCCGCCGACTCCGGCATCGCCGCCGGGATCGACGCGATCCGCTCCCTGACCGAGGTCCCGCTGGCGGCGGACGGTTGGCAGATCCTGGGCGACGAGGTGCTGGACGCCTACCTGGCCCGCACGTCCTCCGTGGTGGACACCCACTCACCCCGCGATGTCTCCGTGGTCTACACCCCGCTGCACGGGGTCGGCCGCGAGACACTGACCGCCGCCTTCAAGCGGGCCGGGTTCCCGGTCCCGACCACCGTCCCCGAGCAGGCGGACCCCGATCCGGACTTCCCGACCGTCGCCTTCCCCAACCCGGAAGAGCCCGGCGCGATGGACCTGGCCTTCAAGTCCGCCCAGTCCATCGGCCCGGACATCGTCATCGCCAACGACCCCGACGCCGACCGCTGCGCCGTCGCCGTCCCGGACCGCACCTCCCCGGCCGGCTGGCGCATGCTCCGCGGCGACGAGGTCGGCGCCCTCCTGGCCACCCACCTGGTCCACAAGAACGCCACCGGCACCTTCGCCGCCAGCATCGTCTCCTCCTCCCTCCTGTCACGCATCGCCGCCGACGCGGGCTTGGCGTACGCGGACACCCTCACCGGCTTCAAGTGGATCGCCCGCGTCGACGGCCTGCGCTACGGCTACGAAGAGGCCCTCGGCTACTGCGTCGACCCGGAAGGCGTCCGCGACAAGGACGGCATCAGCGCCGCCCTCCTCATCGCCGAGCTCACCGCCGAGCTCAAGCAGCACGGCCGCACCCTGACCGACCTGCTCGACGACCTCGCGCTGCGCCACGGGCTCCACGCCACCGACCAGCTCTCCGTCCGCGTGGCCGACCTGTCGCTGATCGCCGACGCCATGGCCCGCCTGCGCGAGACTCCCCCCACCGCCCTGGCCGGCCTGCCCGTCCTCACCGCCGAAGACCTCACCAAGGGCACCGAGGACCTCCCGCCCACCGACGGCCTGCGCTACCACCTCGCCGGCACCCCCGCCTCCGGCGTCTCCGCCGCCCGCGTCATCGTCCGCCCCTCCGGCACCGAGCCCAAGCTCAAGTGCTACCTGGAGGCCGTCGTCCCCGTCACCGGCGCCGACGGCCTGACCACCGCCCGCGCCCGCGCCGGAGCCGTCCTGGCGGCCCTGAAGGCCGACCTGTCGGAGGCGGCGGGCATCTGACCCGGGTAGCACCGGGCCCCCGCACTCACCGCAGGGGCCCGGCGTACTCCCCGTTCGCCGGGTCAGAACACGAACGGACCCGGGTCCTGGGCGGTCGTGGCCTGGCAGGTCACCGTGACTCCCAGGTACAGGACCGACAGGGAGTACGCGTCGCCGGTGGCCAGATAGGAGTCGAGGCTGTCGCCCGAGGCGACCGTGCCGGTGAGCGGCCCGACGGTGATCGCGCTCCCGGCCGCCATGGCCGGGTTGACCGTGCCGGTGAAGTGGGTCTGGGTGTCGCCGCCGTTGAGGGTGAGCGCCAGGTCGCTGGCGAGCGTGTTCTCGCCGATGGCGATGGGCGCTGTCAGGGCCGTGCTGAGCGTGATGGTGGCGGTGTCACCGTCCTGGGTCGCGGTGAGGGTGGCGGTGCCGCCGCCCCAGATGCCGCAGTCGTAGGTGGCGGAGGCCGACTCGGGCGTGACCGCCACGGCGCTCGGGGCGAGAGCCAGTAGCGCGGCCGCGGCCAGCGTGAAGCCGATGCCTAACCTGGTGCCTTTCATGGGGGATCCCTTCGCTGTTGCCACAGCCATATCTGACGGGTCGTCGGATACGGCAGCGCTCATTGATGCGCGAGGATCTAGAGAGAGCAAGGGAGACGCTTACCGGACCGTACGATTCCGGCCACTTCTTCCGCCTGCCCCGCGTGAGCGGGCTGCCCGTCAGCCGCCGACCGCGAGCAGCACCGCGAGCACGACCGCCCCGGCCGCCGCCGGGGCGATCACCTCGTACGCCCACCGCACGGTGATCCCGCCCTGGGCGGCCTCGCTCGCCGCGTTGCGCTCGCGCAGCCCACGCAGCTCGTCGACGGCTTGGTCGGACCAGGCGCGCACGGGATCCACCTGCGGGTTGACGGCCTCGGCCCGGGAGGGCCCGCCGGAGCGGGCCGTGGAGCGGGCGGCGCGCTTACGGGCCCGAAGGGACACCGGGATCGCCCAGAGCTGGTACTTGCGGTCGCCCGCGAACAGCTCGGTGGAGTAGCCGGCACGAATGTCCGTGACGGCGGCCCAGGGAGCGGTGATCGTACGGAGCGGATTGCGCACCCGGATCCGTGCCTCGTCCGCGGAGACGAGCGGCCGCAGGGTGAAGGCCACCACCAGCGGCACCCCGAGCAACAGCCCGGCGAGAGCGATCCAGGGGGTATGGCCGTCACCGTAGATGACCGCGTCGCCGCCCAGCCAGCCGGCGAGCACCAGCAGCAGCACACCGCCGGCGATCCCGGCGGACGAGCGATAGGTGCGCTCGGCGTAGGGGGTCGGGGTGGGGGCCGGAGTGGACTTGTCGGAGCTCGTCATGAGCCCGATTCTGCCTGACCGGCGGGCGAGGGGCGCCCCCGGGCCGGTCGTGGCCCGTCAGGGCCCCGTCAGGACACGCTCTGGTCGTAGACCGTGTCCGAGACCGAGTCGTAGACCAGCTTGCCGTCGGCGTCGTAGCCCTTGATGTGCGGCGCCTTGCTGACGGACTGGGTCAATATGCCGGTGGCGGCGAAGTACCCGTGGTCCAGGGCGGCCTCCACCGTCGCCCCGCCGTAGGAGACCGTGACCCGTGCGATGCCGGACTCGATGGTCCCGATGCTGCCCCAGCGGTACGGAAGCTTCCAGCCGCCGTTGGAAAGGATGGTCTGCTTGTAGAGCTTGGAGGCGTTGATGTCCGGCTTCACGGCGCCTCGGTTCGGGTCGTTGTCCGCGCCCATGCTGGTGTTGAGGCCGGAGCCCACGCCGTCCTTCTCGGAGCAGATGAGCCTGGTCATGGGGGTGTCCTTGACCGCGACGACGCCGATGCCGTCGCCGGGTGCGTTGTCGTCGCCGGTGGTCCTGAGGGCAAGGATGATCCGGTAGTCGGCGGCCTTGCCGAGGTCCTGATTCATCGGTGAGCCCTGGATCCGGTGCGCTTTTTGGTAGTCCAGGCAGGCCGTGAGGGCTTCGGCGGCCCGCTCCAGGGTGATGCCGTCGGCGAGCTGCCCCGGTGTGGCCGGGCCGGCCGGGCCGCTGGGGACGGGCGTCGGTTTCGCGGGTGTCGTGTGCGCCGGGGAGGTCGCGGGCTTCGAGGAGGCCCCGGGATGGGCGCTGACCCCCGGGTCGGGGCCCCACTGGACGTTCACGGCGTAGGCCGCGCCCGGGAGGGCGACGATCGTGGCGAGGCCGATGCCCATGGCGGCCACCCGGCGGCGCTGGGCGGCCTGGCCCCGGCGGACGATGGCCGAGTAGGGCGCCTGGCCGGGGGCCAGGCTTGCGGCGTCGTCGGAGAGCATCTCGCGCAGCTTCGCCTCGAAGTCGAACGGCTCGTCGTCGAATCCGCCGTCGAGCCCGCCGCCGAAACCGCCGCCGAAACCGCTACCGAGCTCGTCGCGAAGAACCCGGTCGAGCTCGTCGTCAAAGGGACCGTTGCCGTCATTGAAGCCGGACTCCGTCATTTCACACCTCCGTGGTCTGTGGTCATGCGTTCACGCCGTCCGCGAGCGCCCGGGACACCGGGCTCCTCCGAGGCGCCGAGCCCCGGGTACGCGCGCAGTTTGGCCAGCCCCTTGGCCGCCTGGCTCTTGACCGTCCCGGCCGAGCAGCCGAGGGTCTGGGCGACCTCCGCCTCCGAGAGGTCGTCCCAGTA
>Ga0307517_10009580_pt1 | contig 13708 bp, 9 predicted proteins | sample 23_EM_MG_FD_194515 | JGI IMG/M metagenome (GOLD analysis project Ga0307517, IMG submission 194515) | Populus trichocarpa ectomycorrhiza microbial communities from riparian zone in the Pacific Northwest, United States - 23_EM | ecosystem: Host-associated > Plants > Roots > Unclassified | place...
TTAATCTTTGGATTGAATACACTAATATAATTTATGCTGGCTTACCATCCGAAGGTCTTAGCTCTGTTCAATCTGTTCATGAAACTACTCAAAGGGATCAGTTTCTAATGAAACTGAGACCTGAATTTGAAGGCACCAAATCCAACATGATGAACCGAGAATTTGTTCCCTCCTTTGCGAAGAACAACGCCTTCTCACTCAAACCACCATGGAACAACGACGATCTACATCTATTCTTGTGGCCTATGCAGCATAAGGTAATCCAAGAGGCAGGGATATGAGCACTATTCAATGTTTTTGTTGTAAGGGATTTGGCCATTATGCTACAAATTATCCTCGAAAATTCTGCAACTATTGCAAAAAAGATGGCCATATCATCAAAAAATGCCCTACTCGACCTCCCAAGAAAATAGAGACAGCATATACCGTCTCAGTTGGCTCTTCACCTCTGACATAAAGTGCTCCTACTCCTGTCCAATCCGTGACTCCTGCCATGATTCAATAAATGATCATTTCTGCATTTTCAGCTTTGGGACTCTCAGGTAAAAATCTTTCTACATCATCTTCTTGGTATTTTGATTCCGCAGCTTCCAATCATATGACAAACAATGCTGCTTCTCTTACCAATGTCAACGAATATTTTAGAAATCTCAAAATTCATATTGTTGATGGCAGTCATTTACCTATCACGGCCACTAGTGATGTTTCTCCTTCTCTCACTGATGTTTTTGTATCACCTGGTCTTACCACCAATCTTGTGTCTGTCGGTTAGTTGGTTGAAAATGATTGTAAACTGGAATTTTCCAAATCTGGTTGTGTTGTGCAGGATCAACAGTCAAGGAGAATGATTGCGAGGGGGCCTAAAGTGGGACGTCTTTTCCCTCTTTAATTTCCTTTGTCTCCTTTTTCTTTGCCCTTTGTCACTTGTAATTCTGCTCATGTAGATTACCGAGCGTGGCATAAACATCTCGGACATCCAAACTCTAATGTTCTTCATGATTTATTGAAATCTGGTTTTCTTGGAAATAAAGATTCACCATCTCTTAGTGCTGTTCAGTTTGATTGCAATTCTTGCAGGCTTGGCAAAAGTAAAACTCTACCCTTTCCTATTCACACACCACACATAGTCCAACCTTTCGATTTGATACATAATGATGTGTGGGGTATGGCACCAGTCACTTTTCATGCTAATTACAAATACTTTGTCACTTTTATTGACGATTATAGCCGTTTCACATGGATTTATTTCCTTCATTCTAAAGACGAAGTATTTTCTGTTTTTAAGATTTTTCATGCACATATCCAGAACCAATTTTCAGCCCAAATCAAAATCCTTCGTTCTGACAATGGGGGTGAGTATATGTCTCATTTGTTTCAAGACTTCTTACAGCATCATGGCATCATTTCTCAACGGTCTCGCCCTTCAACACCTCAACAAAATAGGGTGGCTGAAAGAAAGAATCGTCATCTTCTTGATGTTGTTCGTACTCTCCTGTTAGAGTCGTCTATACCTTCTCGTTTTTGGTGGGAAGCTCTCTCCACTGTTGTCCACCTCATCAACAGATTGCCTTCCCCCACATTGAACCACGACACTCCTTTCCTCAGGTTGTTTGGTCATCCTCCAACTTATTCCAACCTCCGTACCTTTGGTTATGTCTGTTATGTGCATCTTCATGCACATAAACGCACAAAACTCACGGCCCAGTCAATTCAATGTGTTGTTCTAGGATATTGAGTACACCATAAAGGTTTTCTTTGCTATGACCCAAATCTGCGTCGCATTCGAATTTCTAGAAATGTGATCTTTCTAGAAAACCAATATTTCTTTTCCGTGCATCAGGATCCTGTTCCTCCTTCATTTTCTGTTTTGCGTATGTTTACTAACTCTTTTGTAGCTCCAGTCCCTTCTAAACCTCTCCTAGTATATCAAAGATGTTCATCTGCTACTTCCCACCAGCCTCTAGACCCTCTCAAGCCCCCTCACGTTCCTTCCTCGATTACTGCTCTTGTTCTAGCAACTACAACCCCCTGTCATCGATAAAGTACTCGGGCTCGTAGACCCCCTGATAGGTATGGTTACTCTCCTTCCTCATCTTTCACAACCACCTTGTCTTCTACTTTTCTTCCTTCATCTTATAAACAGGCAATTGAGCACGAGTGTTGGCGAAAAGCCATTGAAACTGAACTTCTCACACTTGAAGAAAACCAAACCTGGGATGTTGTTCCATGCCTCTCATCTGTGAATCCCCTTGGCAGTAAATTTGTGTTTTCTATCAAGCGTCGTTCTGATGGGTCCATCGACCGTTACAAGGCTCGGTTAGTGGCACTTGGCAACAAACAGGAATATAGTCTTGACTATGATGAGACCTTTGCACCAGTCGCTAAAATGACCACTGTCCGAACTATACTCGCCCTTGCTGCATCTCAATCCTGGCCCTTACATCAAATGGATGTCAAGAATGCCTTCCTTCATGGTGATCTCAAGGAAGACATTTACTTGAAACTTCCTTCTGGTATATCCACTTCCTCATCTAATGATGTTTGCAAACTGAAACGTTCTTTGTATAGTTTGAAGCAAGCATCGAAAGTATGGTTTGACAAGTTTCGATCCACGTTGCTGGGTTTCTCCTTCACTTAAAGTCAATATGACTCCTCTCTCTTTCTACAAAAGACATCCATGGGTATCGTTGTCCTCCTTGTTTATGTGGATGATATCGTCATCACTGGCTCTGACTTGGAGGCAATCTCTGCGATTCAGACTTTGTTGCATTCTACATTCCACATGAAAGACCTCGGTTAGCTCACCTATTTTTTGGGCTTGGAAGTGCATCATCAACCTCACGGTCTCTTCCTGCATCAGCCAAGTATAGTCAGGAACTAGTTCAGTTAGCCGGCCTCACCAACACTACTTCGGTTGACACTCCCATGGAACTTAATGTGAAATATCGTCATGACGAAGGGGAGCTTTTTGATTATCCTACTACCTATCAGAAGCTAGTTAGTAGTCTTATCTATCTAACTATTACTTGACCAGACATTTGTTATGTTGTTCACACTGTCAGCAAATTCAAGAAAGCACCAAGGCATCTCCATCTATCTACTGTCTGCCGCATAATTTGCTACATTCTTGGCACTCCTAGTCGTGGCTTATTCTTCCCTACAGGTTCTTCACTTCAACTATAAGCCTATAGTGATGTTGATTGGGCCGGTTGCCCTGACACTAGGAAATCTACTACCGGCTGGTGTATGTTTCTTGGTGATGCCCTTATCTCATGGAAATGCAAGAAACAAGACCACGTCTCCAAATCATTAATTAGTACTTAAAAGTGCATTTTTATCAAGGTTTTATATCATCATTTTGCACTTAAAGTATCAATAACTCCTTAACTAAAGCATGTTTTATAATAACAAGTCTGATACTATAAGATACCTTTAATTTATGGTAAATGTTCATCTCAAATACAGGCCTATCACATAAATCATTGGATTGATTAATGAGTGTAACTACTGAAATTGAGAAGACAAAGAGAGGGTCAAACTTAGAAAAGAGATGCTGGTTCTGTCCAAACTAGAACACTATTCAGTCATTGGGTCATATCTGGAGCTGTAGATCTTGGATTTCAATTTGGTTTATATGGCTAGAAAGCTAAGACATAGGCCTAAAACATTCATGCGAAGCCCAAGACTCAATTTTGCTGTTTAGAAGTCCAAATCTTAGCAACAACAGAGAAATCAGAATATGTCCTGCAACCCAGACACTGTTCAGTGTTTAGCCCATATCTCGAGTTCTAGAAATCCAAATGTACTGATTCTTTTTTTGTTGGAAATCTGAGACAATTTCCTATAACTTTCATAGGATAATCTATTCAAATTCTGACATTAGTAATGATGTTTTGTTCAGAAAAAAAGATAAGGATTGTCACCAAGTCAAGATGTGGCCACCCACTCAATAATTAGTCATCAAATCAATAGTTCCAAATTTTGGCCTATAAAAGGAGGCATTTGCCATGCATTAGGCATCTTGGTTTTCAGATAAAGATCATGCTCTTGCTCTCTCTCTTTTTGTAATGCTTAAGTTTTGTTTATATTAATCTCTTGTTTATGCTTTTCATTTCCTTTCGTTTACTTAGTTAACTTATATCTTATTTATGTTCTTATCTTGTTTATTTATGTTTCTCTTCTTCATTATATTTGGCTAAGTTTATTATGTCAAGGTGAAAAGGTTACACTAATGGTTTAAGAATAAGTATAGTGTAAACTCGACGTGAACTTTAATGTTTAATACTAACATGTTTTATATTTGTTATCTTGTTCACTTTTAATACTTTTCTTATTAAATAGTTAATCTAGATTTATGTTGTATAACACTTGGTACAACAAATACTTTGCACTTGTTGTTGTTGTTGTTATTGTATTATTGTTATTTATAATTTATATAGTTAACCTTCTTTTGGTTCGACCCCGGTCTTGCCGGGTTATTTATTACTTCGACACTCCTGCACTTGGGAGAAGACATCAATCTTTTAGTCTTGTCAATCATCTACTGAAGCAGAGTACCGAGCCATGTCTGCTACTTGCTATGAGATCATTTGGTTGCGTGGTCTCCTCACAGAACTCAGTTTCTGTCCAGTTCATCCTACTCCACTTCATGCTAACAACACTAGTATCATCCAAATTGCAGCCAATCCTGTCTATCACGAACGCACCAAGCACATTGAGGTTGACTGTCACTCAATCAGGGAAGCATATGATCATCAAATTATCACCCTTCCACATATCTCCACCACTCTACAGATCGCAGATATCTTCACCAAATCCATGCCCCGTCAGCGCCATCATTTCCTCACTGGCAAATTGATGCTTGTCGATTTACCAACATCAATTTAAGGGGGGATGTCAAAGGAAATACCTATACCTACACATTTAATGCCAGCAGATTCTTTGCCTATTTATTCTTTCCTTTATTGGGATATACTAGCTGTAGGTTAGCTCAGCTAATTCTTTCCTTTTAGGTTGTTGTCCACAAGCTCTTGTTGCCTAACTTAGCTGTTTCTAAGGGCTGAAGATCAGCCTATATTATTTCCTGTATCAACCTATATTATTTCCTGTTGTATTCTTTCCTTTCTTAGCTTGTAAATTCTACATATATAATGGGCAATTCTCAATGAGAAGACACATAATTTTATTCAAAAGACTCTAAACTGTCATTAGAAAACACCAACACCATAGCAATTATAAGGCAAACCAAACACCAACTAGCTTACCTTAGGTAAGGCATACTAGGGGTGCTAATACATTTCCTTTACGCAACCAGTCCCTTGCCTTAGAATCTCTGAAAGACCAGTTAGGTTTTCTAGTGACCATAATACTAGGTGGCGACTCCCTTATTCACAAAACAAAAAAACTCGACATGAATCCCCGCTTTCAGGGAGGGTCGCCGCGACTCCGCGCTCTGCGCGAGGGTGCGACACATAGTATGGTCAAAATGAAAATAAATAGATTAAATATTGAAGGAGGAATATATGAATTAATTGTAAAAATGTGATTAATATGATACTTAGTCAGTCATTTGGATGGGCACTAAGGTTATAAATATGATATTTAGTCAGCTAAAAGAGAGAAAGGTTATGAATATGATACTTTATCAACCATATAGACGAGACTAAGGTGATGAATGTGATATTTAGTCAGCTATGTGGATGGGACTGAGGTGAGGGAAATGATACCTAGTCAGTCGTGTGGACAATGACTAAGAATATGGATATGTTACACAATCAACCATTTGAACGGAGGCTATTGATATAAATATGAGAATTAATAGGTTATTTAGATTGAGACTCACAAAATTAAATTAAAGTTGGCTATTTGGATAGTGACTTGTGGATATGAATTAAAGTTGGCAATTTGAATGGAAACGAACTAGTACTAGGTAATAATTGTAGTTAAGGAAAATGCGTAAGCACTGAATATAATCAAATACTTCTTAATTATTTTTTATGTTATTATGATATTTAAATTGGTAGTATGTATATCATTTCAAATGGCTTTTCATTTGGTAGTGAGTAAATGTTTTTATATGCCAAGAACTTATGGTTATTGATTTTGAAATGTTTACGTTAGATTTTCTCATATATTTCATGGACATATTGTATAATTAATAGGGAGAATGTATTGTGATCCATAGGGGGAGCAATCATTCATAATTTTTGGTGACACGTTAATACTTGTGAAAGTATTAATAGTTTGTCATCATCAAAAAAGAAAAAAAATACTAGCAGAAAGCTATCATTTGCTCATAGTTTTGATGAATCAAACCAATAAGAAGTTACTAATCATTTTCTTAAAGTTGTGTTGATATAGGTTCTTTACTATGTCTGACATTTCAAGGATTATCGATAAGTCTTGAAGTTGTGATAAAAATATGAAACTATATTAATGGTATACTTTTCTTCAAAATTAGTCTTAGGATGTTATATGTTGTTCAAGTTTTTTTAAAAACTAAATTCTTATAACCAACTTTTTATACCTAAAATATTATCCTGAAAAATTAGTCATAAAATTCCCTAAAACACCTTATAACCCTTAAAAAGTCTAAGACCTCTAATACACCAGATAACCATACAAAACACATCTCTAAAGCCTTTTGGAATGCTACACAGTAAGCCAAATAGTATGTGGTTTACCAATTAACTAAACTAGATATAAAATTTCAAAGATAACTACTAAACTAGATATCCTTACTAGATAAACATTTTTTAGACCACTCGTATACTAGATGATTTTTTAGCATATATGGTTGGCCATTTATTACTTGAATGAGTTGAAATTATTCTCTGTCTCTTGTACTCAAGTGTGTGAGAGTCGTACCAAGCTTGTCCTTGCACTTATGTTTGAATATGAAAATACCTTATCTCTCATCTTCCAACTAGGATAAGCAAGACAAGCAATTTAATTTCCATCTCTATGACACCACTCTATTCTCTCTTGAATAATATAGTTTTTACATCATTTAGCTTAAACCATATTATATACCAATCTTTAAAAATTCAAAGTTCTTGGCCTATTCTTACATATTCTAAACAACTACAAGCTTGATTTTCTCTATAAATAGGCCTCTTCTTATATATTTTAAAGGTTGTTACAATCATTAAGCTTTTATTCATGTTTATACAAAATCAATTCCTTTAATTTCCAAGTGTACTCTTTATTATTCTCTTATATATTGATTGCTTCACCTACCTCACTTAAAAACAATTAGATTACACCTATTAAAGACTTGAGATTATTTTCTAATATAATCTATTTTTTGTGTATATTTTATTTAATTTGTTTTTAGTAAAACTTCTTGTTAAAGTGTATATAGCACTATAACCACTTAGATTTTAGTTATGACCTTTATGTGCAAGCTTGTATAGATTTCGGTCTATCTTCCTCAAAAAGGAAATGTTGGGTTTAATCTTGTTTCCAATGTTAAAAGTTCAATTGGTTCTTTGACATAGAGTGTGAAGTAGACAGTTAGTTATAAAAGAAAATGGAGTATATGGTAAGAACAAATCACTATAAAATTCATTTGTTTCTCTCCTACCTATCTCTTTATTTATTTTTTATTTTTTATTTTTTTGCACTTTTACTTGTGTTGTTATGTGGATTGTATGCTTAAGCAAGCCATTTTCATGTGTATGGATGATAGAAATTGTTGTGGACATGTGTTTGATATTATTGTGTGGTTGAAAAGGTTGTCGTGGTTGTGATCTTGTTCTTTGAGGTTGATTTAATTAAAAAAAAAATACCTCGTCCATCTCCATCTCTTAAATGCTTAGGGGTATCAAAAGAATTATGAGATCAAGATTCATGATTAAGTTTGTTCTTATTTTTTTAAAAAAGAAATCTAAGAACAATAATAATTTTGGAAAAGTTTGAATGGATCTTGAGAGCTTTTAAGGTAAATACATATATATTTTAGAGTAAAAAATGGATTTATAAAGATGATGGGAGATAATTTTGATATATTTTTAATTTAAATGTTGTAAAAAATAGAGTTTTATAGGAAAAATAAGTGGTGATTAGTTATTTTCATAACTTAAAAGTCACTTGAAAAGATAACAAACCAGGAATCTTTTAAATTAGATAACTTGTCATTTTTTAAACCAGACTCACTCTATCTTTAGCTTTGTTTAATGTATTTTTTTAATTATTATCTTTTTATAAAAATCAAGTTGGTACTCATATAAATTTTAAAAATTAAATACATAATAAGAATATTATTCCTTTTGACATGATTTTAGTGAAGCGAATTTTAATGAAGTGATATTGAAAAAGTTTGAGACAAAATTTTCCATTAAAATTTTAAATTTATTTGTCGTTAACTAATATAATATATTTTTACATATTAATATTATTATCAATATTTTTAATTGAGAATTTATGGCGCCATATAACTTTAGGGGTTAAGAAGATTTTTGAATAATTGATAAATATTTTTTATTTTGACGTGATAAAACTAGAATGAAATTTCAGTCTTGATTTTAGAAACATTGGTTTATGATAAAAAATTTCATGTAAAATTTATGGAGGAATAATACTTTAGAATTTCTCAGAATTCATAAATCTTTATGAAAGGATTTTTTTAGTAAAAATTAAAAAATTTTACTTAATTTATAAAAATCATCTAAGTTTATAAAACTTAATCTTGGTAGATTTGTAATGCATAATAAGAGTTGATTAAAAATTAAAACATATTTTAGAAGCAGTCTCATAGCATCGCGCAGACATGTTTGCAAGCTTTTTTTATTTGATTTGCTTCCACTATCATAATCTTTAGATTTACCGACGGAATTTTTCGTCGGTATTTACACTATCATTCTATTGGTAATTAATTTACCAACGAAATCACCGACGGAAACACTTCGTCGGTGAATCTTGTGTCAGTAATTTTTTGTCCGTCGGTAAGTCCGTTTGTAATAAAAAAATATTATTACTGATGGATTTACTGACAGAAAAAGCAAGCAAAAAGAAAAATTACCCGCTTCATTCCATCGGTATTTCCCTCGGCAAAATACCGTATGTAATTCCGTCGGTAATTATTTAAAAATATTTTAAAAAATCTATTTTACAAAACTATAAAATAATTAAATTAATATAAATCAACACTCTATAATACTCAAAATGCTTGGAAAAAAGAAGAAAATCAACTCAAACAAATTTGCAACAAATAAATTCAACTAAAAAAATTCATATGAAAAAAATTTAAAAATCCTATAAATAAATCAACTAAAAATTGATCTCATATGAAAATAAAAATCCTACACCAACATTCATACAATTATTAAGAACAAAAACAATTAAAAACAAATAAAAAACAAATATAGTGAAAAAAACACGAAAAAATTAGTTGTAAGTGAAGCTAAGAAGAGAAAAACAAATTCATAAAGTATACTAATTAAAAAAAAATTAAGAAGAAAAAAGAAGAAAGGAAAAGAAGACATACCTGAGCATAGAGGAGAAGAGAAGGAGTTGAGGAGAGAAGAGAAGAAAAACAAATGGATATTGATGTTTTTTACACATGAGGGAGAAGAAGAAGAAGAAGAAGAAAGGAGACGGGTCTGTTGTGAAATTAGGGATTCTAGGTTTTTTATTGGAGTGTTTTACCAATGGATAATTAAATATTAATATTTTTAATCATTCCGTTAGTGATTTCGTTTATAATATATAATTTAAAATTTTCATTTAATAAATTTTTTTTCAGAAACCGCTAAATATCACCGACGACTTTTCAATCTGTTGGTGATTCCGTCTGTAATATTTAATTTAAATTTTTAATTTAATCTTAAGTTTTTAGAAAACCGTCAAATAACACCGAGGACTTTTCAATCCGTCGGTGATTTTATCTATAAAGAATAATAATTAACAGTGCAATTGGGAAGTGAACAGTTCCATCTGGAAAATACCGACGGAATTTTCAGTCGGTGATTCCCTTTGTAATTGACATGGTGAATAGTATTCACAGTTCACCAACGGTTTTGCCGACAGATTTTACCGACGGAAATATTTCCTGTTCCCTCGGTATATTTCGGTAATTCTGTTGGTAAAATCGTCACGTCATCATTTTTTTTACTTTGTTTTAATTATTTTGTTTCTCACTGTAATTCCCTCAGTATATAACAAGAGAATATTTTCATCGGTAAAATCTGTCGGTATATTTTCGATGGAAATATTTTCTCGGTATTTCCGTTTGTATTCATCAATTTTTTGGTAATCTTCCCTTTACTTTAAGATTCAAGAGTTTCGCAATATTTGTTTTTCTTTCGATTCGTGGATTTATTAAATTTACCAGCAAATGTACATAAATAATATTCATGAGTTTCCTGAGTTTATATATATATATATTAAAAAAAGATAAATCACCCTACCAAATCATATCCTGAATCTATAGACTTAGCTTAGTGTATGCATCTAATCCTATTGACAAATTTCAGTGCTTAGTCAACAACGACCTTAATCACTGCAAATGGAGTTAGGAGAACTAATTAATATTCACCGTAACCTTGATCTCTGGCCATGTTCTTCATTTTCTTTTCATCTTTTTGATCCTTATGTCGTGAAATTTATGGCATTTCAGTCTGAGCTTGCGAGGAACCCTAATTAGTCTCCAAATTGTCAGAGTTACTCACATATTCCCACTTCGTAGAGCCCCATTCATCCTTATCTAGTGCTTGAGCAAAAGTTGAAGCCCTCCTAGGAACTCGGGTTTTATTTCCGTTGTAAAAGTATTTTGTAATTCTCTCTGCACTGCTTGAACCACTCTTACCACCTGGAGTGAGATGGCCTCCATCTGCTTCTTGATGAGGCCGTGAATTCCTTAACAAGCGAATGAGAAATAGCAGAAAACAAATAGTAGATATCGCAGCAGATACAATGTAGATTCCCTTGAAGCTGCGGAGGCTCAGGCTTTCGACATTATTATTAGTTGCCGAAGTTGAACACTCAGGTGAGGGGGCAAACCACTTTTCTTCGAAAAATGTTATGTTTCCATCCTCCGATAGGCATAGAATCTCTCTAGAAAAATCAGCAGCAAAAGGAGAGCCTTTTTGGAATGCCTGCAGGTACAGCAAATATCATAATATTTAGTAATAAACAAACGTTCAAAGAAATGGCTTCACCGTGTTTCAAGTCTTTAAAAAGGTTCCTGACATCATAATGCAAAGAAAATAGAATTGCAGTGGATATTAATACTTACAAAGCCGAGCCCTCCAAATCTGTATGTGGCTTTTGAGCCGCTGTAACTTTTACAATGTTGATTGAGGAAAAGTCTCTCATATGGGAGTTCAAGAAAAGCAGCAGCTATGCTGTTCCTTTCAAATTCAGTTGTGTAATTATTTTCACGGTTAAAGACCTTGATTTTATCGTGATCAAATCCAAGAACATCCTGGAGGTACTGCTGGACGAAAGAATCATCATCACAACCAACATTCAACTTGTCCTTCTTTAGTTTCTCAAACTCTGAAAAATTCGGTTTCATTCGTTGCACGGTGAGCATTGAAGTCAAACTGGCAGTGTAGCTTGAGGTTAAGATAAAGACAACACAAAGCCACGCTACCACCACAACTCGAGTGAAGTTGCTATAAAGTTTCTCCCCTGCAAAATGTAACAATGAGCTTCAGATTAAGGTTACTGACAGAGAATGTGCCGTCAAAGAGTCTTGGATACATATGCCATATATAACTTGTGAAACTGAATACTTACTCTGAGCAAAGAATAGAGATGAAAATGTGAACCAGAACGCGGTCCCGAACTGATACTTCCGAGGTCCTCTAAATTCTGGATTCGTTTGGTGCTCGAGGAACCAAATTATAAGCATTGTGTAGATGAATATAGCACAACTCACCATCCACATCTCTAAGTTAAAAGGCTTCACGAAAATCCATGTTGTATCTTCAGTCTCAAATGGAACTATCATGGACAATCCTGACTCTGCGTAAGGTTGAGTGAACTCTACGTATTCTGTTCTTTCAGCTAATATGGTTATATCTCCAATGGCAGCATCATAAGTCTTCCGATTAACAAGTGGCACAAGAGTCAAACAATGGCACTCAGCACAAAAATAATGTTGAAAAAACAGCTGATAGAACGAGACAGGAGCAAAATAATGGCAAAATCATACAACTCCTCAATGGGCCTCAATGAACTAGTCAAAGTTTGTCTAGTTAAACTATGAGAAAAGTCTGAAGTATCTCATAGAAATGTATGGTGGAGAAATTTCAATTTCTTATCAGAAACAATGCTATATGAATTTATTCTTGGTTTTGAGTTGCAGCCAATTTCGACTCTGTGTCATCTCTTCTATTCGGATAAGAATTTATAGTCGGCAAATTAATGATATTTATATATTCTATCTATAATATATAATAATAAATCAGAAACAATTCCAATTAAAATATTAGAATAACATATGGATTTCTGATTAGAATAGGCTCATATTACTTAAATGTGTGTGAATACATGTGGATATGTAGTTTATGAACACCCTTTTCTTAATATTATCACCATAATTAAATCTTATCAATAATTTTTTTTTTTTTAATCTTTAACAGCGTCTATTGGCAATAGCGTGGCATTGACTAGTTATTCTAGAAGGCTATCTTGATATGCATGCGTTCATACTGAAAATTAGAGAAGATCACATTTGGATGTTTTGGCAATTGGGTTTTTTTTGTAGAAGATTGTGGAATCAATATTTATGGATATTATTTATAAAAATCTAACTAAACCTAAAAGATAAAATTTAAAAATATAATTTATATTATTCTTTAACATACCCCTAAAATAAAAGTTATTTCAACTTAAAACTTATACATATTTACATTAACTTATACTTAATTTTTATTAAATAAATAGAAATTGTGATATTCAAATTCGTGATTATATATATAGTCATCAAAATTTTAATACCATGTTAAAATATCAATTTAATTTAAAAATTTAAAATAATATTTCAAAATATAATTTATATTATTCTTTAATAAATATCTATTATCAAAGTTAAAATTCAATTCTTTAATAAATATCTACCAGCAAAGTTAAAGAGTCGTTACCTTGTTGTAGACACCTTCAATCATATCGCCGTACTGCCCATCAAAGTGGACGAATACGTGTGGTATGGAGTAATTCAATCGTCTCACAACTTCGTCAAAGAGGTCAACGCAAAAACCTACTGGCCGCTTCTCGCCACTTCGAAATGTCACAAACTTATCGAACGAGGTTCTTTGAGGGACTATTATTCGCAATGGCTTTGCTTCAGTAGGCATTGCCCATCCTTTTGGGTCTCGGCCGTTGAGATCACCAGGCCAAATCACTGGACCGGACAACCCTCCTGTGGTTTTACCACCATCACTGTTTCTGCACCTTCCTTTGCCTTGTTCCACGTAGAGGGTATCCGAGAAACCGCAATTTGGCAACCAAAAATCCAGTTCCTTACATTTCTTCCCATCCACATTAACAATCCTTAATGTAGGAGCATCTGACAGCATCCCATCCTTGAAACGTATTCTACCACTCAAACCAGTGAAATCGCTTTCTAATACGCTGTTTAGAAACATTTTTGGACTCCTAATGTTGCTACCTAGTTTTTCTATGGCCTGTGTGATAATACCAATGCTGTCATAGGCTCTTAATGCTTGAATTCCTGGCTGAAAATCATTTTCATTTAGAT
>Ga0307517_10009581_pt1 | contig 13707 bp, 10 predicted proteins | sample 23_EM_MG_FD_194515 | JGI IMG/M metagenome (GOLD analysis project Ga0307517, IMG submission 194515) | Populus trichocarpa ectomycorrhiza microbial communities from riparian zone in the Pacific Northwest, United States - 23_EM | ecosystem: Host-associated > Plants > Roots > Unclassified | place...
TAGTCTAACTAATTAAAACAAACCTAGAGTTGAATTTCATATTTTACTGGTAAAATTAAAGCTCAACTTCAAACAAATGGTTCTCTCTTGTCTTGATAAATTAAAAGGTCTATCATATATCAATGAAAAAGTATTGCTGTTTATTTTCGGGAGAATTCCGCCAGTTTTTGACGACTTTGACTTTCAACCCGATTATCCACCTTCAATGCAACTAGAATCGCATCAAAGTTCATTCTATAGCTATATTTATGGCCAAAAAAGTAGTAAAAGGTAAAAATTGAGAGATTTGAATTTTTTATTTCAATTTTTATGTAATGTCTGAAAGCTCCTCCCCTATAAAACTTTCTTCAACATAAATCAAATTAATCAAAACTTGTTCTTTATTCTTTGATATTCTCTTGAAGTCAATCTTAGCTCATGTATCTTGAAGAAATTCATTAATTGAATTTTTGAATGTCTTTGCTCTAAATCTTGTTATTAGACCCAATAAAACTTCTAATGAACTTGTTTAATGTTGGAGTTAGAACTACGTCATATACACAAGTAAGAGAATGTAAGTTACGAGTGCATTATCCTTTACAAACTTTAATGATGAGATTTCCAACTTGCTGATGGTAGCTAACATCATATAAAAGTAACAAATGCTTTCAAAAAACTTGGTTGATATTGCTGGGAAAATAATAAATACCATTTAAATATCAATAGTGAAGGAGAAACAAATTGAAGGCGGAGATGGCATGCAATTATTTTACTTGCTATCATTATCATTTCTTCCTGGGATAAATGTTAGTTTGTGTAATAGAGAGGTGAAATCACCATAAGTATTGGACAATCAAACACTAAAACTTGAAGAGTCTCAAATGACCATTACGAGAAAAACATCCAAATTCATTCATCTTTAAAATTAAAACCATTCATCACACAGATTTGCCACGTTTAATCTAAACATTGAACAATAAATTCCAATGGGGCCGAGTTAAGAAAATGATATCATACATGGGCAAATGTTATCTCAGCTATTGAAACCTTTTTCCTGGATCTAATTGATATGAGAATATATCCGTACTAGCATAATTCCATGAAGGCATTTCAAAATATGTCCTAAACAGACAAAGCCTGCTACCCTGCCCAAGCGGGTATTTCATGGGGATGCTAAACAGAAGATTGCAACTCAAACGGTATGTAAGCAAAAGTTTAAACTTAAAATGTAGTATACAACCTGCGCACATAAACAAGAAAGATGCAAAATATATTTTTCATTGATCAAAATGGAAGATTGATTAGCTTTTGCATTTGTAGATAGAAATACAGAAATGCAGCGCTTGAGATGCGAAGCTGAACTAAAAGAAAATAAAAATCACATCATAGATCAAGAATCTCACCCAACACTATCCAAAATATCATAGATCCACCCACCTTCTCACAAATCCTGCAAATCACAAACCCGTTAAAAAGAAAATCTCACCAAATCACATATAGTTTATAAGAATGACATGTCGGGCACATAGTTTATAAGTACATGAGCAAAGGATTAACACAAAAGATTGAAATAAAATTTCGTTTCTTTCTTGCTTCCATTTTCTTTTTTTCTTGGGTTGGCTAATCATTCTTTAAATATGAGACATAAGAAAGTTACAATATCAGCAAACTCCCATACCCGCCATTATACACAGGTTGACCTCTGACAATACCCCAATCCCAGTCACTCAAAGAATAACTGTACAAACAAATAATTTTACATGTTAAAACAGGTACGAAACCATGAAACAGTGCACAAAACTTGCCCTATTGTGACCATCGTTGATCCTCGCATTTGAGAAGTGCCATCCTTTGGGATCGTGAATGGTCTTGCCTGTTATTAAGGATATCTATGTAACTGCGGAGCCTATACCGATCCGAGTTCGTGAGAGAAAATGGAGGATTGAGAATAAGAGATGGTGCTTCCACTAGAAGGAAAACTAACAAACATCCTGCTCTTGAATATAGCAAAGCTGCATTTTCCATATTCCCCATGAGCTCGTCAACCTGCGCCATAACATGAACAAACAATACTTCTTTAGCATTGTCCAGTTACATGAAAGTAACATTCTATGTCAATAGCTTTATTTTGACAGTTACACAGATGCTTCTTTGAGTGGGGAAAATGAGTTTAAACATGAAAGGTAATATCAGACAACCTCAAATGCACACAAGTTGAGACTCGAATCCAAAGAACATTTGTTAGTGCTAAATGCTATACAGACTCTACCATCTTGTAACTCTTCTCTCCATTCACTGCACACTCAATTTCCCCACTCACAAGACACATAGCATGGTTATGAAAGGCTCTATTCTTTCTGAACTAGTATCCACAATTCAAGAAATTCCACGTTGCAGTTTTTCAAGCCTATCTAAAGTACAGACATGTACTCCAGAATTTCTCTACACAGACCTATATTTTCTTCACATCAATATTAGAGTGTTTGTCAATTAGTGACAACTAGAAAGTGTGAAGAAAAAACTGGAAAGGAAGTGTGATGCCATTGGCACAACCTTCTTTTTTTTTTCCTATAATGAAATGTCCAAAATCCTTTAATTTTATATAAATTAACACGTTAATGCATTTGTGGAAGACATTTTTGACATTTCACTTTGAGATTCTGTGCCCATAGACTTGTAGGTGTGCCTAAGGCACCACCCAAAAAAGGAAAAAGATTTAAACCTGGAAGGAACAAATCATTGTCCAAATGCAATCAAATTAGAATAAAAACACTCACCCCTCCATGTCTTCCCAGAGAAAGGGCAGATTGAAATATCATCTCCATTGCATCAGGCATCTCCGTACTTCCTGAAATCATTATGAGTAATTGAGAACTCTGTTCCTGTCGGTTTTTTGGATCATGAGAAAGAAATCTGAAGTGCTGTCATTTGGTACCGATAAGGTACCATTTCAAGACAAGCACAGTTACAAGTGCCATTTATTGACTCAACAGTAAATTCATGTAAACTCGTTGTATGTTACATAAGTATTTGATACTTCTTCACCCTTTGCAACTAATATACAGGAACCAGGCTAGGACAATCAGGTGCCATTCACTTAACTTAGGGATCCCATATACTCATGCCAGGAAACAAAGGTACAAGGAAGACACTAGACAGGAAACTTGTCTAAATTTGCAGTGTACGGACAAAATATTAAACCCATACCAGTTTCGATAGCCTTGGCAAGTTCCTCTGCCCGCTCAACTTCCTGTAAAAATTCCGCCTCAATCTGAGTGGACATATTCTCTGGCCCAACATCAGGACAATCTTCTGTATCAGGGTTCCCATGCTTCTTGCTGCTGCTTCTCCTCAGTCTTGAGCTCTCTTGGCTTGGACTTCCTTCGATAGCTGAGGCAGCCTGAGTATGGCAGATGTGCAGTACTTGCTTCCAAATCGCAAGAATAACAAGTTGGATCGAAAATGCTTCTAGTTGCCTACCTGCCTTAATCTAAAAAGGACAGTGGCAATATTTTAATTTAAGAACACCAGAAGTATTAAGTTAGATTAATGAAACTTGTAGAAGAAAAAAACATCATATCAATTTATTGCATGACAAGTCAAAACTGTGAAACACCACACAGCACTGTGTGTCAACAACTGAAGTAGTCTTACATTTCAACCAGCATACTAACTAATGTTAAGGCTGAAATAGAAAAAAGTGTAGCATCCTTTTCCATCAAAAACCCATCAACTATGCCATTAACTTTCTAAAATAGCCCACACGTAAAGTTTCAAAAGAATAATAAAATGAGTAGTAGAAGTATTCTGCATATACAATTCTACTGTCTGCATGAGCTAATGAACCATGCATATACAACTCTATTGCCTTATCCAACAGAGGCAGCCTATCAAATAAACCATTTACAGTTCATTTCTCAGGTTAAACAGAAAGAATGGTTTTCAAATATCCCCAGGGAGTTTTAAAGTGAACAGTAGAAAAACTAGTTCAACAGAGAGTAGTGACTTAACCTTTTCCACCACTAGTTCCATTATGGCAGATGCACAATGCTGCAATGACTTAATCCTAGTCATGCAGTGAGTTGATGGCTGCTCCAAAGCATCTCCCATATCCAAAGATCCTTCAGAAGTCCCAGGAGCAGAGGCCGGAATTTCCAAGCTTCCAAAGCGGCAAGGATTATTGTTGGCAGTGTCAATTATGGGCACCGGGATACTTAGCCTAGTGTTTGTGTAGGTAAATGCTTGAGAGGGACCCTCTGACTTGTATGGTGCATTGCCTGGTTTGTAAGTACTTGCTGTGGAAGATGACACATTCAAAGGGGGTCCAGAAACAAGAACATAATCTTGATCTATCAAATCCAGTGAATCCACAACTGTAGTACAATTGTGAAAGAAAGCAAGTTAAAGACAGACATCCCTTGATATGATATAATTTAGGACTTCTAAATACATTACACTATGGAGTTCATGGTACCTCTTGATCGGATGTTCACTGATCTCTGGTCTATGGATTTTGGAGGTTCATTTAGATTTTCATCTGATGCTTTATTGATGCCAGGCCTAAAACTAGCATTTTCTAAGTTCTGTCTGGCACTACTATATCTGGAAGTAAGATCCACGTTATTAAAAACATTAGATGTTGCATCCCTCCCTCCAATTCTTGAATCAAGAGAAAATCCATATGTAGACTTCATTGGGGACATCCTCTTGGAAACAGAAGGGCTACCCTCAGGACAACTAGAATCATCATCCAGAAGGAAAGGCAGGCAATCCTCCTGAGAATTGTCATCAGCATTCCTTGCAGGATTGCTTCCAGAGAAAGGAAAGCCATCTACTGACCTTGAAGACCTGTCAGTGCATACCATATATCATTTAAGAATATGGACGAAACACATATTAAGATCATGCAGAAGAAAACATTTTCTCATTGTACCTCAGTAATTCGTCTTTTTTCCTTTGAGAAAGAAATGGGTGATTAAAGAACTCCTCAAAGGTTAGCCGTTCCACTGTATAATATGAAGAGAGAATTTTTATGAACAAGGGATAAGATGTTAAACAAATATTTGCAACACAGTTAATGGGGTGCCAATGGCTAATGCATCAATTGTTTTCTAACATGGTTGCTTGTGTGCGTTTGCATTTTTTATGGGTGAGGGGGAGAACAAATTTGTGTTACCAATCTGATTCAAGGGCAATACTATAGTAGTTCTATATGAAACCATTCAATGTAGTCAAGACCAAAGAAGAGAATTATAACTGTAAATTTGGATTTTGCATGCAGTTGTTCATTAATTGGACTGATGAAAATATTCTAACAAATAATTCAAATCGAACCATATATGCTAACCCAAAGTTTCAAAAAAAAAAAAATGATAGGCCCATCTATTAAACGTCCATAAGCCTTTCAACTGTATGCAGATGAAGACATGCATCAAACAATCAATCATGCAATTATAAGAAATTTGATAGTACTTGGCATGATTGGAAAATGCAAAATTGGCATTCATACACAATATATCTATGATCACATGTGCCAATGTCTGTGTATACTTGGACTCTTTTTCTTCCCAACTTCATGATGATTCACTTTATAACAATATGAATTCAAATTTCAAGCAACAGCATGCTATACCTGGATTGCAACACAGCAATTTCCGGCATAAATCTTTGCAGCCAGCACTCAAATCCTTATTATCGAAAGGAAATTGCAATTCAGCTGATTTCACAATGTTCTGGAGCAACTGTGCACCACAAGATACAAAATATATATGTAAGGTAACAATAACCACATGGAAATCACTAATTTAACTAAGGTTTATTATCAAAGCCATGGAATCTAGAAGTTCTCAATACCTATCAATCTAAAAAATCATTTGGTTTTGCACGTAAACAAAGCTAATCAGACCTGTATTTGATTGTTTCCAGTGTATGGGGTTTTTCCTGTCACAAGCTGAAATAAAATGGCACCAACACTCCAGAGATCTGCCTGTGTATTGAGATCAAAGTTAACAGGAGATACTTCATAAACATATCATCAAGACTTCTCATAACAGTGAATGTCACCTTTGCATCATACTTCTGAAGTTGCATTATCTCTGGAGCCATGTAGAGGGGTGAGCCACACAAGGTTTCTGCAAGGCCTCGAGGTTGTAGAGATCTGACAACATAGAACTACAATCTTTGAAATTCGGAATAGATGTTGATGTAAATTGCTGGGGGAAAAAAAGGATATTGGGCAGTTTTTCTTAAAAGGGAAAAAAAATTGATCGTTAATAGAGATCAAGATAGAACTGAAAATTCAGAGAAAATACAATTTAACATTTTTTTTTTAAGAAAATAGCCAGCTTTAATCATTAATATCTTCAACATTCCATAAATAAAGTCAAGATAAATAAAGTGTATTATCACAAGTTTGTTTGTTAAACACCTCTACAACTTGGCATCCATTACAATCAGTTCAAGCTAATATTTTCTAATGACAAACTCAGGTTATGCTATCTACATGAATTTCCTACATTGACCACTACCCTAGCTGAACTGAACCTGATGCATGTGTACATGTGTGTGTGTCGTGTCGAAGTTCTTGTTTAGACAGGAAGTTAACACGAGTGGTTTTAATTAGCTAGGTCTGAGTTTGCAAGACACACAGGGGAAGGGAGGGATGCAGCAGAGGACAATAAACCAATTCTCTTTATAGAAAACAATCACATTAAAGGTTCATTTGGACCAAGTTAACAGTAATGAACGGAAATGGAAGGAAGATTATGATCATTAGGTACCTGGCAAATCCAAAGTCTGCAATTTTCAGAACCGCATTATTGTCACTCGTGGAGAGAAGGAGATTCTGTCACAAAAATTGGGGCATCACATATAAAATCTATTTTAAAGGACAAGATTAGGAGACTTGAAACAAGACCTTCTAACATCAGTAAGCCACTACTCCTACATGTATGTGCCAGTATACTTCTCTTACAAATCTCCCAGTTTATTTATTGCCATAGAGCTACAACCTCATGAACACACACTCAGCTAAACTGTACTACTGCCTTGCATAAAAGTTCTGATTTTGCCTAACATTATTATAGCAAAACAAAACAAAGAATTAACCAAACCTGCGGCTTAAGATCCCGATGAATCAAATTATTGTCCCGGAGAATTTGCAAACCAGCAGCTGTTAAACACAATACTATCAGACTTGGCAAGCCACCGCAAATGCAATGAAGTTAGAGAGAGAGAGAGAGAGAGAGAGAGAGCATAAAATATACTTGATACCTAATTGTTGCATGAAGTGCTTAGCAATTGCTTCTGGAACTTTCCCATGGCGTTGGATATACATAGACAGATCACCACCCTCGCAATACTCCAATACTATAAGTATTCTCCCCGGAACCTAATTAATTATATTTAATATTAACAGCACCTCAATAATTCACACTAAAAAAGAATGACACTCTTTTAGCAGCATAATCAAACCTCAAAACTCGAAGCAGAGAAATTTCAATTTAAAGTAACTACAAAGGCTAAAATAAGATTAAAACAAAAGCAAAAAAAAGGCAAAGGCGAACCTTAATAATATCGTGCAAGCGAATGATATTAGGATGATTGATCCTCTTCAAAATAAAAATTTCAGACATGAGACTTTCTTGTAATTTCTTATTAAGTCGATTCGTAACGATCTCTTTTATCGCTACTTCGGTTCCATGGACTCGATGTCTAGCGTGCCAAACCACCGAGAAAGAGCCCGACCCTATTTGTCTACCCACCAAGTAGTCTCCAACAACCCTGCCGCTCCTCCCTGAAGCCTGAGCCATAATTCCTTCTTTTTTTTAAGAACCCTATAGCTAGGATCCAAACCTGATTTTGGCTCCAGGAAATCAAGTTCAAGCTTCGCTTGCTTGCTGGAGAGTGTTTTATTTTAGTAAATAATAATAATAATAATAATAATAATGAAAGCATGTTTAATGATTTGAAAGGATCCGTCGAGTTAGAGGGTCATGTTTGGCGTTACTTTACAACAGATTTAAAAAAGAAAATTAATTTTATATTTTTAAATCAATATAATATCAAAAATAAATAAATTTAATCTTTACGTGACCAAAATAAACTACGAGAGAGAAACGGATGCTTTAATGAAAGGTTTTTGTTACTATTTTCATTTTTGAAAATTTGACTATAAACTTTTTTATCCTTTTGGTGTCAAACGAAGAATTTTCGGCGCCGAAAGTAAGTGATAGGGCCGTGAATAACCGAGCTGGGTTGAGTGGGCTCAGTTGGTGTTGATAATAATGAACCTTAAGTATGAAATTTAAACTCGGTCGTTTCAGTTTAGGCTAATTTCAAATTCGGCTCCTTTAATTTTTTCGGTTCAACAGTAACAGCATAGTTTTCAGATCCGGTCCGGTCCAAGGTCCGGATTCCGGATTTTGACCGGGTCGCCCGGGTCAATTTTTTTAAAAAATCAAAACGACATCGTTTTAGTAAAAAAAAAACAAAAGTCAACGGGTTGCAACCAGATTTTTGACCGGGTCTTGCCGGGTCACACCGGATTTTTCCTTTCTTTATTTTTTCTTCAACCAGACTCAATTCCAGCCCCAGGTAGACCCGTCAAGTCGGGACAGGTTCCAGGTCAACCCACCAGGTCGGGCCAAGTTTTAAAACTACAAGTAAGAGTATTATTAGATCAATTTAAACATCAATGGAAACTATCTTAAGGACAAATTTCTCCATAATGTTTAAACCTTCACCAGGTCAATCCTTTAGGTTTCATTATTTAAAGGGTATTTATGAGAAACCATAATGTTTAAACCTTCACCAGGACAATCCTTTAGGTTTCATTATTTAAAGGGTATTTATGTGCGATCATAATTATTTTTTAAAATATTTTTTATTTAAAAATATATTAAAATAATATTTTATTATTGTTTAAAAATTAATTTTAATATCAGCACTGAAAACTATCTAAAAATATAAATAAATCAAATTTTCATAAAATATTATTTTGAATACAATTCCAAACAACACGAGCCTATTGCTAAGTTTAAGTTTCAATCATTTATTATATTATATAAAAAATAATTAGAATAGAAAAACAAGATATAATGAAATACATGAAAAATAAATATGAAACTTGGTTCCCTCCCTCGTTCCAAGACGTGTTTCAATTATTAAATAAATAATTGTTAAATAATGCCAGCTAAGAAACCATTTAAATTTATATTTTATTGAGTCCCAGTTCCTTGATCCTTACTCTCCTCTAATAATGAAATAAAAAATATAATATTTAAGGGAAAAATTCATGAAACCACTCCAAGAAGAGCTACAGAACAAATATATTATTAAACAATTAAGATAACATATTAATCAACTCCAGTTATTTTATTTTAGTTGTTTCAATGATCTCAATGAGCAACATGGAAAAGCAACAAAGGTTTTTATTTGTTTCAGAGATGGTTTGTCTTAGCGTTCTAAATATATTTTTTTAAAAAATTGTTTCTATTTTTTTATTTTAAATTATTTTTTATCTTTTTAATTCGTTTTGATGTGATGATATCAAAAATAATTTTAAAAAATATTATTTTAATATAATTTCAAATAAAAATAATAATTATTATATTTCCAAACACCTTTAGCTAAAAGCCTATTTTGGAGTGTTGTTGTGATTGTTTTTTAAAGTGTTTTTTGTGCTGAAATGCATTAAAATGATGTTTTTTTATTTTTAAAATTAGCGCATTAAAACAATTCAAAAAATATAAAAAAATATATTTTAAAAAAAAACTGTAATACAACCGCGTTTCCAAAAGCTAGAGTTTTCGCACTCTAGTTCCAGGAAGCATGGATACTTCATATTCGATTGTCCTCTGTTCCTAACGAACGCACAATGCTAGCCCAACCATATGATGGCTCCAGTTCGCGAACCCTGGACCAACCCTTTTAGGAGTAAGAGAAATCCAATCCATCAATGTACACAGCCCGCACTCCACATCGCCACTTCCTTTTTAATAGTATATATCCTTTTATAATCTTAACCATCCTTTTAATCAACGGATTAATTAAGAAATCGCACACGTACTGTTAGCATGTGATAAACAAAAAACAAATCTTTTATGCATAGGAACTCCTATTATAATTAGCATACAAGATTAGTCATTAATATGTGTTTTGTGATGAATGGGAATTTATATTGGGAGTTGATTTTAAGAATATTGAATTTCTTTTTTATCTTAAAATTATTTTTTAATATTTCTAGTAGAAAGAGACACGGGTCAATCATGTATAACATTATAGGGACTAAATCAAATCAAGAAAGAAAGTAAAGGGACTCGACAAGAAAATTAAAAAGAGTGGTGGATGGGTAGATTAATCGTTTTCTGAATCCATACACAGCAGATAAAGGCTCCGTGCAGCCTTTAAAGTAAATACCGATCCCCGTGCCTTCTCCAACTGTCCTGGGTCTTGACCAGTCTGAAAGTACATTAAAAAAATATATTATAAATGACTCCAGGTACATTCAGTGAATAAAAACAAAATTCAATTTATACCTGTCAATTTGTCTCCTTGGAGATTATAAACGTATCACGAGACAAGAAGCATAGATCCAAGCAAGAAAATAAACAGTGGAGATTCATTCTTCATGCATATCTAAAATAGTTGTTTCCGCATTAGAGCCTCGGTGAAGAGATATTTTTGAAAAAAAAAAAAAAATTTAAAAAAAAATGTTATCTGGTCAAAGTTGCAGTAGCAGAGCAAAGAGCTAAGGGAACAGATGGTCAAAGTTTCCCCGAGAGAATCTCCGGAATTCTTCGATAGACAGAAGAGAGACTCACACTCCCACCGCACGAAGGAAGAGGACAAGGTAGAGACAGTAAAACCCATTTTCTTGCCCACTAATCAAGGCGACATGTTCATCAATATTCTCTCTCCCTGCATCATCATTTTCTGTTAATTCTTTATGATTAGTGATTGATCATTGCATAAAGTAGTCTCCTGGTCTACCATCGCACGTATGCAACGGTTGGTTGGTTGGTTGGTATTAAAATAACAGTTATTTTTTAAAATAATTTTTATTTAAAAATATATTAAAAAAATATTTTTTATGAAAAAATTATTTTTAACACTAATAATTTAAAAACATAAATAAATAAATTTTAAATAAATAAATAAAAATTAATTTTCTTAAATATTTTTAAAACATAAAAACATATAGAATTTAAAGAGTCACTAGACTTGTGAATCTACATTTAAATATTAATTAATAAGACGAGTACACGAAATAAATTTAATTAAATCTTTTTTTCATAATCTCTCAAAACATATCATAATTTTCATCTCTATCCTCTTTTTCATATTTAAATCATTAGTTTTACAGCAATTATTCACATTTGAATTTGAAAAATACATAAAAATAGAGAAATATAATAGATAGTAAATAGAGAATCTTGGCCGGACAGAATCCAACAACAAAACCGAGCAGTACTACCATCAAATGAAAACTTTTACTACAAGAAAACTCGTAAATACATAAACTGTACAATTTCATTTTAATTAACAGTGTTTGTCTAATACTAGATAGTTCTTCCGCCCTGCTCCCGGGTTATGTGATTTTTTTTTATCTGTCTTTCAAGTCCGTAATATTTAAATAGATCATTGCAATCTATATATTCTATATAAATAAACTGTATTCACATGATATATTTATTAAAATAAAAATTATTTGTTTTTAACAACCAAAATTAACCTATGAGATAAAACAAAAAAAAAGTATAAAATAAAAAGAACGATCAGGGTTAAGTATTTGTGTGGAATAAGAAGATTGCCCTTTTGTTTTATTATATAATTAGCATCAACAATATTTTTTATTTGTAAATTAACATGTATTTTAATTTATTTTATTCAGTTTAAACACCGTATTCTTGTTTCTCAATGAAAACAATCATGAGATCAAGAAATGCATAATATAATATTGACATTGTTTTCCTTGTGCATCAGAACACCCTTACAGGAATAGTGCTTCTGTAGAAAAAGGATCTGTCACAGAGAGAGAGAGAGAGGGAGGGAGGGAGGCGTCAACATTACTTTTTTACTGTCTTCTTTTCTAGTCACTGGTATTACCTTCGCCTTGAAGCATGATGACGTGTTGGATCCATGGGAAAGCAACGAAAGGATCCTTAAAACACAATCGTTCTTGCTTTTTATCAAGAAAGAAAGAAAAGCTCTTGCTTTCCACGCCATGTGCTGGGATGATCCCTCCTCGTCCATGCTCGTTGTCATCCAACTAAATCATGTAACAAGGATTTTAAGTAAGATTAGTGGAGAACAATCACAACGGATAAGATACTGTAATTAATAATCCAAGAGAAAAAAGAAGAAGAAGAAGAGATATCTTGGTTGATAATTAAAGCCTGTTTGGCTCTGCGGTTGAACCTACGTTTGACCAAATTTTAATTATTTTTTTTTACTAAAATTGAGTGTGGTTTGTACCTTTTGGATCGTTTTAATGTGCTAATGTTAAAAATAATTTTTAAAAAATGAAAAAACATCATTGGCATGTATTTCGGCACGAAAAGCTATTTGAAAAGTACCACTATCACACTATCAAACACGTTGTTAATTACACACCCTCCCTCCCTGTATTATCATTTAAGATTTTAATATTTAAATAAATGAAAAAATACTTCGTGAAAGATCTTAAAATTAATCGAGAGGGAGAGAGAGCTCAATCATTGTATCCTTGGAAAAAGAAAAATTAGCAATCCTTGAAGTGGCGGGGCGGTGCCACCGCCTTGTTCTCTCTTTTCCCTCTGGTTTTTGCTCTCACGTGTGTACGTGGCGGTGATAAGATAGATTGAAATTGTTGAGTGTAAGAGAGAGATTTCTAGCTAGATTCCATCACTCTCCATGTGCCTGCCTTTCTACGTACCATCACTACACGACAGTCCTCAACAGCTCTGAACAAATCGATTAAGCAAACCATCACTCGTCTGCGTGGAGCCAGCTGTCTGCTTGTGACAAATGCATGAGATGGAGGATCTCCAAATATAAAATGGAATCACAAACGATAAATGCATAAAGCAAGACAAACAACTCAAAGTAATCTTCAACTGACGAATAACGGTGCCCATATTGTAATTTATTTTTTTCGATTATGAAGGTATATTCGTGAATCCAGTATTTAAATGTGCAACAATACTAAATAATAATATTTTTTATTTTAAAAAAATTATTATTAATATTCATTTATCAAAATACAGTCAGTCACGTTCCAAAACATAACTTAAAGAAGAAGGTAAATAAACTACTTCCAGGTTTTTCATGCTTTAGATGAGAGGATATAGATTTGGTTTCTTTTTACTTTTTAAAAGTTCTTTTAAAAAAAATTAAAATTTTTATTTTTTTATTTTAAATTAATTTTTATATGTTATAGTTTGTTTTAAAATGTTATATCAAAAATAAATTTTAAAAACTAAAAAAAAAATACTTATAAAACAACCGCCGTAAGAAACCAAACACCCACTCCCACCTGGACTCCACCCATGTCATTCGGCAATTACCACCTTCACTCACGGCTTCAATTATCATACCAAGGGGAACGCAGAAGATTCTGGCACCTCTGCTTAATGAATTTTCATGGAAAGAAAGTTGCATCACGATGGCGATTGGGCATACAACTTTTCTTTTTTTTTACTGTGTTAAAAAAAAAAAACAACTCAGAAATTCATGGGTCCACCAGGT
>Ga0307517_10009582_pt1 | contig 13707 bp, 7 predicted proteins | sample 23_EM_MG_FD_194515 | JGI IMG/M metagenome (GOLD analysis project Ga0307517, IMG submission 194515) | Populus trichocarpa ectomycorrhiza microbial communities from riparian zone in the Pacific Northwest, United States - 23_EM | ecosystem: Host-associated > Plants > Roots > Unclassified | place...
TATTTGAGAGGTTGTTACGAGGAACAATAAGGATATCAAGTGGTTGTGTTTTGGGAGGATATTTTTATCTTAGGGTTTTTTTAGATTTTTTTTTTAAATGATGGCAATCTTGTAAATATTTAATTATTTTTTGTTGATTTTTTTTAAGAAGATATAAAGTGTTACTCAGGTATTAAACCATATGAGGCTAAGTGTAATTTTTCAAACTATAGAGGCAAAGTGTAATTAACATCAAACCTCACGATGTTAAATGTAATTTCCTCAATTATAAAATTATATTTCAATACAAAATCAATTAAAATTCATTGGATTAATGATTATCAACACTGCATAGTATACTATGACAAACCTTTTTCATTATAAACTTCTTGACTAAGCTTTGATACCATTTTGTGGGTTGGATAGAATTTACAAAATAGTAGAAGAAAAAATTAGATGAAAACATAAAAATTAAACTTATAAAGCATAGACTTATATTTATGAAAAATATTATAAGATAAACAGAGTGAGCATATAATAGATAATACTCGGTTGAACTCGTTTTGCCTTCACATTACAAGATACACATATTTATATTAAAATTTTAAAGTTGATTATATCAAGGATGTTGCTTCTAAAAGATGCTTTTATTGAGAGAATATTCTCAAAGTTGACTCATAATATTTGGGCCATAATGTGGATCTTCATCAGCAAATTCTTTTTCATCATAACTTGATATTTGGAAAAGGGCTTTTTTATTTTATTTTGAGTTTGAACTTAAAGATGTCAAGTCGACTTGAATTCTGCTTTTATCGAAGTGAGGAATGTAAATCATCCTTCTTGAGATGAAGTTTATAGAGATGGATGTTGTTATCGTACTTAACATCACAACAACCACCACGCCCTCTTTGTTAGGAAAGGGAAATGTTTTTTGTATGTTGTGAGGAAAAAGGTTTTATCTTAAAAAACAATCACCACTTAGTATTAAATATGTAAAAAAAAACCAAGTCATTTATAATATTTGCATTATTTGACCCCATCTAACCCACTAAAGTTGGATAATATGAATATTACAGATAATAATGGATTAAAAAATCTAATAAGTGGATATCATGGGTCGGGTTTAGGTCGGGATGTTTAAAACTCACTTAACACTACCTAACTTGTATAACCTACTGAGTATCCTTAAAAAATCCTTGGTATAAATAGTATTCTTCTCTCTTTCTCTTTCTCTCCCTTGACCGTACAACCTCTCTTTCTCTTTCCTTTTAATTGAGCATTCAATCGATGTTTCTAATTTATTTTTGCCAGTCATGCAATTTTGTTAATTCATATATGTTAATCAATCCCCTTTTACCAATTCACTATCAAAAGTGAACATAGTGTTGACAAATATTGTTTATCATATATATTGGGATACAAACCTAGTTACGTAGTTTCTACTTTGTTAGGGCTTTTGAAGGAAATTATTTGTTGCTATTGTTATTTTTGTTATGGAGAAAAAGATTAGATCTTGTACCCTATTTTAATATTTTCAGTGTTTGTATTTTTAGGCTTGTGTTTGTATTGGTGTTATACTAAAATAGGGTACAAGATCTAATATTTTCCTCTGTAATATAAACAACAATAGCAACAAATAATTTCCTTCGAAAGCCCCAACAGAGTAGAAACTATTTTAGTTGTGATTTTGATTTATGTGGTTTTGGTTTAGTGATTTTGATATGAGAATCAATTTGTTTCTTCTATGAATCCTGTTAGAACTTAAGTATGAGGATATTAGTGCATCTTTGATATACTCCATTTGATATTGAAGATGATGACATAAACAAGTTTATTATTGTGTGGTTTTGAACTTTTGATACGATAATCAATTTGTTTTTTGTTTTTTCATTTTTTTCGAGTTAAGATATATTTGGAAGTCAATATGATATTTATCATTTAGTAGAAACTTTTTTATTTATTTGTAGATTGTGAGAACTTTTATCCCGATAGAGAAAAAGAAGCTCTAAAAGAGGATGGGCAGAAATCTAAGTCTAAAGGTAAAAAAAATTGGATTGTTTTTTTTTTAAGACAAGAACTAAAACAATTTGTTTTTTATTGATTCTTTTTTTTTTTTCCTGGAATTTTAGAGAAATCTTTGGATGCAAACCATGATAAGTCAGACTTTAATAAGAAAACATTAATGGTTTAACTCCTTCTTTATCCTTTTTTTTTTTTAATGATGGTGACCAATAACAAGTAATAGTATTAATAATATTTTTTTTACACTATTTTATCTTGTTTTTTTGTTTTCGATCTTATTAACCTTTTTGGCTTGGCATGCTAAAAGCTTCTTGTTTTCATGTTATTAAAGCTTGTTAAGTTTTTTAATCAATCTATTTGGTATAGTTTCAAATGTACCTCATAATTGTTTTCTAAACCAGTAGGATTCATCTAATCCAACCAATATATCTAATCAACCAGATGATTAGTAGCTGTATATTTTCTAGGAGTAGATTTTGTTAGTGATGTCTAAATTCATACCAAACTTTCCTTTTTTCTTACCTTTCTTATCATAATAAAGATGTTCGTACATTGTGAATTTTTTGTATTGGCTTAGAAAACGAGACAAAATAAATCCAATTCATGAAAATTAATAATATAAGCTCAACTCATGGATATTTGTGATATCCATAGAAAGTTTAGCTTAACCCGATATATCCACCACACTCGGGTCCAAAAAAAATTTAATAGGTCAGGTTTAAAATTTATAAAATATCAGAGGTTGGGTTGGTTACAACCATGGACACAAACCCGACCTGGTTATATCTATGAACACCTCTACCCAGTATTATGGTTAGTAGAAAACCTTAACTAGTCTGTAGAATTCCAAGGTAACGGTTGATTATACTAAAAAGAAAATATTATCACCCTAAAGCATTTTACCTGAGGTAAATTACATTGTTACTCTTCTTTTTTATTCCTATAATTTATTATGCCTATCTACTAATGGAGTATCTGCATGGGTGATTTCAGGTCTACTCTTATGAGTTAAACTCTATATAGATGGTTGGTTCAAACCTAACAATTTTAAGATCTGGTTCTAGTTATTACCATTTTGACAACACTTAGTGAATTGACAAGTCTATAGTTGATCACTCATGATCACAACTTATGACCAATATTTATCAAGTCATGCCAATGAATAACCAATAAGTTTGTGTTGGACTTATTGAACTCAATTCAAATCTTAGGAGGGGTCCATCAATAATACCTTATTAAGGTTTATCTATCCTAGTACCCAAGATTTACTCATAATATTTGCTAAATGAATAACCCTAGTCTTACCCAATAATGATGCCATAAATTCATCTACTTGGAATAGGATCTAGTGACATGAAGGTCTTTTGTGGACTAATTCTTTCTTTTTTAATAAATGACTCTTTTAAAGTTTACTTGTCTTTAAGATGTGTTGTTTAACAATCACTTTCTTATGATTCCAACTTTACTTGGTTGTCCCTCATCAATGTTTATACACACCACTAATATAACTTATGTATGTATATTTATAGCTAATGGAAAACTTTTTGGATTCTTATTAACATGCATGTATGAGAAATTAAAAGAGTCAATACTCTCAATTATTTGTGAATATTGGACCTAGACATTTATAAGACTTATTTTTCATTTAAAATCAAAAGATTGGGCTACTCCTTTTAATATCCAAGGTAATGACCCATATTGAGTCTATTTACCCTAAATACTAAGAGTGAATATCATGACATTTTGACATGATTTGTAAGAAAATAAGGATGAGTTTTTCAAAGGTTTGGAATATCGACCCAATAAGCCTTGGTTTGAACCATTAATGAGTTTTTTAAATAAGTTATAAGACCCAATGCAAATGTATGCATGAATGAACATTGATTTTCTATCATTTGGAGCCAAAAGATAATTTCAATACATATTGTCGAATGGACCAGTGTTTATAACAAAGAAAAACATGTTGTAATGCTAAGGATAATGATAAAATAGCCAAGGACATGAAATAGAACAAGATGCAAAATTAAGGTATTCGACCAAATACATTTAAACACAAATGTCAAACTTTGATTAATCCTAAAAAATCATAAAACACATCAAAACCAACAATAAAAAAAAGATGCAATATTAAAAAACTTGGCTAAAATCATTAAAACACAAATAGCAATCCAATTGAAATTGTTCAATCCAAATAATCTAATCACATAACATATTAAAAACAATAATAAAACAAGATAATTATTCAAAAGATGTTTGAGGTTAGAAATAAACATTTTAAGGATGGTTGAGGTGGATTGAAAGTTGTTGAAAAATTGGTGGCACATCTTTGACTCATATTTTAAGGGCTTGTCATAGTTACGTGTTGTTGCACATATCATCAATGTTTGATCGATGCATGGAAGGTCCCATTTGCTCCTCTTTCTTGTGGTGGCAATATGGTCACCACATGCTAATGAGGGAGATCCAATGCCTTGAAGGTCCGGTGGTAAGAGTTCTGTCACAATTGTCCTGATTTTCTCTCTCTAGTTGCTCACATAAAAGTCATTGGGGCCCTTTAAATATTCTTCCTTCTTTAATATAAATTTAAATTCAACTCAATTATTTTTTTTTCATATTTCTCTTCTTATTTTATCATTTTTATTCAATTTTTTGTAGTTAAATCAAGTTTCGAACAAAACAATCGAGTAATGTTTGGACTCGTTAAGTCAAACGAGTCATTTTAGGTCAATTTCAACATAATTTAATTTGAAACCTAGGTCATGCGAAGGGTCACCTAGTTGGGCGAGTCAAATTAATAAAAACAAAAGGAAGTATGCTAGCAAATTATTTTGTTTTAATGGAGGTTTTTTTTTTAATTTTTTATAAATAAAATACGAATTTGTAATTAAATAAGAAATTCTAAATGGCATGACGGATGTGAGATTATTACAAAAACCTAAAAGATCTGGGAAAACACTATACAAATGTCGTGTTTTATTGTGGATTGTAATAATGAGATTATATTTTTGCCCTTCACTAAAAAAACAATGAACTAACCTTAGAGGGTAAAAAAAGTCTTTTCACGAGGTTCATTTGTCATTCTAGATTGTTTGAGGGTATCTTAGTCTTTTTGCAATTTTTGCACAATAAAATTACTTGTTTACCCTTAAAAGAGAAAAAAAACTTTAGTCTAGAGACTTTTTCAAAATTTCCTTTTATCATGCATAATGTGACTATTCTATTACCCTTATAACCAAAAACTCTTAGGCTTGGCTTTAGGGGCATGTCATAACCCAAAATTTTACCTCATTTAAAAAAAAAAAAATCCAAAACTATAGAAAAACAACAAAAAATCCAAAATGTATATTTTTAATATATTTGCGTTATTTTTGGTATTTTTAGCTTTTTAAAAAAGAATTTAAAATTTAAAATTTTGTTTTCTATGCGTTCAGCTATTAACATGTCTATTTAAAAATTATTGTATAATTTTTCTCATCGAGTTGACGTTGCTTTTTCAAAAAAAAAAAAATACAACATATAAATGGTCTCCCAAGCTTCTTTGCCTTTCACTCTCCCTCACCCAAAACTAAACTAGACTAATGAAGCCACCAACCCTCGTCATGGTCTCCCATTTGAGAATCCATTAAAGAACTAGACCATTTGATACTCCAAAACATATAAAAAAGGATCATAAGCCACATCTCTATGTTTTCCTTCATTATCCATCTTCTTCAAGCCATACATATCGATCCTTCACTATTTGGCTTCCATATAGCAATAACGACATCCCTCACTAGTGACAACCTCTCTTTTCCTCTAGCCGTTGTGCTTCTTTCTTCCTTGAGAAAAAATTGACGACTCTTGTTCCTTTCAAAACAATAGCCAACAACACAGCACAACACCAACTCCTCCTCGTGACAACAATAGACGAAGAAACATAGCCTTTATCATGGCAAAAAACCAGTAAAGAGAGAGAGATAAAAAAGAGAAATGGAAAAGAAGTCAAAGCTTGGGGTGTCTGATCTCCCTCCTGGGAAAACATGAAGGAGAATCGGTCCATAAATAAAGAGGAGATAGAGGATCTTCAGATCCACCAACTCACCCTCCTCCAGTAACGGTGGAGCATGAATCCACACGCTGACAGTGGCGGCGGTGCATGGTACACGCACTACCAATGTTCTTATAGTCCTTTAGGTTTTATTTCCATAGATCCCGGGCACACCAAACACCTTGGAAGGTTGATCCATAACTCAAATTATTATTTTTACAAATTTCTAAAGTGTTGAGAAATTTGGAACAAAATTCTCATTGTTATGTATAGTTTTTAGGACTGTTTGAATATTTTTTTAAATCAATGTGTGTTTTTAATTTGAAATAATTTGATAATTTGTATTGGATTATGAGTTTTGTTTTTTGGGTTGTAATTGTTATTTGAACATAAATGTTGGTTCATGGATTATGCTTGGTTTTATATTGACTTGTTTGAATTAGTATGTGACTTGAATGAAGTTCGTGAAACTAACAAGATTTAAGTTGATTTTTGGTATTATTGGATTATTAAGTTGGTGAATAAATAATTTATTTTGAGTTGATATCTTGATTAAAATAGTTTGATTAAAATATGTTATTGCATTTTGTCAAACATGACCTTAGTCTAATTTTAATAAATTTTCAAAGTTTCTAAATATTATTTTGCAATTAATTTTGAGTTTTTTCACAACATTTTTACTCTTTTGTATTTAATATTTGAAATTCTGACATGTATGCGAGATGTTTTTCCAAAATTAAATAAACTTGTTTCCTTTTACAAAAAACAATAATATTTTTCTTTAAAAATAATAATAAATACATTTAAATATCTTAATTGTATATGACCAAGTCTCTAAAATAAAAATCATATTTTGCATAAAAAATATATAAACAAATAAAAATACATGGCATGATTTAATATTTTTTAATACCAAAATTCAAGAAAGAGTATTAAGGATTACTAACTTATATGTAAGATGTATTCATAGTATTAAGAGAAATAATTGCAAAAAAATATGTTTGGACTCCATAATAGCTAAGCTTGACCCATAAAGTCATGGTCCACTCTAATGAGATAGACCGACTTTTAACCATTAGACAGACTAACAATTAGAAGAAATACAACAATGTCTTAGTAATCAGACAAATTAACAATGTAGCTTATTTTAGGTAAGGTGTACTAGTGGTGATATTATTCTCCTTATACATAATCAGTCATCTTATCCAGACTCTAAAGACCACTTAAGGTTTCTAGTGACCAAAATATTAAGTAGTGACTTCAAACCTTTTAAACTGATAAAAGACAAGGATTCTTTGTTATTTTCACCTACACTCAAGGATCCCGATCCGAGAGGATCATCGTCACGATGTTGCACATATACGACAAGGCATATTCATCATTTAACATTTTTTTTTAATTGCAATAATCATGTGATTTCAGGAGCGTTTTGATAATTTAATTAATAATAAAAAAGCTGATGGTACGTTCATGGAACGCACTAATGAGTGAGCCACACCCCTGTCTTCGGGTGATATGTGTGGTGGCTTATGACAGATAAAAATTGGCTTGATGTTTTCTGATTTGAAATTACAGAGCCTACTTTTTTGGGTGACGTGAGTGGTGGAATTCCTAACGGTTGGTTTTCTTCTTCCTTTTTCCTTATTTTCTCTTTCTTCATTGGGTTTTATAATTGCCCTTGCAACATTTCATAATAGTCCTTCAATTTTTTTTTTCCTTAGGATTTGATTATTATTCTTTTAATTACTATATTTTTTATTTGAATTCATTTATAGAATTGTTTTTTTTTTAGATTTCATCCTTCATCATCATTTTTTTATCTTAGATTTGATCCTCATTCTTTTGACTGTTATTTATTTTATTTGAGATAATTTTTAATTTTTGTTTTTCACAATTTCATCCTCTTTCATCATATTTACATATCATGTTTTATCCCTATTATTTTGATTGTGATTTTTTAACCTTGAAAAGTTTTTTAAATTGATTTTTTTATTTCATCATTGAATATTAAATTGAGGTTCTTGATTGACTCCAGGTCTATGATTTAACAGGTTGCAAATATAAGAGATTAACTCAGGTTTAGGAGATTTACCGGGGTTGATTTGTTTTTTTTCTTCTTTTAAACTCATGTTTTTCATCATTTGGTATTTGATGTAATTGGATATCGGGCTTTGTAATTCTTTTTATTTATATAAGAATTTTCACTAATTTTTTAAAAATAATAAGGGTTATCTTGGACCATTTTATTTTTTGTTCTCTGCTGGATTTAACTTTTTCATAAAGAAACTTTTTTTTGTGAATTAAGTTAAATTAAATTCTCAATATTTATTTTTAAAAACATATCATCTAGTTATAGTCTCCATTTATTTACATATTTTTTTTAAGGTTAGAAAAAAAAAATTTGATTTATAACATAGCGTGAGGTAAAAAATCATATGTTTTCCTTTTTTTAAACTCATGTTTTTTTTTTTTTAACTTTATCCTTCAGCATTTGAATTATTTAGAGATTGAGCTCTATTTTTTTTTTGTTTCTATATGATTTTTCACTAGTTTTTGAAAATAACCCGAGTTATCTCATGTTTTTTTATTTATCGTTCATTATTAATTTTTTAATCATATTATTAAATTAACATAATTTAATCGATTTAGTTAAGTTAATGATCCGAGGCACAAATGTTTCTTTCTTCTATAAAAACTTTGGCATCGCTTGAGCATCCTTTTTTTCACGTTGAAAACAAATTGGTCCAACCACCGTCAATGTTTACTAGAGTTATTTTTTTAATTGTTTTTTTTTTCATTTTAAACCTTTAATATTTGGTTAATTAGAATTCAGTTTTCTAATTTATTTTGATTTAAATTCTAAGAGGGTGATCCTAGACTCATGCCTTGGATTGTAGTTAAACATAATTGGCCCGAGTTGATCCAGTATGTCACCGTCTCAATATTATTTTTAAAAAATATATCAAATGTGTCACCTTCTTAATATTTTAAAATTTCTTCTATTATACATAAAAAAAATTGACTTCCTAGCTTTGTTATATATTTTTTAAGGTTATAAGAAAATCATCTGACCCACGACATAACGCAGGTAAAAAAAAAATTAATATTTTCTATTTCTTAATTTTTTGATTTAATTTTGGTTATTATTAATATTTTTTAGTATTTATTAACTTATATAATTATTAATTAATTTTATTAAATACATGCATTTAATTTTTAATTCAAATTCAAAGTTTTTCTGGTAAAAAAAAAATTATCAGTGCCCATATATTTTTTTAAGTTGAAATTAACTTTTTGAACCGGTCCTTAACGGAACGTGGGCACCAGAATCAGTGCAATGTAAAAGTGAAGAGGCCCACAAAGAAAAGAATTCCTCCGCGAAATTGAACTGAAAAAGTTGGATTGAAAGCATCTCTCTGTAAATGGACGGCGAGACGCAATCACCAAGGGGCTCCAACCCTGAGGCAGACGATCAAACGGTCGAAATTGATCCATCAAGCACCGTCCTTGACCTAACCAGCTTTCAGCTTCATGATCTCAACTCAGTGGAGTTATCTCCGAGTCTCACCGAGTTAGACCTGACCGCGAATCGTTTGTCGAGCTTGGACCCTAGAATCGCGCATCTCTCGAACCTCAAAAAGCTCTCTCTCCGTCAAAACCTCATCGACGATGCTGCTATTGAGCCTTTCTCTCGCTGGGACTCAATTTCCGGTCTCCAGGTAACTCAATTTTTAATTTATTTATTGGTGCTCTAATTATTACTCTAATCACTGTCATTACGAAATACAATGTCTTCATTCGTAAATTGTTAGTTTATTTTTACTACTTTTAATTAAAGATAACTGAATGATTAATAATGTTTTAATCATTAATGGAATGCCCGTGCTGTGTTGTTAATATTATGGGTTTGCAGGAGCTGGTGTTAAGGGATAATAAGCTGAAGAAAATACCGGATACCGGCATATTCAAGAGTCTTTTGGTTTTTGATGTTTCTTTCAATGAAATTACTTCCTTGCATGGATTGTCTAAAGCCTCTAACACTCTCAAGGAACTTTATGTATCTAAAAATGAAGTTACTAAGATAGAGGAGATTGATCACCTCTATCAGTTGCAAATTCTCGAACTTGGTTCCAACAGATTACGGGTTAGTACTCTTTAAATTCTGAAGAATCTTCTTTACCCAGAATTAGGGATTGGTGGGGTTAGGATACACAAATACAGAAATTGCAAGCCTGTTGATGCGAAAAGAAAGCTTTTAGAGACTAAATGGGAAGATGGTGGATAATATATTCTTAGGAATTTCCGGAGCATGGTCTAAAACTTGAACTACTTACTTTGGTCGTTTACAGGTGATGGAGAATATGGGAAATTTTACAAGTTTACAGGAGCTGTGGATGGGAAGAAATCGTATCAAAGTAGTTAATCTATGTGGGTTGAAATGCATTAAGAAGCTTAGCTTGCAAAGCAACCGTTTAACTTCTATGAAAGGATTTGAGGTACTTAAAAGAAATTGCCCTTTTGTTAGCTAGTCAAACTCATAGCATTCTGCTTTATCAAAAATAAAAAATAAGAATGAAAAAAAAAATAAATCCATGGTTTTCAGCCACATTGAAATTGCTGTCTAAATGTGATCCCCCATATTATTATTTTTATTTTGTCTAAATTTTAGGAATGTGTTGCTTTAGAAGAACTGTACTTGAGCCATAACGGTATTGCCAAAATGGAAGGCTTGTCAACCTTGGCCAATCTTCATGTACTCGATGTATCATCTAACAAGCTAACTTCAGTGGACGACATTCAGAACCTCACCCAGTATGTGTAGTCTTTCAAACTCTTGGGATTATGATGTCTCTTTCCTGGTTGATTTCATTGCTTGACTCATGCCATGCTTACAGGTTGGAGGATCTGTGGCTCAATGACAACCAAATAGAATCACTTAAAGGCGTTGCTGAGGCTGTCATCTCTTCAAGAGAGAAACTAACCACAATCTACCTCGAAAACAATCCATGTGTAAGATATTCTCTAACTTGGAGAACCAACATTTTCAGGACCCTTACTACCTGCATGCTAAGCTATAGCTTACTAGACAATGTTGTTGATGGTTCACTGAATAGAGATGTTTCAGTCCTGCTCTTTGTCTAGTTTTACTGGTGGTCATAGTTAAATAGGAAAGCATTAGATGATGACCTTTCTTTCTCTCAAAGGTATATCCTGAGTCATAGATCCACCCCATCATTCTGAGCTTTGTATCAGTGGTTCTCCTCCTGCGCTTTCACTTTTTCTTGGATCAGCTAGATTTCCCACCTGTCACCTCAATATCTTGTTAGATGTCTGACACTTTTATTTCCTATTTGATTTTTATTTACCAGATCCTAGACTCCTTTCCAATTGTTTTGAATAGTTGCTGCAAGAAAGGCATGTACTTGTGAAGATAGAGGAACTTAGAGACTAAAATTTTTAGTGACAGTGTGCATCTCTTGCCCTGGAAGGAAAGTTAATACCTTTTTTTCCAATTTATTCTAGCATATCAATCATATGGATTCTCATTATGCTGGTTGATAACTAGTAATAGATTTTTTTTAAAGCCTTTTAGGTGATTTTTCAATGTCAGCCTTATGCTCTCGAGTTTTATTGTTCCACTACTGTCAACGAATTTTAGGAGTGAAAATGTTGATACTTCTTTAGCAGTTATACACTTTTATTTTCTTATCCTTAAAGAGCAATTAGAATATGCCAACATTATTTGTCCACTATTCTGTGATCCTATTCAAGTTTTATGCACAAGTAGTGCTTTCCTTATATATATATATATATATATATTCATATATTCATTTAGCATGTTCATCTTTTAAGACAAATGTGCCATAAGCATGTCTCTTTAGCCAACTGTATACATGAATTTATGTGTTAGAAGCTCTGAGTGATAAAAAAAAGCACTGAAATTGAATCCTCCTTGCAGCTCTTTTTCCAGATAGGACCATGTATAATCAGCATATACTGCATTTCATAAGAGAACAACTCTTTTTCTGTACTTGCACATAATTGATACTGTCTCTTGATGTCTGTTGAACTTCTGAGGCAAGTGCATGACAACTGATTTTATTGTTTTTTCCTTGTTTGTCTGCACTCATATCTCATACAAGAAATCGTGTTGAAAAGTTTGCATGCAAATTGACAATACTTATGCGTATCCTGTCTGATGGTAAATATCATAATAGTCTTTGCTTCGATGTGCCAAAAAAATTGCTTGGATCACCTTTTTTTGGGGATCAGTGCTGTTTGCTTACTTGAAAAAGACGGAAAACTACTGTTCCTTTTTGGTTTCCCTTGGATATTCCTCTTTTTTTTCCCCTTGCTGTAACTTTGTTATTGTGTAGCGATTTCACTTATAGTCATGCTTCTTCTATTACAGGCAAAATCTACAAACTACACTGCCTTTTTGAGAGAGTTTTTTCCAAATATTGAGCAAATTGACTCCAATGTGTTTGCCTAGTCTTGAATTTTTCTTGCCTGGACACTGCTATCTATAAGCTCAAATCCTCTTTGGGTAATACATCTTAATCACATAGCATTTCAACTTTTGGCTGCACTTGTTGAGCATTACTTTTAATATGTTCTCATGAAAATCTGGATTGCTGGTGGAATTATGCTACAAAATTTTATTTCAGGGGAGATAACTGCTTCTGCAAAGACACTGTGGATCCAAGTTTAGGCATTTATCTGGTATCACAACATTATCATGAATGCCATAAATTTTCGAAGGATTTGTATTTGTTGTTTGTTTGATTTTGCAGGCAAGCTTATTTACCTTTTTTTTCCTCTGAATATTTTCATATTTCCTTATGTAAGTTTATTTTAGCTCTCTTCTAACATCACATTTTAAGTGTGAAATCTCAATACTGTTGTTTCCCGTTCAATCTTCTGTTAGATTTAGGCACTGTATAAGTTTTTGCTATTTTTTGGAGTTTCTTCCAAGATAACGCATCTCATTACGCGACATGAATTGTGGAAGTTTCTTCATTTTAGGAATTGTTGTCCCTGATACACGCTGTTATGGAATTAAAAGCCTGGCGTAAGCATGTGCATTGCCTTAAAATTGTTTGGTAGGAATTTTAGGTAATCGATAGCTTTGATTTATAATTCTATAGTCCTTTTCTTCTTATTTAGTATTAACAAAAACACTAAACATGTCAGCTAAATCACTTTAGCTAAACCCACAAAACACTATTTAACTATTTATTGGAATTGTATTGTGTTTTTTTTTTAGATTTCACCCTTCAAATTTTATTTTTTTGAATTTCATCCTTAGGTTGTTTTAGGAATTATGTTTCATATATTTTTTTTAATTTTCTTTATGTTGAGTTGCATATGAGTCTCATGGATTTATTTATTTTATTCTTATTTTTTCCTATTGATTTCAACCTTCAATATTAGATCTTTTAAAAGTGGGGCTTCATACTTGATTTGCTTTAAATGAATTTATCTCAATCTTATTACCCAGGTCACAAGTTTAACAAGTTAATCCGAGTTGACTTAGGTCAGGTTTTATGGTTTGCTTTTTCTAATTGATTTTTTTTTCGATTTCATCCTTCAACATTGAGTTGGTTGGAAATTGAGTTTTATATTTTTTTTTCAATTTGTTTTTTATAAGGTTATCATGGTCTTTTGATCCGAGTCGC
>Ga0307517_10009583_pt1 | contig 13706 bp, 12 predicted proteins | sample 23_EM_MG_FD_194515 | JGI IMG/M metagenome (GOLD analysis project Ga0307517, IMG submission 194515) | Populus trichocarpa ectomycorrhiza microbial communities from riparian zone in the Pacific Northwest, United States - 23_EM | ecosystem: Host-associated > Plants > Roots > Unclassified | place...
GAAGATAGGGTACGGACCGAGTCGACGTAGTCAACTCCGAGGGCGTTAAGACTGTCCTCGAGGTACTCTTTAACTCGGCCACAGTGGTGGGGTCTAAAGAAAAGAACCATCAGTCCACGCAGTGAAGTACATACTTTCTAAACGAGGACGCACGGGAGCTTGGTGGTGATGAAAAATTCCTCACGAGGAACACCCGACGCTTTGACGGCTTCACCGATGAATTTCTCAGTCCCTAGGGACCCTGGATGTCAGCTGCGCTCCGTTGCGTTTCCCGGGCTACCACCCACGGTAGAGCCAAGCCGCGTCGAAGTGCCTGTATCCCTCCTACAAAATCACAATGGTCAAAGACCGAGTCTCAAAAACCCTCAAAGAATAATCACCTTTATAACCTCTCCGAAGGTGGGTGCGAAATCAATCCGCTCTTGTTCAGTGAATCCGCCCCATCCACCGTAGGCTACATTTCATGGAGAAAAGGAGGTCGGCACCCGACAAATGCGAGGGTGCTGGCCTCGTACTAACCGATCGCGGGGATTGACGCGCCAGTGTTAAGCTTGTGGTGTGTGTTGGGCATCGTAGTCTGGTGTTTGCTGTTTGCGTCGGTTGGTTGCCCGGGCAGCTGGGAGTTATCCGCGGGGCAGTGGGAGACGGCGTTTTCGTCGTTTCTGTTGGGACTTACGTACTGAACCCGGAGCCGACGGTCAGGCACCAGTTTTACGGTGACAAATGCGAACACAGGCGGCGCCTCAGTAGACGTCGTTGCAGATCACACGTCAGACTGCGGTGGTTGGAAGAAAATGAGAGCGGGTGATTGGGCAGGGTTGAAATAAACGTTACAAGGGGACGTTAGGGAGGAAACACTTCCAACAAAAAAAAACTGTGTCTCGATACGCTCATCACTGGGAGCGTCTTGCATGGCAGTAGGTTCTCACCACAAGGGTCACAATTGGCTCTCGTCCGCTGACGGTGGGCGGTCATCGATTCATCCTCGGCACCGATTGGCACGCGTCTGTGATGAGTATGTAATAGTTTCGGTGCCGACACGCTCGACAGACTTCAATGCGTGGAACTATGTATAGAACATTGACCAAATCCACGTAATCTAGGCCAGGATCTTTTAGGCTAGCCTCGAAATGCTCTTGGACTTTTGGACTTTACCGCAATAGAAGTGACTGTGAAGAAATGCCCCGCCGCAACGAACAAATACTCTCAAGGGATCCCACAAGGTATGCCACGTTGAGTTCAGGACATCCGAGCCATTCATGACAGGAGTAGGCTGTGTCGACGCGTTGACACCCCTCCTATCACACATCAGGTTCTTCCTCCGCTCCATCGGATGCTAGGGTTTTGAGCACTGAGGTTGAAATGTCCTCACCGATTGCGGGCATAGATGCGCCGGTACTAGTACCCAGCCAAACCTCAGTTAGGTATCTCAAATAGGTGGGAAGGGAAAAGGTGGTCGATCGGCTCGAACTTCGGGCCGCTCCGATCGAACATCTAACTCGAGGAAGCGGCAAATTACCAGGGAAACCTCGAACTCGCAGTGGGACTGTTCTCCATTTCTCCACCTACTACACACTGTTCGTAGATTAGCTACCGCGGGGTTCGGAGGCCACCGAGTCCAACTTGGGGATCCCATGATATAATTACCTGTGGCTCGTGTGTGTATTCGCATCAGCAGTTCCAACGCAGTTATCGATGAGATGATCATTGTTGTTTCTTCGAAACGCTATTGTGTCACCTCGAGGATGTTCGCCTTTGGCAAAGCTCTCCAATTACTGGCGTAAACGGTGAGCGGGTTTGATCGGGACGGAAATTGATGAGGGGTCCCCGGGTCGCCTTCGGAGAGAGAGGGAGGGACTTCCGGCCCTTGAATGAATAAACGAGTACGGACAGTGACTTATCGTAGAAGATGCGCTTTTGACATGTCGAGAACAAGGTAGCGTGGCTCCCAGGTCCGGATATAGCACAATATAACTTTATCATTACACGCCGGGGCGACCGGGCGCGAGTGAAAGTACGTCCCCTACATTCATCCATCGAAGGGACAATCCTGGTTTGGATCTGGTAGATATATGAATTCCTCAACCAAATCTTCTATCTGCTCGACCACATCCCAACAGACATGAACCCCATCACCAAACACATTGAGCGAAACCGTCTGATCACCAGAGGTTTGGTGGGTCAGGTAGGTGACAAGAGGACCCCAACCTCTGTCCTCCATCATAACGTCCTCCAAATACAGCCGTTGCAGAGAGGGGAGGAGTTTCTTGTGCGCGTTTGGTCCATCCGGCTTCGGCAGCAGGAACCCGTCGGACACTTCTATGTCGACAAGGTGTAACGTTTCGAGGTTAGGCATCGTGACAATCACCTCTTCCGTCACCATAAGTTCCGTCTTGAAATTGACGATACTTTCGAGGGGTAGGAGCGCAAGGACATCCGCGCGTAGTTTCTTCCTTTCGCGGAAAGAAATTGGTCGGGAAAACCCCACCCTAAAACTCGCATCCGGGGGGCCATGCTGCGGTAGTCGATTCGGACCGTGATACCCAACCCCAACAACGCTAGCATGAAGCGAGATAGATTTAGGGGTGGTTGCGACGAAAACCCCTAGCCTATCTCTGAACCTTGCATCACGTTGGAGGCGATCCCGAATATACGGCCCAGCGGCCTCTACAGCTTCCTCAGGTGCACAATTGTGGAACCCCAGTTCCGCCTTGTCTATCCTTTCGGGAAGCTCCAATCGGTGTAGGATCGGGTGGACGTGATGAAATTTTCCTGTCAAGGAGAGTTGTTCCAGGTGACATAGCGGCACTGAGGACGTGAAGCCATTTTCACCGTCATCACTGATCATCAACCCCCGCAGCATAAGGGACCGAATATTAGGATTCGAGGCGAGGAGTGAAAGTATTTGTGAGGTAGTGGGGATGGCTGAGGGTGAGATTACGTCGATGAAGTCGAGTGATAGGTTGGTAAGCACCGTGGTGTGCAATTTCAGGTGGTCCCAGGTCGAGATCTTGAAACGCCCCGAAAGATAGAGGTCTCGCAACTTTGGAAATCGGCGGCGGGCGAAGAAACCGGAAACATCCACGCCGCTCAAATCGATCGACTCTATGCTGCTGTGTCGGACCCCTTCGTCTTCGGGGGTCAATGAGGAAATGATGGCGGTCAAGAGTTTCGCGTCGCCGCCCCTGAGATGAACTTTTCGTATAAGACCACGTGCGGCGCGATCCCCGAGTGCATCCCGCAGGGCCTCGTCGAAAGACCCGTCTTCGTGATTCAACCCGTCCAACACGAGGTCGAGCGCGGAGATTCCAGAACGAAGGTGCTGTCGCTTCCAGTCATCCAAATTGTTGCCCCAGAAACTCCAGAGTTCCGGGGTGCGACGGGCGACTTCGAACCAGTGGTGGCAAACGAGGAGGAAGTTGTATGAGCCACGTCGTACCGTGGCAAAGCGGCCGTCACCGAATTCCGGCACGACGTTAAAACGAAAGATGTGTCCGAGGATTTCTGGAGGTACGCGCGCGATGTTCAACAAGGAGTTTCGGGAACGTTTGAGTCGCGCAAGTTCCGCCGTTATTTTTTTGATTCGTTTGTCCAAGACCAGGATGGAGTCGATGTTGATCTCGCGGCCCATGTTGATGCTAAACCCACGTCAGATATCGCAATTGTCTCAGAATGCGTTCACTTACGTCGAAAGTGTTTGTTTGTTACTTTGAAGGATAGGCCACTCGCTATGAGTTTGAAACTCGTGATGGTGATGGTAAGGGAATGGTGTCGATCACCGCCAGAGATCGACGTCAAGACAGTGCTTTCCCTTACTGCCACGACGAGCGACCTGCCTCTCAAGGTCAAAAACAAACACTTTCGACGTAAGCGAGCAAATCTCGAGGTTTATGCGATACCTGACGTTGGCTCAGCCGCAACATGGGCGAAATCAACATTGGCTCCATCCTGGCCCTGGACGAACGAATCAAAGAAATAACGGCGGAACTTGCGCGACTCAAACGTTCCCGAAATTCAATATTGAACATTGCGCGTGTACCTCCAGAAATCCTCGGGCGCATCTTTCGTTTCAACGTCGTGCCGGAGGTCGGTGGCGGTCGCTTTGCCACGGTACGACGTGGCTCATACAACTTCCTCCTCGTTTGCCATCACTGGTTCGAAGTCGCCCGTCGCACCCCGGAACTCTGGAGTTTCTGGGGCAACAATTTGGACGACTGGAAGCGACGTTACCCTCTTTCAAGAGCCGCTCCAGTGGATCTTGTGTTGGATCGGTTCATGTGCAGAGTTGGGTCTTTCGATGGAGGCCTGCGGGATGCGCTCAGGGACTGTGCCGCGCGTGATGCCATACGAAAGGTCCACATCAGGGCTCCTTACGGAGACTTAATGGGGAACGCCATCGTTTCCTCGTTGACCCCCGAAACCGAAGGTGTCCAACACAGTAGTATTGAATCGATCTACTTGGATAGCGCGGACGCATCCGACTTCTTCGCCCGCCACCATTTCCCAAAATTGCGAGATCTCCACTTATTCAGAAATTTCAAGATCTCGTCCTGGGATTACCTGAAAGCACATACCACGGCACTCGTTAACCTTTCGCTCAACTTCAACCACGCGACCCCACCCTCAGCCATCCCTACCACCTCACAACTACTTTCACTCCTTGCCTCGAACCCCAATATTCGGTCCCTCATACTGGAGCAGCTGGTGATTAGTGGCGATGGCGGAAACGGCTCCACGTCCCCAGTACCGCTATCTCACTTGGAACGCCTCTCCATGACGGGAAAGTTTCATTACATCTTCCCGATCCTACACCAACTGGAGCTCCCGGAAAGGATAGACCAGGCGGAACTGGAATTCCACGAGTGCAATTTGGAAGAAGCTCACGAAACCATTGCACCATACATTCGAGACTACCTCCGACGTGATCCAAGGTTTGAAGGAAGGCTCGGGGTTCTCGGCTCCACCAACGGTTGTTTTGTGCTTCGGGCTTGCACCATTGGTGCCGAGCGCCACCCCCTGGACCATGTGCCATCGCAAAACCCCCCACAGGTGACGTTCAAGGTAGCCATACCCGATACGGCTTCTCTGGAAGAGTGGGAGGAACTGTGCATCGATACCCTCGCGCTTCTGCCCCAAGAAAGTGTTGTCTATCTTCGGGTGGACCTCTCGATACTTGGAGCGGAGGAGGTAATCAGCAAGATGCCTAACATCGAATACTTGCACCTCGTCGATATGATGGTGTGGGAGGGGTTCCTACTGCCGGGCCCAGGTGAGCCGGATCCACACCGCAAACTCCTCCCCTCTCTGCGGGGGCTATGTTTGGAGAACGTCAAAGCGGAGGACGGATATTGGGGTCCTCTCGTCACCTACCTGACCCAACAAACCTCTGGTAACCAGGACGTTTCGCTCAATGTGTTCGGTGATGGGGTCCACATCTGTACGGATGTACTGGACCTGCTGTCCTCGTTGGTTAAGGGGATGACCTACATTGCAGATCTGGACAAAGAATGTCCCTCTGATGACGATGATTGTCTGTCTTCGGTTTACTTGTAATCGTAGAGAACATTAGTTGTCCCTACAAATCGCAGTTCACCATCAGTCACACGAATGACCGAACGAGGTGTTTTTCATCTTGATTTCTTTCCAACCAACCGCATGGTGTGTGGAATCGCTGGCAGTTAGATGGTTCCGGTGACACTCGTAGGGGCATGACGGCGTCCGTGTCATTCCCTGGTGGCATTCAAGCTGGCAACCTGTCATTCTCCGGAAGGAGAAAAAGCACGTTGTGCTTTTAACCCTTTGTGATATTCGTATATATGGACAATAGCCAGTTGCCGACGGTACACTGATGAGGTGAATGTGGGCACTCGTGCCCTCGCTGGTCGTGGCGACGAGTCGGGCAGCGAGGCGGAGGATTCTCCATGGGAAAACCCATAGGATTGGTTGGTGAGTTTGATATAGTTCACGATCGTCATCTGAATCGTCTCCACTCAGCCGCTTTGCAGTGGGCCACTCGGCAGGAAGCTCCGCCACGGAGGGTAAGGTTGGTTGTCCTTGTTTATTCACACCAAAATCTACCTCCTGGGAGCATCAGCGGTGGTGGCTCGCACCAACCCCGGGTTCTGTGAGCGGGATATACATCCTCCCGGGGAGCATGTGCTCGATATCGTGAATTGGGGACACCTGCCCCGGGTATGCTATTCCACGAGAAAACCCACTCCAAATGACGAACGAAGCACAAATTGTGAACTGAACTATAAAAAAGGTGAAATGTGACAAGTAAACGCGGGAGACGTGGGGTGGCAGAAACGGTTACAACCGTCATCTCGAACATCACGATAGATTCTCAGTCAACTTTACCAACATCGCTTCTATCCTCTTCTGCCTCTCCTCCATCACCTCTAAACGCCTGCTCAAGCCAGGCTCACCACCAGCTCTTTCCTCGTCCTCTAGGACTTGTCCGGCGGTTTCGTGCACGCTCGAAGTCGAGGGGTTAATCTGACCCGGATCCGGACCCACAGAGGACCGGTCCCCCTCATCCGACCTGGTCAAAGAATGCGACAACTGTCTTGTGTCCGGACGCTGCCACCGACTCAGGGTCGAGGTCGCCGGAGATGTCTCCGTAAGCGTGCGGCCGCGGCGTCTGGGACCGAGCGAGACCAATCTCCGTCGAGAGGCTGGACCGTAACTGAGGAGACTTGGGGCTTTCGTAGGGTTCTGGTTGTCTTCTTGATCTTCTATGATGATGTCCTCGTCGACAATAAGGGGCTGGAATAACATAGCAAGCGGGCTGACGGACGAAGTTGCGGGGTTCACCAGAGAGTTTATCCTTGGTCTCGCTGGAAGCGGATGTGTAGGCCCTTTTGTGGGGACCTCTGGGATGGTCGGAGGGAATTGTGAACGCGAACTTCCGTGGTCTCCACCATATGAAGGAAAAGCAGGCACAGACTCCGGCTGAGCGGCTTGAGGTGGGACATGTTCTGGCTCGGGAACGGGGGAAATAGTAAGGGTGGGGGCAGGAGGCGAGGGTATTTTGGATTTGTCAGGCGTGTCAGACATCTGACCGTAGGAATATTGAGACAATCGCCGTTGTCGAGCGGCGTGACTTGGAGGAAGGAGGGTACTATCGATGAGCGGACCTGCTCCATGATCTTCGTCAATTTCAAAAATCTAAGTCAACTCTTCAGTGCTTGATGTCAGCGTTGGGATAAAAACTCAGCGTACCGCATCGATGTCCGCGTCAACCCCTGCCAATCCTTCGAAGAGGGCTGAAGGAACGGTCAACTGCTGCGCATCTCCACCGAAAGGAAACTTACTGATTCGCTTCAGTCGTCTGGGAAGAGAATCGAACACTGTCTCCGCAGCGGAGGCGATCGTCTCATAGAAAGTATTCGAACCAGAACTTTTCGCCTGTCTTTCGTACCAGGCGATGCAGAGTAAGATCGGGAAGCTCGTCGCTCTACATGGAGGTGCAGGTCAGAAAAAAAGCTACAGTTGATTCAGTCACCGATCACCTGATCATGAAAACATTAATCTGGAGTATGCAAAATCAGCTATTGGCTGACTCGAACGATAGTACGGAAAACAGGCCTTGTGGAACCAACGGGGGGACAGGATTCGACTCGCCGGGAGCATAACGCACAATGCCAACATATTAATCGGAGGTTGATAGGAGAACAAGAAATCCGCTTTGACACTATGGGCCATGAGGCGTTGGCACTTATTCCCTCTCGGTCCTCCTCACTCACCCTTCAATGGTGGAGACAGCTTTCCGGAACATGGCCTGGGTGGTTGTCGGTCATCGGCAACTGAGGGCAAGTGGGTGGGTTATAGAAATACCTCGGCGGCAGCGTCCTCGTTGATTGTCGCAAACGTGTTCGTTAAGATCTGAGGGTGAAGGGCGAAAATATAGCAGCCGAAAACAAAAATGGGAAGCAGATCCCGATGCTTACGGAAACCAAGACTGCGCGAGCATCAGTCTTCGTTTTGAGAACAAGCTCAGCGCCAACGTACCAGTCAAGAGCAACGTGTTACTGAGACAGGCGTACGTGACCATCATGATCGGACCGAGGTACTCGTGGAACTGGGCTGTGGGCGGAAAACTGTCAACACCCTGAATCATGGTGCGTTACAGAGAAAAAGCCTACTTGATTCCTCGAATCCACTCGCGTCCAGGCCGAAATATAGGTCGAGCATCCACCACGCAATCTGCCTAATGAAAACCATCAGCAGCCGTGGAGGTCACTAGAGTTACGAATTACCCAATGCTGAAACTGTTTGACCAATAATTTTCTCTCAGCATCAAACGCCAATCGCTCGAGTTCACTCACTGTGTATGGGTCCTTGCAAGCCTGGGGCAAAGAGTGAGTTAAGATTCGACCGACGAGTCAGCAGAGGAAGAGGACTTACGTCCAGAGAGCGTATAGGAATCCAGCGAAGCAAAACGCCGCAATGAGCATCAGAACGACAAACTGGACGAGCATTGCTCGTAATGAGAGAACCATGAGATTGTTTCGCAACGTCACGAACGCAAGCCTGATCGTCAGATGATTAGACTACGTCACGAGATGGTTAGGTGCGCGGTACCGAGGGAAGATGAACTACGCGACCGTTATTCAGCTGGGTGCTGACACGGGGGGAAGAAAAATGACGTACGCAACTGATCACAGCGAGCAGATCAATCCCGGTGGCCATGGCCCATTTATCTGTGGAGTATTAAATAATGCTTAGGCACACCGAGGCGTCCTTACTGTGCGCATATACGCCATACACTCTAAGTACGAGATAGGTCCAGTAAACGCCCACTATTGGGAGATTAGTTTGGAATTTGAGGCGAAAAAAAGAGCATGGATATGAACTAACCAAAGGCCAGATCAAAACCATTCTGCAAAGTCGATTAGAGTTAGGGCTGCAGTTGAACCAATTCTTACCCATGTTCCCTTGAAGAATACTAGGTTCTAGGTCAGGCGCGTTCGAGGGAGGGATACCAACTTTGCACGCACCGCGGATGCCATGCTCTTGCATGGCAGCGATTTTCTCAAGCGTAAAGCCGGATGCATATATCATGAAGGTGAGCTCCGCCGCATTGATCCTCATGAGCTTACTATTTTCTATGGTGATGACGAAAAGGACGAAAAGAATTAAATAGCTGGGTATAGTTAGCTATGATGCCCGACCTCACAGGAGCGCAAGAGCTTACTTCAAGTATTCGAGAACCGAGCGGATTGCAGGGACTTTGAGACGCTGGCGGGGGGTCAATATGGTCAATGGCTGAACCCTCTCGCCGTCCGAACAGGCCGCTTACGTAGTGGTCCAACAGGGGTGCCTTGTGGGGGTCATAGAAGTGGATCGGCGTCCTCTTATATGTCTACGAAGGATTCAGCCGCGCACGGGTTGGTACCCGTTGAGACTTACGTCTGAGATCAAAGAGTGACTGCCTCGTGCCTGATAGACGCATTTGCCACTGCAATACAGGTGGGTGGGGCTCGATATTTTAGTTGAATGACGTACCTCCAAATGGCATCAATGACTTTCTGGCACGGTGAACTCTTAATGAAACGTTTGGCTTTGCTAATGATAGCCAACTCGATGGCGTTGCCGACGGTCTCTTCGAGGTCATCATCTCGTTCTTCTCTCGCGTTCTCGAGGATATTTGGGTCGCATCCCATGTATACCGGCCAGTTTGTGGTAATCGCCAGGGCGAGGTCGAGTAGACTATCCGCATATACCCGCATGGTTCGAATCGCCAGTATCTCGCATAGGGTGCCCCTGGAGCAAGATAAGGATGTGGTTGTGAGATTCTGGTCGCGATAGAAGCGGACGCGGTTGATTAAGAAACAGAACACGATGGATTTGTTGCCTTGCCTCTGGATGGCATTGTATTTCTCTTCAAGAGGACGGACGAGGGTGTAGGTAAGGTCGGGGGCGGTCAACTGTTCGCACGATCAGATTGCACGAGACAAACACGAGGCAGCTTGTACGCACGGCTTCATAACTGAGAGGAGTGTCTGTGCAACGGTCGGTTCTCGAGGCAAAAAAAAAGAAAGAAAAGGATACCTATGAAGTGCTAGTAGACGAAGGAGGAGAAGATGCGTTCAACTAGACGCGCAGAGAAAGAGCGAGGATGAGGGAATTACCACAACATCCTTGGGCGGGCGTCAGGCGAGAAAACAATGAACAAGTGTGTGGAACATACGGCTCGAATCATATGGATGATAGGCCAGACTGAGGTCGAGTTGATCTCTTCTGTGTGCAGCAGAGGTTGGATTTGCTGCATTTCCTCGTTTCCGGGAGTGTCCTGCATCGTTGTGGGTCGCCGGCAAGAACGTCATCCACCCAACTGAGACCGACCCCCGCCAGTGGCAACTCCCGGGTCAGGCGCGTCCGACATTCTCTCTTTCATCACACCGCGCATCCTGCACTCGACGACGGCGACGACGATGCAGACAAACGCAAAGTCGGCCCAGCAGTCCGCCGTCAAGATCTACAATGCCGTCTACTCCTCCGTCCAGGTCCGCTCTTCCCTCAAATTTCTTCCCATCGTAATCTCACAACGCGACAATCGTCCACAGGTCTATGAATGCATGGTCAGAGGCATCGCAGTCATGCGCAGGCGCGCGGATTCCTACGTGAACGCGACCCAAATCCTCAAAGTTGCAGGAGTAGAGAAGGGCAGGAGAACAAAAATCTTGGAGAAGGAGATTTTGCCAGGCAAGCACGAAATCGTCCAGGGTGGCTACGGAAAGTACCAAGGGACCTGGTATGCGTCTCTGCCCGTCAAACGAACCCTCTTCCTGACAAGTGCCTTAGGATTCCCCTCGAGCGAGGTCAAGAACTGGCTCAGCGCTACGGTGTGGCCCCTCTACTATCGCCCTTGTTTGACTTCGTCCCGACCACCTCTGCGGGGAATACAATGCAGTCGATGTCAATTCAAACCCAGTCCACCCAACCCGCTCCGACTCCCCGGCCACTATCTGCATCGTCATCATTCTCAAGTATGGGAGCGACAAACAACTACGGTCCTGGCAGCCTAGGACCCGCTCCGATCATGCCTGGATCTGCTATGAGGCTCTTAAGCCAAGGGCGTGCACAAGGCTTATTCACTCCGTCAACATCCACAACGACCTCACGACAGAATACGTACACATCAACCACACCTGCATATAACTCCACCGGATACAATACTTCCGGTCCGTATGTCCCTGTGGCCTTGTCACCCACCCCGTCCACCTCATCACAACAATTGAAGAGAACGCGTTCTGACATGGAAGGAGATTCTGTGGCACCCCGGACGGCCACCCCTTCTCAGCCTCCACCCCAACAGAGCACCCAGACGAAAAGCACCCCCGAAAACAATATCCCTCGTCCGTCTTCCAGCACTACTGTTCTCAATGGTGACGATAACCCGCCACCAGCAAAGAGGTCTAGGAAAGAACACGCGACAACCAATTCTGTTGACGGTCAAGATACCACTCCAACCCGGCCGGGATCGAGGAACTCGGCCATTATGGAAGGTTTGTACTGTTTCCGGCGTTTACATCTGTCGAATTTGACCATTGACTGATCCATCACCCTCAGTTGAAGGGCCAGTGAATCTTGAGACCTACACCCCTCGATTTTACACAAGGATCCCCACTCAGAAGTTTACGGACCTCCGCGCACCTCTGTCTGACTCTCGCAAGATCGCTATCGTAAACCTCATTCACCGGTCCGATGATGCTGCTGCTGTTCTCGACCTCTTGAATCAATACCCTCCCGACAACCCTGGACAAGCGGACTACGACATTCTCCTCGACGAGCAAGGCCATACAGCATTGCACCTCGCAGCCAGCATGGCCAGGTTGCAGACAGTCGAGGCTCTCGTAAACGCCGGAGCGGACGTGAATCGGGGTAACTACAATGGAGAGACCCCGTTGATCAGATCGTGCCTTGCTACAGCAGCTTTTGAGCACCATTGCTCCCACACGATTGTCTCGTACCTCAACAAATCCATCAGGACGCTGGATTCTTCTCGGAAGACCGTTCTACACCACATCGTTTCTACAGCTGGAATCAAAGCCCGGGCTGTAGCTGCTCGGTATTACTTGGATCAGGTGTTCTATTGGATCGCGCATCACCAAGGAGGAGATTTCCGGTCCCTGATCAACCTACAAGACGAGAACGGAGACACAGCGTTGAATATTTCAGCGAGGGTCGGAAATCGATCACTGGTCAGGGCCTTGCTGGATGTTGGTGCGAACAAGATCTTGCCGAATAAGCTTGGATTGCGGCCTGGTGACTTTGGTGTCGAAACTGAGGTGACTACATGCGTTGTGAACGAGCTTTCGGTTCACCACAGAAACTTATCCCTTCTTTGGTACCCCTCACAGGAGCTCTCTGGTGGCCCACGAGCAGAGGACCTCCTAGCCACCCTTCGTTCCGCCCCCCCTCCGCCCGTACAAAAGAGCAACGAGATCATAGCAGCCATGACGACGATGATCCAAAACCTCAGCTCCGACTTCTCAGCGGAAATCAAATCCAAACAAGACGCGTTTGATGTTATCCAGGCACATCTGCGGGCTGCCACTCGTGAACTCGCTGAGCAGCGAAAGCAAATTCAGATCTGGCAAACGAAATGTGGGGAGCTGGATAAGTATTTGCAAAGAGTGCGTAACCTCGAGCAGGCGTTGCACGATGAAGATCGGTTCGATTGGACGGGGAGGCTTACTGTGGACGGTCTCGATGCGGGGCCAAGTGCGGGCCCTGCATTCAAGTGGAGGGGGACCAACTCGACGATGGTTGCTCTCGCGGGTTCCGTGGATATCTCGTTTGACCTCGGGGAGGCCTTTGCAGAACCAAACCTACCCACCGGGGATTCCGTGGCGAGCTTGGTAAGGTTAAGGAGGTTGAAGATGTGGCATCAGAGAGCGGAGGGTCTTATGGAGGCTAGGTTGCGTAATCTCAGGGGTGCCAGCGCTGAGAAGGAGTTTCAGTGTAAGAAGATCGTGGCCATGTGCACTGGGGTAGGGATCGATAAGGTGGAAGATGTGAGTTCTTGCTCTACCTCCCTCCACGCTAATGGATTATTGAAATCTTTCCCTCTAGATGTTGGAGACGTTATTGACGGCTGTGGAGTCGGAATCCCAGTTTATCGATATCGCGCGCGTATCGGGGTTTATGCAAAAGGTCTGTCTTCCTCTCTTTCCACCTATAATCTCACATGTTCAAGACTGGACATCATTCAGGTTCGCAATGGTGTGATATAATAACGGTAGAAGGGCGAGCCGTATACCACTGTATCATTTTTCTCATCCCCATGCATGTGCGATCTGTTCGCGTGTCGTTATCCGCATTCTCCCTCATCCAAGATTCACGCACCCTCATTGTATACTACGCCACCCACAGACTGTTCCTCTTGGTCATTTATTCATTTATATCGGTCTTTTGTTGATGATGTCCCCTTACGCTCAAAGCCTGTGCGCGTTCGGTGACCTCAAGAGTAACGGATTCGATGTTTTCCAAAATACCTGCGGCCAAGGTGTCTCTACCGTGTACCCGGAACCCCGGCGTGGTCCATTGAGGTGGTGTAGTTGAGATGTCTGGTCAACCTACATCGGTGACTCTGGTTACCCTCTCGGGACCCCTTAAGATATTTTTTTCTCCCCAAACGTCCCTGGTGCTCGGCATGAGCACCCACGGAGCGCCAGACGACCGTGGGCACCCAGCCC
>Ga0307517_10009584_pt1 | contig 13706 bp, 7 predicted proteins | sample 23_EM_MG_FD_194515 | JGI IMG/M metagenome (GOLD analysis project Ga0307517, IMG submission 194515) | Populus trichocarpa ectomycorrhiza microbial communities from riparian zone in the Pacific Northwest, United States - 23_EM | ecosystem: Host-associated > Plants > Roots > Unclassified | place...
TTTTATGATAATCGAGGAAATTTCTAGCAAGGAAGAAATTGCATTCCACGATGTCGTATGTGATGAATGGTAACTATGTAATCATGACAATCTGGTCCGAGGATACTTTACTATCGATCAAAAGAATTAAAGAAAAAAAAAAGAGAGAGAAATCAGGGCTAGCATACTAGGGAAAACAGGGGTTGCTGTGCCATTAGCACCCATATTGCCATTGGCAGTGCAAAATAGAGTCCCTTGGATGCGGATCAAACCCAGAAGGCCGCCTATAAGCCCAAGCTGAGCTTCAGCAACTGGGGCTGCCAATATTGCAGCACCTACGAGAGAAACAAAGAGAAATGATTTGAAGGCCATGGTCTCAATGGCAGTAGTGATATTAATGCAAGAATTAGTGTATAAACTCAATCTTGATCTTGAAATTGAAGTGATTTTTGAGTCTCGACATGAGTAGCCATTTATAGAACAAGGGAGACCAAGTTGCAGCAGATTTTGCTGACTAACAGCTCTCTTATCTCTTCCTTGTTTGTGGTAATGGTGAGTTTACGTCGGATAATCTGCTGCATGAGCATGAAAAGAAACAGAACAATTCAAAATCTTAGTTTTGTCACGAAGCTCTAATTCTTCCTTCCCCGTGTGTGCCTCATCTGTGGTCTTCACCTACAAAACTCCCCCACCCCTAGTTTTCATTAGCATGCCTTCTGTCTCTCGAGAAAAGATAAAAGTCTTCGTTTTCTTGCCTCTTTGGAATTTATAAAGTAGAAGGGGCTCCATCTTCGGTGCAACTTGCTCTGCGTAGCTTAAACTTTGGGGTTCTCCGATAGAATTGTTCGTCTCCACTTGCTCTGAAAAGTTCATAGATTGGTCCATAGCTCCATGCTCTCGCATCTAGCTTATAGCCTTTTTTTTCTTCCAACTCTTTCTGTCGTCCGGTTCTCGCCACTCTACTTAGCTTCTCAGTGAGGGCATTCAGAATAGAATATGCCCTCATAGACAGAAGCAAGGTCGGATTTCGTAGCTTTTTTTAGTTGGGTGTGATAGTTTTGTTAGTTGTCATGATAGAACTAATAGCAAAGCATATCATTGCCAAAGATTATGGTATTTGGATTCCACTTAAGCTGACAGTTTTACCCACAGATAATGACTTGAATTGACTCGAATAGAAAATTTTTAGACTCAATCAAGTTTCAAGTAAAAATCAAATGCAAAAATTCAAGTCCAGTAGATAATGGATATTGATCTACCCGAACATGAACTGAAATAAATAAATAACATTAAAGGTTGAGAAAATTACATGTTTAGCAAGCTAATTATGCACTAAATAGCTATAAAATATAGCATTCAAGTTCGGGTATCAAAAACGCATACTCATTCAAGTTCGAGTAGTTATTTTAGATTTGGATTCAGGTACTTGCGGGTTGAATTTCTTAATATTCATACCCTACCCATTATCTATCGGGTTTCGGGTATCAAATAGTTATATATCATCTACTATTGTTTATTAATCAATAAAAAATAAAATAGTTGATAGTTATGTGTGCTATAACAATATTAAGGTATCTATATATCATATTATATTAAAAAAATCTATATATTCTAGAAATATATTTATATAATATAAAAATATATTTTGGGTTAGGTTCGGGTGGGTTGTCAGGTCGGATTTGACAACTTTCATACCCTATGCATTATCGATCGAATCCAAAAAATATTTATTTATTTAGGTTGAGTCGATATTCATCGGGTTCAGATTAAATTATCATTCCCGGTACAAAACACTGCTGGTTATCTATTGCTATCCCTAATTACACTTGCTATTTTTTTGATGTTTTAGGACAAGGGACTCAAATTGAGGTATGCCAACTCTTAATTGTTCAATTGAGTTATGTATTCCTGGTTTCTGGTTTTGTGTTTAAAATGTACTACCTGTTTTTGCACTAATTTTAATCTTCGTAGGTTTTTTATTTTTATCTTCATATTTTAACGATGTTAAATATTACCGTTAAGTCTACAACATCACAAGACATGTCCAATCTAACAAAATTTGAATTATACAATAAAAATTATAAAAATTGAAAAGAAAAGAAATGATAGCACAAAGAGTCCTTTTCATATATATAAATTACGATTTGAATTGGAAATACAATCAAAACTAGAAAAAGTGAGGTAAAAAGGGGCATGTTTTAAACATAATCAAGAGCACAGGGACCCTTGCATTTAAATCTCTCCCATGTCTGGCTCAAAGCCATTGAGGCCTTGCTGGTTTCATAATTTCAGTAAACTGAATAATCATATTCCATTTTCACTTCAAAACAAATCCGTAAGGGTATAAAAACCCTAATTTTGTTTTCCACATCATAAAATAGCGTCAAGATTTCTAGCTGAAATCCAGGTCTGAATCAAAGGTGCTGAATTACACAGCACAAAACAAGAGGTCGTCAAAATGGCGTGGGACTTGTGAGAGTTCATGAAGCACATGTTCTTTCATAACTCAAATCTAATGCTTCGATGATGCCCACCTGCAAAGGGCAAGCTCAAAGTGTAAGGAATAAATGAATAATTGACAGGGCAGGGACTTCAGGCCCCTGCGTGTGAGAAAGAGGTGGTTGATCCATGCGTCAAAATTTCGTCTTTGAAACAAGCACTGAGAAGCGCTTTCTTAATTTATTGTATTGTTTCCTGCCCTAGCAAACACAAGCTAAACACCACCACCTTTCCTATTCAAACCCACTATTACTTGTGCCATCCCCATATGCAATAGAATTCTCAGGCCTCGCAAAAACAAGACTCAACATGAGCAAAATCAGGCATGGCAGCTACTCTTCCATGACCATGACCATATAAAACATTCTTGAACTCACAGAGCTCCTCGCATCCTACCACTTTATGATGCTAATAGCAGCAACCTTGATATTCCTATATCTTTCTCACAGAAGAAGAGTTACCGTTTATTTACTAGACTTCACTATGTATATATTAACAAGCACTTTGATCCTGATAGTGTTGCTTTCCGAGTCAAGATCCTAGAAGAACCTGGGTTCAGCGAGGAAAACAGCATTCATCATTCTCTTGCTCGTGTACCTATAAGAACAAAAAAACTCTCCTTTTCCATAGATGAGGCGACATTTCTGTAATTACAGATCTGCTGAAAAAAAGCAACATCAACCCACAGGATATTGATATGCTAATATCTAATAGTAGCATATTCTCTCCTACCCGTCTCTTATAGCTATGATAATAAATAAATTTAGAAATGAGGAGCAATATCATGAGTTTTAACCTGTTGGGTATGGGATGCAGTGCGGGAATCACATCAGTTGGACTCGCCAGAGACTTGTTGAGGGTACACCAAAACTTGCTGGTGCTTATTGTGAGCACTGAAATGACAAGTCCTAATTGGTATACTGGTAAGAACCCATGCATGTTGCTAACTAATTGTCTTTACTGAATGTGGCTGCAAATGTATTGAAGCTAAACATTGCCACAATAGGACCTATGGTCTTGCCATTTTCAGAACAACTAAGGTATGTGGTTTCATTGATTTTGCAGAAGATGAGAATTGCTACCAGGACAAGCTTATATACTCCAGATTTTAAGAGTGCCTTTGAGCATTTCAGCATGCATACAGGAGGAAAAGCTGTCATTCAAGCAATTGAAAGAAACCTAGCATTGTTGAAAGAAGATGCCGACCCCTCTATGATGACTCTTCACAGATTTGGAAATACTTCATATTCTTCTATTTGGTACGAGCTAGGTTATATAGAAGCAAAAGGAAAGATGAAAAGGGGTGTTCGTGTTTGGCAGATTGCCTTCGGAAGTGGGTTCAAGTGTAATAGTGCAGTATGGAAATGCATTTACAATGAAGGAGCTGATATAGCAAATATTTGGGAAGATGAAATCCATAGATATCCAGTAGAAATACCAGATATCATGAAAATCAACTGAAATTTGTATTTACCAACCATATAAATCAGTACCTGCAAAATTTCAGCAGGACATCTTTGAATGTAAACTCTGATACTAGACAAGAAGATGAAGAAAAGTAAAACACCCAGAATTCACATAGGTCTTACAAAAATTCATCAATGCCAAATATAATCTAGAATATCAAAATCAAATCTGCTACCACTTTTGTCTTGAAATTCTTGGTTTTGAGGTCAAGATCAAGGGATCAAAAACCAGTTAATGAAATGCTAATCTCAAAATAAGCTACAATATCACCACTCCATCGCAACCATGTAAATCTTAAAAACCTCAGCTCTAACGATCTCACAGGTTCAAAAACCTGGTAATACATTGTTGATAAACCATAATACAGAAGTGGACTGTGTGCACCACACACAAGCATTATCCAGGCTCAACTACTAGCAACACAAAGAGATATATGATATACAAGACAAACAATATCAAGGCAAAACATTCTCAAATTCAACAATAATTAGAATATGGTCTCAAATAAAGCGAAGCCTGTAGTAACCAAACATAAATTCACACGAGGCAAAACAGCGCGGGGTGTCCACCAAAATTTCAAATAATCTCATTTCAAAATGTAAGAAAACAAAAACAAAACAGAAGAATTCATAAATACGCTCAATCTTCTTCCTCGCCTTCGTTCTCAGCAATGTTAAAGTATCTCAGCTCATAAGCATTCCTGTCCTTATTCGATGAAATAACCCTAAGCCAATCTCTCACGTTATGCTTCTTCAAGTACTTCTTTGTCAAATACTTCAAATAACTATAATAACAAAGACAAAATTAAAACAAAATAAATAAAAATATATACCATTAATTAATTATTTATTATTTCTCATTATTACCGTTTGGAGAAGCTAGAGTCACAGGTGACGGTGATCTTGGACTTGTCACGGGTGACTGTAACGGAATCACCGAGAGCTCCGGGTTTGCCGCCGACTTTAATGCGTTCTTGGAGGAACTTTTCCAGTGAGGCAATGTCCATAATTTTATCTTCCACTGGCTTTGCACAATCGATCGTGAACGTTGTTGCTCCTTTCTTCTTTCCCTTGGCCCCGCCTACAGCTGCTGCTCCCTTGCTCATTTTCTTTGATTGATTATCTGCCACACATAAACAGAAAATGTAAATAATTCATCAAAGCACAAGTAATAAATGGGAGAGATAGGTTATTCACCGGAGGGGATAGTTAGGGTTTTGGAGTGCTGCAGAAATGGAGGGGAAGAGGGAGAGTAATTAGGGTTAGGGTTTTATTGGAAGTGGACAGTTTGGCTTGTGGATCTGGTCGGGTATGTAAGGCCCAAAATTCCAGTCAGTTTATTTATTTTTTACCAAACCGATTGATGAAAAAATATATTTGGGAGTTGTGAAAAAATATATTCCAGTCAGTTTTTTTACTAAATATTGAATGTCATGATCCCTATAATCAAATTTATATATTTATTTTTAAATACATACTCATGAAATTAATAATATAAATTTATCTCATTAATAATTATAATATCTACAAAAAAAAAAAAACAAAGTCTAATCCATATTCAACATGTCTAGGCCAAGCCCTAACTATATCCATCAACTCCCGTAATAATAAACACTCTAAGCATTAAACACAACAAGAATATTATTATTATTTTGACGTATTGTTCCATCATGTACCATGATGATTATCAAATAGTTATCTATTTTAGAGTGTTTGGTATTATAATAACAATTATTTTTTAAAGTACTTTTAACTTAAAAATACATTACACTAAAAAAAAATCAAAAAATCAATTTAAAATTAAAACAAAAATCAAATTTTATTAAAAACACAACTCAGCTACGTTAGTCAAACCCACTCTAAGTGTACATTTGTGACCATAAGCTTATTCATGGACTTGTCAAGTCCAGTCCAGCTCAGTCCGATAAGTACAAGTGTGACCAAGATCTTTGTTCGTGGAGATACCATTCCGGTTCAAATTCCGGTAACATCATCTAATCTAACATTCACCTGAAACAAGAAAATGGCCAATGAGTGAATCTCTTTTCAATGTTACACAAACGTGATGATACCCTGAGACTAGCAGGCATATAATCAAGACTCTAAGCCTACCTCTTAGTTTGGTGAAAGACAAATTATCCCAGAAAATTACAGGAGATCCCATGTCCCAGAGTACAGAAAATGGGTGACAACCTTCTTTTTTTTCTCTTCTTTTCCTCTTTTTTTTCTTTTTTTTGAACCCAAAGCAGTGCTCAGTTGATTTAGCTGGGCATGCCGAATGGGGACGAAGTTGAATCCAAAACAACCGGGCTACGTGAGTGCTGCATTCAAGTAGCCGAATGGGGACGAAGTTGAATCCAAAACAACCGGGCTACGTGAGTGCTGCATTCAAGTAGCCGAATAAGAACTAGTAATTGCACTCTTAACAACTTTTCAAGGCAACTTTGACGATGAGGAGTTAATTTCTGTTCTCATGCTCATTCTGATACAACATGCAACCGCAAATATAGTCGTACACCACAAAAGCTCAATACATGTTTCCATTTTGTCAAAAATGTTGCAAACGAGTATGATACATGGCCACCCAAATAGAAAAGGAGCAAGCACAATCATTAGAAGCGCCGGATATCTTTCGGTGGCTTGTAGTTGAGGGGATGAGTTTCTGGGGTGGCATCTTCATCCTCTTTCCACATTTTTATTGTCTTGTCAGCTTCACATGTAACAAGCCTTGAACCACTTACGTCATAGCAGACAGCATATATACCAGCTTCACTATCCAATGAGCCTGGAGAAAAATAGCTTTCAGCATAAACCTCTTTTCCATTCCACACACAACTAAATCTAACGGAAAAAAATAGAGGGGAGACAGTACCAGGCTGTACAATTGTCTGGGCTTGCTGGAAATTATGACCACTCTTCCAATCCCAGAACCATAAACTCCCGTTGTCACCTAAAACAATGTAAAGGACAAACAAGTAAAAAACATGTGAATATCTCCAACTTCCAACTTCGTTTCAATATAGAGACAAGTGAGGGAGAGTAGATGGTCCTCACATCAACCTATAGGAAAGAAGCAAACCAAATTTTGGGAATAATACATAGTTGTCTGTCAGAGGATATCATGGGTCCAAACCCAAGGATTAACAACCTAGGGCTTTTATGGCCCAATGGTCAGGATGTTTGGCCAGGGACAAAATGTTAGGCTTTAGACATGGACTGTGACTGATGATCTCTATCTAGTTAGACATCATGATTTCTGACAAAAAATCAGTAGAGCTTAGACCATCCTATTACTAATTAAAATGTACACTAAAGCATACCTCCAGTGGCCATTACACCATCTTCATTGACAGCCATTGCATTAATGATGGTTTTCTGCTGAGAACTGCTCCAAAAATTAAAATATCACGTTATTAGACATGTTATGTTGGCAGAACATCATTATAAAGATGCCAGATACATGCAATGAAGAAACCAAATGATTTCTTAATAACCAATCAGAATTAGGCAGTGCCCTTGTTTTCGAACTGGTTTTCAGAGCAACTCTATGCAGTCTCAAAAATTAAAGGATTCTTTCAAACGATAAAGGAAACCCCCTTTCCATGGATCAAGCAGGTATTCCTACATCCCCATTTCTGTGTATTAACAACCTAGGTTACCAACCTTGCCACAGAGGATGTTAACAACCAAAGAGGCCAAAACACAGAGGAGCTATGAAAATATATGGGATAAACATTTCAAAACCATATCTTGTTCGCCCAAATAAAGAACAATAAAGATGAATATTATGAGGGCAATAGATTTTCTTTTGCCCATAATATTTCATAATTCATTTCACCAAGCTTAAGACAATCTTAAGCAATTACAGTCATCTAACACAATCTCAGTCATCACAATACACAGGACAGACATAAAAGATGAAATCCATGCATATACACAGGAGCATGAGAACTGCAGAATTTAAGCAACTAGATATTTGTGTTCGAGAACTTACAGCATGTTGTGTAAAAATTCTCCTTTTGGAAGATTGAATTTCTTAATGTTGTCAGCTGATGCAGATGCAAAGCAGTGCCTGCAGCACCCAAAAGAAAAAATAAAACGTAGAACATAGAACATATATAAAAATGAAAGCACAATATACCACATCATTTAACAAGTAAAATCAGTGGCATGTGTAGGCACTTACTCTGTCGGATGCAGCGCCATGGCTCGCACAGATTTCTTGTGATGTGTAAGAGTTAACATAGTCTTACCTGCAAGCCAGAAACACCATTATGCTAAACTTATAAAAATCGGTAGTATGAACAGGTAGAAGGGAATCCTCAAGAGAAATATAACTTACCATATCTAAGATCCCAGAACTTGATAGTTGAGTCATGGGAACCAGTAACCACTTGTGGATCCTGGAAACAGAAAGAATCACATTTAACCAATGATGTTAAAGACACAAAGGGAGCTTAAACCATGAAAGCAGTATTTAGTTTTTTCCCTGTCGACTTGCACTTATCACAAATAACAATCTCATTTCAAAATCATGAGGTAGCAAGGGTAATCAAGAGAAAAATGAAATCAGAAAAACAGGAAAATCACATACCGTAGGTCGAGTAAAAACTGAGCACACTGTATTATCATGCCCAGACAGTGCAAAAACTTGCACCTTGGTACGAATATCCCAGACCTGAGAATAATTTTGACTTGTTACCTTTCTATGTAAAAAAAACAGCGAGAATTACAAATTTTGACTAAGTGGGTAGCCAAACATACTGCACACTCTATTGCAGGAAGAAAACTACATAATAAATTCCATACCCGGCAGACGGAATCACGCCCCCCAGTAAGCAAAAGGTCAATAGTAGGATGAAGGGCCAAGCAGTAGACACCACTTAGATGGCCATGATAAGACCGGATTGCCTACACAGAAAACATCAGTTTCACAAGCAGATTCAACTCACATTATAGCTTTGGATACGTTAATTAGGTATAAGTTCCCACCTTATTCTGTTCAAGGTCCCAGCATTTAACCTGTTTATCATCACCAGCAGAGAACATGTAGGTATGTCTTTGGCTAACAGCAAGACCTGCAAAGAGACAGTCCTATCATTTTAATCCGTTGACAGCATGATTAACCAAAAGAAAACAGCAATCATTTATCATCAACTAACCTCGTACTTGCTCGATGTGTCCAGTTAGTGTGAGCTTTAACCTTCCACTTCCTACATCCCATATCTAGTGCACCAAGACACAGGAAGGAATAAAAAAGCCATCAGAAGTTGTTCAAACAAGTTGGGGGGAGAAATCCAATCTAGTTTATACTCTAAAATCTAAATAATGCAGGGAAACACTCATTGAACGACTCTAAATTGGCACTCCTAGAAAATAAAAATCTTAGCAACATCATAAATGAAGTACATGAAAAGTGCATATTCTAAAATTTAAAATTTGTAAAACCATTAGATTGTAGATAATCTGGGTCAATAGTAAGATCTGGAATTTGGTACCCAAATAAATGACTTTGTATCTCAGATCGCATAATTTAATGAGAAATGACGTGATTACAGAACATGCAAAAGAGAGTAAAATGATGAGAAAGTGAATCCTAATAATGAACTAGTCGGGCTTCAAAAAAGCCAAGTATCAGTACATGTCATCAAGATAAATAGATGAAAGAATATCATTAAAAACTTGTTACCTTGATTGTTCGATCTGCAGAACCAGTACAAAACCATGTATTACTTGGATCAAATGCAACAGATCTCACCCAACCCAAATGACCACTAATGACCTGCACAATCAGCCAAAGAGCGATGAATAACACCTTTGGGTTTGCATTCAACTACTAAAACAGAACCAACATTTTAAACACAAGCTACATGCAGTCAAAGTAAGACCCCTTGTAACCTATTGATGATCAATAGAACAATTGTCCAAATGGGACATCTAAAAAAATACATTTTCATGGAAAAAGACAAATACTAAGCATTAGAAGCAGACATGCAGGAAAAAGGCTGCATAATAACAAATTCTTATGTAGACCGGACATGTTCTACAGGAACCATTTTTGTTTAAAAGGAATAAAATACACATAATTTATTAGTTGCAAGTGACATTTGAGCAAAATACCAACACAGCCAACAAAGCTTCCCTAACAAGACTAGAATTTTTACCCTGTAGTTCTTCCATGGAGGACGCCAAACAGGGCGTGGCCATTTGCTTGGGATTCTTTCCATTATAGCAGAGGTTGAGAAGTTCCTATAACACAGGAAGCAAACAGAACACCAAGTAGTAATGTTATATGCAACAATACCAATTAGGACTACAAATATGTTAAATAAAGAGCATCACACTGCATATATTGGAAAACAATTGTCCTGTATTTTTAAAAAAAAATGATGCAACCACCATAGATATTTGAAAAAAAAAAAGTGTGAGGGCACACACCAATAAATTCTGGTTTGATCCAATTCAGTGAGCAAGCGTTATATATAAATATGCGAAGTTTATCTGATTTATTATTGTCACACAAGACAAAAAAGGGAGGAAAATAAACCTTTCAGATGAACCAGAAGCAGTGATCACTGCAGTGCTTTTGCCCGAAACACCACCATCACTCCTGATAAGAGGTTGAAAGTTATTTGCCAACAGCAAAAAATTCCTCATTGAAATGATAATTCATTTCCATGCCAATGAAACAAAGGTAAGTCTATAGACCATAACATAATCCAATACTCCTGAATTCATATTATAATTCAATTCAGTATCCACATAGATCATGATCAATATCTCAGGTTATCCTCTTGACATTAAGGGGGAACATGCAAGGGCAAGTAAGGCTGGGATGACAAACAAAACATGATTCCAAACATCACCACATTTGCTAGTTAAAAAATGCATTGAAATTCAATGGTCGAAGTATCACAGAAAATATATCCAGCTGGACAGAAGAGAGAAATAAGATATACTAAAAGGGCATTGTTGTTCATGCTAACCTTTGCAGTAAAAATAAATGCAGAGACAGAGAGAGAGAGAGAGAGCTCACCGCGCCTTTGATTGCAAAGATGGGCCAACAACCAATGCATTTTGAGCTCCACTTTTTTGCGAAACACTAGAATCACCTGAACCTGAAAAACAATCAAGGCACGTCTTAACCAAGTCAGTAAAAAAAATCCAAACCAACCAAATTCATTATTTCTCTTAATGAATCAGCAATTATGCACAACACAATTTAATTCTAAAAAAAGTGCTGCTATTAGCATAAACATATTAATGCACTATCAAGTACAAATCAATACCCGGAAGAGCAAGGACATTAGAAGGCCCTGAAGCTTCCGTTGTGGCTGAATTAACTTGTTGCGGCTCACACGTGCTTTTGATTCCTTTATACTCCAAATTTATCTACACAACAAGTTCCACTAAATCCACAGCCACCGATACAGGTTTATAATAATAAAGCAAAGATAATCACTAGGTCCGTATCGAAATAAACTGAGGGGGATTTTAAACTAACCTTGTGGTTCATTCGAATTTTTTTACTGCAGAAACAAACCAACAATTAATTTTTTTTAAAGAAATCCATAAAATTAGGGTTTTGAAAATTGCAACCTTTCAGGATCGGGAGGAGCGAGCTGAGCGTGAGTAGGAGAGAAAAGATCGCTGGTTCGTTTTAGAGATTTGAAGCTAAGTTTCTTCACTGATTGTGGCTCTATTGGCTCCATTTCTACTGTGGGACCTGGCATTCTTCCCGTCTTCTTCAACTAGCTCTCTCTCTATTTCTCTCTCTCTCTGTCTGAGTAAGTGCTGGTTAGGGTTTTGAAGAGAAGACGACCCCGGGTCTTATTGGATGTCTCGTTGTTTAATACATCATTGCCATGGACGATTGTCGTTTGTATTTATATAAAAACCATGTGACCTAGGAAATGGCTTGCGTAACTAGCTTGTCGTGTCAATCGTTTCTTCATTTTGTTTTTTATTTTTAATTATTTTGTGTTGACATGACTTGAGTTTGATAAGGTTAATTGATTTATTAAAACTTAGGTTAATTAACTAAATATCTTTTTAGTTTAACTTTTAACTTGAAACTCAATCCATATTTAATAATAATAATAATAAAAATTCATATGAGTAAATTTTAGTTTATTATATATTAATAAGACTTGGCCGGACCTATGACCTATTATAAGGTTAAAGTCATGGTTTGATGGATTCACTCGTTATTTTTTTGTAGAGTGATTGTTTTTTTTTAATTTTTTTTTCTAAAATGATTTTTTTTACATAATTTAAAAAACATTGAAACAAAATCGTTTTGAACAAGAATAAAAAAAACATTTATCGGGTCACCCAGGGCATTGATTGACATTTCAGATCACCTAGATTTGATTATGTCACCTCCCTAGATGGTTCGCATGCTTGGTTTTTTTTTCAATTTTTTTCTAATTTTTTTATGAATTTAGATTTAAATGCACTATTCAAAATTATTATTCAATTTTGTGATCTTTCACAAATAATATTATAGGCTTTTATGAGAATTTAAACTTTATTTTTTTTTCAATTAATATGTGCCTAGTATGAAAAAAAAACTCATGAATATTTAATTAATATAAAATTCATGTTTTTTTAAGATTTTTAATTCATTTTTATATTAATTTATCATATTTATCAATATTTTTTTCTTTAACCATATATAAAATACAGTGAATTTGTTTAAATATTTTATTTTAAATTTTCTTTTAAGATCATAATGGATTTTTGTTTAAAAATAATTATTGCAATTTACAAAACATTCTGATATTGGATTGATAAGTGGTTTTGTGAGTATCTGTTTTTTCATATTATTAAATAAGATATGATTTTAAAACACACAAAGTTAGGTTGGGAGTTTTCATGTTTGACTCACTAAATTGAGTTTAATGACAATGCCAAAGAACTTCAATGGTCTGAATATTTTTTCTATATTTTAAATAATTTTGATCTAATTTGTAGCATGGCACGAGAAGTATCTTAGTTTTGTATTATATGTTGTACAATCATTTTCTCATTGCATTTATAGAGAGATTCATTTTTTTCTCATATTCTTCATAATCATGAGACATGATCATGGATGCTATCATCAATATGCATTTTCTAATAACTATTAAAAGTGATTTTTTATTCAACAATAAAGGTAATATCCTTAAGTTTGTATGCGTTGATACGTGAATTATACATCTATGATAAATTGTTTCATAAACTCACTATTAAAAAAAAACTAAAAAGGATCAAAAGATCATGAAAACATCGTGGATTATGTTTGCTTTCATTGTGGACTCAAACAGTGTTTCTCATGAAATTTTTGTTTGGTCTCAAGGGAAGTTTTATTTGATTACACCTCTTGCATGCTTAGGCACTAACTCATTATGTATTCAAGCAATGGGCTGCGATTTGGATCCGCACGTCCTCTCACATGTCTTTTTCATGCTGCATTGGCTTTGGGTGGCGTTATGGATGGTGGCTAGAGTTATGGAATGATGGGTTCTTGGGTGATTTTGTTTTGCATGCAATTTATAAGTTGTGTGATATCGCTTCCACTCTCAAGATAACGATAATAGGTTTGTAATCATCATGCATTAAATGCATTCCCCACTTGTTAGGTCCTTTATGATCTCATATGCATTGGGAAAGCTACTAGATATTGGGCTGATTTAATATTTTATTGGTTACAAGTGGTTGATTATTTCTGAGTTCTATTTTGATTTATTTGATAAGTGACCAAATAAGTTTCATTTTGGT
>Ga0307517_10009585_pt1 | contig 13706 bp, 22 predicted proteins | sample 23_EM_MG_FD_194515 | JGI IMG/M metagenome (GOLD analysis project Ga0307517, IMG submission 194515) | Populus trichocarpa ectomycorrhiza microbial communities from riparian zone in the Pacific Northwest, United States - 23_EM | ecosystem: Host-associated > Plants > Roots > Unclassified | place...
CCCGACGGTCGAAATGCTTAGGACTACATGGGAAAAGACAACAAATCCATATGTCAGTCTTTCATACCGACTGCAATTAATCCCGTATCTAATGTGTTATTCCATAGATTCGATTTCTTACGCATCTTCCCCGGATCGAAGTGAGACGCAAGGTCTTGCTCCCTCGACCCAAGTCATCGTCATACACCCGCCCAATGACAGCTTATTTGTTCTTCGCCCTGCCTGAGAAGGAATTGTCCAAAGCTACTGAGTTGATCCTCGACTTTCCGGGCGGGGGCTTCGTGGCAATGACCCCGGAACACCATGAAGAGCGCCTACGTACGTGGGCAGTTTCGACGGGGAGGCCGGTTTTGGCGGTTGAATACGGGAAAGCGCCTGAATGTGAGACCTTATTATTATTATTATTTTGTTCATTGACATCCTGACAATTGACCAGATCCATATCCTTTTGCCCGAGATGAGGCATTCGATGTCTATAGGCTTATGGTGGAATCATGTACGTATACGCGTTGTCAACACACGGGAATCACAACTTTGACTATTCTGTTACCAGGTGGGAAGATCATTGGAATGTCTGGAAGGAAATTAAGCATAATAATTTCCGGGGATTCTGCGTAAGCACTGTTTGTGTTTAAGAAATGGATCTGACTTGCGCTGGATGTTACAGTGGCGGAACCTTGGCACTTAATATTGTAATCAAGACTCTTGAACTCCGAAACCTCGCCGCGTCCTCTCACCAACCTATCAACTTGCCCCTTCCCACCGCCGTGGTCCTCAATTATGCAGCACTTGACTTCAACTTCACCTCGTGGATGTCAGCCGACAATTTGCGGGTGTTGCGTTCCGAGCAATCTTCTGGAAACATACCTGGGCTCAAGGAGGTCGCGGAATTGAAAGATCACTTGAAGCACGTCGTGAGTAACAAACATCCTTGCGATATTTTGTCAGCATGCTGAATATGCATCTTAGAGCCCGCTCAGTATGGTGAGGGATAAGAAGCCCAGTCGAAAACGCATTAGGAGAAGGTCAAGTTGGAAGGATACACTCAAAGGATTCGCAAGCGGAGGAGAGATTGATGATGAAGATAATAAACACGGGCACTCGACCACGTCTTTGAGAATACCTGCTAAATCTCTATCAATGAGAGCGATGCCTAGTATGCTCGGTGCTGATGAAGGTTCCCTGGCTGATGCAGAAAGCGATGATGAAGATTTCAATGAGCGGAAGGAAGAGGACCGGCCAATTCAAGCCCGTATCTTGTACAAATACCCAAATGGTGGGTCCGACCTCCCAAGAAGCGATTCTGCTTTGAAAAGACAACAGGAAGAGTTGTCCATCGCTGTGGCTGAAGCCAACACCCAAGCCGTCAAGGCATTTTCTGGGAATCATTCGCCTGGACCAACGAACGGCAAAGCAAAAGAATCTGTTGGAACGCGGCTGACGATGACAAGCCGCACTGGCTATTTCCAGGATCGTATTATCTCGCCCAGTATGGTATGTGAGGACCGCGAGCGATAAGTATACCTGTGAACTAACGCTATTTGTAAAGATGCGCGCTATGGCTATTCTGTACATTGGACCCCATCGAAATCCCGATTTCGCGACAGATTATCATATATCGCCCATTCTGGCACCGGATCACCTCCTTGCCCAATTTCCACCTCTTTTGATGCAGTGCGGAGAGAAGGACCCATTCGTTGATGATACGGTCATCTTCGCTGGCCGGGTGCGAGAGGCAAAAAGAGCGCGAAAAACTGAGCTTGATCTCGCGTTGTCAGGAAAGAGTGCGAGATTTGGGGAGAGTTTACGGATGAGTTCTATCGATGGTCACACGGATAGCAAGGCGATGGCAGATATGAAGAGGGAACGGGAGAAACTTTCTCGAGAAATCGACTCTGATTGGGTGCAGATGGTCCTATTTTCGGATTGGAGTCACGGGTACTTACAGATGCCAACGCTGATGAGTGAGGCCAAAGCTGTGCGGTTTTTTATATCATTCTGATTGGAACGTATGTTGACTAATTCTTGTCGGTCAAGGTCATTGAAGAGCTGGCCGAGTGGATCGATCATGCATTTGACAGGTATCAACCAGAGGTCAAAGGACAGACGCCCATCACGCGGCCACTTGCATCGCCTCTCACGTCGGAAACTGAGACCGACGACACAGGGATTACGTTTGTACCGAGACGACAACTTGAACAGGGAGGGATCCATCGGCCCATCCCCGGATTGCCACTGGTGGTGGAGGAAGAGGAGGGGACACGAGTGCAAACACCAGAGAAGCCGTCGACGCCACGACAAACGGGGGGACAGACGATTAGTGAGAGCGAGATGATGCGGCGACGACGGCTGTTGGATGCACACATATTCGAGTAGATAGTGTATAATTTGATATATTTGTTGCACTGCCACGATCGCGGATTTGAGTTTTGATGCTGAACCACTCTCTTCACGAACACATGGCCACGGACTCTCCTCCTCCTCAGTATCCCGCAGTTATCGCCCCCATTCCACAAGGCATTCCAACAGAGGGCCCTGCGTCTCATCCAGATGGTCCTCCGCCCCGCGAATATCCTTATGAACTCCCAAGACCTCCGTACTCTTCTTCCTCCTCAACTACTGGCCCACCTATCATGAACAGTCCTCCACCACCACAAAGTCCAAAGCCAGAGATCTATTATCCCCCAAATGCCGCTCAGCTCTATACCCAGCAGCAGCAACTCCAACCACCCACCCCCTCATCTCCCTCACCACCGGACCACTCCGTACCTCTTCCTTCTGCAGGCGCCGGCGCCAATCACTATCCATCCTCTGCCGGTGTTCCTCGTCTCCCACCCATCCTTCAGGTCGAGAAACAGCAAGTAACGACATCGGCGACCCAACTGGCTAGTGCCAGTCGCCGTCGCAATGAAGCCCACTTTGTCTGCCCAGTACCAGGCTGCGGAAGCACATTTACACGTCGATTCAACCTTCGAGGTCAGCCATCTCTTCATTTCCCAATCTCTTCGCCACCTTATCGTCTATCCCGTAGGCCACTTGCGATCTCACACAGAGGAGAGACCGTACGTCTGTGAGTGGCCAGGCTGTAAGAAAGGTTTCGCCCGCCAGCATGACTGCAAGTAGGTTATCTATTCCTCCTTTTTTTTTTTTTTGCCAGACGCTTAACATTTCGTTCTCCAGACGTCACCAGGCTCTACACGCAGCCAAGTCTCAGTCTAATATTTGCCAAGGTTGTAAGAAGACGTTCAGCCGGTTGGATGCTCTGAACGTGAGTCTTTTCCCTCCATTGTACCGCCTTTGATTGATTGCTTCTTTGGCTATCTACCAGCGACACCGTACGTTCTTTGCAGTGGGCACATGACATTCAGCATTCTGACGTACTTCCTTTTTTACCAGTTCGCTCCGATGGCGGTGCCGAGTGCAGGGCATCAAACCCCAAGTTTGCAGCGATGGAGGTGGAGCCAGCACACTCGAATGGCCAAGGCGTCAGTCGAGAACAACACTCCCTTCAATAGCTACTTTGTAACATACACCAGTTCGAGGATTAGCCACTTTGACTCATGTAATTATTTTATTGCTATCATACTTTTGGTTGTTCTATCATATACAAGGAAAGGGTTCAATCAATTAAACATTGAACAAATGCTGTGCTTGTAGTATACTTACCGAGGTAATAACACGTGAGATCAGGAAACCGGTATTACTGTTACGGAAGCACTCCTCTCATCGTTGACCATGGCTCTCCCAATGCTTATTGGAGGGGGCGCAGATTGTGGACCCTCGAATCCCTTGCAAGGTCTTTCGAAACGATTCGACCAAGATAGGGGTTTACAACAGGTGCGTACATACGAACTCCATAAAAAGTGGAGTCTCATGGTCTACCCCTTAGGATCACTTTGGCGCAGGACGTGCTGGACCTTCTCGAGAGGTATTTGATACCACAAGACTATCGTGTTCATCCTCATCCGTGCCACAGGTGTTCCGAACGCAGCAAGGCAATGCCTCGCAAGACCAGGACGCTACCCGGTTTTTCTCGGGAAATGCATCCACCGCACCTCAATTTATCGCAGAACCCAATTTCGATATGTCTGCCATGCGTGCATCACTCCCCATGAGCCCGTCCCTCCAAATACAACACAAGCCAACTGCTGCCTGGGCCTCTGACTTCATTCAAAATCAGCCACTGCACGCGACACCTAAACAGGTTGTCCATGCAAGCCAGAACATGGACATTCAAATCGATATGCAACCCACTTCTGGGCCTCAAACTCAGGGTAAGTTTCATGGATATTATAGTTGGGTATTTTTTAATTGCTGCTGAACGCACATTTCAGGGGGGATGCGTTGGAACCCTGCTCTTTCCAATTTTCGCGTTAATTCCATGCCTACCTTCATGCCCCAAATTCCAATGCACCAAAATATTCAGCGTCAATCCGCTCTCGATCATCAAAGTTCGTAGTACGTCTTTTGTTTTTGCGCCGGATCTCACGTCTTTCATTTCAGGCATATCATGGGACAAGGAGTTCAACGTTCAAGAATTACAACTTGCATCTACCTCTTTAATTGACCAAAAAGCTGCCGAGCGGGTGCCAGTCCATCGTCAACCTGAAAATGAGCAAGATGAGCTTGCGCGAACTGCTGGAATGCTCCTGGAGAACATCAAACATGAGCAAAACCCGAAATTCCAGCAAAGTCAATTCATGGGTCTCATGAAGCAACTCAGGGACGGAGAAGTAATTGTCGAGGGACATAAAATGGTGGAGAGCGAAGGCCGGACACCCTCGCAAATCGACGTCAAAGGGAAAGGTCGAGCACTCGATACTGCATCTCGGCCATTAATGGGCAACTTTAACGGATCTCTCCCCCTTTCATCCATCTTGCCTCAGAATCAACAGGCCACCAATGAGAATCAACAAAAGGTCGAAGACCCCAATGATGCTTACTTCCGACAGGAAAATGTTGATTTTGTTAGCTATTGGAATGAAACACAACCCCCACTGGAGTTCACGAATTCGGCTGAAACTATGGCATGGGATAAACTGCAAGCTGATTGGGACAACTTCGAAGCGACTTCTTTCGGCATCAAGGCCATTAGCCATTATCAATTTCAGGGTAACAACCCTTACCTTCTTGGCGAGTCATCGAGGACACAGCACCATCTCCAGCACACTCAGGGACGCCATTCGGTTTTAGAGGTTTGTACAAGCACTGTCTCCGTAATATCCACACGGGCTGACGCCAATTTGTTTTCGATCAATAATAGAATGTCTTGGAGCTCGAGGCTGTTGTTCAACGAAATATGAACGACGCCACCGTTTGGTACGAACTCGGAGTTAAGCAACAGGAAAATGAGCGTGAATCCAAAGCCCTTCAAGCCCTTCAACGTGCTGTGGAATTGGACCCTTCTCACCTGCCTGCCTGGCTTGCGCTGGCCATTTCATACACAAACGACAATAACCGCCAGGGCACCTACGACGCGATCTACGAATGGGTCAGTCGCAATGAGAAATACCAAGAGGCAGTGAAGCAGTTCCGTTCCCAACACTCTGCGAATAACCACCTGTCGCTGGCCGAACGTTACGGTCAACTGATTCAATGCTTGATCACCATGGCCCAAAGCAACTTGACACAGGACATTGATGCGGATATTCAAATTGCATTGGCTATATTACTGAACACCAATGAGGTTTGTCTCGCCTTATCAGATGTGTTTGTATAGTTGTTGACTACGATACAAAGGAATACGCAAAGGCACAAGACTGCTTTAGAACGGCGTTGGCCATCAGGCCCGAGGTACGGTTGTCTGTTTCGTTACTGGGACGTCTTCTCATATCACCCATAGGATTGGTTACTTTACAACCGAGTGGGAGCCACAATGGCCAATAGTGGGAGGGCAGAAGAGGCACTGGATTATTACTACCGTGCCCTTCAACTCAACCCAGGTTACATTCGAGCAAGGTAAGTCCCTCAGATTGAATACCAAACTACGCATTTTTAAGGATTCCGTACATTGAACAGATTCAATTTGGGGATTTCTTGCATCAATCTTCGGGTAAGTCCCCCCGGATATACCGAAGCTTGAATTGACGATATCGGATTCTTAAGCGATATGAAGAAGCCGCGCAACACATCCTTGATGCGCTTGTGTTGCAAGACAGTGACGGCGTTCGGGAGAATGCGGGGTCTAGTGAAAAGCGTGGGGTGGTCTCGACCGCACTGTGGGATAGCCTCAAGACAACGAGTTTGCATATGCAGCGCGCTGACCTTGCGACGCTTTGTGACCTCAAAGATCTAGAAGGTATGTTCTGGGAATCACATCATTTAAGGAAAAATCTTACGGATATCTCGATGTAGGTTTTCGGAATTCTTTTCAGTGAAGGGGATTTGCGATCCTCATGACATGGAATCAAAGCCATTGCTTAGCCGTGTCAACATTCTGTCGCATACGATTTCTTCTTGATCTATACAATGAATTTGCAATGTAATCAAGATTTTGATGATTCTGTTCCCATTGAACATGTCACCAAAACTGTGAGGGGCTTGGAAACTGACCTGGTTCCAAACCCAACCTCTTCGCCTTGTCACTGCGAGCCAATGCTTCTTTCATTTGCTCAAACATTTCCATATCCTCCTTTGACATGGAAGGGTTGTCAGCCAAACGCTTCATCTTGACCATGAGTTGTTGGTGGCTTTGAAGACCAGCCTTCTGTTTCGCTACCATATCCCGCACGTCCTGGACATCCATGTCCGTCATCGGAATAAGAGTTGGGTTCCTTCGGATCATGGTTGCTGGGATGATTCAAACTAGCGGCTAAGGAGCTCACTGGAGCAATACAATGTTATTCTATTGTTCCAGCAGAACATGACCAAATAGATACAAACATTAAAGTGTCACGGCCTTGGGCTGAGGCACTGCGGTGCTGCGTTGGCTATTTTGTATTTCTATTCACTACATCCATCATCCACACGTTGAGAGCTCCCTCACTCTTGAACCTCACCCAAACGCCCTGTTTAAAAACCGCGAAAACCCTCCTTTTCTGCAATGGAAACTCTGCTCAAAATCACTGACGCTGTCAGGTCAATCAAAGTGCGTCCGTATTTTGCAAAGCAGGAAAGCGCCTTATCCAACCATGAACATTACAGGAAACGAAGCTGTCTGGCTTGCGGCCAGTAACTGAGTTCTTTGACTACCAACGCCTTTCAAAACCAGCCGACTTGAACCAAGCCACATCAGTGAGTATAAACTCCTTCAACTGACAGCGAGTTGGATGGCTGACGCCGTGCGCAGCGGATATCCTACAATACTCGCTATTTTTCAGGTAATCTAATGAACGGCTTTGGATTATCTCAAATTTGATTTAATCTCTGTCGCTTTCAGGCAACTATTTGTTGATAGTTGCGCTGTTGGCTGTGTACGCAGTGTGCGTCCCTTTTCTCTGCAAAAAGTTGAATCATAATAAACAACGCCCACAGTATCATGAACTACCTCCTCCTCTTCTCTCTCGCATTCCTCGTTGGTGGCTTTGCGCTTATCAATAAATTCGGTACGTGTATCTTATATGCACACTAAACGAATTACTGACCAGAAAGTATAACAGCACCCGAAGCAACTCAATTCGGAGAACACACGATTACACAGAAGCATTTGTACGCTGGACTCTTCGTAATCGGTATCCCAATGTTCCTGTGGGCTGGTCCTTTTGGAACATTCTTTGGAATCGCCTTTGGATCTGCCCTGTTGATCCTCGTCCATGCCTCCCTTCTAGAGCCGGGGGTGGAAAGTGATTATGCCTCTATCCAGGATGCAGTATAAGCTCTATGATACATATTCTTCGAACAACCACAATTTAATTCTTCCATTTATATTTTTTCTTTGATAGACTATGGTCGTATAGAATCTATCTAGTTGGATGTTCTCTATCTATGAAGAAATCTGGATATGGTGAGACGTAGTAGTAATTGAAATCTGTAGGATATGTGGGAAACGACATAGAGTATAAGTGGTACATGGTACGGTTTTGCCAGAAACAGGAGGAGAGCAAGGAAAGTTTATCGACAGCAAGACATTAAGTTAAGGCCGACGAAAAGGTTGGTGGACATAAATATAATAAAAGGGCAAGCATTCAAACTTCCCCAAAGAGGGTGAATACGAACGAGACCTGTGAAATAGACGGAAGAATAAAGTAGCGAGATATGAATCGCGCAACAGAAAAGAATTAGAATTTCATCGCAAAGCTACAGAAGCGGTAGCCATTGTCCTGTCACGTATGGTCAGAATGCATTGAACTGGAACTGAACTGAAAAAATAAAGGTGCACCTATGACTATACTGGGCAGATCAAAAAGATCTCTTCGTATTGAAAAACAAAAGGTAGAAGGGACCGGAGCGCCCGAAGGTTTAAGTAACACGCAATGCGAATACACGGACTGTGTGGTGTTTTCAAATGCGTGGGATGCGAAATTCTCCCAGTACTCGACTACTGATTGATTTTCGAAAAGCTGGGCGACAAAGTTAGAACAAAAAAGCGGTGCAACACAACCATACCAAAAATAACCGTACCTCATAAATATACTTTTTCCGGCCGGTACCCACGAGGTCTTCTAGAGGCCATTCCGTCAACATGCAGAATTCAGGGGCAACAAGACAAATTTCGCCAGTGCGGCGCCAGACGACGGTCGGTGTCCCACTGTAGGACATTAGTTTATCCAACTCCTATTGTTATACATGAGAAACGGCAGAAAAGGAAATGGGAACACTCACCAATAGCGTTCTTTGGAAACATCTCTCGACGAATATTTCGTCGTCTAGTGATAATGGCATCTGCAGAGCGATAAGGGAAGGACGGAATATCGCCAAAGCGCGAACAATGCGCAGGATGTCATTCTTTTCGAAACTATTCAGGTGAACAGCACGAGGAGGAGAGGAGAGGTAGAGGAATGAAGTGACAATAAAGAGTTTCATAGAAAGAAGCATTGTCAGATCTCGAGTCCCAAGGCACTCATTTTGCACAAAGGACATCTCAATTAACAAACGCACCGAGTGGGCAGGTGCTTCATCAAGAAGTGATAGCCCTCCGTATAATCATACGGTGTGGTGACACGGTCATTAATGGTTTGCAGCTTCGTGCCACAAGGGTGTGACAGATCGGCGATGCCTGTAGATGCAGCAGCAATCGAACTTGGTGAGCTCGTCGAAGGTGGGGGTGAGAGTAGCCCACGTGATGTATCTTTGGAAGAACTATGAAGGAACACGGTGGTCGGGGGAGTCTGCGGTCTGGTTTCAAGGGGATATCGTGGCTGAAGCGGATGATTAGCTGAGGTAGATTGTGAGGAGTAGGAAGCGGTGTAGGGAAGATCCGAAAGATCATCCGGCCGCTGAGAATGTGGGTAAGGATAGGTCAGGTAGTGCGCATTGCCCGGCGAAGTTGATAAGGTTGGATCCGGCTGTTGTATAGGCATTTGATTCTCGCTGTAGGTTGTTGGACTGAAGGTGTTGGTGGAAGAGCCCAAACGTGGGGAAGCAAAGTCAATCGGATCGGATGGCCAGGATGAATATTGTGGCGCTTGTGGCGGTGGCGGCGGAGAGGTAGAAGACGAGTCCGTTGGGCTAGGATTGCCTAAGATGGCGGAGAGGATGGAGTATTCAAGATTTGCGGCCTCGGAACCAAACGAAAAGTTGGGGTCAAAGGAAGTGGTGAGGAGAGATTCATGTTGTTGAGGAAAGGGTTCAGCTGTCATGGGATTGAGTGGAAGGCGATGCAATAGGAAAAAAAACAGAAGATACCGATTGGGATTGACGTAGGGTCTGCGGGGGTACCTCCACTTGGCGGGTTCTCCGATTTGCTTCGTTTCAGTTGTTCTGGAAACACGTGATGCAGTTGAGTGAGGAACGGCCGATAATGACGAAGTGTACCTAATTCCTCCTCATCGAGGAGATATTTGGCCTTCTTGCGATGGCCTTCGGTGCAGTTGTTCGCAAAGCCGCGTTTGACACAGCGCTGACATGGTCGTGCTAGAGGGGGGGGGTCAATAGGTTGAGAGAGAGAGATTATAGAGAACTCACTGTCGTCACAAGTAAGGTGTGCTTTCTGGCAATGATAACAAGCACGATTGGCCTTCTTTTTCTTTGGCCCGTCTCTGGGCTTGCGGGCTGGTTGCGGCGAAGGGGACCCAGCAGAGGTTCCTTCTGGGGTATCAGTGCGTTTTCGTTTGGGCATTGGGATGGATTGTTTTTTCTTGAGTAAGGAGGGACCGGCCTGTAGGAGGAGTTGGGTGAGGATAAGGTGCAATAAGAAAAAAAAACAACAAAAAAGAGACGTGCTGGAGCTATTGTATAAACGGTAGCCATGGGTGGAGGTGAAAAACAGAATAGCGCGGACCGACCAAGTGTACAGCTGATATTTATTTCCTGATTTTCCAGCCGCCAAACCAGACCAAACCGCGCCGACTCGCTTCTTTCCATGAACGGCCGTCTGCTCGCACTCTTGTCCGATGCATTGGGACCTGCCCAAGCTGCTAGCGAGCTGAGATGGATGAACCGTGCTCTAGATTCCCGTATCTCCCTCCAGGACATGGTCGCACGCCGTCTCCGTGGTGAACCGCTCCAATACATCCTCGGTATTCCAGTTCTCCCAATGTGGTCTCTCTGCTCACAACTACATTAGGTACTCAGCCTTTTGGTCCGCTTAATCTCCTCGTCCGTCCTCCGGTACTCATCCCACGACCAGAGACCGAGCATTGGGTCCTCCGTCTTGCACAGTCTCTCCGCCCCACTCCAAAGTCGCCGCTCTCGTTGCTCGACCTTGGCACTGGCTCGGGCTGCATTCCTCTTCTTCTTTGCCATCTTTTGCCTCCTGGAAGCCTAAACGCACACGGTGTCGATATATCTCCCCACGCTCTCCGCTTGGCTCAGGACAACGCTGAGCTCTGTAGCATCCCATCGCACCTGGGTGTCACAAAGAAGCCTCAAAATACGTTCACCACTTCAAGTGCAAACTTCCTTGCCAAAGAATTTACCGATGCTGCTTCGTCCACTTATCCCCCCTTCGATATTATCACTTCCAACCCACCATATATCCCGTGGAAAGAGTTCCTTGAACTGCCGCGCTCGGTGATAGACTTTGAAGATCCCAGGGCTTTGTTCGGAGGTCCCTCAGGTTTAGAATTTTATCACGCCATCTCGCGCCTTATCTCCCACAAAGACATCCTCAATCCAGGAGCTATCGTCGCTCTCGAAGTTGGTCACGATCAAGCTTCTGCGGTTCAAGCTCTCATCCACGATACCGGACGCTTCCTTCGCACTGAAATATGGTTGGACCCGTGGGGAAAGCAACGGACAGTTATAGCGCGCATGTGATATTGTAGATTCCCTTTCTTTAAATTCCACGATGTTTCTACCCACTGATGGGACACCCCGTCTCAGTTACCCTGTGATTTGGACCTCAGGTTTTCAGTGCCAAGGACCAAGGCGTTCGATGCTTAGTCATCGAAACATCTATCAGAATGTCCTTTAGCGGAGCGGCGCGCTGCATCATTATTCCCCACCATCGACAACAACCGCGAGGCATTTTCGGTTTTTAGGAAGGAGCTACAAGGCATATCTTGTGTGATGACCTCTCCTATCGCTCATAATGAATGTCTCAAATGCGAGACGGTCTTTCCATGGGCCAAGCTTCACCTGGTAACCCCAACCATCACCCCCAACAATACACCCTGAGCATAGTGCGTTTTCACGTATTACAGTAATTCATACACATGCCTGTCTCGCCAATCTGCTTCAAAGATGCTTGCCATGAAGGCGATCACTCACGTCATATTTCATTCAATGATAACCAACCCTCCGACCCCGGACTCTCGGTCATATCCCCACTTCGCGGAACTTACATTGCAGCTTCTCCCATCTTCTTGATGCCCATTGAAATATTGCAAGACATCTTTATACGTTGTCTTCCAGGACCGCCCTCCTCCCGGAGCCTCTACCGTTTCCTTGAACGACAAGTTTATAAGCCAAGCTCCGCCCCCTTGTTATTGTGCCAAATCTGCGAGCTATGGAGACAATGTGCTATTTGCCTTCCGGATCTCTGGGCATCGCTAGATGTGTATGTTTTCATGGGGAAACCGCGACCGTCCTTGGAATTAGCGGCACTTTGGCTCGCTCGTTCAGGTGCTCTTCCACTGTCCCTTGGGCTTTACCAGCAAAGCGATTCTTATGACAACCACGTCTCTGCGGGTGAAGTATTGAACATCTATACGCGCTACGTTCATCGTTGGTTCAATATCCAATTAGACCTGAGCGGGCCAAGAATCCCGAGATATACCCGCCTCTTGAGCCCGCAGCACCGTTCAGCGCCGATGTTGAAACATTTCCGTATGCAAACTTCCTACCAGGTTCATGAAGACGAAGAGAATGATCTTTTTGGGATATTTAACAACGCTCCACGGCTTTCCAACTTGTACGTTTCTAAAATTCCCAACCTGAGCCTGGATGGAGTCAGTGCCGTGTCCGTTCCGTGGAGTCAGCTCGTTTCATTGAAACTCGATTATGTTCCCTCCGTTGGAACAGTTCTCCACATCCTTCAAAAATGTCAAGATTTGACGGATTGTGCAATCAAGGTGGATTCGATCTCCGGCCCTCTCCCCCGCGATCCGATATATCACCTGCACCTCATTTCGTTGACCCTTCATATCGATCACGAGCAAGCCTCTGCTTTTCTCCAACATATTGCCTTGCCAGGGCTGGCCCGGCTGGCAATTTACGGCAAGGAACCCCTGGACCAGTATGGATGGCCACAACCCAAGTTTCTGGGTTTCCTGGAGCGATCGGAATGCCGTCTTGTCCATTTTGAAATTCATGACACTGGGATGCGGTTTGATGAGTTCGCGGAATGCGTGAGCAACCCTCAATTGCAGACGTTGAAGAGCATTATCGTGGATGATAGAAGGGACTGGATGTGGGACCCCCCTGTGACGGACCTGGCACTGGGTTTGCTCACCTGCTCGACCTTGCTTGACAAATCCCCATCGACCACCGCTACAGCCTTTACGGAACTCCCTTTTGCTTTTGACCCTGAATCAGAAACAATTCCTACGAAGCTGATACCTTGTGTTCTGCCGAAATTGGAGTCTCTCACATTCCGGGGTAGCTGTTTGTGGTCGGCAGATGGTGCAGTTGCGGATATGATCGAGTCGAGATGGAGATTTCGCTGGAATGAGGTGCGTCGCATCAAGCGTGTAGAATTAGATTTACTTGAAAATCATGTTGAGGACTTTCGACGATTGAGTGAGTTTTACGACGAGGGGCTGGAGTTGTATTTGTTGGCAAGGTAGATAAAAATCTGGGGTCTATGTACCGTCTTTACGTGTGGGAGTCATAACGTGAGAAGTTGGACATATAAATTTTTTATTTTTTATTTATTCCTTCGACCCGTTGTTCGGCAAACTTGGGATGCCCAACCAATGAAAGCTGTCTATATCCAAGAAAAGGTAGAACACTTACTGATCGAGGATGCCGCCGGTCGTACTCTTCTGATAACGGGGCATAACGTTAGAAGAATACCTCAGCAGACTTCTCAGCAGGAGGCCTCTAAATGTGGTAGGTGGCCGCTTTAAATGCCGGGATATGTGGCTTGTCGTTATCTCCTGGCGAGGCCTCGATTTTCCTTCCCTCCCATCCCCTCTCGAATCTATTTCATATCGAACTTTACCCCA
>Ga0307517_10009586_pt1 | contig 13706 bp, 14 predicted proteins | sample 23_EM_MG_FD_194515 | JGI IMG/M metagenome (GOLD analysis project Ga0307517, IMG submission 194515) | Populus trichocarpa ectomycorrhiza microbial communities from riparian zone in the Pacific Northwest, United States - 23_EM | ecosystem: Host-associated > Plants > Roots > Unclassified | place...
TACTTTTATACATCGCCCATCGTAGCTGGAATCAACGCTCTACCGAATATATACACCTTTGCTACCGCGCTTCTCAGTCTCGAGCGATGGGGACAAGGGTTGACGAGAGAACGTAAAAATTAGATCGCGAAAGCTGGGAATGTACGTGAGTAGGTTATGTTATGCAATGTGGTTTGGTCGGTATGCCGAAATCTGGGGCTAAAGGTGAATTGAGTGAGGTGAGGACAACAGGCCCGGTCCTGTGGAAGTGCTGGTGGACGTGAGGTGACAAGCAAAAGTAAATTAGAGTGGCGCGCTTAAGTGATTGATGTCCGAGATGGGCAAGGTGGACACGCAAACCAAAGTCAGTCTGAAATGAGGGTTGCATTAAGGGTACAAAGGACAGCGGTCAGTACAAGCTGACGAACAGGAGGTGTGGATGGGTGAGGCGAATGGGTGAGTGGATGGGATGGATGTGTGAGTGGACGAGTGGATGGACGTGGGGGGGACGGGGAGCTTTCAAGCTGCTGTAAGTCTTCGCTGTCGCTCCAAGAACAGAGATCCAAGTAGTCTGACGCGGGCGGTTAGGCATCCGAGGATGCGTGCATCAAATGAAGGTGGGGCGTACCTGTTGCGTTCTTCATATCGTTCCTTTACAACTTTCTCCTCCATATCCACATCCACATTTGTAATCGCATAGTGATCTTGTGTTACCTCTTCTGAATAAGGCAACCGAGGCCGAAGGGTATGCAGATCGTGCAGCTTGGCGTTCTCCTGAGCGTATTCGCCAATTTGGGTTTCGAGAACCCATCCCACCGGGGGGTGGGCCGGGTCGAATAAATGAGGGTGAGAGCTCAGAACTGGGATATCCGGTCCGGTGCCGAAGTGGGAGGTTTGGTCAGCCCCCCAACCGCGAGACGAGCCTTCGAGTACGGGTGCGGTCGTTCGACGGCGTTTGAGGTTTACGGTAGGACGAGAAGCGAAGGGGTCTGAGGGCTCTCCTTCTCGTTGATAATCTGAATAGGTGTTTGAAATCTGGGGACCAGACCTGGGATCGGAATCACCCTCAGAGTTATCCCCATCGTCCATTGGGTCGGGCGATCTCCTGCGTTTGGAGAGGACTGGGGAAGAGAAGAACGTGTGTCGCCCTACTGTCACCCCAGGGGTGACGTCTGGAGCGACTTTAGGTCGTTTCCTCGAGACCCCAAATGATGGGTCGACCTGGGTGGATGGTGCGCTCATGTTCGCGGCCGGGTGGAATGTGTTTGGACCCAGGATGGGCGAGGAGAGATCGCCGTATGCAGCTAGAATTGGGGGTGGTGAAGAGGGGCGCTGGCGTTTGAGCATCGTCGATGGGAGAAAGAGAGGGTGAGAGGATGAGTGGGTGGTTCACTTGCTACGACCGCTGACTGGACACGCTGGGTAAGCGAGGGGGTGGAACCGGTTTCGCTCGCCGATCGCAGCCAGTCTCTGGATTTCCCGCGTTCAACTTCCAGAAAACTCAGACGACCATGGCCGACGATATGGACATGATGGCCATGATGGGCATATCTGGGTTCGGAAAACAGACGAAAAAGAGGGAATTGGATCCCAGGCGGTTCGAGAAGAATCGTCGCGAAGAGGTGGGTTTCACCCGAGCGGTCGGTTTGCTGCGCGTCGCTGATCACGTATTCTCTAGGTCAGACCCACCTCTGCCACACAAGCTACGGCGTCTGGGTCGTCCATAACCCCACTCGAAGCCGGCGACGAACAAGGGAAGAGCATCGATGCGCAAGACTCGACTGAACCACAGAAGCGTGGCCCCACCCTTCACGATGGCGAGCCAGAATTCGAACCCTTAGAGGACGAGGACGACCTGGACGACGATTTTCCGGAATTCCCGACGACTCACGAGCTAATTATGAAGGACCACACCAAGGTTATCTCGGCTCTCGCTCTCGACCCGTCTGGCGCGAGGGTCGTGTCTGGTTCGCATGATTACGATTGCAAGCTTTGGGATTTCGGTGGAATGGACTACAGATGCAAACCATTCAAGAGCTGGGAGCCAGCAGGGACCTATCATGTGAGTACCTTTTCCACACTCATGTGAGGTTATCGAGAGGGGTTTTATATTCTTTCGCTGCGAAGATGCTAAGATGCGTCGTGTAGATTCACGACCTCAAGTTTTCGAATGATGGTCAGAAGTTTCTCTGTATTACCGGCACTACCCAAGCGAGGTTGTACGACCGAGACGGTGAAGAACAGTACGCAACGTGTCTTTGTACTACGGATTTCCTTTCAGCTAACTTGAATGCGCAGAGCCACTTACATCAAGGGTGACCCTTACATTCGTGACATGAAACATACGAGGTCCATCATTCACATGCATCGCTTTACGTCGCCTTTAGCAGTATTCGCTAACTTTTGTCAACTTTTTCCTCTCCCAGCGGCCACGTCAGTGAATTGACATCGTGTTCATGGCACCCCAGGAACTCTGAGGTTTTCATCACCAGTTCCGCCGACTCTACCATCCGGTATGTGTTGTCGCTTGTCGTTTGAGGCATCCCATTTTCCCTTTGCCATTTCTGCATCACCAATTCACTAGACCTGCCGCTTGACCCTATTCATCTACTCCCTGACGACGGTGACGATCCTGCCGAATTTTTGAGTCCCCGACTGCGTATATTGAACTTTGATGCCTCCCCCTGCTGGCGTGACAACCGATCATAGTCACTAAACTTCATCTTGCCGGTTTTAGGATATGGGACGTGGAGAACAAGCGGAAACAACGGACGGTCATCGTCGTCAAGTCGAAAGAACGTGGCACGAGGACAAAGGTGACTACCTGTGCTTATTCGTATGATGGGAATCTGATTGGCGGCGGTGAGTTCCAGTGAATTCTTTTCCGGCCAAAATTTTTTCGTTGACGAGAGATCATTCCCGTGGTCCCGTTCTACTTTCGTTCATTCAGCGTGTTTTGACGGCGCCATTCATATGTGGCAGACCAACTCGAACTTTGTCCGACCTAGTATGACGATAGAAGGCGCGCACGCTAAGGGTGTCGAGACCGGTTCGATGGTCTTTTCGGTGGATGGAAGAACTGTCTTGACAAGGGGTGGGGACGACACTGTTAAACGTACGTAAACCTTGTCGACTTGCATGACGTGTCATTTCATTTCCGAAACTGGATGCTTACGACTTCCTCGTGTCTGCAGTGTGGGATTTACGGTCGTTCAAAAAGCCGGTATCAGTGAAGACGGAGATGACGACGTTGTATCCACAAACGAACGCTATCTTCAGCCCTGACGACAAGTATGTCGTCACTGGCGTCGGGGCCAGCTCAAAGGGCGGTCATGGCAGACTCTTGTTCATGAGCAAGGATTCGCTGGAGATTGTGAATGAACTGGTGGTGGATTCGAGCCCGGTGAAGGTGGTTTGGCACTCGAAAATCAACCAGGTCAGTTGGTCAATCTTATCTCGTTTGTGGGGGCTCTTCTCCTTCCGATCGATCGGAACGAGAAGCGCATCCCGACCTCCATTCGGGTTCTGGCGTGCTGATCTGGATTTCTTTTGCCTTTACATTCACTGTGCGATAATCAAGATCGTGACGGGATTATCTAACGGCCAGATCTGCGTGTTGTACTCCCCAGCATCCTCGTTAAATGGGGCCAAACTACTGTTGAACAAGGGTCCTCCAAGGAAGGTGACGATCGAGGACATGTCGGATGCTCTGGCCCAACCGGCAATCATCACACCGCATGCGTTGCCGATGTTCAGGGAAGGGGAGATCGCACGGGGCATGGGCAAGAGGAAACGAGAGAAGGAGAGGTCGGATCCAAGGAAGAGCAGGCGACCGGAGCTGCCTGTCACCGGTCCAGGCAAGGGAGGAAGGGTCGGAGCGAGCGCGACTCAACACGTCGTACAGAACTTGGTGAAGGATACGACGAGAGAAGAGGACGTACGTGGCCATTTCTTTCTATGCCGTCCGTTGCTGAGCAATCAGCTGATTATCATCTCCCCCTTGCGTTCCTGGTCCGTGCTGCGTGGCATCTTCGATCGGGTCTCACTCTTGGTCTGACCGTGTACTTTTCTTGCCGTGTCTTTTGTTACCTTTGTCTGTTATCCGTGGTAGCCGCGAGAGGCGTTGCTGCGACACGCAAAAAACGCAGAGGAGAACCCACTGTGGACAGCAGGTGAGTGGTATCCGGGGTCCGTGGTGGCTCTTGTTTGTGTTTGTTTGTTTGGCTGTGGCGATGCTGACTCGTTCGTTCCTTCCCTCATCCGCCGCTCGCCGCCCATCACTGTCCCTCCCCCACCGCTCTGTTTGACCCGCGACCTGCAGCTTGGACGAAGAACCAGCCGAAGCCGGTGTTTGCAGAGGTCGAGCAGGAGGAGGAAGAGGGGGAAAAGTGACAGGCGGATGCGTTTGTTTGGTCGTAGCCGATTGGGCGACTGCGGTCGGCGGTTTCCGGGGTCCGTGTCTGCCTTTGTTTATAAGGGATTAGGCCAAAATTTCCCGCTTTTCCAATCATCTCTCGAGATTCCCTGGTCCCCCCTCTCTGCCACCCCGTCACCGTCACACTCTTTCTGTCACACCCACCCTCCACCCCTCGTATCCTCCCTCCCCTTACACCTGTACTCTACTCTACGCTGCTAAATGACAAACCCTGACTCTCCCTCCGTCGACTCCCCAGCGACCCCAATTAACGTCGCGTCTGCACCTAATGTTAAGATTGACACGGACTTCCACGAAGAGTCTGACGCGAGGCATGAGCCAATCCCCCTCAAGCTCGAACAGGCCAGTAAAATCGACCAAGGTCCGTACAAAAACGCGTTTTTTTACCCTGGAAATTTCTGATTTTTCTCCGTCTTTTTACAGATGTGATTATTCCCATTGACCCACGCCATGAAACACCACCCAGAGATGTAGAAATGCAAGAGCAGGGGCAAGAGGATGGAACTACACCACCGGTACTTTCCCCGTTCCCGTCGGCCGAAGGAGACCACGATCAGCCGAGTGAGGAAGGAGCCGCCGATGCGCACGGAGAACCGAACGGTGTAAACGGACACGTCGTGGGGGAAGAGGATTCGAAGATGGAAGGTGTTGAGGATATGAAGGATGAAGCCGGACCTGTTCCGTTACCGCCCACTTCCCCTACTCCCGGAGTGGAGGAAGGTTCTCAGGGGACGAACGCCGATGCCGACGAGTCCAACGCCCATCTAGCTCCTGAGGATCAACCTCACCCCGCAAAGAGGGCGAGAAAGCACTCTGACGCGGACGCCGCTTCTGTCATTTCTGTACGTGGGTTTTGTCGCGTTGCACGTTTTGTGTTTTGTAGATTTGGGCGTGCTGATCAATCGCGTCCCTTGCGTTTATTAAGAATCCAACTCCACCCCCTGCTCCCGTTCCCGCTCCGATCTTGAACGGCACGACTGCTCACCCTCCAACGAACCCCACTCCAATACACACTCAACCCGCAACGTCCAACTTGCCCCGAACCACTACCCTGACACAGGCTCAGCACAAGTTCTGCTTGTCAACCCTGAGGAATCTGAAAAAGTCGAAGGACGCACGGCCGTTCTTATTCCCCGTTGACATTGTGGCTATGAACATTCCACATTACCCGGAGGTCGTCACTCATCCCATGGATTTCTCTACGATCGAAGACAAACTTAACAATTCGAACCTGGCGAAACCCGATGCTGACCCGGAGAAACCGCGATATCAGACCGCTGACCAGTTTATCGCGGATGTACGACTTGTTTTTACGAACTGTGTCAAGTTCAACGGCCCAGAGCACGCGATTTCGCTGATGGGGAGGCGATTGGAGGAACTGTTCGACAAGTCGATCAAGAACCTTCCGCCGCCTGAAGAGGCCAAACCCGCTCCTGTCAAGAAGGCTCCCCCCCCTGTTCCTGCTCCCGCCCCCCCCACCACTGCCTCTGCCAAGCAACGTGCCCCTCGTCGTCCCTCAACGTCGACTCCCGTCATCAGAAGGAACGAATCTGTTTCTGCTGGCGGTAGTCGACCGAAGAGGGAGATCCACCCACCGCCATCAAAGGACCTCCCATATGCCGATGTCCCCAAGAAGTCGAGAAAGGCGAGGGCTGCGAAGGATAACTTGAACGTGGAGCAGTTGAGGTTCTGCAGCAAGCTGTTGAGCGATCTCCATAGGAAGGCCCACTGGACCATCGCCAGTCCGTTCTATGAGCCCGTTGGTAAGTCGGTCTCAGTGCTTGGGACGAGCGAACGATTTCTAATTGGTACCCTGCGTAGATTGGGTTTCCCTGAACATTCCATCTTACCCCAGGATCATCAAGGAGCCCATGGACCTATCGACGATGCGGAAGAAGTTGGACGGTCACGAATATCCTAGCGCCCAGGCATTTTTCGCCGACTTCAAACTTATGATTCGCAATTGTTTCCACTTTAATCCTGCTGGCACGCCCGTGAACCTAGCGGGTATTGAACTGCAACGGCTATTCGATGACAAGTGGAAGAACCTTCCGCAACCCAAGCCTCAGCCTGCGTACGACGATGACATGGATGCCGAGGATGACGACAGCGAGGATGATAATCAACACCGTACGTTTTTTTCAAACCGCTTTTGCTTTCCGGGGCTTACAGGGACTTTTTCTAGGAATCGCCGAGATGGAGAAACAGATCGAGGCCATGCGGGGCACCATTTCTGCTTTGAAACAGAAGAAGGAGAAGCCACCAAAGAAGGCGGCTCGCCAACAGCCGACGCCCACCGCTTCCTCATCTAACAAGCCCACAAAGGCCACCGCCTCTTCCTCAAAGAAGGCGACCACCACGAAGAAGTCTGGCAAGAAGAGTGCCGCCGTCCCTGGAGACGACGACGTTTTGACCTTTGAGCAGAAGAAGGACCTTTCTGAGGCTATCCAAACACTCGATGGACAGAAACTGGAGAGGGTGATTCAGATCATTCACGAAGGTGTTCCCGAGATTCGGGATGTATGTATTCTCATTTCCCGGATCTCGATCCCAGTTACTGATACACGCTCTTCTCCATTTGCAGAGCACCGAGGAGATTGAGCTCGAGATCGACCTTCTTCCAGCGAATGTCTTGACCAAACTTTACAACTTCGTCATCCGACCACTCAAAGCTGCCCAACCCAAGCGAGCGCGTACCGGCAAAGGTACAGGTACGGGCGGGTTGAAGCGAAAGAGCATGGACGAAGACGTGGAGGCTGAGAAGATCCGAGTTCTCGAAGCAAGGATTGCGTTGTTCGAGAGGGGTACTGCCGCGGCGAACAACGGCGATGCTGGTCACGGAGCCGGAGGGGTGAACGGAGGAGGGAGCGACAGGTCGAGTGACTCGAGCGACTCGAGCGATTCTGGAAGCGACTCGGAGTGAGCTGCCCTTCTGTTCCAAAGACGCAATGACTATTTTTTTCCGCCGTCTTTCTTACTCACTTCTAACACATCGCTCTGCGAATAATATTGCCCATCGGGAGTATATTTCATCCCCCTCTCTGTCTTGTAGTTAGCTTTCCGTCCCCCCTCGGCACTTTCCCCGCCTCTCCATTATCTCTGTTTTGTGTTCTTTTTTTTCTTAGTCGTTTGATACACGCAGTTTCCCCTTTCCTGTCCGAATCTGAGTTATTTCTCTACATCTCTCCCTACCGCTCTACCGCTCCTCAATCTCCGTCCGCGATCGATCCACTGTCCCTCGCTGTCCTTGTCAAAAGTTTTCACAACATCTCGAGCAAAGTTTTTCTGTTTCCACCCGTATGTAGTTGCCTGTCGTGAGTAGACAAGTCTGGTACATTTTGTAGACTTTTTCATCCTCCGAACTGTATATATCTTCCTCTTGCCTTTTCGGCACATCGCATCTTCGCCCCTCGAGGACCCCTGGGTCCCCGGGATCCTGCGCGGAACGACTCCCTTTTTATTTTATTTTGTTTAAGTAGGATACGAAGAGAGTTGAGCTGCACGCGGCTAAATCCTAATCGTTAGCACTACGTATCTCAGATCCACCGTTCTCCGCTCCTGTGGGTGCGCATTCGCTGTTCCAGATCTGAATCTCAGCATTTGTATGGATCCGCCCCGGGTATTCCATCCATCCCCATATATACACCTTGAGTGATTGGAGGTCGAGATTTTGTGGGTGCCGTCGCGTTAGATACATACACTAAACCTTTACCTCGCATCCGGTTCCGAATTCGAACCGAGGGCTTCGGGAGGTGGTAACCGGTAACCGGTAAAGGGTCGCGAGGATCGTTCAGGGGATTTGAAACTGTTTTGAGGAGGGCTCCGAATTGGGTGCGGTTGAAGTCGGGTTCGGTATGGCGGACCGCCGCTCCTGCTTCCGTTCGCTGCGCAGTACCGAGGTTTGGGTGATTGGAATCGGGGAGGGCAGAATGTGACGTGGGCGGTGGTGGTGGAGAGAGGAGCCCAACGTTGGACTGGACGGGCTCGGGCGGCGACTGGGCCGGCTGCGGAGCACGATCTAGACCAAAGATGTATCCACACCTGCCTGGTGTTGTCCCAGGCGTCGATTCAGTGAAGTTTCTGACCTAAACCTGGCCCCATGCCCGAGCGGACCCGACGTCTTCAGCGTGTGTCAATGTGCGCTTGAGGACAAGAATGTCTTCTCGCATGTGTCTCACCGGAATACTCTCGTGAGCGTCATGTCATGCCGTGGGGCGAATGTAGACCCACGCAGAACGTCAACGTTGGTGAGGTGGACACGAAATGGCGTGTACCCATTGTCGGGCACACAAGACCCACCCTGGTCGGTGGACGGTGCGGGGGCGAGCGATGAAACGGACACAATGTCCTACGTTCGTGGGCCCATTTCCGACTAAACCCGCAAACGACGGTCTCCGAGTGGTTCTACCTTCCTGGGGAAGATAAAATTTACCGAAGGGAGCGTAATCTAGCCCCCTCTCCTCCGTTGGAAGAACAGCGAACGAACAGAATTGGCCGGCGTCCACGAAGCTGCTTAGCATCGAGTCGTGCCCCGGAACGTGTTTGCCAGAGTCCAGCGTCAAGCATCCATCCTCGTCAAGAGCGGCAGTATTTGATTCTGGTTATGGGGAATAATGCTCTTCGGTCCGAGAGTTTTGAGGGAGCGTTCCTCAGTGGGCGTGGGTGCCAGCACGGGATGGGATTGTTGATAGTCCCGATTGGGCGTTTATTCAGCTACCTCTCCCTCATCCTCATGTCCGCGCCGGTATCCCACTTAACTGAGCTCCCCATAGAGATTACGGAGCAAATATTATTACACCTGCCAGGCCAGGATATCATCAAGATGGAAGCGGTACGGAGGGCTTTTATCCAACCCCGTGTGGTGTTTGACTTTGTGCTTGTGTGGCCCAGGTCAGTCGACACTTCCGGGATATTATTTACGATTCGCCCGCCCTTCACTATTGGCGCGAAGTCTTCTCTGCTGGCCTGAGCGACAATCCTCGTGTTCCTTGCGATTTTCCTCAAGGTCGAAAAGCATGCGAGGAGTATGCACACAGGTGGTCCATCGCAGGGAGGGCAGTGAAGAGCATTCACGAGTTGCCCCGGGGGACGTTCTCGGAAATTCATACCATTATGGCCCTTGGCGGGAACCTTCTCGCTTCTCGTGGGTTGCGGGATAACAGTCTTGCTTTCGCTCGTGTCCCACCGGCCGTGAGTCGAAAGCCTATCGAGCGGTGGAGTATCCCCCCATTCCCTTTTCGGATCGAGATCTTTGCTACACACCTGGCCGACAATATACTCGCCGTTGCTGAGGAAAAGGAGCAGTGAGGTCCTTTCCCCAAGGCAAGCACTCAGGGACTGATCGTGTGTAGACATGTCAATATCCACCTCCTCAACCTCTCGGACGGATCCCCTTACCGCCCACCTCCTTTCAATGTCATGAGATCTCCCGTTCTCCCAGGTCTTCGTGTGGTATCCGTTGGAGCTTTGGTCATTACCGGTTCCAGAGTCATGGTGTATGTTCGCCGCCGAGAGTTTACCCCGCGCGCCTTTCAAGCGGAATGGGGGATACTTGTGTGGGACTGGAAGACCGGGGACCTGGTAAGGGTACTGTGGGTTCGGTGGTTATCCTTTCTCACTTCACCTCCTCAGGTCCTCGAACTTTCATCCACGGACGGGAGCGGGTTGGTCGGACGTGATACCAAGGTCACCTTCCTCGACGAATTTCGAATGATGGTTTCGACCCCCGAACGTAATGATGAGCTTGCTGAGTTAGTCTTGATCAACACGCTCCTTCCACAGGACCATCCAAGGAATTTACGACGATTCCACATCCCACCGAGATACCGCAAGTGGTTTTCTTTCGTGATTACCGATCGTGACGGGTCTCTGGGGACACAAGATGGATCCATCATGATCGATCCGGCCCAAACGATCCTCGTCGTGGACCTTTTCGAATGCGGCGAGCCACTCCACATTTTTCTCGTCTTGCGCAAACAGGCTTTGATCACGCGTGCGTGTTCGATGAGTTCGGACACTCACATACCATGGGATGAGTGGGGGAGAGATGTCATGATTATGGAAATGCCGATGCACGATGCGTATCTCCTCGTTCAAGGAGTCCATGTGATCGTGGTGAAGACGCGTACCCCTATCAGTGGTGACACAAACCACCTACGTCTCCGCGCCTTTGACTTCAGCCTGCGGGGTTGTAGTACGCTTTGGGACAAAGGTGGTAGAGCTGGGCGAGCGGACTTTTATGAAGGCGGATGGGATTTCTTACTCGAGGGGAGCAGGGGTGTACCCACTTGGGGGTTGAACTCGCTAGGCAACGGTACCTTCTATTCTCTGGTGAGTTTCCCCTGCCGTTGGAAAACGCATGCATATGGTGGGCTAATACCATCGTAAGACCAGTACTGCTTCGGGCACCGTATTGAAGGTTTGGGAGCTGATTTGAGGCGACCGTTTTCTCTATGTAATCGGTCCTGTATTGCTCAATATTGCTCAAGTATGCCGAAACCATTACTCTAACCCTAGGAACTTGTGGCGCGACAGATCCCCGGTCGTGTGATCACGAATTCACTGAAGTTTAGCCACGGTCTTGACCTTGATGAGTAACGTCAGGGGAACGAGCCTCCCATAATGTGCGTATTTAGGCAGTGGTGCTGCATGATTGCGGTGTGAGAACTGGACGGTCATCGATTCATCAGGCGAAGGGCGCCCACTAGTCAGCCGCCAACCACGACCACACGGTATCTCTGCAAATTCCGTCAGAATCATGTCTGCATCTCCGCCCTACTTGACTATGCTTCCTACCGAGATCCTAGAGCAATTAATTCTGCACCTGCCCGGCCAGGATATCATCAAGATGGAAGCGGTGCGGAGAGTCAAGGCCAACTTCAGACGGACCGTTGTTGACTTTGTGTTGTACGATCCAGGTCAACCGACACTTTCAAGACCTCGTTCGTAACTTGCCCACCCTACAACACCGACGCGAGCTCTTCGCCATCGGTCTGATCGATAATCCCTGCTATCCTTGTGATTTGGCCGAGCGTCGAAAGCTGTGCAAGGGTCACATACGCAAGTGGTCCGGCGAGGCAAATATCGTAAAGAGCATCCACAAGTTGCCTCCCAATCAATCTTCAGGCTGGGATCGCGCCAGATACTCCGGGGATGGTCTCCTTGTTTCTGATTCTTTGGGGGATAGTGATCTCGCTTTCCTTCGTATCCCATCGGTTGCGAGTCGAGAGTCAATTGAGGGTTGGAGCATCCCGCCCATCGCTTTCGAGATCTTGGGTTACGCCGTGTACCCGCCCGGGAATGTCATAGCTGTTACTGAGCAGAGGGAAAAGTGTGTACCTGACGTTCCCTCTTTTTCAAGGCTCAGCAATTAATTGCTCATAGCTTCATTCGTATACACTTCCTCGATCTTCGGGATGGTTCCCCTTATTGCGCGCCCCCTTCCAATGTCATCGTGTGGGAATTTCCGCCCAGGGTCGACCCGGGACCAAACAACCGGATTGCCATCACCGGCTCCAGAGTTGCGGTGCATGTTTCCTACTGTTACGAAGGTCTGCCGGGTGCAACGATATGGAGGATACTGGTGTGGGACTGGAGAACTGGGGAATTAGTAAGGTTCTGTGGCTCGAATGGTTATATTTCGCTCAGTTCACCTCATCAGGTTCTTGACGTTCTGTCCACTGACAGGAGGGAATTAATTAAAGGGAATTCCCAGGTCACCTTCCTCGACGAATTTCTGGTGGCCGTAATACCCACCGGGTGGACTATCACAGAGTTAGTGGTGTTCAACACCCTCATTCCACAGAACCACCCTGGGAACTTACGACGATTCGGGTTCCCACCGGAGTCTTGCGGTTGGCGTGCTAAAATATTCGTCGACCATGACCGGGATTTGGGGGCTCCGAACAGGGACGAGGCACTCATTGCCGATCCAGCTCAGGCTGTCATCGCCATGGAATTTGATGAGGCCTGGGAACCCCGTGCTTTGCTCGTTGTGCGAACGCAAGTTTTCAGCCAACCGTGTTCGGTACACACAGGTTCCAGCGTATTACCCTGGACTGAGTGGGGGAGGTATGCTGTAGCTTTGTGGGTCCCGGTGGAACACGTTCGCAAAATATTCACCTTTGTTCATGGTGCCCAAGTGATGGTTGTGCGGACATTCTTTAGTGGAGGTTGGGACCGGCCGGAGCACCCGTGCTACCATGTTCACACCTTTAACTTTGGCAGGGGCTGTCCCCTGCCACTTCGGCGTGGGGCTAATGGGACCGGGTGGATGGCTTTGTTTACAGATGGAGTAGATTTCAGGTTTGAATCGGGCACCGCTATGGGGGTGAGGGATGAGTTAGGATCGTTGGGTGATGGAAGTTTATTTTCTCTGGTGAGTCGTCTTTCCCAGCCCCGTGGAAGCGTGGTCGTAGGCTGAGGGTCATGGTAAGGGGACGCCGGGTGATGGGGACGGCTTGGACGCCACTCTCCGAGTCTGGGAATTACTTTGAGGATGTTCTTTAGTCGTGTCTTGCGTTCGCGTGCACGATATGAGTAAGGTGTGGTTGCCATAATGAGTGACTTTCCGTTGGCTAATCGAGTGGTTTACGGTTTTTACAAGGGTGCCTCTAGTCGGTGTTTGTTGGGGCAGTTTCGGGCAGTTTCCAAGCTTATAATCACGTAGGCGTGAATGTTCTAATTCCTATTGATGCGGGATCTTGTTCGTCTCTAGTCCCACCGCAGACGACTTCCTCTCGCCGGCATATCCAAACCGCAACAAGTGCCGTAGTCTACGCCGCGAGCACGCCAGCGCCGGTGCGGGAGGGTCCGGAGCAAAACACGCAGTGCGATCCACGCTACAGAGAAAGGACGATGACATGACGCGTGATACAGGAGTTGTGGCAGGGTTCGAGGGAGACGTCAGACAGAGCCCATCGCAAGGGTTAGGGGTCCTCACAATTCCCTTTTGTGGCCAGGATATTCAGTAACTCTAAAGTGCGACGGAAAGTTACCCATTGTAAACAAACTAGATTGGAATTGAAGGGGAAACCAGGCTCAATCACGACGCCGTTTCCAATGTCAGGCCCGGTGGTTGGTTGGCGAGGCACGACACATTCGCTTATATGCAAACAACAGTTAGAACCGCACGCAAGACACGGACCAGGGAGTCGCGACGCGGGTGATGAGATCGAGAACCCACCCCTTCTTCTAGTTGGAGAGCCCTTCGGGTTTTCGCTCAATGCGGCAAGCGCCCACTGGTTAGCTCCTAACCACGACCACACGGTATCTCTGCAAATCCCGTCAGAAT
>Ga0307517_10009587_pt1 | contig 13705 bp, 18 predicted proteins | sample 23_EM_MG_FD_194515 | JGI IMG/M metagenome (GOLD analysis project Ga0307517, IMG submission 194515) | Populus trichocarpa ectomycorrhiza microbial communities from riparian zone in the Pacific Northwest, United States - 23_EM | ecosystem: Host-associated > Plants > Roots > Unclassified | place...
ATTACGCGTGCTAAAAGGGTCAGGAATGGTCAAACAATAGTAGTGTGCGAGTCGGTGGGCAGGAAAGGCATGAGAATGAATTGCGCGGATGGTTATAAGCCGCGCAAGTATGAGTAAGGCATCTAGTGGGCAATTGTAGGTTCGGAAGGCATGGGAATGTGTCGGGCAGATGGTTATAAACTGCGCAGGCTTGGGTAAGTCGTCTAGTGGGCAGCTGTAGGTTGACAGGCACGGGAATGAGTCTGGGGGGCTGTTAGAAGCCGGGGAAGATGCTGGAAGCCAGGGAGCGGACTCTAAGAGGCCGGGGAGCCGGCGGGAGGCATGGAGTAGACGAGAGAGGATGTGGAGAGCTGAGGAGAGAGCCGGATGAAAGGGCAAGAGAGGGGGGACGTCCGCCGGATATGGGAGGAGACGGGCTGGGATCAGAGAGTGGAGGAGGAAGGGCTGAACGTGTTGAGAGGGATGAGGGCGGAGGAACTAATGACGGGAAAACGTCCGCCGAATACGCGAGAGGACTGAGGGAATCCAGGAGTGTGTGAGAAGCGGAGGTGATGTTGGTGGGGTTCCGGATGAGAAATGGATTCAGGGAGAGGTTAGTGACGGGGTTAAAGGAGATAGGGTATCATGGAAAGAAAGGTGGCGGGCGGGGGTATCGGGGGGGGAGGCCGGGAGGAGAGATGTCGCGGCCGCAAGACGTCCGCAAAAGGGCAGTATGGGTATGGGAACGGGTGCATTGGGAGCGAAGGTATGAAGAGGCTGGGCGCTGGGGGTAGAGTATCAGGGGGGTGGCTGCGCCAGGGGGGGTCAAATGCGTCAGGACACAAAAAGGGCCGCGTCCAATGCGTCCGGACGCTGACTTGTGCGTCCGGACGCATTGGACGCATCCGTTTCACTTTTGGACTGAATGAACCCGGGCGGACCCACCCAGAACAGGAGTTTACGTTATAAGCGCCTAGAAAGTCCGGCGCACACGGTGAGTGGGGAGAGACAGAACGCACGGTATTTTTTTTGCTGATGTCCATTTACATAACTCAGTGGCAAAATGATGAATGTTATCCATTCACTTCCATTATTGCATCAGCTTCTTTGCTATTGTGAACTGATTATAGCAAGCGCGTATCGATGTATTGCATTTGAGGAGCAATGACTAATTGTAGTTATATGTGGTTTCATTGGAAAGACTATCAGCAACTTGTGGCGTTGACAGGTCTTATTCTCAGAAGACTAAGTGATACAAGTCCAATCATGAAAGGACTAGTGATTTGCATTCAAGTCAAAAGGGTAAGCGTAAAAGATAGAGTAAAATTGTAACAATCCTATTGTTGAACGTATATGCAACAGGCAACGACCGTCGTCCCTTGCCTATGTGAGTCTCGCCTTTTATTTCCAATAGTTATGGGAATACTATCTCTTCAGATAGTACGGAACTGTCTTGCTCGTCTTTTCGCGAGAGGGACTATCTATTCCGATAGTAAGATAGGTGGATTGGTGTGCTTGATAGAACTATCACAATAGTTGTATGTTAGAGCGGCCCGTCAAGACTATCACAATAGTCTCCGGGTTCTTAAGTCGTAGGTTCTCGTAGATGAGGAATATGTGTAAGAGAGTGAAACGTAATTGTATTGCAATATCTGAAGTATAGAAAAGTACTTAGATGGTTGCGTGAAGATCCTATCTCCTTGGGCAATCCCAAGTCCTTTATATAGGCCTCTTCCCACAACCCTAACCCTGGTGACTCATCACCTCGCGCTACATAAAACTCTATGACTCATAGTGAGTCATAGCGCAAAACCCATCAATGACTCCCATGAGTCATCGCGCAAAGTTCCCTTAATCAATCCTAACTCATAAACCCAGTCATGTGCTCAAATGAGTCACATGCGTAAAACCCATGACTCATAACATGAGTCATGTGCGAAAGTCATTTTATCATATGACGTCACAATCGTGAGTCATGAAACCATCAACCAATCATAATATAACGATGACTCGCAAGTGCGTAGTCATGTAAAAGCTATGAGTCAAGCGACATCATAGTGTGAAAACCAACATACCTTATGACTCATATCTATGAGTCATGTGAAATCTGCCTTGCTTAGTCACGATTTGTGACAAAAATGATCATATATCTTACACAATGGGAAGGTCATTGTTAAAGGGCTTGGCCCATGTTCCTGTGTCGAAATGTTGTATGACTTAGATCGTTTTGTGAAGAACCTATCTATGTACTTGACCCAACCCATATATATTGGCGCCTGTCGACACTACCCTAACCCTGGTAACTCATACCTCTGAGTCACACAATCTCTATGACAAGTTTTGTGTCATAGTGCAAGATCCTACAGTAGACTCGTGTCAGTCATAGTGCAAGGTCCTTCACCTGACTGGTGTCAGTCATCGTGCAAGATCTTTCAGCTGACTAGTGTCAGTTACTGCGTGATATACCTTCACTCATACACTAAGCGGGGGTTTGGTGCACTCTCCTTTGAGATAACCGTGATCTCAAAATGTGTTTTGAGCCCAGAACACATTGTATAATCACAAGGCTGTTTGGCAAGTCATGATTTGCAAAACACATTTTGTTCAATTTTCAAAACACTTTTTGTACATTTTATTTGTTTCGGGTTTGGAACTATATGACCTAGATTACTATGCAATAATAATATATTATCATCACTAAATTTTATATTAATATGGATCCTAATATTGAAAAGCCCTTACTACCATGAAGTACATTTTCCAACAAAACCTAGATGATATTTTCCAAATCACATACAGTTTGGTAGAGTGTTGTTGGCACAACGTGTTTAGTGATTTTTCATAAATGTGTTTAGCAAAACGCATTTTGTGATGACGGTCATCTCAAATGACTGCGGAACAAACAGCCCCTACATCCTGTGCTTGAATGAGTCACCTGTGTGAAACCCATGAATCAGAATGTGAGTCATGTGCAAAAGCTATTACATTGTGTAACTCACAGGCATGAGTCACTAGAGGTGGAATAATCATAACATAATAGTGACTTGCCATTGCATAACCTTGGGAGTTGATATCAGTCAAATAACTACATAGTGTTAAACAACAATCGGGGATGACTAATTCCTCCTTAGTCATGTGAAAATAATTTACCTAACTCAAAATTGGTGACACTGGTATATCTCACAAAATAGCTATATCCGAAAACGCAGGGCCAGATCATTAGATACATCAGAGAACTCAGGTCGCTTCTTGTTTGATTGTCCTCTTGCCGAACATTACTTAGATTGGACTTGCAATCTTGCCTATACACTTTGGAGATGGTGAACTACAGAACGATCAACTCTTTGGTTCTGGACAATCTTAGTCCAAGTTCCTGTTCTTCAGCCTTAAATTGTAGGGCTACTGCAATCACACAGTGACTCTTCCTAAAACAACATATACTAGCGAAGACATCTAGGACAGGAAAGTCATGGATGCTTGTTTCACCTTCATTTGGAATACTGCCCATCTATTCGGGATGGATGGATTGTTCCAAGTCGAGTGCGTTACGGGGCGGGCGCGATTTTCCGGGCCCCAGAGGCCCCATAACCAACACTAGGTCCAACAAGTGGGAAGAGCCATCACACCTTTCATCCAAGCTGTAGCTCATGAGCGGTATCACGTGATATAGGTCCAGTATGTCACCCATAGTGTCTGGATCCACCAGCCAATTAACCCATGAGGCAGTTTTGGGCTTCTGTTGGGTTGGGCTATTGAAACTATTAGAATTGTGTTAGTGCTGGCGAGATTCAGTATCGTACCCACAATACCTCTAATACAGCACTTGGAGCAGTAGTAAAAGTGAGGAACCCAGTGAGCTATAGGGGGTGCAGAGGCAATGCTAGCAGGCAGGATGATAATAATAACATGGAGGGAAAGATGGGGGAGGGTGACTTTCGCAAGGCAAAGAGAATAGATGTTTGGATAGATGAAAACTTAGTTTAACACTGTTTACCGAATGGTGATGAGGGCAGGTCTAGTGGTGAAAGAGAAAGAAAAAGAGTCAAATGTGAATAAGAGAGAAGTAGTCCTTGTGTGGAGCAAGTTAGCAAAGAAAATGAAATATGTTATTAGCAAACCATATGGGATGAGAAGAGAGCAAGAGGTGCACTTGCAGATCAGACTTGGTTCCCCTGCGACATAATGGTACAGAAGCAGACTGGCACACCGAGAATATCTATTAAAATTGGAAGTTTGTAAGTATGGATAGCTGTAACAAACCTCTTGGTGAGAAGGTACGCAATAGGCAACTACAGTCGTCTCCTGCATAAGTCAGTCTCGTTTACTTGTACTAAGGGGTAAGAGGATACTATCTCTTTAGATAGTACAGAACTGGCTTGCTTGCCTTGGTCGGATAGTATGTTGTCTCATAGTAAGCAGGGTGTATTGTTGTATCTTGATAGAATTATCACAATAGGCCTATTTTGGGGCGGGCTGTCATTGAGACTCTGACAATGGTGTCTGGGTTCTTTAGAGCGTAGGGTCTTGTAGAGGAGGAAGGCGTGTAATGAGAGTAGAGAGAATTGTATTACCACTTAAGTATAGAAATGTGCATAGAGGGTTTCGTGAAGCTCCAATGTCTTGCTCGGAACCAAGCTCCTTAGATAGGCATCTTCCCACAACCCTAACCCTGTTGACTCATGACTTCGTGTAACATACCCCTATGACTCATAGTGAGTCATAGTGTGAAATCCATCAGCTGACTTGACTAAGTCAACTCTCCAACATCTTTTAACCAATCAAAAACCAATAAACCAAGTCTTGAGCTAAAATCAGTGACATGCGTGAAATCCATGACTCATAATGCGAGTCATGTTGAAAAGTGATTACATCGTATGATGTCACAATCATGAGTCACGAATCCATCCACCAATCATAAGATAATGATGACTCGCAAGTGTGCAGTCATGTGAGAACTATGAGTCAAATGACATCATAGTGTAAAAACAACCATCCCTTATGACAAATAAGTATTATTCATGTGAAATCTGCCTTGCTTAGTCACGATTTATGACAATAGCAAAAGCAATGCACCCCTCTTTTGTATGCAGTTTGAAGTAAACTTTCCAATGTGGTCATTTGCCACCTGACCGGATGACACTTGAGAAGCCTGGCTTGGACATTTCTCTCCGTATAACATTCCTTTAGTAATTAGGCCTGATTCCATAACTCTGAGGAATCTATCATACATTTCTCATTCATATTTGCAATCCCCACAATGCCCTTGCTCCTAGTAGACCTGACCGGATTAAACAATTCTATTGCCCCTCTCTGTGTTCTATCTTGAAGCCCGTTCTCAAGCGCCAACAAATTTCTCACCGCCTCGCCATTATCCTTGCGTACAACTGCCTTTACACACCACTTCTCCAAATCCCTTGTTATCCCCTCACCGAGTACCATAAGAGCCATCGCTTCGATCTTCTTGCGTTGATCTCAACCGAGGAGGCTTAGTTCTGATGGGTACGGGGGTGTTGCCTTGTGTGGTGACTAAGTGGGTGGATAGGATTTCCGACACTATTATTGAAATAACTTCGCCAGCATTGCGCTTGCACTTTTTAGTAGGTCACTGGGTGAAGAAGGAGGGTACAAAGAGGTTATCATTGTAGCCGGAGTCCTCTTTGGAATTTGTTACACTGGTTGAGGTGGATGGCGGGTACTTGTCAGCCCCCGAGTCTGATGCTTCTGAGGCTTCCTCTTAGATCAGGCCAGTCATCACTTGTAGTGCATTCGTGGGATGATAATCACAGCGACAATGCTACACTTGGACCCACTGACTTCAGCTTCCCCTTAGGACCTTGTTTTTCTTGGAATCGACGATGTCTCCAGTACCTTTCCGTGAAGTGCGCCGGGAACCGGCACGCTGGTTTTACTGGTTGGTTGGTTTGTTTTGTTCATTGCTTGTCTGGAATTCATGCGGTATGCTACCATTCCCGGAGTTGAGACCATGACTACGCGGATCACCGAATCTACCAAGGCCGGGACTACAATGACTCCTAAGGGAAAGGGTGCTATCAGGGCTACTGTCAAGAAAACAGCAGTTGGGATTCAGAGGTCGGTAAAGGCCGGCTCAAATGATGTTCGTAGGGTGGCTCGTAAGGCTCCTCCACCACCCCCGGAAGAATCGACTGGAGAGAAAGAAGAGCAAGAAGAGGAGGATCATCACGAACCGACAGGGAATCTTGAAGATGGTTAAGAGAAAGTCAGGAAAGTTGGGAAGGCTCAGGTGACTGAAAAGGGTTGTGAGGAGAGTGATATAGAGCGGTTACAATGAATGCATGTGGAGTCGTCTCCCGGCCAACTAGTTTTATCCGATCTCTCCCACCAGAGTATCCGCAATAGTTATGGGCAGCCTAGTGCTACCAAGACCTATGAGAGAGGAAAGACTATTAATGCGCAATATTATAAGGGAAATTCCGGCCGAGAAAGAAGGCTATCAAGAATGTAATCACTCCACTATTAGGGTCTCGGAGCTCCGCTGAATCTACTACTATCACTTTAGATGGGGCCACTAGGTCACATAGGGAAATGGCACCGGTACCGCTTTCTGATCCAGGAGCTTCAGGCTCAATGAGCAGTACCAGTAGTGCTTGCCCTTCCGGGAGAGTAGGTGTTAGGAGGTTGGTCAGGAGGAGCGCTGCCCCTAATTCAGCATAAAATACTGGCCAAGCTTTCAAAGCACTAGTTGCAGGACAGCCAGCCACGGCACCGCTGCTCGGCCAAACGTTGAATAAACTTCTTACTATGACCGTCCAGCCGGGGGGGGCTCTCCAAACTGGAATTGGGCTATTGCGCAATGTTGAATGCACTGTCCAAGTTTCACCACTTGATATTTGCTCTTCACCTCCATTTTTACAGGATAAAAAGGTCCTATGTTCGTTTTTTCGAATGATTCTATATTCTTATTTTGTTACCCTTCTTATGACTTATTGATACTTCTCATAACCCTTACCACATAGCTCACTTTGGGTTTATCTATGGTTCCATACTTTTATACTGAATGCTCTCACATTCGGTATAGTAGCACCCCAGGCGACACTCTATTCGGGTGAAGGGAAATGGGGGAGGATGCAGGGTGGAAGGTGGACTACTGTACTTTTCCTGTGGTTTTCATACGGGTTTTCTTGCTTTCTTCAAACACCAATTTACCTTTTTCTAAATGAGATTTCTTTTCTTTTCTTTCACTTTCTTTTACAGGGGGACCCATGTATTTTTCTTCTTTTTCTTCTTTTTCTCATCACTTCCCCTTTTTCTACAATGTAGTACAAAATGGAGGATTCCTATTTTCTTTTTTCAGTACAGTAAAGATATTTGGAGAGAAGAGGAAATATCTTGTTTATGTTTGTCTAGTGATAAAGCGATGCATGGTGCACGATAATTGCTAGACTACTGGTCTTTTTTTTGAGCAGGGAGAGGGTTCATTTTTATTTTTATTTATTTTCTTGTCGTGAGCCGTGTATGAATTCAGTAACTTTATCTACGAACAAACATCAAAAAACTCTCACCAGCATTCAAGCCTTTGCCTTTAATCTGCCTGTGAGACCGTATGTAAGTATTGCCAAGAGTTTATTACTATATATCCCTTTGCGCCTGGGATGCAATGAAGAAAAAAAGAATCGCCTCCCCAAGCCTGCTCATGCGGCATCATGCCACAGGAAATAAACCAGCGAAAGTGTCCAAGTGCGGGGAGTGATTCTATATGATTGGGCAGCTAACCTTGCCTAGCTAGAGTTCTTTACGGGGCGGACGGGGCCCCGAAAAACCCGGGCCTCGGCCCCATGTAAGGGCCGGGTCTGGCGAGTGAAAGCCTACCCCGCCCCGCCCCGTAACGAACACTACGCCTAGCAGTGCGGGCATGATATTTTGAGATCATCCGTATCACAAATCCCATCCCCATCCCATCGCGATCCACCAATTCTTCCATCGATCATCCCCATTATCATCATCATTGTCCATCTCCCTCCTCCCTCCCTCCGTCGATCCATGCATCCATGCATCCATCGCGTCCTACCACCTACATACTGGAATCCATCCATTCGACCACCCAGAAAAGGAAAGAAAAAGAGACCCACTCGTAACTGTACCCCACAATGCAGGAGGACACAAGGTTAAAATTATTTTTTTATTTTTTTTATTTTTCCCCACCCCCTCTCTCTTCGCCGCCGTCCCCTCCCCCCGCCCGCACAGGACTTGCTTAAATACTCGTCGTATCATACAGTGCCAACAAAGTGGCGTGAAATCTACGCAAGCCCGGTCGCAGAAAGTTGTTGGTCCAAGGCGAACCATTATTCGGATGGCCGTGGTGGTGGAAGTGGAGCCATAGGGTAAGTCATTGGGAAAGGGAAGTTGGTTGCCTCATTAGCCCGGGCGCCTAAGTTAGGACATAGAGGGGAAGGTACCGTGAACATAAGGGAAAAAAAATACTATTACATTGTGAAAGTTAAGTTAGTTGGGCACCCCCCTTGTTCGCGCTTAACTTGAGAGGCTGTACAAGTACAAGGCCCTATCATGAATCCATGGTACAGAGCAGGGATCAGAGGTTGGAGAGCAGTGGTACGGCGCTTGCCCGAGTGTACCATAATTTTGTCTAACTCAGAGCTTTGGAATCTAAGATATTACATGAGAGAAAATTTCCAAAAATCAAAAGTCTCCATAGAACTACTGAAAATAGCAAGGACACTATTTCCATCTAAAAACATCCAGTTGATTTCCAACCCTTCACTAGCAGTAGGCAGTTGAACTTTTGGATTTCGCCAAGACTTAGTTTTCCCACCAAAAACAACCATCTTGGCACAGTTTTAGTGAGGGTTTTATTCCCTACTACTGTTCAGAGAATGTATATTATTTGAGGTTTCAATAGAAGTCTAGTAGTCTATATCTTTTCTGAACATTCTATGAAGTTATCCTATTTTTAATTTTAATGTTGGTGCTAGAATAAGTGTGTCAAATTTGCCATTTATAATGTAAGAATTGCTTGAACGCATTCTTCTTCTAGTGTTCCAAAGTTGCCTCCACAACGAAGATTGACCACCCCGGCTCTGTACCATGAATTCATGATCTAACCTTGTACTTGTATTGCGGCACTTTGTGATATCACATTTGGGGTACGGTATCCACTCAGAGGCTTATTTCGTGATGGCTTTTTTAAATCATTTTTACCTTTCTTTATTAAACTTTTACGTTAACTTTGTCTGTCCGTTTTTTCTTTTCTTTTTTCCTTTCAATTGTACTGCTCTTTTAGTATGGTTGAGTGGGGTTGTAGTGTCATACTAACTTTTGCTATGAGATAAGTTTTGGTCCTAGTTACTGGAAGTATGATATTTCTAATGGCTGGAGAGGAAACATGTGCCCTGGTGGAGTCTTCTCACCTCAGACATCCCGTTTCAGGACTTTCGCACCTTCAGCCTTCTATGCAGAAGTTGAAAGAAGTCTCTTGTTCGGAGTGTGCAGAAAGTGCAAATATTTTAGATTAGTTATTGCTAGTTTGACCGGAACGATGTTTTAATAATAGTACTTTTGATAGCTCTGAGTATATGCTGCTTGCATGAAACGTAGCTAGATTACTTTAGATTTTCTACTATATTATGATAGTGTTATGAGATACCTTATAATCTGGCAAAAAGTCGGACTGGAGCCAAAGCGAAACTGGGGCAACCGAGCCAGCTGGAGGGGGCGCGAAGAAGGCGAATTTGCCACAGTTAAACATATAGGCCCACAGTGGTTGAGTAGGTTCGGGAAAATCCATAGTAGGGGATAGAGTGACCCGATCGGAATGCTTCCTTCCTGTACTTAGTACAAAATTTGATATTAATATCGTCAATCCAACTTTTTCCAGACTATACCTGCGGTAATGCTTCGATTCGACTGTATTAAGTATATCTGTTTTAATTGAAGTTATTTGTATCAGTATGGCTAGACCACTATTATTAGCGGACTCCGGTTAGGTCCAGCTAGGATCGGCTTATAATACTCGTATCGTATCATACTTGAGTACAGTTGCAGCTCACATACTATTGTATAAGGAAAGCTAAGGGTCCGGGGTTTTTTCATTCATTATAGCAAGGTTCTGGAAGAAATTCCATTAAGAGGTCCGTTTATTCGGAAGAGAGGGTGGTTGCAGTAAATTGTAAATTCACAGAGGGTTCCCCTATACCGAGCTCCATCAAAACCAGGTTGGGCAGGGTGGATTAATCTCATAACCAGTTAATGATATCTAGAAAGCTCACCTGGCCTGGTATATCAATGCAGTTCCGTGCTTAGAGTGCTAATGTATTCCTTCTTCTTCCTCTCCTCTCCGGGCCTTCTGGCTTTGATTGTGAGGATTGAAAAAAAAAAGCCTTCAGAAGATGCTTGCATTTAAATGATGCAAGGGGGTTTAGAAGGGCGTGGGTTCATCATCCTCCCCCCCCTCCCTTTTCACAGCATCATTGAGATTTGTTTCCCGTGGACAAGGCACAAAACTTAAATTTTTAATTCTTGGGGTTCGCTGGATTTTCAAGATGGGTGATAGAGGAAGGTTTGGTTTTTGTCATTGAGAAGTTGATTATGCGGTGAAATGGGTTCTGAATTAGTGTTTTGAGCGTTGATGACGGGACAGCGCTCGTCAATGATTTACTAGTAATCTACTTCAAAGGGTTGATTTCCACGGCTGGACCAAACTCATTTTATATAGACTTGACTGTCCAGCAGAGTATCCGAAATGTGCCATCTATCTTGTAACCAAGGTTGGGGCATCAATACTCGAATACTGTGGGGTTGCAAATTTTTCTATTGGGGTTTTGTTAGAGATTTCATTTTTTTATAGTCATGGGCACGAGAATCTTAGTTAGCTAGCGGGGAAGGTAGGAGGTGGAACTTCCGGGTGCAGAATGATTTGCAAGCACTTGCAAGGATCGAGGGTTTTTGAGCGGTGGACTTGGCCAGGGAAACGCAAAGGGGATCTTGACTTTTGTATCTACAACCACCGTTCTTTAGTTCTACAAGCAACAGTTACGTTCGTTTTGCTTTCTCTTGATAGTCATCGACAAAGGTTCTACGGTTTCGATTGTGTGAGCAGTGATAGCCCGAATCGGTTCCTCCAACTAGTTTTTTTCGGATTCGATCATTTCTTTTAGTTTGTTTCACCACATGATCCACCAGTTTAAATTCCATAAAATGGCGATTTCCGGAGACCTATCCCCGGGGTCATACTAACGCGACCGAGGGTAGGTACAAGGCTCTCCCATGAATTCATGGTACAGAGCAGGGATCAGAGGTTGAAGGGCAGTGGTACGGCGCTTGCCTCAGTGTACCATAATTTTGTCCAAATCAGAGCTTTTGAATCCAAGATATTACATGAGGGAAAATTCACAAAAATCAAAACTCTCCATAGAACTACTGAATATAGTGGGGACACTATTTATATATAAAAGTATCCACTCAATTCCAACCCCTTCAAGAGAAGTAGATAGTTGAACTTTTGGATTTCGCCAAGCCTCAATTTTCCCACCAAAAACAACCATCTTGGCACAGTTTTAGGGAGAGTTTTATTCCCTACTACTGTTCATAGGATTTATATCATTTGAAGTTTCAATAGAAGTCTAGTAGTCTACATCTTTTCTAAACATTCTATGAAGTTATCCTATTTTTAAATCTAATGTTGGTGCTGCAATAAGTGTGTGAAATTTGCCATTTATAATGTAAAATTGCTTGAACGCATTCTTTTTCTAGCGTTCCAAAGTTGCCTTTACAACGGAGAATGACCACCCCGGCTCTGTACCATGTATTCATGATAGACCCTTGTACCAGCGTTGCAACGCGTGTACCTCGACTCAAGAGAATACGAAATGATAATAAAAACGTAGATATAAAAATAATAAAAAAATCTATAGAAGTAAGTGGTGCACCATTCACCAGTGTTTTTCCACTCAGGCACGCTCCGGGCAGACTGCAGAAGAAATCAGAGCTCAATACCGTAAAAACTCAAATAATCGGTCGTTGTGCTATGTCGTTGGAGTTGCCTCCTCTTGTAAGCTCTGGTATTTTTTATTTATTTTTTACGTACTTCTCAAGAGGGCTGAGCAGCTCTGTTTTTGCTGCTTTCTTCACCCCTTTTCTAAAGTGGGTAATTCTCGACTGCATAGGACACCGACCGATTATTTGAGTGTTTACGGTAGCCTAGACTTTTAACGTATCATAGTGAGAGTTTTGTTGGTGATGAACTAGCTATGTGGATTTGAGTCGGGGTACATCTGTTGCAACGCTGGGTACCTACCCTCGGTCGCGTTATTATGACCCCCGAGGATACCTGTTCTTGAATCTCGTTATACCCGACCGTAAAACAATTTATAATCTCAACTTCTGCCCCATCCTCATTCCTCACACCCAAAAGCGTTCCAATAACGCTCTCCCGATCAACATTCCTCCTTAACGAATGGTCCAAGCTAGGCATCAATAACAACACTCAAAGGCGAGGTAGTGGCCTGGGCCGGTGGAACATTGACGATAGGAAGCGGTCGTGCAAGATGGATGTATGAATCCTTGTCGGCCATGCTGGGCAACGCCGATTTGTGGGTAGCATTATTAGGGGGATTTAGCTGGTTAGGCAAGAGGGACATTAGGGCAACAAGAGTGGAATAGTGCGCCAGTTATGAAAAATTGTCCATTTATGTCATTTGGGCTACAATCGCCCAGTTATCATGTGTGAAATTTTAAAATCACACTATTCTCAATTAGTCTCCTAACGAAGCGTTTGATCCTCTCTTTTTCCTTTCAACCAGTGTCAAAACTACATCTTTTTTTGCCAATTCTACTTCAATAATATTATATAGCCTAGTTATTTGGCTTTATATTCCACTTTAGATATCCATCATAGGACTACCCATGGTTTTTTGAGAAGCATTTAAAGACAAGGCAGCTTCTAGGCGGGTAAATACCAGCCTAGGGGTGACTGAAAAGTCTTCGGGTATTCTCACTAAACTCTTTGCAGAGTTTTCTTGGCCTAGCGAACAATGCGCCGAACCAGCTAAATCCCCCTATCATGGACGGGGGGTGGCTAGGGTGGCTGGCTTCCAAGAAATTGACTGATGGTGGGGCAATTTTCAGAGCCTCAACTCTTTTTTTCTTCCCTGTCTATTGTGGGGAAGCTGGGTTGGATTGGCAGGGCAAGCCCTACTCCCCCGTTATCCGCTCTTACGACCCTTATGGGAACTTGACTTTTGATATTAGAGACCTACAGAACCTACTCCTTGTTCAATTCCTACAAGGTTACTGACAAACAATCTTGTAACAAAATCAACAGAATTTTTCCATGCCGCCCGGATCCAGAAGGCACGGCAGAGGCAGAGGGGAGTCTCAAAGGGGAGGAAGCCGAGGAGGCACAGACGGTAGAGGTGGTCGAGGAGGTCGAGGAGGGGGAGATCAAGGAAGAACCTCGATTAGAATGGAAAATCGACCAAAGAAGTACGTTTTTCCTATCAATCAGCTCTACTATATGATCGCCTGACCCCTCTTTATCATTGGGGACCGCTGACAATTGCGCAATAGAATTCCGGAAGCTGAAGTTGCCGATTCTAATCACGCAACTAACGTCATTTACCTAGTAACGGCTCGCTACCGGGATGCGGCTCCCCTTGGCAACCACTGGAAAATCAAATGTATATTGTAATATCTACATAAATAGTAATAATACCACATGGAAAATTTGTTAGAA